>Ga0075030_100001302_pt1 | contig 22466 bp, 25 predicted proteins | sample LitLauG_LLR_2012_FD_71393 | JGI IMG/M metagenome (GOLD analysis project Ga0075030, IMG submission 71393) | Freshwater sediment microbial communities from Pennsylvania, USA - Little Laurel Run_MetaG_LLR_2012 | ecosystem: Environmental > Aquatic > Freshwater > Creek > Sediment | place: USA...
CGTTGAAGGCGGACCAGCACTGCTCGATGTTCTTGCTGCCGCAGTGCGGACAGAGGATGTCCCCTTCTTCGTAGTCGACGAGGGACAAGATCCTGGAGAAGAGTTTCTTGCAATTGTGGCAGAAGAATTCGTAACGGGGCATACGCAACCTCCTCGGGGAAGGAGTGGCGAGGGAAATTCTAGAACCGGAAACGGACGAAAACAACTTAGTTACGGCACGGAACTTCTGGTTCCACTTAGTGCTCTCAGACGTACAATCACTGGCATCGGGAGGAGGTCGTTATGCCCGAACCACCGCATCGCGCTCTGCGCATTTTCCTGCGCGTGTTCTCACTGTTGGCTGCACTCGGAGGTCTGCTGATGATCTTGGCTGAGAAGCCCCGTTTGCAGGGGCGCAACGAGCTCTCACACGAAAGCTAGCAATTGGCGGAATCACATTCTCGGGTGGTGCTGGGTCACGGATTCTGATTGGCAATCGTAAATTGAAAATCTTCCGCGTCTCTCTGTTTCGGTGGTGAATTTGGCTTCGGAGGTTTATTCTTGAGCCACACTGGTGGAGGCATTGCCATGAAACGCGCTATTGCCTTTACACTCTTTGCTTCGGCTGCGGTTGGCTTCGCACAGCAGAACAAAGATCCGGTCTCGAGCGTAGTGAAGGACATCCTTCCCCACCAGAAAACAAACCTGGTCGCTGCCGTCGAGGAGATGCCTGCGGACAAATTCGGTTACAAACCCACGCCGCAGCAGATGAGCTTTGCCAACCTCGTCCTGCACATAACGGAATCGAACAACTACCTCTGCGCCAAGGCTGGCGACGTCCCGGAGCCCAAGGCTCAAGAACTAAAAGAAACCGACGGCAAAGACAAACTTGTTGCGGCACTCAAGGCTTCATTCGACTTCTGCAATACTTCGATGCGGAAAGTAACGGACGCTACGCTGGGCGATACGATTGAGGTCTGGGGCTACAACGCACCGCGGGCTTTCGCTTTGATCGCCCTTACCAACGACTGGGCCGACCATTATAGCGCCGCCGCCATGTACCTCCGCCTCAACGGCCTGCTGCCGCCAACCGCGAAGAAATAAGCGAAGATTGTTTAGGGTCTCTGAGTGGAGTCGTACGCATTGGAGTAGAATCAACCAGTCCACCTTCGCCAGTCCGTGTAGTTTCACCTTCTTCAGGGACCCAATCTGCTTCAACCATCCGAAGGGTTTCTCCACCAACCAGCGTTTACTCAAACTGATCGCGTAACCCGGATGCCGGCTCGTACGTTCGTCGATCGCACCGTTCTGCCGGCGGGCGACGTGCGGCGTCACACCCAACTCGCGCACCGTGTTGACGAAGTCGCGCGTGTCATAGGCTTTGTCCGTAGGTGTCAGAGCAAACACACGGTTGACAGATTGAATCCGCAGCCAGCCTGACTTCGCCGACGCTTGACCGGCAAATTCTCAGGCGGTCAGTCTTCGTTCCTTCGTCCAGGGCGGATTACTGCTGGTTAGCCGTGATCCATCCGTAACTGCTATTACGCGATTCGTCTTCTCTGCGAATCGAAACGGATTCATGCATAGCGTTTTGTTCACAGTGCTGGTGTACATTGCGGCCGCGGACAACGATTGAAGCCACTCCCTCACGCCCGCCTGAGACGATGACGGCCGCTGGTCGCAGCGACGCGCTGGCTGATACCCCTCTCATTGTCCGGAAGGCCTGGCCAAAAGAGCCGCCACAAGACCACATGCTGCAGCGAAGGACAGCCACATACCGGGAACCGCGCGGTTTTCGGTAACGTGAATCAGGTACGTGCTGATGGCGGGCGTGAAGCCCCCGAAGATGGCCGTGGCGAGGCTGTAGGCGAGCGCAAAACCCGAGGTCCGCACGCTGACCGGCATGATCTCGGTGAGAAAAACGACCATGGCGCCGTTATAGCTGCCGTAGATGAAAGACAGCCAGAGTTCGACCGCGAGCAACCTTGAGAAAGATGGTTCCCGAACCAGCCACAACATCACCGGATAGGCGGTGACCGACATCAGCGTTGTGAAAACGAGGAGCAGCGGCTGGCGGCCCACTCTGTCGGAAAGCGTTCCCATGACGGGGAGCCAGAAGAGATTGGAGGCGCCCACGCAGAGGGTGACGATCAGGCTGTCAATGCTGGCCAGGTGGAGCACGGAGTTGCCGAAAGTCGGCGTATAAGCCGTGATCATGTAGAAAGACACCGTGGTCATCGTTGCCAACATGGTTCCAATAATCACGATCCGCCAGCTGGCCCTAAGCGAGTGCAGAATTTCCGAGATGTTCGGCTTGTGCTTGCGGGCGGTGAACTCGTCGGTCTCCTGAAGGGAGCGTCTCAGCCTGAAGAGGAACGGAATGATCGCGCAACCAAGAAGCAGTGGGACACGCCATCCCCACCTCGTCATTTCCTGCGGTGGCAGAATGGAACTTAAAACGACTCCAAGCGCCGCAGCGAACATGACGGCTACTTGCTGACTCGCCGATTGCCAACTGACGTAGAAGCCCTTGTGCCCCGGACTGGCGATCTCGGACAAGTAAACCGAAACGCCGCCCAATTCCATGCCGGCGGAAAATCCCTGAAGCAGACGGCCGACCAGCACAAGCAGCGGAGCGATCAGGCCTATGGACGCATATCCAGGCATGCACGCGATCGAAATGATCCCCACCGACATCAGACTTAACGTCAGAATGAGGCCGGCGCGGCGTCCGTGGAGGTCGGTGTACGCCCCAAGCACGATGGCGCCCAGGGGACGCATCAGAAAACCCGCCCCAAAGGTCATCAGTGACAACATTAAGGATACGAATGGGTTCCCGCTCGGGAAGAATGCATTGCCGATCGCGGCGGCATAATAACCAAAGACCATGAAGTCGTACATCTCCAGAAAATTTCCACTGGAGACGCGGATCACGGACCAGATCTTTGATTTCCGATCCTGCGGCGTAATGATCGGTATTGATTCGCTCGAGATGGCAGGGCCGTTTGTGGGTGGGAGTTCGCCCATAAGATTTTCTTGAAGTGCTCTCTTACGATTGCCGCGTCGCGCTCAGACTCAGATCTGCTGAACCACAGCGGGGGCTCCATCGCCTGCCGGACCTGTGAGCACCGGAAGTTCCACGCGGAAACAGCTGCCCCGCCCTTCCTGACTGGAGACTTTGACTTCCGCGTTATGTGCGGCGCAGATCGCCTTGACGATGGAGAGACCCAGCCCCGCTCCGCCGCTGGCGCGTGAGCGGGCTTTGTCAGCGCGGTAGAATCGCTCGAACACATGAGGAAGAGCGTGAGCTGGAATGCCGGGGCCATCGTCAGAGACTTCGAGGACCGCGGTGTTTCCCCCTTGGCCGACACGGATTTCTACCGTGCCGCCTTCCTGGGTGTACTTGATGGCGTTGTCGATGAGGTTCACGATCACTTGCTGAAGGCGGGTCCGGTCTCCTTCCACCTGAACGCTGACTGCAACATGAGTACGCAGCCTGATCGATTTCTCTTCTGCCAGCATCCTCATTTCGTCCGCAGTGGACACCGCCAGGTCTCCCAAATCCAGGCGCGTCTTGTCCATCTTCACTTCGCCGGCATCGAGCCGCGAGATTGTGAGCAGACTTTCGACGATTCTCGACATTCGGTGGGTTTCTTCCAGAGCGCTGCCGATCTGGTCTCCCAAAGCGGCATCCCGGCGGTGATCCTGCGCGATGCCTTCCAACTCTAGCTGTAAGATCGTCAAAGGCGTGCGCAACTCGTGAGAAGCATCGGCGGAGAAGCGGTTGATGTGCTGGAAAGCCGCATCGAGTCTTTCGATCATGCGGTTCAGCGAAATCGACAGCCGCTCTAGTTCATCGCCCGTTCGGATTACCGGCAGGCGCTCGCTCAGGTTTGTAGAGGTGATACCTTCTGCCCTTTTTGTGATCTCGTCCACCGGTGCAAGTGATCGCCTCATCAGCCAGTAACCGCCGACTACCGCCAGAAAAACAACGAATGGCATATAGATCGCGAACGTCAGCAAGAGACCATGCAGGACAACTTCGATCTGATGGTAAGGAGCCCCGCTTTCAACCAGGAAACGGTTCCCATCGGTCGTTGTGAGAGTCATCGAAGCGATGAGCAAACGATTCCCGGACTCGAAGCGAAGCTTTCGCGCGCCGTCTCTCTCGTTATCGCTCGGAGGCGGAATTCGCGAGGGGTCGAAGGTTCCATCCTTGGGTGCGCCAGAGATGTAAGCCACACCCACGCCCTCGTGGACGACACGAATGAAGCGGCCATTTACCTCGGGGGCGTACGCCTCGTTGATCTCAGTCGCCAGCCACGAATTGTTCTTGGCGGACATCTGAGAAAGTAGTTCTGTTCCTATGGTCCGGCACTCGGAAGCCAGCGTTCTCTGAAGAGTCCAATCAAGATATCGCTCGAGCCCCAGATAAACAGAGACGCCGAAGACCATCAGCGCCCCTGCCAGAAGTCCGGCATACCACGCTGTAATGCGAAAGCGGAGAGAGCGTGTATTCATGTCTGGGCTCCGTGGCCGATGGTGTAGCCTACGCCGCGCACCGTTCGAATCAGTTTCTGCTCAAAAGGATCGTCCACCTTGTTGCGGAGATGCCGAACGTAAACGTCCACGATGTTGGTGATTCCGTCGAAACTCTGGTCCCAAACGTGTTCGATGATCATGGTTCGCGAGAGAACCCGTCCGGCATTCGACATCAGATACTCCAGCAAGGAATATTCTTTTGCCGTCAAGTCGATGCGTTTCCCCGCACGCTTGACCTGCTGCGACAGACGGTCGAGTTCGAGATCGCCTACGCGCACCACGCTGCTGCGTGTCACAGGCCCCCGCCGGAGCAAGGCTTTGATTCGAACTAGCAATTCAGCGAAGGCAAATGGCTTGGTCAGGTAGTCGTCGGCCCCGGCCTCAAAATTACCGACTTTGTCAGCAACGGCGTCTCGAGCTGTCAGGATCAGGACTGGGACTTCCACATTCTCTTTACGAATGCGGCGCAGAACCTGGCTGCCGTCCAGCGTCGGCAACATGAGATCGAGAATCACAAGATCGTAGTGGTAGGTTGTGGCGAGATCGAGTCCTGCCTTGCCATCGGCGGCAACATCGACCGCAAATCTTTCCTCGGTCAATCCGCGAGCGACAAACGTGGATACTTTGGCCTCGTCCTCGACTAGCAAGATGCGCATGGTGTCTCCGGCCCAGCAAGTATATTGCGGTTCGCCTGAAACCGTTCAGGAAGTCAGATGAAATCTTGTTCAGAAAGCCAGAGAGTAGGCCAACCTATTTTTCGTTTCCTAGCCGGCGATCCTGAATAACGTTTCATCTGGCCTTCATTCGATGTTAATGTGGACCCGCCACGATTGAGATCCCGCCATGCTGAAGAAACAAAGTGCCGGTTTCCTTCTACTGGTCTGCACACTCGCTTTCTCTCAATCCACGCCACCTGCCGATCACTGGATAGTCGTGCGTGCTGGCCGCCTGTTTGACGGGACTGAAAAGCTCGCGGCGAATCAGGTGATCTTGATCAAGGGAGATCGCATCGTTAAAGTCGGCCCAGCGGAGAAGGTACAAGTGCCCGCGGACGCTGAAGTGGTCGATCTGACTCACGCCACCGTCCTTCCCGGGTTGATCGACGCCCACACTCACGTTTTCGGCAACGGACCCGACTTTGATAACCAGATTCTGCGCGATTCCTATCAATACCGCACGCTGACTGCGCTCGCCAACGCTCAGAAAGACCTGATGGTCGGCTTTACGACCCTGCGTGACCTCAAGACGCTGGGCGCGATGTATAGCGACGTGGACCTGCGCAACGCGATCGACCGCGGCATCGTCCCGGGCCCTCGCATGCAGGTGGCGACCAGGGGTATTCAGGCCACGGGTGGATTCGTGATGCGTGGCTATTCCCCCGAGGTTCCGTTGCCGAGCGCGTTGCAGGTGGTCGACTCGCCGTGGGCTGGCCGTGAGGCGGTACGGGATCAGGTCGCACACGACGCTGACCTGATCAAGGTGTACGCGGCCTACGATTTTCACTTCACCAGTGACGGTAAAATTGTGAGTCCGCCGACCTTCACCGCGGAAGAAGTCAACGCAATTGTGGACGAGGCTCACAAGAAGGGGCGCAAGGTCTCCTGCCACGCGTTTGCTGGAGAAGGACTCCGCAACTGCCTGAACGCCGGAGTCGAGTCCATTGAACATGGAGTCGATCTCCAAGACAGTGACATCGAGCTGATGCTGCAAAAGGGAATCTATCTGGTGCCGACTCTCTACCACTACCAACTTGATCGTGAACATGACATGAAGAAGTACGGCGGGCACAACGTTGCGGAAGTTTCGGAGCGCACCTTCCGGAAAGCCCTTGCTGCGGGCGTCAAAGTTGCGTTTGGCTCTGGCGTTGGTCCTTTCCCCCATGGCACGCAGACCAAGGAATTCGCGTACATGGTGAAGTTCGGCATGAGCCCGCCGCAGACGATACGAGCCGCAACTTCGGAAGCCGCTCAGCTTATGGGATGGCAGGATCGGGTCGGCTCACTGGAAGCGGGAAAGTTTGCGGATCTGATCGCGGTCGCTGGTGATCCGGTCACCGATATTACCGAGCTTGAGAGGGTGAAGTTTGTTATGAAAGGTGGCCATGTATTCAGGGACGAACTGAAATGAGAAGAGTGGTGAACATCCAATGAGCATCGACATGAGAAGGCGTGATTTCCTAAGAAACGCCGCTGGGGTATTGGGCGCTTTGGGGGCCTCAAGGCCAACGCTGGCCACCGCTGACGTGCCTCAGGCGTGCGCTGAAGCAGCCTTCCCGCAAATTCAAAAGGTGACCGCGCACGTGTCCGAGTTCATAGTCCATCTGAAGTTCGCGGACATCCCCGCGGAATCGCTTGAACTCGGCAAGAAGTCAATCCTGGATGGTCTGGGATTGGCGCTCAGCGGGTCCAAAGCTGAAACCTGGGCATTGATCCAGGAGTACATGAAACCTTTCGGTTTCTCCCCCAGCGAAGGCGCAGCGGTGTTGGGATCCGGGGTTCGGCTTCCCGCCCGCTTTGCCGCCTTCGCCAACGGCGTCGCCATCCACGTCGACGATTTTGACGACACTCAACTTGCAGTCGCCAAAGACCGTGTGTACGGGTTACTGGTGCATCCGACGGTCTGTGTACTTCCCGCGGCTCTGGCGACAGCCGAGATCGCGGGAAGGAGCGGCCGAGATCTTCTGGTCGCCTACGAAGCGGGGGTAGAAGTTGAGTGCAAGATCGCTGAGGCGATCTCGCCGCGCCATTATGAAGACGGATTCCATTCCACTGGCACTTGCGGAGTCTTCGGGGCGGCTGCCGCTTGCGCAAGGCTTAAAGGGTTGGATGCGACCCACACTTCCCGTGCAGTCGGAGTCGCCGCCAGCCAGGCCGCCGGTCTCCGTGAGAACTTCGGCACGATGATGAAGCCCTTTCAGGCGGGCCATGCCACCGAAGCGGGCGTGGTTGCCGCAGACTTCGCAGCGACTGGTTGGACAGCCGCGGAACAGATTCTGGAGGCGCAGCGGGGTTTCTTCCATGCCTATGGCGGCACGTACGATCCGAAGGTGATTCTCGATCGGTTGGGAAACCCATGGACCTTCCAGAATCCGGGAGTCTCCATCAAGCCATTTCCCTCGGGTTCTCTGACTCATCCCGGCATGACCGAACTCTTGCGCCTGATTCATGAAAACTCGATTCGTGCCAGCGATGTGGAACGGGTAGAGGTTGGCGCAAATCGGAACATGGAGAGCACTCTGCTGCATCACCATCCGAAAAACGGGTTGCAGGCGAAGTTCAGCATGGAGTTCTGCATGGCGATCCTGCTGCTGGACGGAAAAGCTGATCAGACTAAATACACCGACGCTGTGGTGAACCGTGACGATGTGCAGAAGATGATCGACCGAGTTCGCTTCTACGTCGATCCCGATGCAGAAAAAGCCGGGTACGATAAGATGACGACCATTCTCAAGATCACTCTGAAGGATGGCCGCACAATTTCGGGCCGTGCGGATTTTGGCAAGGGCAGTCCGATCAACCCCATGAGCTACGACGAGGTTGCGGACAAATTCCGCGGCTGCGCTGCGTTCGCAGAATGGCCCACCGCAAAGGCGAACCAGGCCGTTGAGATGGTGCGCAAGCTCGAGGACGTAGCGGACGTCCGCACGCTAACAGCTCTTCTAAGCAAGTAGCTGCCGGTCGAAAGGCCAGCAAGAACATCGGTCACTGCGAGGAAATTTGAAAAGCTACCGGATAGCGGTAATCGAAGGCGACGGGATCGGACGCGAGGTCGTGCCTGAAGGCATTCGAGTGCTCGAGGCCGCGGCTCGCGGGTTTGGTTTGTCGTTCTCCTGTCAGCATTTCGATTGGAGCTGCCAGACTTATCTCAATACTGGGCGCATGATGCCGGACGACGGCCTGGAACAACTGCGTCCGTTTGATGCCATCTACCTGGGCGCAATCGGTTATCCGGGAGTGCCCGACCACATCTCCCTATGGGGGTTGCTGATTCCTATTCGCCGGGGATTCCAGCAGTACGTCAACCGGCGCCCGGCGCGATTGCTCGAAGGGATCACAAGTCCGCTCAGCGGCCGCAAAGGGGGAGACATCGACTTCATCATCGTCCGAGAGAATAGTGAAGGCGAATATTCGGAGGTTGGTGGACGGGTCAATCGCAACACCGAGGCGGAGATGGTGATCCAGGAGAACATCTTCACCCGTCGCGCCTCCGATCGCATCATCACATACGCTTTTGAGTTGGCTCGCACCCGCAAGAAGCACGTGACCTCGGCCACAAAATCCAACGGTATCGTTTACGCTATGCCTTTCTGGGACGAACGCTTCGCCGCGATTTCAAAGAAATATCCCGACGTCAAGGCAGACCAGTACCACATCGACATTTTGACCGCACATTTTGTGCAGCACCCTGATTGGTTCGATGTCGTCGTCGGATCGAATCTCTTCGGTGATATCCTTTCCGATCTTGGTGCAGCGGTTGTGGGATCGATGGGGCTTGCGCCATCTGCCAACTTGAACCCTGAGCGGGAATATCCTTCTCTGTTCGAGCCGGTACACGGCTCCGCCCCGGACATCGCGGGAAAAGGAATCGCAAACCCGGTGGCGCAAATCTGGTCAGGGGCGATGATGCTGGAACACCTCGGCGAAAAAGACGCTGCTCACGCCGTCGAACAAGCAATCTTCAGAGTTCTGGCGCACTCCGATGTTCGCACCCGCGATATCGGGGGCAAAGCCAGCACGCGGGACATGGGCGAGGTCATCGCTGCCGAAATTTCCGGCGTGGCAGCGCTTCGCTGAATCTTCTTCTCTTCTTCGCCTTGTTGCTTGACGCCTCACAACTCTTTGCTACGGCAGTACCTCGTACACCCGCAATTCCGCCGTCTGTTTCTCGTGATGCGGAACGGCCAGGTAATAGCGGTTCAATTCGGGGATCAAGACACCCGTCTTTGCCCGAAACGACGTTGGAACGTGTCCGATGCGATGGTACCGATCCGCATCTTCTTGATGGAACACATCGAGGAATTCCGTTCCCGCAAAGTAGATGCGCTTGCTGCCGCTGTCGTATGCCATATCGTCGACCATCGCCGCAGCGGGATAGCTTGTCACAATTTTGCCCGAATCAGAATTCACAACAACCAGTTTCCCGGGAACGCGAGTGCCCAAGAAGAGACGGTGTGCATTCTCGTCGAAGGCCATCGAGGTGGGATTTTTGCCCTCCTGCGCGATTGACCAAGTCGCGACCAAAGCACGGGTATTCCGGTCATACACCTCCACGGCATTCTTTCCGCGAACGTTAACGAACATCCGCGACCCCGATTTCTCAAAGGCCACGCCCTCCACGTCATTGGAGTCGATCTTGATGTCGGCTTCAGTCTTGCCGGAGTCCACATCAATGACGCTGATGTAGGCGTTGGGCAGCTTGGCATCTTTGCCGCCATTCACGACATAGAAAAGTTTCGTGGAAGGATCGTAGGCGCTGGCATCGGCACCCTCGCGAACCTTGATGCTTCCGGCTGGCTTGTAGGAATCAGTCTCGTAGATCTTGACCTCTCCGAGATCGCTGTCGACGACGAAAAGCTTCTTCAGGTCAGCACGATAAAGCAGTGAGTGCGGTGCCTTGACATCGTCAATCGTGTGAATGAGCTTGTTGGTCTTCAGGTCAAAAATCAGAACTTTGGAGTTTTCCTCGGCGGTGACGAAGAGGCGATTGCCTTCGACGTCCGGAGTGAGGTGGTCAAAGTCCCCGTCGTGCAATTCGGGCAACGGCGTTGCGTGCAATAGCTTTAGCGGAGCCTTTTCCTGCGCTGAAACGCAGATTACAAATGCAAAAAACACCGCCGATACGATCGTCGCTTTCGATAGCTTCAAGTGATCCTCCAGTTGTTACGATTACAGACAAATCTGAAACCGGCATTAACCGTAGATTAAATCCTGTTCAGCGGGCGCTTGCGGCTATGGGGGCACCTGCCACTGCCAACCGCTTGGGAACTTTTCCAACCTTCACCCGTGTCACCTCGCGCCGGCTTTTGGCGTCGATGATGGAGACATCGTCCGTCTCCGCATTGCTGATGCACGCGTATTTGCCGTCGGGAGTAAAAACAATCCAGTTCGGCCCTTCGCCGGTGCTGACCCGTCCAGTGATCTTCTTCGCCCTAACGTCATAAATGTACATGGCGTTGTCCTTCAGACTCGAGACCCACAACTCGCTTCCATCAGGAGTGAGTGCCAGTCCGTGGGTAAGCGTATCCTGGGTCTCGTACTGTAGTTTTTTCAGGGTCGCGTGTTGGGCAGGGATCTCAACGGTCTCCATCACCTTCTGACCGGGGATATCCACAATGACGAATCCATGGAGATCGGCGACTGCCACGTACATCGTCTTTCCATCCGAGGACACCGTGTAAGGCCGGGGCCGGCCACCGGCGGGAATGTGAGATGCGAAATCCATCTTGTCCAAATCGATCAAGTCGATCTCGTGCGAACCCATTGAACTCACGTAGATATACCGGTTGCTGCCCGTGTTCAGAGCATTGTGCGGCTCTTTGATTGGTAGCGTCTTCACGATCTTCCGTTGCGAAACATCAACCAGATCCACGCTATCGCCATCGCGGATCGGGACTGCGACGTATTTTCCGTCCGGCGTCACAGCGCACTGGTTGGGACGCCCCGACACTTTGACGGTCCCAATGGTTCGCTGGGTCGCAGTGTCGATGATCCTCAGTGTATGGTCGGTCTCAACGGTCACGAATAGCCGCTTGCCGTCAGCTTGAACGCACACACCGTGCACACGCTCTCCTGCTTTGATGTTGCCAGTGACCTTCAATGAGGCCATATCGATAACGCTGATGTCATCGCCTCGGCTGTTTCCAACGTACAACTTGAAGTCCGCCACCGTGAAAGCATCCACGCTCCAAGCGAGGGCAGAAACTAACAACGCTCCGAGTACGCTCCACCCAAGAAATCTATTCATAAAACACTCCCAATTCAGCATCACTTCACACTACACGGCGCCCGGAGTGTTCATCGGGGGCTTGCACTCGTCAGCTTCCTTCCCACCGCGAGCATCAATAAGCCTGAGGCAAGCAGACTCGCCACGAGGTACAACAAGCCCGGTGAGAAGGAGTGTGTACGGCTGGCGAGATAGCCGATCACCATGGGCCCAACAAAGCCTCCGAGATTACCTATGGCGTTGATCAGCCCAATGGATGCAGCGGCCGCCGATTCACTGAGAAACTTCGTGGGAACCGCCCAGAACACAGGCTGAAAACCATAAAAGGAACCACCAGCCACAATGAAACATCCCAGTGAAACTGCCAGGTTCGAACGGTAAAGAACCGCAAATGCAAGAGCGAGTCCACACACGAAGACAGGAATCGCTGCGTGCCACTTGCGCTCACGTGTTCGGTCGGAGTGCCAACCATTCACCTGCTGCGTCACGAAAGCCGCGATGTAGGGGAGAGCCGCGAGCAGCGTAACTTTGAGATCGCTCTTGCCCGAGAGCCGTTTCAGAATCGTCGGCAGCCAGAACGCAATGCCATAACTGCCAGTCATGGCGCAGAAGTAGCAACCCGTCAACAGGAGTACATCACGATGGCGCAATGCTTCCCATATACCAATGGAGTGACGGCGGTTCTTGGCTTCCTTCTCCCGCTGCAGTTCGGTCGTGATCCACGACTTCTCGTCGGCGGGAAGCCACCCAGCCTGATGCGGCCAATCGGTGAGATACCAGATTGTGACAACGCCAAACACCACCGCCGGAATTCCTTCGATGATGAATAACCAGCGCCAGCCTCTCATTCCGAGCCACGAGAGGCCCAGCAGCAAGCCCGCGAGCGGCGAGCCGATCACATAAGAAAGAGGATTAGCCGCGTAGAAAAATGCGACTGCTTTTGCCCGATCTTCGTATCGGAACCAATGAGTGAGGTAGACGATGACGCCCGGCAAAAAGCCGGCTTCCGCAGCACCGACCAGGAATCGGACGACATAGAACTGCCCGGGGGTGCGAATGAAGGCCATTAATCCTGTGACTATCCCCCAGGAGATCATGATGCGAGCAATCCAGCGCCGAGCGCTCCACCGTTCTACGATCAGCGCCCCGGGAATTTCCAGCAGCAAATAACCGAGAAAGAAAACTCCCGCCCCCATACCAATCACACCCTCGCTAAAACCGAGGTCGTGTGGCATTTGCAGCGCTGCTGCGCCAACGTTCATGCGATCGAGAAAAGCGATCACATAGAGCAGGAACAGGAAAGGCAGAAGCCGCCGAGCGATACGATGCCGCGCACGCTGGGCAACTTCAAGCTCAGGTCCGGAAGGCTCGATTGTCTTCGTATCGTCAGCGGTCGTCATGGATGAGTGCGCAGCAAGCTTCCGGTGCAAATAGTGAAGGTAACAAGAGAGCCGCGGTTTGATGCAGTTGCGGCCGGCTCAAGGTCACGAGCCGGCCGCATCGGAAAACAACAGAAACTAGAAGATCACTTTCACCGCAAACTGAATTTCTCGCGCGGTCGTGGTTGTCTTGGTGATCAAGCCCGCTTGAGGGTTCAGCGTTCCCGTTCCATCGAAAATGTCGGTGTTCGTTGGGGTAGCGGGCGGAGCAAAGTTCGGGTGGTTGAGAATATTGAAGATCTCCGCGCGGAACTGAATGTTGAACCTCTCGGAGACTCGCTTGATGTAGTTGTTTTTGAAAAGGGAAAAGTCCAGCGAAGTAACTCCCGGCCCGATTAGTATGTTGCGGCCCGCGTTGCCGCGAAGATTGAAGCATCTCATATCCCCGGTCGCGAGCGGAGCCCCCAAACTCGGGGGCGCTGGGTCGCAGTTCGTGCCCCAAAACGCGGGACTTGGCGCTGTGGGAACCGCGAAACACTGGGTCTTGATGTAATTGTTTGGATTGCCTGGATTCGTAAGGGTACCGCATCCCGAGCCACCCAGTCGGTTCGGAAAGGCCCAATCGTCGCTGCTGAGCGTGTACTGCGGGTCGGAACCCGTTCCCCAGGTCGCAGAGAACGGCACACCGTCACTCGCGGTGAAGATCAGTCCCAGTTGCCATCCGCCTAATGCCCACTGCGCTGGTGCAGAAAAGGAATTGGGAGTAGGTAGTTCCCAACTTCCGTTTACAACCAGCGTGTGTCCAACGTTGAAGTCCGAGAGGCCACGGCTCAGCCTCATGTCGAACCAGTGCAGGCTGGAGATGGAGTTGCCGAAGGTGTCGCCTGCCACAGAAGCCGAACTGGTGTCCATGCTCTTGCCCCATGTATACGTCCCCTGCACTTGGAGACCATGGCTCATGCGCTTGGCCAATTGCGCCTCGAAGGCGTTGAAATAAGAGTGCCCCTCATAGAAGATTCCGCGAACTGATCCGTAGTTCGGGTTGATGGGATTGGGCTGGTTTCCTGCGTTCGGGCCGGAAGTGAGATTGCCGTTTCCATCGACTTGCGGCCAAAGATATCCGTAGGGAGTCTTGGTTGGAATCACAAGGTCTGCTTCGTCCACCTTGAAGGGCTGGTGAATACCCCGCGAACCTACGTACGCTACCATCGCGGACAGTGAAGGCGTGATCTGCTGCTGAACGTTTAGATTCCACTGCATGATGTAATTGCGTTTGTTGTGGGAGTCAACATAAGTGGAACGCAGTGTATTTGCCGGGAAACTGGTCAGCCCGGAGAAGAACGTGCCCTGCCCCGGACTGTTGATCGCGGTGTAGGAAAAGAAAGGGGCCGACTGCGTCGTCATGAGAACGAATTGGTAGGGGAGCGGCAGCACATCAAACAATCCAATCCCTCCGCGCACTGCGGTCTTGCCGTTCCGGAACACGTCCCAGGCGAAACCCACCCGCGGCTCAAAGTTCTTCAGCGTTGGATTCGAGAAGAAAGCACCAGCCGCCGAGCACTGACCTTGGACCAACTTGCCGCAAATTGGCAGCGGGTCGGAAAGATTGCGCAGATTGGCAGTCTTGCCGTCAGTCTCCTTCAAAACCGTTGACGTCTCATAACGCAGGCCCAGATTGAGCGTAACGTTTGGTTTCCAACGCCAATCGTCTTGAATATACAGGCCGAAGATGTTCTGCCGCAGGTTGCGCGGCGACAGCGTGCTGGCTATTCCTCCCTGGAACTTTGTGGGATTGTTGGTGAGAAAACCCGCCCAGTCAGTGAAGCGCCAAATTCCGTTCGGGTCGGTGTCAGCGATTACGTTGAGCATCATGTGCTCGAACCCGCCACCAAATTTCAGAGAGTGAGTGCCTTTGGTCAAAAAGGCATCGTCATAAGCCTGCAGCGAATTCCAGTGGTAGTAATAAGTTGGGCTACCTCCGACTCCGCCAGTGAAGTCGGAAACACCACCACCGATAAGAACCTGGGACGCAGCCCGCCCCGCGAACGCGGCGCCTCCGACGCCCAGGGTCGTAAGGGCGGCGGCGGGATTGATCGCTTTCGCGCTTTGATTGTTGTTTACCGCCTCGTGATTGCCACCTATCCGAATGGAGTTCGCAAATCTGGGCGTGAAGATGTGAGTTTCTTCGATTGCCACAAATTGTCTCGCCGTCAGAGTTTGGAACTCGACGTTGTTCAATCCGTCGGGAGAGGAATAGGGCGTCTTGTCGTACATATAAGTGCCGAAAAGACTGTCACGGTCAGAGAAATTGTGGTCAATGCGGGTGGTGAAGAAATTCTCGTTCACAATCTGCTGGCCTGCAAAGGTATATGTCCCAAGATCGCCAGACACGGTCGCCGGGTCGGGCAGGGGATAAAAGGCCAAGTACTGGGCCGCTGACGGATCGACTGCCACTGTGCCGGTAGTGAGCACACCAGTGCGGGCTAACGCTGAGGGCACAGTCGCAACCGTCGTGACACCCAACCCCTGTCGGATGCCTTCGTAATCTGCGAAGAAAAATGTTCTGTCCTTTTGAATCGGACCGCCGATGGTCCCGCCAAACTGATTCCTCTTAAACGGAGGAATATTGCCCACGTCGAAATAGTTCTTGGCATCCAGCTTGCTGTTGCGCAGAAATTCATACGCGCTGCCGTGAAGCTGATTCGTTCCCGATCTCGTAATCGCGTTGACTACTCCTCCTGAAGTCTTGCCGTACTCCGCTGAGTAGTTGCTGGTAATGACCGAGAATTCCTCAATCGCGTCGACACCCAGGCTTCCGCCCAGGACGCTGCCCGGGGCTCCATTTGCGTAGTCGTTGAGACTGACTCCGTCCAAACGATAGTTGTTCTGCTGGGGCCGCGCACCGGAGATTGTCAGTTGCTGGCCGAAGCCACGATTACCGCGGTCGGTACCCGCCGAAAAATCGGGCTGAGTGTGAATCGCACTCACGCCGGGCTGTAGTTGTGCAAGATCCGTCCAACTGCGGCCGTTGAGAGGGAGTTCACGCACCGTGGTCGCATTCACGACGGCGCTGATGTCCGAGGTGGAAATCTGCACGGCGGGCACTTCGCTCTGAACCACAACAGACTCGTGGATCGCGCCGATGCTCAAAGTCAGATCCAAGACCATCGCCGCGCCTACTGTCAATTGGAGGCCGCTGCGCTTTTCTATTTTGAAGCCTTGAGCAGAAAACTCCGCCTCGTAGGTCCCGGGCTGCAAGTTCGGCGCGGAGTAAACGCCTTCTTCGTTGGTCGTGACTAAACGAGAGACGCCAGTCGCAACATTCGAAATCTTTATCTGGACTCCCCTGACGACTCGCGCACCGCTTTCAGTGACAGTTCCTGAGATGCTCCCGCCTGCAACTTGGGCGTGGACGTTTGCAGTGGCGCCGCAGATCAACACCAAAATCAGAAGCTCGACACAGAGCGTTCTCAGGTTCGAAGTCCACATCATGGGGGGCTCCCTTCTGTGCGCAGAGAGCTTAACCCATGGGCAAGTATTCAAAACACATTAATTTACGTTCATCTAGCGCGAGCCTTAGCAAATGCTGACGGGTGCTCGCAAATCTGCTGAATTAACATTCGCTACTCGGCGACTTCGTGGGTCGCGAGGCTATGTCTTTGTCTCGGGAGATTCGGACGCCGGCGGGAACGACTGGTTGAAGGTGAACGTCTGTTTTGTCGGCCCATTCTTCGTCAGCACTCAATGCGTTCTCGTCCGTCCGCGATACTCGGAAGAACGCTGGCGGGCACCCACCAGATCGCGATAGTGGGCGAAGTTAACGGCTCAAACCACTTCCGACGGTCCCGAAATGCGACACCGTGCCCGCTTCGACTTGTGTGTGGGAATTAGGAATGCAGTTGTTCCCGATCGGTCGGCAAACAGGAAACTATGGGGTTGTGGTCGCAAAATCACTTCAGGCTAATACCTCGGTCGCTTGAGTCTATGAATGCCGGGCGACCAACACAGCGGGAGTAAGGTCTGGGAGGCACCTGATCGGGAGATCGGCAAGCCCGGGGAGAACCGCAGCCAGATAGTCGCGTACCGGAAGTTTCAACCTGCGGCAGCTTTCCGCGACCGAGAGAATCGCTGCAACCTTCGGTCCTGCCAGTGGACTGCCGATGTGCATCCAGTTCTTGCGACCAAGAGCTACCGGACGCATCGAGTTCTCCGCCAGGTTAGTACTGAGCTCTAATTCGGGATACTCCAAGAAGCGCGTGAGCTTCTTCCAAAGCGTGAGCGCGTACTGGCAAGCCTTGCTGAGTGCGCTGGAGGGCAAAGCAGCGGACTGCGCTGCCTCGATCTTGCTGCGAACATCATCGAGAAGAGGCCTGGCTGTTTCCTGACGCAGGACATGGCGCGCTGCAGTAGTCAGCGCTTTGCGTCGAGCTTCGGCATCAACGGCAAACAGTTCGTCAATGCGCGCCACAATCGGGGGTGCGACCGGGTCTCGTGGATTTAGCTGCACCGCCTCGAAGAACTGTCTTCTGGCATGAGCCCAGCAAGCAGCATGTACCATTCTCGGCCCGCCGATCTGGTCGTAGGCGGTGTAGCCGTCGGTTTGCAGAATGCCTTCGAACTGTCCCAGGAACCGCCTCGGTCCATCGCGTCCGCGGCCGAGACGGAAATCGAACACCGCAGTTCCTCCGGGGCGACTGTATTGCCAGAGGTAGGCTTGGTGATTCTGTCCCCGCCCCTCGCGCATCTGCACATCGACTGGGGTTTCATCCGCTTGTATGTAAGTTCCACTGATCAACTCTCGCCTCATTGCCGCGACCATTGGGATCAGCAACTCGCCGACTTTGAGGATCCAGCCGTCCAGCGTCGCTCGGCTAATTTCCAAGCCGATGTCTCGTTCCAGAATCAGGCTTTGCCGATGCAGGGGCGTGTGATTGCAATATTTGCTGACGACTGTGTCGATGACGATGCGGTCATTCGCCAGGCACTTCTCGATGATCCGTGGTGGCAGCGGGGCCGAAAACACTCCGAGCTCCTCACACGACCGGCAAGCACGTTTCTCTCGTTTCGTCACCAGCACGAAGTACTTCGCCGGCTCCACATCTAACTGGGAACTCTCCTCGTAGCCGATCACCACGGTTTCCTTGCCGCAACGCTTGCACACGCGCTGATCCGGCGTGCAAGGCAGAACCCGCTCCACGCGAGGAAGGTTTGCAGGCAACTCCTGGCGGCCCGGATGCTTGCCGGACCTCTTCGTCGAGCGATGCACTGGCGCGTGGTCACTCTCCGACTGCTCGATCATTTCACTAGGTGCAAGATCGAACAATTGCATTTGCGCCTGCGAAAGTTTTTCTCCGCCCGCACCATACTTCTCGATCCGCATCAGCCGCAGTCGCTCTTCCAGCACTCGAATCCGCAGCTCAGCGTACTGTAGCTTGCTCTTCAGTTGTGCGATGAGTTCCAGATCGGCTGGCGATGAAGGAATGGGAGGCGCACTCACAATGAGTTAATGATTTACCAGAGTCGATCGAAACGATCAAACGACCAAGCATCTTATGCGGCAGCGTGTCCCTCGGGGGAAGCTTTCCGGTACCACCGCTTGTGCTTGGTCTTGGTCAGATCGATCCCGCCCAATAATAAGGACAGCTCTTCGTGACTCAGGATGACCTTGCCCTGCGCATCGCCGGACTGCGGCCAGGTGAAACGCCCTTTCTCCAACCTCTTGGCACAGACCCAGAGTCCGCTTCCGTCCCAGACGAGGACCTTCAGCCGATTGCGCTGGGCGTTGCAGAACAAGAACAGGTGCCCGCTCAGAGGCTCAAACGACAATCGATCCCGAACCAGACCGTACAGCCCTTCGAACCCCTTGCGCATGTCGGTGACCCCGGCGGCCAGATAGATCCGTGTGGCTGGGCCCAGTCCAAACACGGCTTACACCCGCTCCAGGATGCCCACCAGGCGTTCGAACGCACTCGCATCAAAATCAGGATGCACCTCGATCCGGCGCCCGCTCGGCAGCACCACGGCCAGCCCGCAACTCGGTTCCTGCTGCGTCGCCGATTTCCTGGCGGCCAACTCTACCGGCACCAAACGACCGGCCGCGGAAATTGGCTTACGCCTTCTCTTCCAACGCAGTTTCTTTAGATGGCGATCCAGTGTGCTGAAGCTCAAACCTCGACTCTGGCAAAACTCGCTCCGCCGCATACCGCTGCTCACAAACTCAGCCACTAACTGCTGAACCTCCGCTCGTGTACGTCGCTTGAGCGCTGACAACTCTGTTCTTGCGGTCATCCGGACACTTCAATATAGACCCCGCCTCTCGAACAGGTGTGTTGGTCAGACGCTTACCCTTTGTCCGCTCCCGCCGTGATCCGACCGCTTTGTTCCCGGGGCAACTCGTGCAACATTAATAGAGCCGCATCGCGCTCCGCCCGGCCATCGGCCCGCGTGGTCATCGCTGCTGCGATCAACCCGTTCCGGTTCTCCACCAAGGTATGTCCCAGCTAGCTCAACTTGGCTTCCTGACCGGCAGACTTCTTATAGAGCCGGGCCTCGGGATCAGTGCTCGATGCGTGGGTTTGGTTACGGCGCAGCTCGCCGTGAAAATCTCCTCCACCGCCACCGGCCTCATCGTCGTCCTTGCGGCGAAAGCTCTTCTGCCCAGCCCAAGCCTCGATCAGCGTCCCATCCACGGTGAAGTGCTCGTCAGACATCAGACCGGTCGCCTGCGCTTTCACATGGGCGAAGAACGTTTGTGCCAAGTCCTGGTTCAACAACCGATCGCGGTTCTGGCTGAAGACGGCGTGATTCCATACCGGGTCGTCGATCTCCAAGCCCACAAACCAGCGAAACAGCAAGTTGTAGTTCAGTTGCTCCATCAGCAGCCGTTCGCTCCGCACCGAATAGAAAACCTGCAGCAGCAGCGCCCGCAGTAACCGTTCGGGCGCAATCGAGGGCCGCCCCATCTGCGAGTACAGTCCATCGAAGTCTTTGGACATCCCCGCCAAGACCGCGTCCACCAGCTTCCTCACCCCGCGCAGCGGATGATCGGCTGGAATCCGATCTTCCAACGCCACATAACTGAACATCCCCGTTTGCAGTTGCTGATCGTCTCCTCGCATTCCTGCTTCTTACCACGCCTCCACTGTGGATTGGCAGTGGTTTTTCAACAACCTCCTAGGATTGGAAGCTGCTGAATCTGCTAGGGGTCACCAGCGAACCCAGGGTTGGAACCGCGAGTGACACGCGGGCATTCAATCTTCTCACAGCTTACGCGCTTGATTTCTGATGGCCACTGCTGTCAGGATGAGACCGTTGCTGGAGGCGTGCGGTGAAGACTAAAACAAAGATCCGCCTGCTAGCCATGAGTAAGGCCGAGAGGGAAAAGAGACTTGATGAACTTAACCGGAAACTCGGAATTACTCATCCCGATAAGCTTACCGAATCTGAACAGGAAGAAATGGAAGAACGTGAGTGGCTGAAAAAGAAGCTGGGTTACAAGCGACACTGATTGGCCGGGCAAGGGTGTGTTTTGGGAAGCCAGAGCCTTCTCAAGATTGATCTTCTTGCGAGATGGCATTAGTTGCCTTGGCCTAACTAGCTTTCGCGCTAGAGAGTGCGCGCAATTACGAACGCCATATACCAGAGGATCGCGGATCCGAGACAGACAGCGAACCAAGCGATGGTCCGATCAGCTCTCGTCCGGCCGGGGACGTACGTGTAGGGCCTCGTCGGATGCGGCGTGAACGAAAGCTCCTTCGTTGAGTGCGGACGCGACATGAGACTGCGGTCTTTGCCGCAGGTGAGGCAATATTGCACCCACGGAGGGTTCTTGTGGCCAGAGGCGCAGATGCGCAGATGCGCAACCCAAAGGAGCAGCCGCACAACCAGCAGAAGAGCACATCCTTGTGATCGATCTTGCCTGTAAGGATAGCCCGACTCCAAGACTTCCCAACAAAAAGTTTGTAAATCGAGCTGTACTCTCCCCGAATGGGTTTTCCGCACAGACGTGGGTGCAGACGCCGAAGGTGTGGATGCGTTCTAAACTCACCCGAAGACATGACCGATGTCAGGCGGCGCCGCTGAAGATTGCATCGACGGTGATGTGCCACTCCTCCAGCAGCCATTCGGGGATGTAGATTCGATTCTTGTTTTGCTTGCACCAGGTGCGCAGCTCACGCGAGGAGGTATACATCTCCGGCGTGAGCTGCAGGTGTCTCACCCGCAGTTCGAATTCAGTGGCAAGCGCCGGAGTGGGCGGAATGGGGCGCCCCCAATTGGGGTTGCCGCGTTTGCGCGCGTGGGCGACCGGTATCGCCATAGGCCCCGATCATACGCTCTTCTTGTCTGCCTTTGGTGAAATGAAAAAGCCTCCGGCGAGATTGCCGGAAGCTTTGTTGCTGGTGACTCTCACTTGTCCTATTTGCAGACGGCGACGAAGCGATGCTTTAGGATCTATCTCGATTTGAAGCGGTACAGTTACTCGGGTTTCTTTTCGGTCGGTGGAGAAGATGGCGGGCCGCCCATCTCATGGCCGTGCATCATGCCGGGCCCCATAGACTCCATGTGCTTTTGCATCCGGTCCATGTGGTTAACTACTGTTTCCCACATATCCACATTGTTTCGCCAGCGTGCCAGCTCGTTCGGGTCCCTAATGGTGAGAACGTTAGCCTTCATCTCGGCGAGCGAGGACTTCATCTTTTCGATGTCGGCTTTCATGGCCTGCACCTCTTGTTTATGTATCTCCATCATTTTTTGGCGATGCTCGGGCCGCGCTTGGCTCCCTGCGGGGGGAGATGCTGGTGCAGGTTTTTCCTGTGCACATAGTAGTGGCGTCAGGGCGAATACCAGGATGAGTAGTAGGGTCTTCACCTTCATTGTGACTCTCCTTTCACGGACGATCTCACGATGAGTATAGACCCGAGGCAGTGGCGTAGACTTTCGGTATGGCAGTTTCAGTAGAGATGCATCATACGGGTGATTCCGGATCGCAACGAGAAGTTGCTGCCGTGATTGAGCACATGCTTGCAGACAGACCCGGCGATTGGCGGGTGTCGATTGTCGGCTCCCAGGCGAATGATCGCTGGGAGATGAAGATTGTTGGGCCTTACGCGTTTGAGCGGTCTTACACCTTGGAAGGAAGTGCCGGGGAACACGAGCCGCAAGTCATCGGGCAGTGATTGCGAGGATGGTGCCGGGGAAGAAGGCATGATTGAAGACCACGATCGCGCGTGGCTGTATTGGTATTCAGGACTGACGCTGGAGCGTTGGCGCGAGGAATGTCGGCTGGTCGAAGAACGCTTCTCGCTCTTCCGGGCGTTTGCGGAGGCGCCGTTCTTCGGGTTTCGAGGCATCGTGGCCCGATCCGGCGTGGAGTATCGAGTATCGGTTGCCGCCGAGATGGACATGTATCCGAAGTACGAGCCTTGGGTATTTGTCACGCCGACAATTCTTGGTGCGCGCGAGGATGGGAAGCTAGTCCTTGATGTTTCCTGGAGTCGTGAAACTTCTAACAGGCTGCTGAAAAACCACTCCTAATCCACAGCCGATTGTGATACCAGAAGGCATGCGCGGAGACGATCAGCAGCAGAATCACATCTTCAGTTATCTGTCGCCGGAAGCGCGGGT
>Ga0075030_100001304_pt1 | contig 22439 bp, 20 predicted proteins | sample LitLauG_LLR_2012_FD_71393 | JGI IMG/M metagenome (GOLD analysis project Ga0075030, IMG submission 71393) | Freshwater sediment microbial communities from Pennsylvania, USA - Little Laurel Run_MetaG_LLR_2012 | ecosystem: Environmental > Aquatic > Freshwater > Creek > Sediment | place: USA...
CAGTGGGAGCGGTGGACGCTAATTCTCAGTGCCGCGTTTCGTCAATTCCTCGGTGGCAAGGTCATCGGAAACACCGGTCGGCTGGCCGACGCCCCCGGTTAACTGCCGTTTTTAGGTTCAATGGCACGGGAACCCGGCGGGAACGGGAGCCCCAGCCATCCGACTTCCACCTGGACAACAACACTTTCACGCAAAACAACTTCGGCAGCGACCAGGCAGGGCCGATGTTCTTCTTCCAGAACCTTCCCACCCCCGGCTTGATCATCGACGGCGGCGGGAACGTGTGCGGACCACACGCAGGCGGATGGCTTTACCCGCTGGTCTGCAATTAGGGCCCCGAGGCCTGACCCGGACTTTCCGGCCGGACATCACTACCTTGTGTAGCAAACGCGATCGCGCAGCCCTGGAAGTCCTGATCCTATGTGGGGTGCGTCGTTTGTGGGGTGCGTCGTTTGTGGGCTGCGTCGTTCGGAGATTTGCGCGCTTACGTTCGAGCACATCGCCCAACGGGATGGCCGATGGTGTAATGCGCCACGATCTTTTCCCCCGAGGTTCTCACGAGCTTTTCCGGCGTCTTTCTCAGAATCACGTGCACTGAGTAGCAGTGCTTCGCTCAAGCAGCAGGACGCAAACTTCTTGCTGGATGCCCCCGTCGGACGCTTTGCCTGGAAGTCTTGGAGCGGCGGAGGAGACTTTCGACGGGAAACGGATCTTCGCAAGGGCGAATTAATGCCCGAGAAGGTCGCTGCTCTGATCCGGGCTGGGGTTTTCGAATCCGCTTGCCAGCACGACGACAAGTTCCAAGCCGTCAAAGAGGCCTTTGATCGGTTCAGAGCAAGAGCGAGATTTGAAACCGGGCGGAGGTGAATGGCCGCCCCTGACGCCGGCTCTGGGCCGTACAAGGGGATGCCGCCGTACCCCTCAGATACGGCGTTCAGGGAAGCGTCATCGGCACGTCCGGTCGGACCGTCCCCGACTCGTAAATTGGTCCCAAACGGCAGAACTGGGAAGTGTAGGGCGGCGGTCCTTAACCGAACAGTATTCGGCCTACCTACCCAACAGCTCCAGATACCGGGCCACGGTTTCAATCCCGCGATAGAAATTCGGCAGGTGAAACTTTTCGTTGGGCGCGTGCAAGTTGTCGTCGGGCAGGCCGAAGCCCATCATCACGCTCGGAATCCCGAGGTAGCGGTCGAACACGCCGACAATCGGAATCGACCCGCCGGACCGGATGTACACGGTCTCCTTGCCGAACGTCTCCTGCAACGCCTGGGCCGCGGCCTGGATGAAGCGGTTGTCGGGATTGGTCAGCGAGGGCGCGCCCGAGTGCAAGACCTTCAACTCCGCCGTCACACCCTTCGGACAAGCGGTCTTTACCGCCGCGCGCATCTGCGCGATGGATTCATCCACCTGCTGGTCGCCCACCAGCCGGGTGCTGACTTTGGCCACCGCCCGCGCCGGGATTACGGTCTTCGCGCCCTCGCCCGTGAAGCCTCCGCGAATGCCGTGCACCTCTACCGTAGGCCGCGCCCAGACGCGCTCGAATAGCGGAACGCCCGGTTCGCCCACCAGTTCACGCGCACCCATTTCCTTCGCGGTGTATTCCTGGACGTCGAATGGCAGCCGCGCCCACGCCTCGCGTTCCTTCTGGCTCGGGGGCACGACCCGATCATAGAAGCCGGGCACCTGGATATGACCGTCGCGGTCCTTCAGCGCGCAGATGATCTCCGCCACCGCCTGCATAGGGTTGGGCGCCGCGCCGCCGTAGACGCCCGAATGCAGATCCTGGCGGGCGCCCTCCACCAGCAGTTCGTAGTAGACCATGCCGCGCAGCCCTACGCAGATGGTAGGCAATTCCGGCGCGAACATTTCGGTGTCGCACACCACCGCGGCATCGGCCGCAAGTCGCGGTGGCTTGCCCTTGACGTACTCTTCGATATGCTCCCCACCGGTTTCCTCTTCGCCTTCGAGCAGGAACCGCACGTTGACCGGCAGGCGGCCGGTGGTTTTCAGCAGCCCCTCGACGGCCTTGATTTGAATATAGACTTGCCCTTTGTCGTCGCAAGCGCCGCGCGCGAAGATATCGTCCCCGCGCACGTCCGGTTCAAACGGCGGCGACTTCCACTCGTCCAACGGGTCCGGCGGCTGCACGTCGTAGTGGCCGTAGAACAGAATCGTGGGCTTGCCCGGCGCGCCGAGCCATTCCGCGTAGACCAGGGGGTTGCCGGCGCCTTCGATCAGTTCGGCGGCGGTCATTCCCGCCGTCCGCAACTCACCCAGCGCGAACTCCGCCGCGCGCCGGATATCCGGCTTGTGCTCCGACAACGTGCTGATGCTGGGAATGCGCAGAAAGGTCTTCAGCCCTTCGAGAAACCCGGCTCGCTGTTCCTGATAATAGGTCATAAGACTCCGATACCAGTATGCTCCAATGGCTGCTGGAAGTTGGCAGCCTTGCGCCTTTCTCACCGGGCATGGTACCAACTCAAGTGTGCGGACTCTCTCCGGCCTGCTTGCACTCGGCTGCGCGTTGTGGTCACAGGCAGCGCAGCCGGCACCAACGGCGGTCATCCAGGAAGTTACGCATCGGAGCCGGGTGTTCGATGCCACACGGGCTTACCAAGTGGTGCTGCCGCCCGCGTACGCTTCGTCGCAGAAGCGGTATCCGGTGATTTATTGGTTCAACGGCTACGAGCATCCCAGCGAAGAGATCGCCTCGCAGATCGCCGGATTTGTGGCGGCGCACGACGTGATTGTGGTGCGGGTGGGCCCCGCGGACACGGTGGGCTTGTTCCCGCTGTACTTTCCGGAACTGGCCGACCAGGTCGACAAGAGCCTGCGCACGGTGGCCGACCGGGATGGCCGCGGCGTCACCGGTTATTCCATGGGCGGCTTCGTGGCGTTCTGGATGGCGGCCAAGTATCCCGACCTGATTGCCAGCGCTACCAGTTTCATGGGAGCGACCGAGGCGCAGGCGGGGCCGGCGGGCTTCGATGTCGAGTACCGCCTGACCGACCTCTACGCCAACTACGCCGGTGTGCGGACGCGGCTGATCACGTGGACGCGCGATGCCACGCAGTTCTACGACCGGCAGCTCAACGCGATCTGGCGCTTTGCGCGGGCCGATCACGAAACCGAGGATTTCGATTCCCCGCAGAACCAGTCGGCCATCGCCCGCACGCTGGAATTCCACATGCACTCGTTCGCCAATCCGATGCCCAAGCCCGCGGTCTTCGATCACGCCGATGCGTACCCCAATTTCAACGTTTGGGGTTGGGAGGCGGCCTCCAATCGCCGCAGTCCCGGATTCACGGTGCTCGAAAACGTCTCTCGCAACGGCTTTCGTTGCGCGGTGCGAGAATGGATTCCCGGCGGCGGCGCGCTTGCCGGCGTGAAGCTTTCCATCGCGTCGCCGCGAGTCTTCGCGCCGGGATCCGCCCATACCGTCAGGTACATCCGCCTGCGCGACGGAAAGATGCGGAGGGCCGTGCTGAAAGCCGACAGGCAAGGCCGGCTGAATTTCGAACTGGACGGCGATGCCTATGAAGTGGGCGTGGGCGACAGACCGCGGATCGCGATCTCAGGATACCAACTGCAGGGCGACGCGTGGGCCACCGCGGGCAAGCCGGTCAAGCTACGGGTGAGGTTCTGGAACAAGGGCGGGGCGCGCTCCGGCGCCTCCACGATCCATTGGGAAAGCCCGAACCCCAACGTGAAATTCCAGACTCCCACCAGCAGTCTCCTGGGCTTGGCGGGCGGGGAATCGGCGTGGTCGAACCTGGTCTTCACCGTGGATGACCCGGAGCGGTCCGTGGTCCGGATTATCGGATCGGCCGGCGCCGACCATCTGGGCTTCGCGGTGCCGCTGTTCCCGGCCGCCGAGGCAGCCACCGATTTCCAGATTGCCGATGGCCGCACGCTAAGCGCCTATCGGCACGCCGACCGGCTGGCCGATGTGACGCTGGGCGAAGGCAACGGCGACGGCCACGCGGCGCCGGGAGAAACGTTTGCGGTGCTGCTGGGCGAGGAAGGCTCGCTGCGCGCGGCGGAACTCTTCAGCAGCGACGCGTGCATTGATAATTCGCTGCGCGCCTCGGACTCGTGGGTGGACTACGACCACACCGGCGCGTCGGCCCGCTACTCGCTGCCCACAGTCCGCGCCTCGTGCGAACCCGGACACCGCATTGCCATGCTGGCTCGAATCGTCATTCCGGGCGCGCTCGACCATCATTTCCGGTACGCGACGTTGGAAATTCCGGTCTGGTATCGAAACAGCCGTTAACAGGACCCTGCCAGAAGGCCGGCGCCACGGGCTAAAGATTCCTCCGTCAGCCGCCGATCATCCCTCTGTGTCGACGGCAGACGACTTGATTGAATTGGAGATCATGCTCGGCCGGTTCCAGCGGCTGATGGGCGAGTTGGCGCGGGGCGTCATCGCGCGCAATAACTTCGCACCCTGGGAGGTCGAGCTTCTGATAGACATTCAGGGCTGCACTCTGGAGCCCAGGCGAAGGTCAGAGATCATGCGCCAATATCAAAGGGCCGTCGAGCGCCAGATGGAGATGGGGCCGGGGCCGCCGATGAAGCTGTCGGAATTTCTGGCGCAGCGGGGCAAATAGACGGCCGCGCCTCAGGCAGGTGGCGCAACCCGGTCGGAAACAGCAGGGCGGTCATGCAGAAAATGCCCGGGGAGACGGTCGATGCGTTTCCCAAGCGGCGTGTAAGAAATCGCGACGGAAAAAGCGAAGCCCCCAGCCCGGTTCGTGCCCAATGGGCTCACTTAACCATAAGCGCCGGCACTCATGCGTGCCCATGGCTCTACAATCTGCTCTGTGCGAGTCGCGCGTGATACACTCGGAACCTCCAGAACGCGGGTTGCGGCCTGCGGGTGAGCGGCCGACTTGCCGGGGAGTAATCGGCAAACGGCAAGCGCCACTGCACGTTGGCGGGGAAGATGCTTCTATGCGACGCGAAGTTCAGCAGCGCCTCGCTTCTTGGGCTTCACGACGATCACCACATCGTGCCCTAACGCGACCAGAAAGCGCATCAGTCGCTCGACTGAATAACCCCGAAACTGACCCGCGAGCATAGCTGACACCTTCGGCTGATCAATACCCATGAGCTCTGCCGCGGCAGCCTGCGTCAGCTTTCGTTCGCGGATGGTCCGGTCGATCCGGACCACCAACCCGGCCTTTATCAGGTGTTCACTAGCATCAGGCAGGCCAAGATCGGCGAATACGTTGCCGGTGCTCGGCTCTCGTTCAAGAGCTTTTCTCTTTGGCATTCGTCACCTAACTGCGCAACTGCTTGAGACGCTGCCGGATCAGGTCTATCTCGGATTTCGGCGTGGCGATCCCCGATTTGGATTTCTTCCGAAAGGCATGTATCACATAGGTCGAATCCCCGATGGAGACCGTATAGACCGCACGGAAGCTCCCTCTTTACCTCATGGACTGCGATCTCCATCACGCCGGTACCGAGACCGTGTAAAGGTTTGGCCCTCACACTCGCTTCACCCAAATGCGCGATGTATAAGGCGTAGCCTGTCGTCCTGGACATACCTATTGGCATACAGCAATTGTCACGTCAAATCCTTCAGGAACGCTTCAGGGCCGGCAGAGGTCGTGAACCGCGTCCGAACATGCTGGGCGACTTGCGGGGAGTAATCCGGCGTCGTTCGGCGTCGTGTCAGGCGCTCATTCATAAAAAGCGAGTTCCGGCATCGGATAATGCTTGCGATTACGCGTCCAGAGCCTCGCTCCTCTCTCCACAGCGCTGGCAGCGATCAACGCGTCGCCCAACTCAACCGCATGGCTCTTGCGGTAACGTCGGAGGTATTCTCCGGCGCGACGGCCCAAGGCGGCGTCTATGGGGACGCAGAGCAGAGCGTCGAATAGAGCGTCGAGTGCGGTATATTCCGGCGGGCGAGCGCCAGCCCAGAGTTCGGCGGCGCTGACGGGGGAGTAGAGGATCAATGCGTCGGATTGGCCGAGTTCGAGCCAATGTGACACCATGGTCTTGTCCCGGCCTCGCGATACCTCTATCAGGATGTCCGAATCGGTAAGGACGGTCACCGGTCGCCCAGGCGGTCGAGCCTTGAGCCTCGACGCAGTTCCCTGACTTCTTCGCTACTGTCCGCTGCTCTCGCGCGGGATTTCCGGCTTCCCACGAAGTTCTGCATTGCTGCCATACGCGCCTCCTGGCGCCCGAGGTATCGCTCCCGCGCGGCCTGCCGGACCAACTCGGAAATCGTCGTCTTCTCGCTGCGGGCGCGCGCATGGAGCGCTCCCCAGAGCTGGTCGTCAAGAAACAGTTGCGTCCGCCTCATGATGTATATTATACATCGCCATTCGGGTGCCCGTCGCCCGTCCGCTTCCCAGTCCGAAGCCGACTTGTGAGGACCTATCCCGTAGCTGGTATCACTGTCTCATATTTGATACAGTAGCGTTGTGCGCCCGATAATCTTCCATCCCAAGGCGCGGGACGTAATACGCCGCTTTCCGAAGGAAGTCCGCAACCGCCTGGGTCGGGGGCTCTTCCGGTTGCAGACGGGGGAGCCGATAGCCATGCCGAATTCCCGGCCTATGCCAGCGGTGGCGGTTGGCGTTTCGGAACTCCGCATCAAAGCGGAGGACGGTACTTTCCGTGCGTTCTACTACACGGCCTCATCGCGGGGCGTCCTCGTATTTCACGCCTTCGTCAAGAAAACTCAACGGACGCCTCCCCTCGAATTAGATCTGGCCCGAAAACGATTGAAGGAGCTTCTCGATGCCTAGAATCAAACCGATTGTTGCAAGAACCCCGGAAGAGTTGGCTGGAGCCCTCGGGCTTTCAAGGGTCGCGGCGAAGGAATGGCAGGTTCAGCACATGCTGCTCAAGAGGCTGAAGGAGATCTCACGCACACACAAGATCACGCACGCAGAGATCGCGAGGCGAGCAGGCACTTCGCGAACCAGAATCACAGCGATCCTGAATGACGATCTCGAGCACGTATCGAGCGATCTCTTAATCCGGATCCTTGCATCGCTGGGTTATCGCGTAAAGGTCTCGGTGGTCAGGTCGGACAGTGCGGCGTAGGCGCTGGCGTCTCCGGCTCGGACAAGTTGCGGTCGCTTGACCCAAGCCGACTTGTGAGGAGTAAAACCGGAATCGGTACGTCTCACCATGACGATACGCTCCTGTGTAGGGCGGACTTCAGGAGCTGGCGTGTCTGTCAACAAAATCTCGAAGCGGCAGTGCCCAGTAAACGGCGGCCGGTTTCTAGTCAGCTTCAGAACCAGGCGCAACCGACAGGCAGATCCCGTGGGAGGAACGTGAGACCGCCTAAGGGCTGAAGAGAAAGGACCTCCAACAATGGAGTGTCGTGCGAATACGGCGTGCTACAAATCAGGTTATACCCGGTTCATGAACTGCTGACGGACCCTCCGCTCATGCGGGAGGCGCACTCGGTGTTTCAGAGTTGTCGTGTTCCTCGATATCTTCGACACGCGCACGCGGTCGTCTGCGAGGATAGCCGTCCCACAACGCTTCGAACGTTGAGGTCTCGCGCAAACGCAGGCGGACTATCTCCGAAGATCCCGTGAATCTCAAGCCGAACAATAGAATCATTGGTCCGGGAGATGTCGGCAAGATTCGGTAGTACGATGGGGTGGGTAGCGACCTTGTGCGGCCTATGTAGTCTCTGTACAGGACAACACCGCGTCCGTATTCGTCCTGCCGAGCGCCCACGTCAATGCATGGAGGCGAAAACAGACCAGATGTTTCGAGCCCCGTTACGATCCTCTCGATCTCTTTGCATACAGCAATTAGCTCTGCAGCTGTCGGAAAATCCTTGCGCTGGTGATCTAGCCTATTACGAATACTCATGACGTTAGCCGATGTGAGCTCGCGTGTCACCGACGCCATGATTTCGAGCGCAGCCATGACGTCTGAACGCTCGATGTCAAACACACTACATGTGTGCTGCAAGGGGAAAGGGTCAACGGTTGTGCCGTTATGGCCAGGCATGTCATGAACTCTGAGAAATTCATTACCGCGATTTAACCGCCCACGAATCTCTCTCGCGAGAAGATCAAAGCCGACGACTAAGGCGTACAACGTGTTCTTTCCTTCCCTATCGAATACGACCGAAGTTGTGTTCGCGCAACTTCTATTCAATGTCTCGGCGACGAACGCCTGTCCTTGATCCAGGCCAAAAGTAAAACGTCTGCCGGAGTAGTGATCAGCGAGCAGTGTCCAACCCGCCAACGCCAAACTGTAGTCTAGGATTTCCTCTAGCGCGACGAAGAGGTTGACGCCCGCACTCCGTATGCGATCTCTCACGTCGATATGCTGGCCAGCATCGGCCCCCAGCACAGCACGCATCGCCTGCAGGTGCAGCCCCAGTCGTTCGTGCGCTTTGGGATAGACTTGGGCCTTGAATCCCAGCTTCCATACGACCTTTGCTATTAGTGTGTGTTCATCTGCCGCTGACGTAGGAAGCGCGAAACTGCCAAACCGCAAAGCTTCAAAAAGTCGCTTTAAGTGCGGTAGAGAATCGAGAAAGAGATCTCTAACGATAAAAGTTGGTTCACTTTCGCGGAGGTAACAATCGAGTCGATCGAGGGTGCTCTCACCTCTGTATTGCCGGACCTTCCACGCCAGTTCTTCCTGGCCTTCTCCGCTCGAGTAGACATCGGCGACGACCGCTCGCAAGTTCCGAATAGCAAATCCAGAACGTGACGATCGAAACCGAACGCCCAAGTGGGAGCATTCTGCACTGCAATCGAACCAGCCGCGCCTCGCATACTGAATCGGTGCGTAACGCACCTCCGTAGCAGGTATGAGTATTCTAGACGTCGAAATAACATCCTCGATTGCCTTTGCCAATTGCATGTCCGTAGCCAGCAGCAAGGCCTGCAGAAGCAGGTCTGGCCCCATGCGCGAGCCGATTTGGGCTGCTGATCCGGCGACAATACCCTTGAAACGCTTAGTCTGTGGCAATCGCTCACGAATGTCTGTCGAACTGATCAGTTCGATAAAGATTTCCTTCTGCTCGTTCTGAGAGAACGCGTTTGCGACGAGCCAGGGCAATGTCGAAGGGTACATGTGATCATACCAAGCATACGGGTCGGCCTTCTGCCGGTAGAAGCCGAACCACTCGGACGAAGGCCCCTCCGTCTGCCGGAGCGACGACAATGCACGAACCCCTAAGGCTGCCTGTATTTGAGGCGCGCTGAATTTGACGGGATGGATCGCCGTACACGCGGGGTCGGAGCAGTGCCAGAGAGGCGCGGTAGTCGCGGGATACAGATATCGCAGCTCGGATGATATCAATACTCCAAACGGTCCAATCAATCGACTCCCAATCTGGAACACGCCATGAGGGCAGCCATCAATAAGTTTCGCCGTTTCAGAGTCGCTCAATGTTCGCGTTCGGGAGGGAAAAAGTTCGAAGAATCTGTCGTAAAGCAACCGTCCATAAACCCAAGGAAATTGAATTCGCTGGCCGATGATGTCCGCGGACAGTTGGTCCCAAAGCGATTCATAATCCGTGCGCATAACGTCTATCTCGATCTCCGAGTGAGAGGGGGACAGAAGGAGAGCTAACCGGGCATCGGCATCCGATAGCTTAAGCTTAGTTGTGAGAATATCGAGCCGGCCCTCTCCACAAGGGGTAGGCTTCACAGCCACCGCAAACGTCTCGGCGGCGGCGAAATCGGGGCGTGGTATACAAGCGCGGTAAAACTCGGAAATTGCGAACAGTTCAACGAACGCCTGGTTGAAAGCCGGATTGCTATGCAAGCGCTCCAGTTCTAGTTTATTCAATGCTTCACGCATGTAGAAGAGGTCTGCTTGAAGTATAGCGTCTGCAAATACCTCGATGTTTGCCGGTAAGGAGAACAGCGCCCCCGAGGTCGGTAGCTCCGTTGGGATCGGAACGTTGAGTCGGACCGCAATGGGCCGGAGACTCCTTGGCCGAAAATGCCCGCGCTGCCGATCTGCCTGGACTTCCATCGCTCGCTGAAGGATCACTCCCGATACGCGCTCAAGTCCCCCGCATGCCAGACTGGCGGCATGTCCAAACCCAAACGCAAACGGCAGCCCAAGACTGTTCTACGGCTGCCCGACTTGGAGCAGTCGAAGTCGGCAGTCCTGAACAGCCTGTCATCTCAAAGTTCCCAGCCCTCGTACGATCACGCCATCCGCGAGTTCATCGAATGGTACTGCTCGGAGCCCCGCTTGGCCTTCAACAAAACCGTTGTGACCCGGTATCGCATTTTCCTTGAGCAGGCGCACTATGCCTCTTCGACTATCAACCTTCGGCTGGCGGCGGTTCGCCGCCTTGCGTATGAAGCTGCGGACGCTGGCCTGCTTAGCCCGGACCTCGCAGCCGGAATTCGTCGAGTCAAAGGCGCCAAGAAATTTGGTGTTCGGATGGGCAATTGGCTGACCGCCGAACAAGGAAAACGTGTGCTCGACGTATTCGACCGGAACACCCTTCGAGGCATCCGAGATTACGCCATGGTTGCGGTGCTGTTGGGTTACAGATTGCGTCGCGCGGAAGTGGCCGCGTTAGGTGTTCAGGACCTGCAGCAACGAGAAGAACATTGGGTGTTCGCCGATCTCGTCGGCAAGGGTTGTCATGTTCGGACCGTTCCAGTCCCATGTTGGATTGCGGCCGCACTCCGAACCTGGATGACGGAGGCGAAAATCACCGATGGTCCGATCTTCCGCGCCATCAACAAAGCTGGGCGAATTGCAGCGCATGGTTTCAGTCCCAAAGTCATCTGGGGCGTTGTAAAGCAGGCGTGCCAGGCCTGCGATCTCGGCAATGTGGCCCCACATGACCTTCGCCGCACGTGTGCTCGCCTTTGCCACGAGCGTGGCGGCGAGTTGGAGCAGATCCAGTTCTTACTCGGGCACGTGAGCGTCCAGACGACGGAGCGCTATTTGGGGTGCAAGCAGCGGCTCCGCGACGCCGTCAACGATTCAATCGGCATCGAGCCGGAGCCGATTCAACCCTGATGCTGGCCGACCTTCCGGTCCTAATCAGCAGGCACGGACTCTTCTGCGGAAATCGAGTTAGCGGCCAGGAAACTGCATTGGGCTTTTCAGCCCCTTCCATTTTGAACCACCGTCCGAGAGGTCGGGTCTGAACATTTGCAGATTTCCGCAATGGTCACAGCACAGGACTAGCCAGCGCGACACCTGCGGACGCAAACCGTACTGGTGAATTGCCTGTTGAGTTGCACCACCGTGTGCCCACTCGTCCACTTGAACGCGATAGTAGCCGGTTCGGCAATATGCGCAAAGCTGAGGAGAGTCGATATTCAGGTGGTGTCCTCCGTGACTCAGTATTCTTATTGTTTGTCGTACTTGTGTTGCGAGGTCAGAGGCGAATTGGATCCGCTTTGATGCGTCGTGGACGACTGTCTGATCGAGTAGATCGTTCACGAAGTAAAGGTCCGGTTCGCGGGGGTGCTCACGTACCAAGTCCCACTCAGGATCACGATGCCGCTCTCGAGCGAAGACGCGACCGGCGAATATCCAGTACAGTAGCTTCCCAAGTGAGTACACATCCGCTGCCGGATGTACATTTTCGCAGCGACCATCTTCTAACTCGGGAGCCATATATAGACGTGGACCGGCTGCTTCGTCGGTCGCCGTCATTCGGTTGTCTTGAGCACCGGTAAAGCAAAGGCCGAAATCGCCGACTACCGGCACGAGCCCCTTGAGGAAAATGTTTGCAGGCTTAATGTCACGGTGAACAATCCAAACTGAACCCTGATGTAGGACGCCAATTGCCGCACAGATTTTCAAGAAGAGATCCAGCCGATCGAGCGTCGACATTGCAGACAAATCCAAATCCGCCAGAGCACCGTCTTGGCAGTATTCGGCAACATAAAACGAGTCATCACCTTGAACACCGTGATCGACTAGAGCGATGATGTTCGGGTGGTGAAGGTTCGCGAGAGCGGCGATCTCTCTTTCGAAGCGAGCTATTCGCTTATTGTTGTCGAGCCGCTTCAAGACGAAAATCTCGCCATCAGGCTCTTCGAGCTTTCGCACCTTGAACGTCGTGCCTTGCCCGCCCTTCGAAAGCTGGCCGACGTTCTCCCATTGTCCCCATTTCCTCGCCATACGCACTCAGATTAGAACATTTCACAGCCGCTAAGCGGCGGCTTTTGCGGAATTCGCACCCGAATAGGGATCGCAAGAACGGCCCTGGCCTGATATGCGCGCAACTTGCCGTACGAAAGGGGCAGCGCGACGGTGTTCCAAATTCCCACTCTATTAGGACTGATAAACGCGCCTGGGTCAGGCGATGAACCGCTCCGTCCGAATCGCCGACGACGCGTACATTGGTCCCAAACGGCGACCTGGGAAGTGTAGGGCGGCGGTCCTTGACTGAACGGTGTTGCCGGTTAGCGCCGCGTCGGTATACGCACCCGGATCGTGCGACCGATGCACTGTACTCAAAGCAAAAGAGTGAGGCGCAACTTGCTGTTGGAGCGCCTGGTCGCAGCGGGTCAGCGCCTCGTGACCGACGCCGAAGTGCTACAGGAGATCCTGCATCGATGCGCCGCCACTGGCAAACGAGAGGCGATTGGCCCCGCATTTCAACTGCTGCTGGATGTTGTGGACGAGGTTCTCGCGATCGAGAAGGCGGACGTCATGCGGGCTGGCGAGATCGTTCAGACCCGCACATTGCTGCTGGCCCGTGCGACACGGGACCCGGTCCATCCTCAGCTTCGACGCAGACGTCGACCGTTGGCCGGGCCTTAAGAGGATCCACCAAATCTGAGTGGGGGCGCCTTACTTTGCCAGCGTCAAGGTTCTCGTACAGAACGCATCGTTCGGCTTGACTCCGGAAAAGACCAGCGTCATCGTGAGTCCGTCCGCCGAAATCCACTTGGCCGGCAGGCGATATCCGTGCGTGCCGGCGAGGTCCCATTGCCGGTGCAGAACCGTCGTCCACGGACCCCACGGCTCCGGCGCGTCGAAGAGCCCCCATCCGCCGGCATGATCGTATCCCAAGGCCATCAGATAGCGCCCGATTCCGGCATCGTACACCGCGTCGACCCGATTGCAATTGGCCGGATAGGAAAACACCGCGCCGCGGCGGGTGGCGTCCGCAGTCCACACGGGTCGCCCGCCGGCGTCGAGCCGCTCGTAAAACTCCCAGGCGCCGCGTTCGCGAATCCGCTCCTTCGCAACGCGTGCCAGCACCAGACCGTTGTCGCTCTCGTACGCCGATGGCCCATCCTGCGAGTAAGTGTAAACAAAGCCGTCGCGCGCGCCGGCGTAGTTTCGCCCGAAATTCAGAAAAGCCGGAGATCCGAACCCGTCCTCCATCTTGAAACCCCATTGCCAGGTCTTGCCGCGATTCTGCGACCACAGCAACTGCGCATTCGCCACGTTGCGCACCCACAGGTACAGGACGCCATCCACCATCAGGATGCCGCTGGCCTTGGGACTCTGGGCGCCGTTGCCCGTGCGCTCGCCATCCGAGCGCAGATTCACGCCGCGATCATCGCCGGCGCGGCCTGGCGGACCTCCCGTGATGCGCGCGAATCCCATGCCCAGCTTCTTCTCCACATAGGGCTCGAACCCGAATCCATCGCCATACGACGTGTACTGCGCATCGTCGTCGCCCCACGTCAACGGCCAGTTATCGCTGTCAATCGCCGAGCGCCGGATCTCATTTCCGAACCCGGCGCTAAGGATTACCGGGCTCGGCGGGTAAGGAGCCCTCACCGTTACCGACTCCATCAACGGCCTCACCACCAACTCGTAGACGGGTGCCCAGAACCCGGGCGTGGTATCGCCTAACGCATCCCCGTTTCGCACCACGATCAGGTCCAAACTGGGCGCCGCGAGGATCACCTGGTGATTGGCGCCTGCACCCGCGAACGTGTCGCGCGGCGCCGCCGGCCAGATCCCGTCCGCGTTGGTGTACCACGCCAATCCCGATGCCGGCGCAGGATCGGCCGGGCTGCGCGGTGGACGCGGCAGCCCCTGATCGGTCAGCATTTTCTTGGCTATGTCGCGCCGGATCAACGCGCGCCCGTTCCACTGCCCCCGCAGCATCATCAACTGCCCGATTCGCGCCGCCGCCCGCGCGGTGAAGGTCGCGCCGCCCCAGTTGGCGTACAGCCTTAGGCCGTCCACTTCGTACGCCCGGCCGTATCCGATCGACCAGTGCCGCTCCGGCACGCCGAGCGGGTCGAGCACTCGTTCCTTCAGCAGGGTGCGAATGTCCCCGCCCTTCAGACTCGCGGTGATGGCATACGAGAGCGCCGCCATCCCGGGGTTGCTGTAGGCATATTGCGTTCCAGGCTCGAACAGCAGCGGCGCCTGCCGCACCGCAATGGTAAACGGATCGGGCGTGCGCTTCCAGAAATCGCCCTTCCATCCGGGAAGCTGATCGTGCGGGATTCCGTCCTGCTCCGCGTCGGAAACGCCCGAGGTGTGCGTCGCGAGCTGCCGGATGGTGATCTTCGATTTCCGAAGGTCCGCGATCCAATCCGGAATGTACTTCGACGCCGGATCGTCCGGCGAAATGCGCCCGTCGCTCATCGCCACCGCGAGCGACATACCGCCGACCAAAGCCTTGGCCATCGAAGCGGTGCCGTGCGGCCGCTCCGCGTTCCACTCGGGCGCGTACCATTCGAGCGCGATCCGCCCCCGCCGGATCACGAGGAGGCCGGTGGTCCGATGAGCCGCGAGGGTGCTTCGCCAGGCCGCGAGTTTGGCCGGGTCCAGCCCCGCTTCCGCCGGTGAGATGGTAGCCCAGTCCACCGATTGTGCGCACGCCAGCCCGGTCGAAGCCGCGAGCCATACCGCTTGGTTCCAGCGCATACCTTATTCTGTGCGATTTTGCAGAGCGCGATCTATGCCGAATCTGTTACGGAGGTGTTGCGCCGGCGGCGCCAACACGTTGTGAGGTTGCTGATGGAGGCGGAAGGCCGGTTGGTCCAGATCCTGCATGCTGCACGGCAGGCTTCGGGACGGCGGCCTTGGAGGCGCCGGGCAGGTATAGCGCTTACCCTAAAATCACCCGCCGCCCTTCGATCCGGTATCGGCCCGCAATCACAATTCGGATTGCCTCGGAATAAATTCGGTGCTCCTCCTTCAGGATTCGCGCGGACAAGGTCTCCACGGTGTCTTGATTCCACACGGGGACGGCCGCCTGGATCACGATGGGGCCGGCATCGAGGTCCTCGTCCACAAAGTGAACCGTACAGCCGGTGATTTTGACGCCGTGCTCCAACGCCTGGTGCTGGGCGTCCAGGCCGGGGAAGGCGGGCAGCAGCGACGGGTGAATGTTCAGAATCCGATTCGGAAATGCGCGGATGAACGAGGCGCTCAACAGCCGCATGAAGCCGGCCAGGCACACCAACTCGACTCCATTGCGGCGCAGTTCCTCCACCAGCATGCGGTCGTAGACCTCGCGGTCGAGCCCCTTCGAGGGAAGGCACACCGCGTTCACACCCAGCCGGCGGGCCATTTCGAGGCCGCGCGCCTCCGGGCGGTTGCCGATCACCACGGCGATCGACGCATCGATGGCGCCGGCGGCAACGTTGGCGGCGATGGCTTCGAAGTTCGAGCCGCGGCCGGAAAGCAGAATGCCGATGCGAGTCACCGGTACTCCACCCGAGGCCGCCGACGGTTCCGGGCCACCACCTCGCCGATGCGGAATGGGGATTCGCCCAGCCTGGCCAGCAGCGCTTCCGCCCGCGCCGCGCCCCGCCGGGGAACGGCGAAGACCATGCCGACGCCGAGGTTCAACGTGCGCCGGTAATCGTCGTCGGGAATGTTGCCGATGCGGCGCAGGATCTCAAACAACGGCGGAATCCGCCAGGAGCCGGTGTCGATGGCTGCGCCGAGATCCCTCGCCAGCATGCGCGGCGTGTTGTCGGTGATGCCGCCGCCGGTGATGTGGGCCGCGCCTTTCAGCAGCCCGGCGGCCATCAGCGCGCGGATGGGTTTCAGGTAGCTGCGATGCACCGCCAGCAGCGCGTCGCCCACGGTGGCGCCCACTTCCGGCAGCAGCGTCTTGGGGCTGTAGCCCGCCACCTCGAAGAGCAGCTTGCGCGCCAGCGAGTAGCCGTTGGTGTGCAAGCCGGTGGATGGCAGCGCCAGAAGCGTGTCTCCGGCGCGAATCGTTTTGCCGGTGACCAGGCCGGTGCGTTCCGCCGCTCCCACGATGAACCCGGCCAGATCGTACTCGGACGCGGCGTACAGGCCGGGCATCTCCGCGGTTTCGCCGCCGATGAGCGCGCAGCCGTTGTTGCGGCAGCCACGCGCGATGCCGGAAACCACCGCGGCAGCTACCTGGGCGTCGAGTTTGCCGACCGCAAAGTAGTCGAGAAAGAACAGCGGCGCCGCGCCCTGGACAGCGATATCGTTGACGCAGTGATTGACCAGGTCTTCACCCACGGTGCCGTGGCGGCCGGTCAGGAAAGCGACTTTCAATTTGGTGCCGACGCCATCGGCCGAACTCACCAGCACCGGCCTGCGGAATCCCGCCAGTTGGTACATCGCGCCGAAGCTGCCGATGTCGGTGAGCACGCCCGGAGTAAACGTCTGGCGAGCGTATTTTTTGATGGCCGAGACGGCGCGATCGGCCTCGTCAATATCCACGCCGGCATCGCGGTAGCGGACAGGTTTTCGGGTAGACAAATCCCAGTATACGGCGTAGAATCTGTTGCAAGCTTTGGTGCTGCCCTAGGTAACTTGGGCGTTCCGGCCGACGCCAATACGAGACTAGTGCCCTTATGAAAAAGACTGTAACTGCGCTGCTCCTGGGTTGCGCATTCGCCGCTGCTCAGCAACGCCCCGCAGTGGCCATTCGCAACGCGAAAATCGTCACCGTCAGCGGGCCTGTCATTAGTAAAGGCACGGTGGTGGTGCGCGACGGCTTGATCGAGGTGGTGGGCGAAAATGTTGCGGCCCCGGCCGACGCCATGGTGGTCGATGGCGAAGGTCTCACGGTTTATCCCGGGTTGATCGACGCGCTCAGCACGTGGGGCCAGCCGGGCGCGCCTGCCGCCCCAGCCGCGGCAACCGCGGGGCGGGGAGGCCGGGGTGCGACGACCACCCCGCCCGCCACACCGAGTCCACTGGCAGCAACCGCCGCCGTGCCGCCCGCCCGCGGCCCGGAGGACCGGCCCTTTACCACCAGTTGGCTGAAGATGGCCGACGAAGTGTCCGCCGCCGACCCACGCATCGAAAGGGCGCGCAGCGCCGGCTTCACCACGGCAGCCTCGTTTCCCACACGTGGAATCTTCGCCGGCCAGGGAGCCATTATCGACCTGCTCTCTGACGTCCAGCCCGGCGTAATGGTGCTGGCGCCATCGCTCGGCCAATATATCTCGGTGACGCGCGCGGGCGGCGGCGGGGGCATGGGCGGCGGATTCCCCGGCTCGCTCATGGGCTACATCGCGTACATCCGCCAGATCTATCTGGACGCGGCGCACTACCAGTTGGTCAAGGACGCGTACGCCAAAGATCCGCGCGGCATGGAGCGGCCCGCGTACGACCGGGCGCTCGAAGGCGTGCTCGAGTCCAAGCGCATTCTGCTGCCGGCCAACCGGCGTGTAGAGATCGACCGCATGCTGCGCTTCGCGGCCGAGTTGAAACAGCCGGCGATTCTCTACGGCGGCCGCGAAACCTTCCGTCCCGAAGCGGCCGCGCTGCTCAAAAAATACAACGCCCCGGTGCTGCTGAGCATGCGCTGGCCGGAGAGGCCTCGCGACGCGGACCCGGAAGAGGTGGAAAGCATGCGCACTCTCGAAACGCGCGACAAGGCGGCCAGCGCGCCCATGGTGTTGGAGAGCGCGGGCGTGAAATACGCGTTCTACTCCGACGGTCTGGACCAGGCGCGAGACCTGCAGCGAGCCGTGAAGAAGGCAATAGACCGCGGATTGCCCCGCGAGGCGGCCTTGCGCGCTTTGACTTTATCGCCGGCCGAAATCTACGGCGTGGCGGACCGCGTGGGCAGCATCGAAAAGGGCAAGATCGGCAACCTGGTAGTGACCCGCGGTGAGATCTTCGACGATCGCACCAAGGTGGAGATGATTCTGGTGGACGGCAGGAAATACGCGCCGGCGGCGAACCCGGCCCCCACCGGCGGCCGCGGCGCAACGACGGACGATCCGGGGGTGAATCCGTGAAAAGACTACTGCTGGCAGCGCTGCTGGTCCTGGCGCCTCTGGGCGCGGAGACCTACGTGATTCGCAACGCCACCATCATGACGGTGGCCAAGGGGACGCTCAAGGGCTCGATTGTGGTAAAGGGCGGCAAAATCGCCGATGTAGGCGCGACGGTCATGGAGCCGGCGGATGCGAAGATCATCGACGCCGCCGGCCAATACGTGATCCCCGGCATCATTGATTGCCACTCCCACATCGCGGCCGATGGCGGCATCAACGAAGGCAGCGTGTCCGTGTCCTCGATGGTGGATATCCAGGATGTCATCAACCCCGAGGACATCGCCATCTACCGCGCCTTGGCCGGCGGCGTGACGACGGCCAATATTCTTCACGGCTCGGCCAATGCGATCGGCGGCAAGACGCTGCCGCTCAAAATGCGCTGGGGCAAAGATGCGCAGGGACTGATCTTCGAGGGTGCGACCCCGGGCATCAAGTTCGCGCTCGGCGAAAACCCCAAACGCGCCGGCAACCCCGCCGGAGGACGCGGCGCCCCCACCGTGCCGGCCCGCTATCCCGCCACCCGCATGGGCGTGGAAGATACGATCCGGGAGGCGTTCAACGAAACCAAGGTGTACAAGGCCGAGTGGGATGCCTATGACGCCAAGGCGGCCAAGGGCGAGCATCCCATTCCGCCGCGCAAGGACCTCAAGCTGGAGGCCCTCAAGGAAGTGCTCGAAGGCCGGCGTTACGTGCACGTGCACTGCTACCGCGCCGACGAAATCCTGATGATGCTGCGGGTGGCCGACGAGTTCGGATTCAAGATCCGCACCTTGCAGCACGTGCTGGAAGGCTACAAGGTGGCCAGGGAGATCGCGGCCCATGGCGCCGGCGCATCCACGTTTAGCGATTGGTGGTCGTACAAGGTGGAAGCCTTCGACGCCATCCCGTACAACGCCGCCATTATGCAGAAGAAAGGCGTGGTGGTGAGCCTGAACAGCGATGACGCCGAACTGATGCGCCACCTCAACAGCGAAGCCGGCAAGGCCATGAAGTACGGCGGCTTAAGCGAGACCGAAGCCCTGGCGATGGTGACGTTAAACCCGGCCAAACAGTTGGGGATCGACAATCGCGTGGGGTCCATCGAGGTGGGAAAGGACGCCGACCTGGTGGTCTACGACAAGTTCCCGCTCTCCGATTACGCCAAGGTGCAGAAAGTGTTGATCGACGGCAACATTTACTTCGACCGCGACAACGAGGTCAGCGGACGCGCGGCCAGGCAGGCCGAGAAACAGAAGCTGATTGACAAGAGGCAATGACACGGAAATTCGTGCCCATGCGGGTTTTGAGAGACTTCCTTATGACACCACGTTTACCGGCCATTCTCCTGGCCTGCGGCCTGGCCGCCTGGGCTGCCTCGGACAACACCTTGCTGATTCGTAATACCGACGTCTACCCGATTACAGGCCCCGAGATGAAGGGCGTCTCGGTGCTGATTCAGGAGGGCAGGATCGCCGATATCGGCGCCAAACTCGTGGCGTCCAAGGGCGTGCGCGTGGTCGATGGCAAGGGACTACGAGTTTATCCCGGCATGATCGATTCCGGCACGGAACTGGGCCTTTCCGAGATTTCCGCGGTCCGCGAGTCGGTGGACACCGGCGAACTGGGCGAATTCATGCCGCAACTCCACGCCGTGGTGGCGGTGAATCCGGAAAGCGAGCACTTCGGCGTGGTCCGGGTCAATGGGATCACGAGCGTGATGACCTTCCCCGCGTCGGGCGGCGGTGGCGGCGGGCGCTTCGGGGGCGGCGAACGGCAGATCATCGCGGGCCAGGCTGCATTGATTCACACCGACGGTTGGACCTGGGAGGACATGACCATCAACCGTTCCGCGGCCATGCACGTCATTTTTCCGAGCACGGGGGGCCGCGGTGGACGCGGCGCCGGAATACCCGACTCGGTACTGGAGATGATTTCGGGCGCGGCGGGCGGCAGCTACACCCAGGCCAAGCGTACCTACGACCAGCAGATCGCCAAGCTCAACGACTTCTTCGATCAGGCCCGGCAGTATCAAAAGGAGAAGGCCGCTCACGCCGCGGGTTTCCAGCCCGACCTCAAGATGGAAGCGTTGCTGCCGGTGCTGGAGGGTAAGGAGCCGCTGGGGATCTCGGCCGGCCGGGCCAGCGCGATCCACGATGCCATCGCGTTTTCCGAGAAGCAGCGCGTGAAGATCGTGATCCTGCAGCCGCGCGACGTCGCCAAGGCCGGGCCGGAATTGAAGGCCAAGCACATTCCGGTCATCCTGGGCCGAGTGCTGGCGCTGCCGGACGCCGAGGACGATCCCTACGACCAGGCGTTCACTCAACCCCTGGAAGCCTACAAAGCCGGGGTGAAGTTTGCCTTTGGGACATTTAACAACGAGTTCGTGCGCAATCTGCCGTACCAGGCGGCGACGGCGGTCGGCTTCGGCCTGCCCTATGACGAAGCGCTCAAGGCGGTCACCATCAATGCGGCCGAAATATGGGGCGCCGCCAGCGAGATCGGCTCGGTGGAGAAGGGCAAATGGGCCGACCTGATGGTGACCAACGGCGATCCGCTGGAGATCCAGACGCAGGTCAAGTACCTGTTCATCAAGGGCAAGGAAATCCCGTTGGTCAACAAGCAAACCCGGCTCTACGAGAAGTATATGAGCAGGCAGTAGGATCGCCGCGCCAGGACGGCCAGCTCTCCGCCGCTTGGCGCGATCGGCACGCCGTCACTCCGGCAGAACGGGTTCGGCCCGCTGGATCGACCGGGAAATGCGCTTCAACCGCTCGCTGGCATGGCTAATCAGGCCGCGAAGTTGCGCCTCGGTGTGCGCTTCCAACGGGTAATCGGTGACACGCGAGATCTCTTCCAGGCAGAGATCGAGCCGCGAGGTCAGGTTGGCGAGGTTTGGGACGGCGGGGGGCTGCGACCCGGCAGCGTCCTTCTGCAACTCGGAGCGCATGCGTTGCAACGCGCGGCGAATGCGGCCGGCATTTTCGGGCGCGATGGCAATGGATTCGCCGGCAATCTCGATCCGTTCGTCCTCAATTACCGCTCGCGCCGCAAGCTGCCGGTACATCTCCGGCGAGATCCGGACGATCTCGGACAAGCGGAAATAGGTTGCGCCGAACTCCTCGAGGTTGGCGATGATGGCGTCGACGCGCTGGCGCGACAGCCCCCCGTGCTCCAGGCAAAACCCATCCCAGGTGAGGCCGAGTTCCTTGTACAGCCCCGAGTTGCGAATGTTGCGGAGACCATCGGCCTGCGCCGCCGAGCAGTGATTGGCGATCAAGCCAAAGGCTTGGCCCCTGCCGACCCAGGCGCCAAATTCAAACAACCGACTCACGTTCTGATCCACGAAATTCTCCAAATCCGCAACTATCGTTGCGGATTTTCGACCTAAAGAAAGGAGTTAGGCGGCACTTACCGCAACTGTGCTTGCGTTTTTTCGAAAACCCCACCGGCCGGACCTCTCTCTCGCCCTCATACTGACACGACAAGCCGGCGTTCCCGGGCTGAATCGGGTAATCAGAGCTGAAACTAAAGAAAATATAAATTTAAAACTCGCGTGACTGGGGTGCCGCGGAGCCTCATGATGCGGTTCATGGGCGTTAAAAGAGGCCGTTGCCAAGATGACCTCGGCGCAGCGCGGTCCAGCCCTCGTGACCCCGTTCGGTTCCGGTTTCCCAGAAAGCGGACATCTCGGGAGTTTCAGTGGTGGGAGGGGATATCGCAACAGGAATCACATTTCTGAATGTTACGCCTTTAATCGCGTGTGATTCTCGCAGCTGCAGCGGCCACATGATGGCCGAGCACTGTCGGGCCGAGGATCTTCATTTGCACTCCGTTGACCCGGGAGATGCGGTTGCGTCATCCCAATCGCCAATGATAAGCTTCGTTCACACGATGGGCCAATCGCCGAACATCACGATCCATGTCCCGGGCCCGCTGCGCGCGTACTGTGCGGGCGCAGCCCAACTCTCGATCACCGCACACACCGTGCGCGCCGCACTTGAGGACCTGCAGCAGAGCCAGTCCGCTCTGTATCGAAATGTCTGTGACGAAACGGGTAGGGTGCGCCGGCACCTGAACGTGTTCGTGAACTCGGACAATGTGCGCGACCTCCACGGGGTTGACACGACGCTGAGGCCAGGGGACGTGGTAACGATCCTGCCGGCGGTCTCGGGAGGTTGAAGATGGCGGAACGAATCATTCTCACTATCGGCACCAAGAAGGGCGTGTTCGTCGCCGAGGCGGCAAAGCCGAGGCGCAGCTTCG
>Ga0075030_100001305_pt1 | contig 22414 bp, 21 predicted proteins | sample LitLauG_LLR_2012_FD_71393 | JGI IMG/M metagenome (GOLD analysis project Ga0075030, IMG submission 71393) | Freshwater sediment microbial communities from Pennsylvania, USA - Little Laurel Run_MetaG_LLR_2012 | ecosystem: Environmental > Aquatic > Freshwater > Creek > Sediment | place: USA...
CAAACTAGAGTGGAAAGCAGGAACAGAGAATCGAAATGTCTATCCCATTTAATATCGGAGTCCTTCAACTCAGCATGGAGCCCGTCCACGAAACCGCCGCCATGGCCAAGGCGTGCGAGGATGCCCGCTTCGACACCTTCTGGATCGCGGAAGCCTATCCCTGGTGGCGGAAACATTCGTTCGAGGCCCGCTCCTCCACCGCCGTCCTGGCCGTCATCGCTACCCAGACCAAACGCATTCAACTCGGGTGGGGAATCATTTCTCCATACACCCGTCATCCCGTCCAGATCGCGATGGAAGCGCGTGTCATGCAGGACCTGGCCGGGGACCGCTTCCTGCTGGGACTGGGCGCGTCGAAGATCTTCATGAAGGAGATCGGCGAGGGGGAAGGCGAGAAGGTGGGGCCCGCGACTGTGATGCGCGAAAGCATTGAAGTGATCCGCGGCGTACTCAAGGGCGACAAGTTCGAATACCAGGGTAAAGTCTTCGCCGCCAGCGTTCCACCGCTCAAGAGCGACGCGCACACGTCACGCAAAGTTCCTCCAGTGTATGTCGCGGGAACCGGACCGGCGATGCAGAAGCTGGGCGGATCGCTCGGAGACGGTCTGCTCACGGCGTCGATCACGACTCCCGCATTTGTGCGCTATTCGAAGAAGAATATGGAAGAGGGCGCGGCCAAAGCGGGCAAAGACGCTTCGAAGCTGATCCTCGGCTGCGTGATTGTCGGCAGCATCGGCCGCGATTCGAGAAAAGGAAAGGAAGGCGCGCGCGAACAGGCTGCGATGTATCTGGCCAACAAGGTGCAAAACATTAAAGGCTCGGCCGACGTGCTGCTCGAATCTGCTGGCATCACATTCGAGGAGTTGCAGCCGGTTGCCGACGCCATGGAGAAAGGTGGCCGCAAAGCCGCCGCGCAGGCGGTCAGCGACGAACTACTCCGCAAGGTCTGTCCCATCGCGGGCACGCCTGACGAGTGCGCGCAGAAGATCGAAGAATACCGTGCCGCTGGCTGTACGCATATCATGCTCGAGATCTGGGGAGACGATCGAACGGGCCAGGCGAAATTGTTTGGCGACGCGGTCTTGCCGCATTTTAGAAAGTAGAGCAAACGCCGATGAAACTTGTGACTTTCGAAACCGTGGCGCACCAATCCCGCATTGGCGCGCTGGTGGGCGACCATCGGATCGTTGACCTGCACACTGCGTGCGCGCTCTACCTGCGGGATGTCAAACACGAAGCGATTTTCTACCGCCTGTCCGATGCCCTTGTTCCACCCGATATGCGGGCGCTGTTCCGCGGTGGAGACACCAGCCTCGACGCTGCGCGGAAAGCTCTCGACTACGTCACCAGCCTTGCCGGCGCCACCGGTCCCCGCGGCGAGACGCTGTTCTACTCGCTCGGTGACGTAAAGCTGAAGGCGCCCATCATTCCAAAGAAGTTTTTTCACACCGCGGGCAACTTTCGCGAGCACCATGAAGAGGCGACGAAAGCCGGATTTTCTCATCCTGTGATGCCGTGGATCGTTTTTTTTCAGAACACCGACGCCATCATCGGCCCGGACGAGCCGGTGATCTATCCGGAACACCTGACCCAGGAACTGGATTACGAACTGGAACTGGCGATCGTTCTGAAGAAGGGCGGCAAGCATTTCACGCCGGAAGAGGCGTCAAGGTATATCGGCGGCTATGTAATTTTCAACGACATTACGGCGCGCGATATTCAGCGCCGCGAAATGAAGTCAGGGGTGTTCAGCTTCTGCAAGGGGATCGACACGTTCTGCCCCCTGGGGCCGTGGATCGTGACCGCCGACGAGATTCCCGACGCGCATAACCTGGCGATGGAACTGCGGGTGAACGGCGAGTCACGGCAACGCTCCCATTCGAGCAAAATGTCGGTCAAGATTCCGGAGATCCTGTCGCACTACTCGCCCATGGGCTATAGCGCTGGCGATGTCGTCTCCACCGGAACGGTGTCGGGTGTGGCGGCGTTTTCGGGAGATCCGAAAGCGTGGTATCTGAAGCCGGGCGACGTGATGGAATGTGAGATCGAGAAGATCGGCGTGTTGCGGAATCCGGTGATCTCCTGGGAAAAAGCGTACGGCCGGAAACCGGCCGCGCTGGCAACGCAGGAAACGGCGAAATAGAGATTTTCAGATGATGACCACCAATTCCAAAATCTGGGTTAGCAAACTTAATGCGCGGCCGGAAGTTCGGGCCGCATTTCCGCACACCGCCATCCGATTTTATGACACGACCCTGCGCGATGGGGAGCAAACGGTCGGGGTTGTGCTCTCACCGCAGCAGAAGCTGGAAATCGCTCACAAGTTGGATGAACTGGGGGTGAGCCGCATTGAAGCCGGGTTCCCGCGCGTTTCGGCGGAAGACGCCGAAGCGATTCAGCTGATGCAGAAGGCCGGCATCAAGGCGGAGCTCTGGGGATTTTCCCGCGCAGTCAAAGCTGACGTCGAAGAACTGGTCCGGCTCAACCTTCGCTATTCCGTGATTGAAGCGCCCACCAGCGCGATCAAGCTGAAAGCGTATGGCATTTCGCAGGAAGAAGTGTTGCGCCGGATTCGCGACGCAGTTTCGGCCGCCCGCGACGCCGGCATCACCGTGGCATTCTTCGCGGTCGATGGAACTCGCACGGAACTGGAATTTCTCAAAACCGCTTACCTGTCGGCGCTCGATGCGGGAGCGAAAGAACTGGTGGTCGTCGACACGATCGGAGCCTGCGGACCGGAGGCGGCGGAATTCCTGACGCGGCAGGTCTGCGAATGGGCCGGCAAAGGGGTGCCCGTGCACTTCCACGGACACAACGACTTCGGCATGGCGACGGCCTGCGCGGTGGCCGCCGTCCGCGGCGGGGCGACCTGGATCCAGGGCACGATCAACGGCATGGGAGAGCGCGCCGGGAATGCCGACATCGCGGAGATTGCGCTCGCGCTGCGCTGCCTCTACGACGTACCGGTAGTCCTGAATCTTGAAAAGGTGCGCGAGGTTTCCGAGGTCGTGCGGCGGGCTGCGGGCTACACGCTCGAGGCGTGGAAGCCGCTCGTCGGTCAAAACCTGTTCATGCGCGAAAGTGGCGCGGTCGCCAGTCAGTTTCATCTCCCGGAAGCCATCGAGCCCTACTCGGCGGAGATTGTGCAGGCGGAACGCCGGATTGTGCTTGGCAAAAAAAGCGGGCTCGACAGCATCGACCTGAAATGCAAGGAACTCGGCATTATCATCGCGGCCGACCAGCGCGGACCGGTGCTGGCTGCGATCAAGCGGGCGGCGGTCCAGCAAGCTGCCGATGGTAAGAGCGGTTTGGTGAGCGATGATCAGTTCCGGCGGATTCTGGCGGATCTGCACATTGGCTGAAATCGGGGCCTGAAATCGAGGCCTGAAATCGGCCTCGAATCGCGGCTCGCGGGCGCTAATTACAGGTCACAGGGGCATGTGATCCACGTCACTGAACCCATGTGACCTTCCGGGGGAACCTAGGGACCAAGCTGGATGTGGGAGGTCCCATGGGAGTGGCTCAATCGGTCCCGGCTGAATCCAACTGGATCCCAAGCACTTGTGGCATGTGCCTGCACGGCTGCGGAATCCTGGTGCAGGTTCGTGATGGGGTCGCGCTCAAGATCGAGGGCGACCCGACCAATCCCGACAACCTCGGCAAGCTATGTCCCAAGGGCAATGCAGGGCTGTCGCGCCTGTACGATCCCAATCGCGTGCGCAAGCCCCTGCGGCGGACGAATCCGCAGAAGGGTCCCGGCGTGGATCCGAAATGGGTGGAAATCTCGTGGGACGAAGCCTATAGCATCGTTGCCCGCGAACTGGGCAAGGTGCGAGCGGATGATCCGCGCAAGCTGCTCTGCGCCATCGGCGACTTCCAGAGGATTCTGCTGTGGGGCTGGCCGGCCGCGTTCGGCTCGCCGAACTTCTTTACATCGCTGGGCAATTACTGTGGCGGGTCCTACCATCCGGTGAACGGCAGCGTCGACGGTTCGTTCGCCGCAATTAACGACTACGATCTGTGCAATTACTGGATCCAAATCGGCTCCGGTGACGGATTTTCTTCGCATCTGCATCTTTCCGGCAGTGCCAAGCGGATGGCCGATGCTCGTATGCGCGGGATGAAGGTTGTAGCCCTCGACCCGCGCTGCTCCATTGCAGCGGCGAAGGCCGATGAGTGGATTCCGACCTTGCCGGGTACGGATCGAGCATTTGTGCTGGGCATGGCCCACGTGCTGATCCATGAATTGAAACGTTATGACCGCGAATTTCTGCGGGATCGCACCAACGCTCCGTATCTCATCAAGAATGATGGCTACCAGCTGCGCTCTGAGAACGGCAAGGCGATGGCTTGGGACCTGAAGCTTGGAGCCGCCCGCCCGTGGGATGAAGTAGCCGCAGAGAATATGGCGCTGGAGGGATCGTTCACTGTGGACGGCGCCCGCGTTCGCACCGGCTTCCAGGTGTGGGCAGACCTGTTGGCCGATCACACCCCCGAGCGGATGTCGCAAGTAAGCACCGTTCCAGCCGAGACGATCCGCCGCATCGCGAAGGAGTTCGTGGAGGCCGCGCAAATCGGCGCGACCATCGAAATCCAGGGAAAGACGTATCCGTTCCGTCCGGCAGCCTTGAATTATTACCGCGGCTCGCAGTCCCATGCCAACGGCCTATTCGACAACCTGACCTTCAAGATGATCAACATGCTGGTGGGCAACATCGACGTCCCTGGTGGCCACCTCGGTGTGCCCCTCGATCATCGCGGCTTCTTCGTGCACCCGGGAGAAGACGGCATGCTGAAGCCGGAGCCGCACCAACTGCACCCCGCGCCGCCCTTCAAGTATCCGCCCGACTCGACTCACCTGATGGAGTGGTTTCCCATCGGTTTCGATGCCGGTCAGCTCAACACCGAAACCCTGCTTGATCCGAAAAAGTTTGGCCTGAATTACGAGCCTGAGGCAGTGCTGCTCTATCACTCGAATCCATTGTGGAATCTGCCGGAAACCGACAAGGTCGAGAAGATCATGGCGAAGATGAAGTTCGTCGTCGCCATTGACATCCAGCATACCGAGTCGACCCAGTGGGCGGATGTATTCCTGCCCGCTCACACCTACCTCGAGTCGTATTTGCTGAATTGCCTGGAACCGCCCGCCGTCACCGGCCACTCTTTCCGTCAGCCGGTCGTCGAACCCGTGGGGGATACGCGGGACGCCTATGACATCCTGACCGAACTGGCGGAGCGCATGGGATTCCGTGATGACTGGAACGACATTCTGAACGTGGTGTGCGGCTATACCGCGCAGCCGAAATATCTGCTCGACCCGGAAAAGCGTTACAGCGTGGAAGAGTTTTGGGACCAGTATGCGCGGAGTGTCTATGGGGACGAAAAGGGACTGGACTGGTTCAAGCAGCACGGGCATGCGGTGCGATACCGCACTCCAGAAGAAACCTACATGCCGTACGGCGATCTGCGAATCCCGTTTTACTTCGAATTCATCCAGCGCACGGGTGACGACATGCGGCGCAAGTTCACCGAGGTCGGACTGAAAGACTGGCCGCTCGATAACTATCAGCCTTTGCCGTTCTGGAAAAACTCGCAGGTGATGGAAGACGAGAAAGCCGGCTACGACTACTTCGCGATCACATTCAAGGAAAGCCTGCACACCTTCGCTGACACGGTGGCGATGCCATGGCTCACCGAAGTGAGCGAGAAAGACGCAATCAACAGCGGCGTGCTGATGAATTCCCTGACCGCCAAAAAGCTGGGGCTGAAAACGGGAGACCGCATCCGCCTGACTTCTCCGGCCGGGAGCATCGAGGGCCATGCGGAGGTGATCGAAGGCATTCACCCGCAGGTATTCGGAGTCAGCAACACGCTGACCCGCTACGTCGTAACCAACGACCGGGCGAAGCAGCGCGGCACCCACTTCAACCGGCTGCTGACGGGATCGATGAAATATACCGACAGCGCCACGGGTGGGTTGGAGTCCACGGCGCGGGTGCGAGTGGAACGGGTTCGAGCCTAGGGGGGCAGGATGGCGAGCGCAAGTATTGCGGCACTGGGAACGACGCGCAAGATGCTGGGATTCAGCCGGCGTACGGTGGAATTCGAAAACGCCACGGTCGCCGATCTACTGCGGCAACTGAACACTCAGGATGGACGAACTCTGTACGACAACCTGGTGTGCGACGGCAAGTTGCGCGGCGATTTCGCAGTCGTGGTAGATGGTCTGAGCTTGCAAGCGGATCAATTAAACAGGCGGCTTCAGGGAGGTGAAGAGGTCGTCATGTTGGCGATCTTGCGCCACCTGCACGGGGGCTGAGCGGAGCGCACATGGCTCGATACGGAATGGTGATTGACCTGAAGCGGTGCATCGGCTGCAATGCGTGCACCCTGGCCTGCAAGCAGGAAAACGGCACCCCCGAGGGCGTGCACTTTGCACGGGTGGTGACGCGCGAAGTAGGGACTTACCCTGCAACCAAGCGCACCTTCCTGCCCGTGCTTTGCAATCACTGTTCCGACGCGCCCTGTGCCGAAGCCTGTCCCACCGGCGCCACCTACATCCGTCCAGATGGGATTGTGATGGTGGACAAGGAAAAGTGCATCGGCTGCCGCGCCTGCAACGTGGCCTGTCCGTACATGAACCGTCATTTCATCGCAAAAGGCCTGCTCAAGCATGGCTATGGCACGGACGGCCTGACGCCGTATGAAGCGATCAAATTCATGGACTTCGAAGAAGGCACCAATATCAAGTGCACGCTGTGCGCGCCGCGCGTGGACCAGGGTCTGGAACCAGCGTGCGTCATAACTTGTCCAACCGATGCCCGCATCTTCGGCGATGTGGAGGATCCCGACGGCAAGTTGCAGCGCCTTGTCAAAGAGCGGAACGGCTGGACCTTGTCGCCTGAATACAACACCAAGCCCAACGTGTTCTACCTGGACGAATAGTGAGATCGAGCGCAGTAAGCAGGGGGAGAGAGTGACGACACAAAGTGTTGGAATCGCAAATCACCGCTTCGCGTTCGGGTATTACCGCCAAACGTTTTGGAACTGGCTGATCGGCACCGCTTTCTTCCTCGGCGGCCTGGGCGCGGGGTTGTTCATCCTGGCGTTGCTGACCGATCACACGGCCGGGATGCTGGCCGGGTACCTGATCGTGGTGGTCGGCAAGAACACCGCGCACCTGCTGTTTCTTGGACGGCCAGAGCGCTTCTGGCGTGCGGCAATGCGTCCCGACCGCTCATGGATCGCGCGTGGCATCTGGGCCATGGGACTCTTCGCAGTCAGCGGCCTGCTTCTGCTCTTGCCTCGCATCCTGGGGCCCGCATGGCAACTGTCCGGCGGGTTGAACGGCGCGGTCACCGCGGTCGCCGTTCTGACGGCGGTCATCATTATGTTCTATGACGGCTTCGTCATGAACCGTTCCCTGGGAGTTGCTTTCTGGCGGACGCACCTGTTGCCGCTGCTGTTGCTCATGTATGCGACCCTGGGTGGAACCACGTTGTCACTGACGATTCGCGAACTCCGCGGGGAGGCGACTCCCAGCTTTCTTCCGAACCTTGAACACGGGCTGCTGGTTGTGAATTTTGTGCTGCTGGCGACTTATCTGGCGCGCATGAACCGCTCATTGCCCGCCGCCCGGGAGACTTTACGCCAGTGGTTGAGCGGTCCGTATGCGCGCCTGTTCTTTGGACTGGTTCTGCTGGTCGGGCTGTTGGCGACTCTACTGCTCTCGGTCGTTCAGAATCACGTGCAGGCGACCGGACTCGTTTTACTGATTGCCGCCTGTGAACTGACCGGCGATTTCACCCTGGTGATGCTGCTGCTGAAGTCCGGTTTGTTTCCGCTGCAGACAGCGCCCGCTTACAGCGCCCGCGGGATCTGACACCTGGATCTTCTTCGCAGATTCCTCCAGAAAATCGTCAACGTGCTGGTGGGGCTCAGGCTGCAATCCGGTCTTCGCCGGGATAGCGCCCACTTCCGGTAGGACTGCGTGGCGTCCAGGGGCCTTGTACGCCGCACTCGGCAGCAGATTGGCTCCCGTGGCGATCCCAGCGTAAAATAAACAGACAATTCACCTCCGGGTTTTACCCAGGTTTAAGCGAGCGTCTGAATGAAGAACATGAAGTGGATCCTGCTGCTGACTGCTGCAAGCGCGCTTGTGCTGCCGTCGCGCCTGCCCGCCGACACGGTGGTCGAAGAAATCGTCGCGCGCGTCAATAACGAAATTATTACGCGTTCGGAATACATCCGCAGCCGCGAACAGCTGAAACAGGAGATTCAGCAACAGTCGCCAACCGACGCCGACCACGTTTTCGCAGAAAAGCAGCGCGACGTTCTGCGCGACCTCATCGACCAGCAGCTCCTCCTGCAGAAGGGCAAGGACCTGGGCATCACGGGCGACACGGAACTGATTAAGAAACTCGACGAGATGCGCAAGCAGATGAACCTGGGAAGCATGGAGGAGCTGGAAAAAGCCGCGGAGGCGCAAGGCGCGTCCTACGAGGAATTCAAGCAGAACATGCGGAACCAGATCATCACGCAGCGCGTGATCGGGCAGGAAGTGGGCTCCCACCTCGCCCTGAACAAGGACGAGGAACTGAGGTTCTACAACGACCACAAAGACGACATGCAGCAGCCCGAGCAGGTTCGGTTGAGCGAAATTCTGATCGCGCCCAAGACGCCACCCGCAACCACTGGCCCGGACGGCAAACCGCAACCGCCCTCCCAGGCCGAGACCGATGCTGCGCTGGCCGCGGCCGAGACCAAGGCGAAGGAATTGCTTGAGCAACTGCACAAGGACGGAAAGTTTGAGGATCTGGCAAAGAAGAATTCTGACGGGCCGTCTGCGAAAGATGGCGGAGACCTGAACTATTTCAAACGTGGCGTGCTCGCGAAGGAACTGGAGGACAGAGTATTCGCGATGAAGGCCGGCGAAGTCACGGACGCGATTCGCACCAAACAGGGATTCGTCATCCTTAAGGTGACTGAGCACCAGGAAGCCGGCATTCCTCAGTTTAAGGAAGTGGAGCCGCGCATCCAGGACGCGCTCTACATGCAGAAACTCCAGCCCGCCTTGCGCGCCTACCTGACCAGGCTGCGCGAAGAGGCGTTCGTCGATCCCAAGCCGGGGTACATCGACTCCGGCGCGAGCGCTAAGCAGACCAAGCCCGTCGAGACCACCGCCAAGGACGCCGGGGCGAAGAGCCTGAAAAAGAAGAAAAAGCTTGGGGTGTTTTAGGCTACTCTTGGCAATGCTCGAGTGTGGGCGCAGCGAACGGCGCTGGCGCGTGCCGGCCCTCCATACCGAACTCTGATTTGCGGAGGCTCATGAAAGAGTTCTTCATCTCCGAATGTTCCCAGCAGGAAAACAAGGTCATCACTTCGAGCTTCGTGGTGGTGTCGAAGCAGGTCAAACCGAAAAAGAATGGCGAGCCTTACCTGGCCCTCACGCTTGGGGACCGCACGGGTCAGATCGAAGCCAAGATGTGGGACAACGTCGAGGAATTTCTCGACGCCTTCGAGCAGGACGACTTCCTCAAGATCAAGGGCCTGATCAACAAGTACAAGAACCGTTTCCAGCTTACCATCCACAAGCTGCGGCGGATGCAGGACGGCGAAATCGATTTCTCCGACTATCTTCCCAAAACTGCCAAAGACATCGGCGAGCTCTGGCGGACGCTGACCGATTTTGTAGCCACCTTCAAGGATCCGCACTTGAAGTCCCTGGTGGAACTGTTCATGGCTGACCCGGAGATTGCCGAACGCTACCGCAACGCTCCCGCAGCCAAGACTCTTCATCATGCTTACATTGGCGGGCTGCTCGATCACGTGGTTTCGCTGTTTCGCTCCTGCGATTTGATCTGCCGGAATTATCCGCAGGTCAACCGCGACCTGCTGCTGACCGGGGCGTTCCTGCACGACATCGGCAAGATCCAGGAACTGACCTACAACCGCTCTTTCTCCTACACCACCCGCGGCCAGCTTCTCGGGCACATGATCATCGAGCTCGAGATGCTGCAAGCCAAGCTCGAAAAGCTGCCGGGCTTCCCGGCCGAGTTGAAGACGCTGCTCGAACATCTGATCATCAGCCACCACGGCCAGTATGATTTCGGATCTCCCAAACTGCCGATGTTTCCGGAAGCTTTGATGCTGCACTATCTCGACGATCTGGATTCGAAGATGGAAGCGATGCGCGCACACTTTGCGCGCGAAGCCGAGTTGGAAGGTCCGTGGACGAGTTACAACGCGTCGTTGGGACGCCCTCTGCTGAATTCGGCCAAGTTCCTGCAAGGAGAAAAAGCCCCCGAAGCGGTTAAGGACGCGCCCGGATCGTCTCCGAAAACGGAAACACCCGCTGGCCCGGAACAACAGCAAGGGCCGGCCGAAGGTGCGGTGCTGAATCTGTTCACCGAGCAGAAGGCCTAGCAGTCATTTCGTCCTCTTCGCTGCCATCAACTCCACGCGATCGTCCGAGTTTTCCACAGGCCTGAACCAACAGTGCCATTTACTCACTAGGGCAAAGGAAATTACCTTCAGGCTTCCCCCAATCTTGCGTGGTAGGAAAGATCGAAATGCACGGATCGCTGGCTTCTGCAGCACTGAACTTCTTGCCCTTGCAGATGGCGGTATTTTGCGCGCAGTGCGAAATGATCAGTGAGAACAACACGCCGCGGTGCCTGGCGTGTGGCAGTATCGCGGTGCTCAGTCTTTCGCGCGTGCTGGGGGGATCTCTGCGCGGTCAGCAGACGGCGCACCTGATTGAAGATGCGGAACTCGACCGGATGGTGCGGTCGTTGCTGCATACCGTACCTCAGACGGAGATGGAGAACGAATACAGCGTCGAGTTGCCCGTGGCCACCCCGCTGTCCAGCCGGCATCATCTGCGGCTGCGTTCGGCGTCCATGAAGCATTCCGAGATTAATCCCGGAGAGCTGAACCTGGAGCCCGGCATCAGCATTATTGCGGAGAAAGCGCAGACCATGACCGGCGCGACCGGAGCAGCGATCGCGCTGCGCGCGGGCAGCGAGATTATTTGCCGAGCCAGGACGGGACGGACGGCTCCAGCTCTGGGGGTGCGCCTGCAGAGCGACACCGGGCTTTCGGCCGACTGCGTGCGTTCGGGAGAAGTGCTCCTCTGCAATGATGCCGAGAGCAATCCTCGCGTGGACTGGTTCAGCTGCCGCCGGCTGGGGGTGCGTTCGATTCTGGTGGCTCCCCTGCGGCACTACCGGCGGACGCTGGGGGTGTTCGAAGTCCTTTCGTCGCGGCCCAATGCGTTTGACCAGCACGACGTGGCGACCATGCAGTTCCTCTCAGGCATGATGGTGGCGACCATGTCGCGGCTGTCAACCCTGCAACCGGCATCGCAGCAGGCGGCGGCTGTAGTCGAGTAAGAAGCGGGCTCCAGTTCGTGGTCATGAGGAGATCCCGGTGAAGTATCTGTTCGGATTAGCCGTGGTGGTGGGGGTGATCTTCGTCATCTGGCAGTTCGCCGCGCCGGAACTGGCGAACATTGAGCTCCAGGACGACCTGCACGATCTTTCTACACAGGCTGCCTCGCGAACGGGTCTGACTTCACCCAAGAGCGACGAAGAACTACGCAATATCATCCTTCGCAAAGCGGAAGGGTACGACCTCCTGCTCGACCCCGAACAGATCACGATAAAGCGCAGCGGTTCGGGCGCGGATTCGGGCGTCTATCTGGCCGTCGAATACACCGTCCCCGTCCATCTTCCTGGATATACCCGCACCCTGCATTACAATCCGACGAGCGCTGGCGGGAGGTTCTGACACGATCAGGTGTCAGGTCTGAGGTCTCAGGATTCTCGCAAAACCGAAATCCGGAACTCCTCGAAGTCGGCCTTTGTCACTGTTGCGGGAAACCCATCTTGCGCACGAGTTCGGCGTAACGCGGATCGGAATGCAGGGCATCGAACTGGAAGTCTGTCCGCAGGTTGATCAGCGAGGTGTCGTGTTCCTGGTACGCGGTGTTAAGCCACTCGACAGCGTGGTCCTTGTCACCCAGATCGGATACAGTTCCGCGATTCCATAAGGAGAGCCCTGGTCCTCGGCAATCTCGTGGATGGTACAGATGTTGGGATGGTTCAGAGCCGACGCGGCCCGGGCTTCGCGGCGAAAGCGTTCCAGGGCTTGAGGGTCGCGCGCCAACTCTCGGGGCAGGAACTTGAGCGCGACGCGGCGTCCGAGGTTGAGGTCCTCGGCCTCGTACACGACTCCCATCCCGCCGCCCCCGAGTTTCTCCAGGACGCGGTAGTGGCCGACGGTTTTACCGATCATGGTGGACGCTCACCCGCGAGCGAGCAATGGTAGGGCGCGCCACCGCGCAAAGTCAACAAAAGCTGCAGACTGTATAATCCGCCGTATCGATGGCCCTAGCCTCCGGCACGAAACTCGGCCCCTATGAGATCGTCGCGCCGCTGGGCGCAGGCGGGATGGGCGAAGTGTATCGGGCGCGGGATACGCGTCTGGACCGCAGCGTCGCCATCAAGATTCTTCCGTCGCATCTTTCCGACGATACGATGCGCCGTCAGCGTTTCGAGCGCGAAGCCAAAGCCATTTCCGGCCTGAACCATCCGAACATCTGCACGTTGCACGACATCGGCCGTCAAGACGGCGTTGACTTCATTGTCATGGAGTACCTGGAAGGCGAAACGCTGGCGGCACGCCTGGAAAAAGGGCCGCTGCCGGTGGCGCAAGTGCTGCAGTACGGGACGCAGATTGCCAGTGCCCTCGACAAGGCGCACCGCAACGGCGTGACGCATCGGGACCTTAAGCCGGGCAACATTATGCTGACGAAGTCCGGCGCCAAGCTGCTCGACTTCGGCCTGGCAAAAGCTACGCCACCGATGGGCACGGGAGCCACGCTGACGGATATCACGCCGCGACCCGCGCATCCGGTCACGCAAGAGGGAGCGATTGTCGGAACTGTGCCCTACATGTCACCCGAGCAGGTGGAAGGGAAAGAAGTAGATGCTCGCAGCGACATTTTCTCGTTGGGCGCGGTACTGTACGAAATGGTGACCGGGGACCGCGCGTTTGAGGGCGAGAGCCAGTTCAGCGTGGCCTCGGCCGTCCTGGTGAAGGACCCGAAACCGATCAACACGCTGCAACCGCTCACGCCACCGGCGCTGGAACGCACCATCAAAGTTTGTCTGGCAAAGGACCCGGACGAACGCTGGCAGTCAGCGGGCGATCTGTGGAAGGAGTTGCGGTGGATCGAAGAGGGCGGCTCGCAGATCGGAGTGCCGATCGCGGCGGCTCTGCGGCGGGCAGTCCGCACGCGGATGGGGTGGATTCTCGCGGCGGTGTTTGCCGCAATGGCGGTGGCCGCGCTGGTGCTGGCAGCACGCTCCGGGCGCGCTCCCGAGCCGCTTGCCTTCCGCCAGGTGAACTTCCGGCGCGAGGCCGTCTTCCAGGCCGCTTTCGCGGGCGACCGGGAAACCATCGTGTACAGTGCAGCGACTTCGGGCAACACGCCGCAGATCTTCGCGGTGCGGCCCGACTATCCCGAGCCGCAACCGCTCGGTCCGCCGGGCATGCAACTGCTCGCGGTCTCGTCCAAGGGTGAACTGGCCGTCCTCATTGGCGCCCGGTACGTGGGGTACCGGCTCTTCACCGGCACGCTGGCGCGCATGCCGCTGGATGGAGGCGCGCCGCGCGAGATCCAGGAGGGCGTACGAGAGGCCGCCTGGTCGCCGGACGGATCACAGCTCGCCATCATTCGCGAGGTTGGGGGCAAGGATCGGCTCGAGCATCCAATCGGCCATGTGCTCCGCGAAGTCAGCGGCTACATGAGCGATGTGCGTGTCTCTCCGCTAGGGGATCGGATCGCGTACTTTGAGCACCCCCGGAAGTGGGATGACCGGGGCTCGGTGAACATCGTCGACCTTGCCGGAAACAACTTCGTGCTTTCGGATGGCTACTGGAGCGAACGCGGGCTTGCCTGGTCGCCGGACGGTAAGGAGATTCTGTTTTCCGCGAGCCTCAGCGGCGGCAGCTATACCGTGTATGCCGTGACACTGGCCGGCAGGACGCGCATCGCCCAGCAGGCGCCCGGCGGGCTCACCATCCAGGACGTGGATCGCGACGGACGCTGGCTCGTGACCCGCGTGGACTACCGTTATGCGGCCATAGTCCACACTCCCGGCGACGCCCAGGATCGAGATGAAGACCGGGACCTCTCGTGGCTCAATACCTCGCATGCGCGCGGACTCTCCCGTGACGGGCACACGTTTCTGTTCGCTGAGACCGGCCTTGGAACCAATTACGCCGTGTGCCTGCGCAAAACCGATGGCTCGCCCGTGGTGCGACTCGGGGAGGGATGGCCCGCAGACTTGTCGGCCGACGGCAAATGGGCGCTGGCCGTGGTTCAATCCCGGCCGCCCCAACTCGTGATCTATCCCACCGGAGCCGGCGAGACGCGCCAGTTCGCGCGCGGTGGGATTGAGAACTACGTGACTGCCCAGTGGTTCCGGGACGGCAAGAGCGTGCTCATCAACGGCAATGAGCCCGGAAAGAGGACGCGCTTCTACGTTCAGGAAATCGCCGGGGGCGCGCCGCAGCCCGTGACTCCGGAAGGCACACGCGACGGATGGATCTCCCCGGACGGCGGACTGGTTCTGGCGCAAGGCTTCGAAGGGAAATATTCCCTGTACCCGATCGCGGGTGGAGAACCGCGGCCTGTGCCGGGGCTTACGGAAGCAGACGTCGTGGCCCAGTGGAGCACGGACGGGCGGTCGGTGCTGGTCTATCGCCATGCCGAGATTCCCTGCCACCTTGAGCGCGTTGACCTCGCAACCGGGCACCGGACGCTCTTCAAGGAGTTCGCCCCTGCCGACCGCACCGGACTGCTGTCGATGCGAGAGATCTTCGTCACCGACGACCTGCGGTCGTATGCGTACACGGCCTACTATCAGGTGTCGAGCTTGTTTGTGTCGGAAGGCAGGCAGTGACGAGCGCGCGGGCATCTGGCGCGATGATCTGAGTGATAAATCCTATACCGGTACCGGCACGCTGTCTACGATCTCGCGGAGGACTTGGTCGGACTGCTCTGATTTTCTCAGCGTAGAAGCGTACATGGAACTGACCACTACCCGGTGGGCAAAGACGGGTACGGCCATCGGCTTGAAGTCTTCGGGCGTGCAGTAGTCGCGGCCGTCGAGGAAGGCCATGGCCTGGGCCGCGCGGTAGAACATTTGTGAGCCGCGCGGGGAAACTCCTAAAGACAGGTTTTCCGACTCGCGGGTCTTACCGACAATCTTCAGCGCGTAGGTGATGAGCGACTCGTCTACGTGGACTTGCGTGACGGCCTTCTGGATTTCGACCACGTCGGCGGCACTGAGCACGGGATGCAGGTTCTCAAGTTGGGCAGTGCCGGCTTCGGAGCGCAGGATTTCGCGCTCGGCGTTGCCTTCGGGATACCCCATGCGGACGCGCATCAGGAAGCGGTCAAGTTGCGATTCCGGTAATGGATAAGTGCCGTGATGCTCGATCGGATTCTGGGTGGCGATGACCAGGAACGGCTGCGGCAGCGGATACGAGTAAGCGTCCACCGTAACTTGGCCTTCGTTCATGGCTTCAAGCAGGGCGGACTGCGTTTTGGGCGTAGTGCGGTTGATCTCGTCGGCCAGCAGCACATTGGCGAAGACCGGGCCGCGCTTGAATTCGAATTTCTGCTCGATGGCGGAATAAATCGAGATGCCCAGCACGTCAGACGGCAGCATGTCGCTGGTGAACTGAACGCGCTGGAAACTGCAGTCGATCGCCCGAGCGAGCGCCTGGCCCAGCGTAGTCTTGCCGACTCCGGGGACGCCTTCGATCAGCAGGTGGCCTTTGGCGAAGATGCAAACCAGAGCCATGCGGAGAACATCGTCTTTGCCGCGAATCACGCGGCGCAGACTGTTCTCCAGGTCCGCGGCGCGGCGGGCGGTTGCGACCAGGGTTTCGGGAGCCATTCTTCTGGATTCTACTATGGGTGCGGGTGGGGGTTGAGTTACTGCCGTCACAGGGGAGTTCTCAGTTCCCGGTTCTCAGTTCTCAGTAAAATCAACCATTTTGATGGGTCGCCGGTCACGGAATCTCGACTGGAGTGGCTCCGCAATCTCTTTTTGTGGAGGTTCTATGGGGCGTTCTTACCGTGATCTGATCGCTTGGCAGATAGGCATGAAGTTCGTCACAGCAATCTATACCGCGACCCAGCGATTTCCAAGCGAAGAGCGTTACGGGCTCACCAACCAACTGCGCCGAGCGGCCGTTTCAGTACCGAGCAACATTGCGGAAGGACAGGCTCGTTTCTCCCAGAAAGAGTTTCATCACTTTCTGAGTCAGGCACGTGGCTCCCTGGTAGAAATTGAGACCCAATTGCTTATTGCAAAAGAGTTGAAATACCTGCAACCCGCCAAGGCAGACGACCTGCTAGCGACCACCGATGAACTTGGAAGAGTCCTGAATGGACTCATCGCCTCGATCAAGAACCGCGTGGCGTAGCCTGTGCAGGTTCTACTGAGAACTGAGAACCGGGAACTGAGAACTTACTGCAGAAAATCCGCTGGTCTTCCCGTCAGCCGCTCGATCCGTTTCGCGGTCGGTGGATGGGTCGAGAACAGGTTTCCGAAGCTCATGCCTCCCAGGAACGGCTGAATGATGAACATGTGCGCGGTCGATGGAGTGGCCACCAGCGGCAGGCGGCGCGAATAGTTCTCGATCTTGGCGAGCGCACTGGCCAGGGCGTAAGGGTTGCCGGTCCAGTGGGCTCCGGTGTCGTCGGCTCCGTACTCGCGGGAGCGGGAGACGGCCAACTGAATCAGCATGGCCGCAAACGGGGCCAGGAACATCATGAGCAGGGCTCCAATCGCGCCGCCACCACGGCGGTCGTCGCGATCGCCTCCGAAACCGCCGAAAATCATGCCCCAACGGGCGATGTGCGCCAGGTACGTGATCGCGCCGGCAAGGGTTGCGGCAATTGAACTGATCAGAATGTCGCGGTTGCGCACGTGGCCCAGTTCGTGGGCGATCACGCCTTCGAGTTCGTCGTCGGTGAGCAGGCCGAGAATGCCTTGCGTCACGGCCACCGAGGCGTGGTTCGGGTTGCGTCCGGTGGCAAAGGCGTTGGGCGAGTCGTTTGGAATCAGGTAGACCTTGGGGGTCGGCAGGCCGACCTTCTGCGCCAGGCGCTCGACGATGTTGTAAACCCGCGGCAAATCCTCCCGCGTAATGGGCTGCGCACGGTACATGGCGAGCGCGATTTTGTCGGAGAAGAAATACGATACGAAATTCATGATGCCGGCGAAGATGAGCGCCATCAGCATGCCGCGCTGGCCGCCGAACGCGCGGCCCGCCAGCATCAGCAACAGGGTCATGGCGGTCAGCAGCAATGCCGTCTTGAATACGTTGCTCATAATGTAATACCGCCTCTTTGCTATTAGATGCTAAAGGTTGGGCTTTTGGCTCGGCAGCCCAACGGGGCGGGCGCGACGCCCGCCGGACAGCCGGCGAGGGCGCCGGCGCTACAGTCGAACGCGCGTTTACCCTTGGCGCTTGAGGGCGCGGTCCAGCGTCTGATCCAGGGCTGCCTTGGTCTTTTCGTATTCCGACTGCGTGATTTTCCCTGTGCGGCGTTCGAGTTCCAACTGGAACATTTCCTCTTTCAGCCCTTCCAGCAGCATCGAAGACTTCCCGGCCGGAGCGCTGGCGGTCATGGGTGCAGCGGAAGCGGGCGCTGCCGCAGCGGCTGCACGCGGCGCCACCCGCGCCGGAGGAACATGGGCTGCCGCTGCGCCTGCGGAGGCTAGGGCTGTCGTCGCGGAGGTTTGGCGCTTAGTGACGAACCATCCGCCGGCGGCCAGTACGATCGCGAATCCGCCTAGAATCCACCAGCGATATTGCTGCAACGGATCGGGCGTGTCGATCGGAGTGCCGAGGCCCCCGCCTGGACGGTTGCTCATCCCCTGCCCCTGTGCGGCGCCGGCCGCGACCTGCTGAGGCGATTCATTGATGGCTCCAGTGCCCTTGATGGTGTAAGCCAACGACTGTCCGGGCTGGGTCCCCTGCGCGACCTCTACGGTCGTGTCACCCTGGCTGGGGTCGTTCATCGCCTGGAATTGCGAGGCATTAGCGGCTTCAAATTGCATGGTCTTGGGAATCACTACGACCGCGTGTTCGGCCGGATAGAGTGGCTTGGGATCGAACTTGAGCGATCCCGAATAGGGCATCGTGTACTGCACCTGGATCTGCGTTTCGCCGGGACGCAGGGGGAAAACGACCGCGTAGCGATTCTTCTCCTTCTGCGGCGCGGACTCGGCGGCGATGGGCTGGCCGTTGGGAGCTTTCGCCTGTACCTCTTCGATCTTGGCGCCTTCGGGCAGGTAGAACTCGAAATTGTGGTCGTTCATCTGCGTCTTGGGCGGGGTCGATGCGTTATTCACGGCAAACAGGCGAACGCCCTGCAGCGTTCCGCCGTCGGCCTGGAAGCGCATCACGTCGGCGGTCACCTGGAGACCGGGAAGGCTCTTCACGACGTCATAGACTTTCACCTCGACCGAATTGGTTCCGGGAGGCGCCATCTGGTGATAAGTGACACCCTGGTGGACGGCGCGAATCAGGTGCGGGCCAGGGCCGTCTTTCAGCGTGAAGCTGAACTTGCCGCTGCTGTCGGCCTTGGTGTTGGCGGCCACGTCCATGCCGTTCGAGAGGTTGATCAGGATGACTTCATCGCCCGCCGCGGGTTTGTCGGTGGTGCCGTTGGTCACGGTGCCGGCCAGAGTCTGAGCGGCGGCAACGGAGGCCAGAAACAGGGACAGCAGGCCGACTAGGACGGCGAGGTGCCGGCGGGACGCCGGCGCTACGACTGACTTTGCGTAGTTCTTCAAGCGTGCTCCTTGAGGTACGGTTGCCGGCGAGGCGCCGGCGCTACTTTTGAAATCTAACCCTACTTCTGCCGGCGGGATGCCGGCGCTACGACGAAACTACGGCTTGCTCGAGGCGGCCGATCTCAGCCATGATTGCCGCGGCTTCTTCTTCGAGCGATGCGCGCATGGATTGGTAGTCGACATCGGGAACCTTGCCCGCCTTGTACTCAAAATTCAGGTCGCGGAGATTCTCGTACACGGCTTCCTTGCGCTCACGAAGATAACCGAGGCGCGTCTTCTCCTCGCCCGAAAACACTTCGCCCGGGAAAAGGAACACGTAATACAAAGAGCCCAGGAAGAACACGGCGCAGACAAACAGTGTCATTGGTCAGTCTCCTTGCGGGCCCTCTCGCGCAGCGTATCCAGTTCGTTGCCGCTGGGAATGCCGATGCCGCCAGCCAGCGCGGGTGTCGGCTTGTTCTTCCACGACCACACCACGTAAACGACAAACGCGATGCCAAGCGCCAGGGCGACAAACGGCATAATCCAGGCCACGCGATTGAACCCGGTGGCGGTGGGTGCAGCGATCACGGTGGGGCCGTAATCCTGCACAAAGCCTTGCAGGACCAGGTCGTCGCTATCGCCGGTGCCAGCATTGGGACCTCCACCGCCACCACCGCGAGTCAATGCCGCTAGCAACTGGTTGCGCATCTTGTCCGAGGTCGTGCAGCCGACGTGATTGCATTCGAGCAGCACCTGACCGCAGCCGCAGGTGCACATCATGCGATGGCCGAGGTCCCGGAAGCGGGCATCGGTGTCTCCGGCGCCCAGAAAGAGGAACACGGCCGCACAGACGACTGTCACGTGCAGCGAACGGCGCATGGTTGGCATCGAGAACTTCATCAGTCACCTACCCCCACGTGCGCCGGTTCCTGGACGGGAGCGGCCGCCGTCACGCGGACTGGCGCAGCATTCGGTACCAAGGCAATGATGGTACCGAAAACCATGATGATCAGTCCGGTCCAGATCCAGGGCACCATCGGATTCAAGTGCGCCTTGATGATGGGACGGCCCGTTTCTTCGTTGCGCCCCTCATAGACCAGGTACACATCGGTTACCAGCAGGAAGTCTTCCCGGAAACTTGGATAGATACGGGGAATGGTCTGCGGTTGGTTGCTGGCCTTGTAGAAACGGCGCTCGGGATACATGGTTGTAATCTGTTTCCCGCCGCGGAAAACATTGATGATGGCCCACTCGTTGCCGTAGTTCGGATTGTCTTCCATGGTGTAGGACTGGCAAACAAGCGTGTAGGGGCCGATGTTGATCTTGTCGCCGTAGCCCATTTCCTTTTCGACTTCTTTGTTAAACGGCGTGCCCAGGATGCCGATGACGACCAGTGCCACCCCGAAATGCACGATGTATCCACCATAGCGTCGCGTGTTTCTGTGCCACAACTGGACCATGGCTGCGAGCAGATTCTGCCCGCTCTTGCCGGCGATCACGCGGCCTCCACGAACGAACTCAGAGACGACGGTGAAGATCACCAGAAAGGCCAGAACCGCCGCCATGGTGGCATAAAAGTACGAAGGATCCTGCCAGGGCCGCACACCGAACACAATCATCATGCAGCCAATGGCGACCGACCCAATCAGAGGCAACAGGAAATTCCGTTTCAGGCTTTCGATCGACGTTTTGCGCCAGGCCAGCAGCGGGCCAACGGCCGTGAGCAGCAGAAGCAGCAGCGCCACCGGAACAGCAACCCGGTTGAAGAAGGGCGGGCCGACCGTCACTTTGTGTCCCTGCACAAATTCGGAGAGGATCGGAAAGAACGTGCCCCACAAGATGGTGAAGCAGACCACCAGCAGCAGCAGATTGTTAAACAGGAAACTGGATTCGCGCGAGACCAGCGATTCCAGTTTGTGCTCGCTCTTCAGGTGCGAGATGTTCGCTGCCAGGAAGTACGTGCACACACCCACGGTCAAGCCGATGAAGACCAGGAACCACGTTCCAATCGAGGACTGTGCAAACGCATGCACCGAACTGATGACCCCCGAGCGAGTAAGGAATGTCCCGAGCATCGAAAGCAGGAACGTCGCGAAGATCAGCAACATGTTCCAGACTTTCAGCATGCCGCGTTTTTCCTGCATCATCACGGAATGCAGAAACGCGGTACCGGTGAGCCAGGGCATCAGCGAAGCGTTCTCCACCGGATCCCATCCCCAGTACCCGCCCCATCCGAGGACAGCGTAGGCCCAGTGCGCGCCGAGAAAAACTCCTATGGTGAGGAAGCACCAAGTCACCATGGTCCAGCGGCGGGTTATGTTGATCCATTTTTCACCCGGATACTTCATGATCAGCGCGCCCAGGGCGAAGGCGAAGGGGACGGTGAAGCCCACGTATCCCAGGTAAAGCATCGGGGGATGGATGACCATCTCGGGATACTGCAGCAGTGGGTTGAGTCCGTTGCCATCTGGAACCACGCCCGAGGCCATCGAGAACGGCTTCGCGGCCACATTCAGGATCAGCAGAAAAAATACCTGGACAGCAGCAATCACGACGGACGCATAGGCGAACAGCCGCTGATCGGTCTTATAGCGCAAGCGCAGGACGAATCCGTAGCCCGAGAGCAAGAGCGACCAGAAAAGCAGCGAGCCTTCCTGTCCCGACCAGAGCACGGCAAACTTGTAGGCCGCCGGCAGATCGCGGTTGCTGTGCTGCCGGATGTACTCGATCGAAAAGTCGTCGTGGAACGCGGAGGTGACCAGCACGGCGGCGGCGAGCAGCACGGCCACAAAGCAGGCGATGCCCGCGCGGCGGGCGGTTTCGGCAACGCGTGCCCCCATGGCATCGCGCCGAAACAGGCCGACCAGGCCGAAGACGAACGAATACGCAGCCAGCGCCAGCGCTAACACCAGCGCAAAGCTTCCAATCAGTGACATGGAGAAACCCCACCGCCTATTTTTTCAAGAAATAGGGGGTTACGCAACGTGCCGGGACCCTCAGAAGTACCTGCTATTTGGTAATTTCGGACGGTGGGGGATGAGAGGTTGGCCCTCCGGAGGACCGGGCCACTTGGAACCAGCAGCGACGGCCCAGTCCGCGGTCAGGGCGATCAGGCGGCGTGTTCGGGAGGATTCGGCTGTTTGCCTCCTCTTCCCACCTTGGCGTCGTCCAGGCGGATGCGGGTGACTCGGGCCGCTTCCTGCACAAGAGCGCCGGGGGCGCGTGTCCGCTCTCCTGCCATCACGGAACCTGCGGCCAAAGCGAAACGCAATGCGTCCGCCTGGTCGTCGAAATACAGAATGACTTGCCCCGGCATAATGCTTCTCCCTGAGTCTGGCTTCGTACGCCTCGGGACGAGGCGGCAACTGGGAAAGATCCAATTAAGACGCAGGTGGCGCGCGCCAACCTGGCTTAGGCAGTATTCTTTCCCCATTGTCGGAGATTGCCCGGTTCCGGAATAGTGCTTTGATTGGTTCCCGGACCGCCGGCTAAGCAGCGGCGCGGATGAAGTCGGCGAGCATGCCGTAGGCGGTGGCGTAGAGACC
>Ga0075030_100001306_pt1 | contig 22405 bp, 17 predicted proteins | sample LitLauG_LLR_2012_FD_71393 | JGI IMG/M metagenome (GOLD analysis project Ga0075030, IMG submission 71393) | Freshwater sediment microbial communities from Pennsylvania, USA - Little Laurel Run_MetaG_LLR_2012 | ecosystem: Environmental > Aquatic > Freshwater > Creek > Sediment | place: USA...
GAACGAGTGCTGCGGTTGCATCACCACCCCCGATGGTCTGCGTACGCTGTCGGTACACAGCAACCTGACCAATAACCCGCTGACGGTCGTGGTTGGCACCGGCGACATTAAGATCGTGTCCGCCGAGGTCAACGGTGCGCCCTGCGACCCCACCTCGAACGTGGTTCCTTACGGCGAACTGAACGCCTGGGGGACGCACATCCAGAACAAGGTTGGCTCTGGCTACCCCATCACGGAGACGGGATACACCACGTCGTTCCTGAGCAACGGTGAGCTGGCCAGCCTGCAAGCGGATTGCTATTTCACAGTGCGATTGGGCAGCGGCCGCGGCGTTTGCTCGTGCGGCAGCGGCGACTAAGCAACTGTTCTTCAAAGGGGTCCGGCTGAGGCCGGGCCCTTTTTTCAACACCGGGACAGCCCAGCCACCCAAATAATTGGCCCGTCTTGTGATCCACAAATAAATACGCTTCCATGTTGGCAATAATCAAAACTGCGCTGTCCAACCTGATCCTTCCGGTTTTCTCCATGGGTGCTTGCGCTGCGATGCTGGCATCGAACGCAGCGGCACAAACCGGCGCGTGGTTAACGCATTCGCACGACGATCAGCACACTGGGCTGTCGACGGTACAATCCCAGTCGTTAAGCAAGGTTCACTGGCAGGTTCCGGTGGATTTGGCTCCTCCGACAAACACTGGCATCAACGTCCATTACGGATCGCCTTTAGTCACCGCTGCCAACACCGTGATAGTTCCGGTAAAGACTCGCTCGACGGTAGGTACCAGCTTTCGCGTGGAAGCACACAATGGCGCCACCGGCCAGAAAATCTGGACGCTAAGCACTCGCTACTACGCTCCCAACAACGGAGCCAATCAGTTCATTCCTGGCTTGGGTCCTACGATTTCCGGTGGCCGGCTTTTCGTTCCTGATATTGCGGGAGCAGTATTGGCGCGTGCGAATCCCGACGAAGCGGTCGGTAAAACTACCGAGCTTTACTTTTACGGCCAGCAAAATTACCTGCAAGACCCGACGGCTTACCAAAAGAATGTGCAGATCGACACCCCCCTGACTACAGACGCCCATGGCAACCTCTATTTCGGTTTTCTTGTCGAAGGCTCGACGCCGCTCAAGCTGCAGAGCGGTCTGGCACGCATAGCCGCAGACGGTACCGGAACGTGGGTCTCGGCCGCCCAAGCCAGCGGGGATCCCACCATGACTTTTGTCAATTTCAGCGCCGCTCCCGCGCTTTCGCTGGACGGCAGTCTCCTCTATGTCGCGGTTTCCAATAGTCACCTGTATCAGTACGCGAACGGATACCTGCTCGCTCTGGACAGCGCGACCCTCACGCTGGTGAACAAACAGGTTCTGCTCGATCCTTCGAACGGACAGGACGCGAGTATCTCGCCAAGCAGTTCGGCGGTGCCGACTGTGGGCCCGGATGGCGACGTTTACTTCGGAGTGCTGGAAGCGTCGGTTTATCCCTTCCCCGCCCACAATTACCGCGGCTGGCTGCTCCACTTCAACCGCGACCTGTCGCTAGTCAAGATTCCGGGCAGCTTCGGCTGGGACGATACCCCTTCAATCGTTCCCGCCTCGCTGGTGGCCACCTATCACGGGACCTCGAGTTATCTGGTGATGACGAAATACAACAACTACCTGTATGAAGGCTCCGGCGACGGAAAGAACAAGATTGCTATCCTCGATCCCAACGCAACCGAGCACGACCCTATCATTTCCTCCACACTGGTGATGAAAGAGGTCCTTACGATCCTCGGCCCCACTAAGAACCCATCGGGAGGCGTTTATGAATGGTGCATCAACACGGCGGCGGTTGATCCGTTCACAAAGTCAGTGCTGGCCAATAGCGCGGACGGCAATCTTTACCGCTGGGACCTGACGGCGAACAAGTTGACGGAGAAAATACGGATTTCGAGCGGTTACGGCGAAGCCTACACCCCGACCCTGATCGGCACGGACGGCACGGCATATGCCATTAACGATGCCAAACTGGACGCCATCGGAAACTGAGAATAGCGCAGCCTTTGCTCAGTGTTGGCCTTGCTCCGATTCGCGGCTTTCGTCGACGACTTCGCCGTTTTCGGTCTCAGATCTCTCACCCGTTTCACCATTCCAGTTACGGTCCGCTTGCAATGCCCTTTCACGCGCGAACTCGATTTTCGCCACCTGATCAGGAGCCTCGACATCCGGCCTGATCTCGCGCGTGGGCACCGGAGCCTCCGGTGCCATGCCGAGGCCTACCCGCGTTGACATGCCGGGGCTGACTAGAACCGACGCGCCAGGGAGCGTGGGGGACGCTACTTCAACCAGACCGTCGAAGACATCCACCTCGCTGACGCCAGTTCCGTTCACTTCTACGTCGAAGCGGGTGCCGCGAACGGCGATCACCGCGCTGGGAGTGGCCATTTGAAAGGGCGGCGCTCCTCCTGTTCGCTTGCGAATGTACGCCCGGACTTTACCCAGCATGATCTGCAGCGCGTCCCAATCGGAGGGCTGAGGGGCCCGAATGACCAGCCGAGTGTGCGGCTGCACCAAAATTTCACTTTCGTCGGCGCGCATGACCAAAACAAGCTGTCCGTCACGCGAATCCAGCACTGTTCCTTCCAGAAGCACTTGGTGGCGGACAGGGCGGCTCATCCCTGATCCGGGCAACTGTACTTGTACTGCTCCTCTCCACTCCGAGATCACCGCACCGGCGAATGGAACCGGGGCCGGAGCCGATGCTGGAGTGGCGTTCTGGGCGGCGCACACACTGATTGCCGCCCAGAGGGGGAGGGCGGCCAACAACATCCGAGAACCTATGGCCGAATAGAACGCAACCCGCCGGCCCATGGGGGTGAGCCGGCGAGCCACGATCTTCGTGCTTTCCTCAGGGAAGAACACGGAGCTAACCTCCGATGATGATCTGAATTACCTTGCCCGTGCAGGCGTTGATCTTCACTTCATAGTCTGTGCCATTGGAGCCGGCCACGTCCACTGACCAGTCCACCGGAGTGTCTGTCTTGTCCAGGACCGCCAGCAGCACTTTGCCACCGCCGACCGCCGCCAGCGCGATGCGCTCTGCCTTCGCCTTCGTCATGAACGTGCAAGGCGCCATCGACGCTAGCGGTTGAGTGATGATTTTTAGTATGGCGCCGCTATGCGCGTCCAGTCGCACTTCATACTCATGCTCCGTGCCCAGGACGTCCACAGACCAAGTCTTTCTACCGTTCTCTTTTTCCAGAACCGCCTGCAATATCTCCCCGCCCCCCACCGCAGCCAGGGCGTCGCTCTCCGCCTGGGCTTTGTCGATCAGCGCAGTAGGAGACAACGGCTGGGTGATGATCTTCATGATGGCGCCGGTGTGCGCGTCCACCCAGACTTCGAATTCGTTCGTCGAGCCCGTGATATCTACCGACCACACCCGCTTGCCTGCGTTTGTGTCGAGAGCCGCCTGGATGACCGTACCGCCGCCTACTGCCTTGAGGGCGTCTTTTTCTGCTGTCTGTTTGGAGATGAGACCTGCCGCGAACGCGAGTGCAGAACTCAGAAGAACCATGGCGAGAGTGAGTTGCAGTTTTTTCATTTTGTTTTCCTAGGAACTTGAATTTAGCCGGCTGTCCCTGCCCGGTCTCACTCTGCTAAGAAGCAACCCAGGTACCAAACTGTTTTTCGCGATTCCGCTCACATTCCAGCGTGCTTCTGCAATGAATGCAGGAGTCGGATGGGTTCAGTTGGGTCCAACAGACCCAGAGGCAGGGGCGGAGGTGTGGCTTAATTCCGCACCATCAAGGGGAATCCGGACCCGAACACGAATTCCACGCTCGTCGCTTGTGGCTTCGATTGTTCCTCGATGTTCCTCAACGATCCTTTTGACGAAGGTGAGCCCCAGACCCCAACCCGGGGTTGTCGAGTCTCGATCATGGATCCGATAGAACGGCTCAAACAGGCGCGAGAGATTTTCCGGCAATATTGGCTCCCCAGGATTGGAGACGTCGAAAACCACGTTGCCTTGCACGCTGTGAACATGAAGCGATACTTCACTTCCGGGAGCGCTGTACTTTACCGCGTTGTTGAGCAGGTTTAACAGCACCCCATTCAACATTGGAGGATCTCCAACGATCTGAGGTAGCGTTGTGTCCAATTCCACTACAATGTGAATCTCTGCGGCCTCCGCAATCGGCGCCATTACTTTCCGGACCTGCGCCACCATCTCCGGAATTGCAATCGGTTCCCGGCGAAGCGAGCGAGCGCCAGCGTCAAATCGCAGGACATCTAGATAAGTGTTGATCAGCGAAACCAGGCGCTGAGCCTCGCGAAAGATGGTCGCTGCCGCCTCGGAGGAGGTCTGCGCTTTCGGATACCGCAGCATGTATTCCGCAAATCCCTGAATCGAAACCAATGGCGTTCGCAACTCATGGGTAACAAACCGGAGCGCTTCGGCGCGAGCCTGGTCGCGCTCCAGCCGCGAGGTCAGATCCGTGACTACTACCATCCAACGGGACTCGCCGGCGTCCTGCGGCAACCGCAATCCCCGCACTTGCCAGAATCCACCGCCCAAGTAGACTTCGCTTTCCGGTGGTAGAGATCCTTCTTTCATCCGCTGTTCGAGCTTTGACCACGCCGGATGGCCAAGCAGCCGTCCAAACTCAACCAGTTCAAGGGTCGAGCTCCAACCCTGCTTGGCGCAGAATCTCTCCCAGTACGGGTTGCGGAATTCGATCTTTCCCTGGGCATCAAAAACGGCCAGCCCTTCATGCATTGAGGCCAGCAGGTTTTGCCGGAAGAAATATAGAGACGACAGCTCCGATTGAAGCTTATGAATGAGGTCCAGTTTCTGCTGGAGGTCGCTTGCGGAGTCCTGCGAAGCCGCGTCGGGACGGAAACCCGCGAGGTCCCCAGCAGCCGGCCCGGACAATAGAGCCTTGCGCAGTTGCTCGAGTCCGCGGTTCAATCCACGGTTAACGATGATCAGGTTCTCCACTTGTGCCATGGGCACAGCCAGCGCCGCGGCACAAACCAGCGGTCCCAAATCGAGCAATAGGCCATGATGCCGGAACAGCCAGAATCCAACCCCATAGCTCCCGGTTAGCAGCATCAATGGAATCCAGATCGACTCCCAACCGGGCCAACGCAGGACCAATCCGGTCGAAACAAGAGAAAAAGCAATGAGCAAGAGCGCCTGTGGAAGCAGTCCTGCGTGCCGCACGCCACGTCCGGTCAGCAGTCCCTCCAGCAGGTTCGCATGCACTTCCACACCCGGCATCGGCAGCTGCCCGCTCACTGGCGTGGGAAGACGATCGCTCAAATCGGACGCGCCAAACCCGATCAGCACTGCTTTGCCCCGAAGTTGGGACAGCGATCGGCCTTCCAGAATGCTGGCAGCGGACAACGTTACGAACGGCGGAATGGAATCTCCAGCGACAAACTGCTGCCGGAAATTGATCGGGAGGAATTGCGCGGGATAGACCGTCCATCCCGTTCCGCTGCGGCGGCGCACGTCCCCTTCCACCCAAATCCGCGCATTGCCCACCCGAAGCTCGTCGGGCGTGAGACGGACGGACTGCCCGGTGGCGACCCGGGCGGCTTCGACCGCGAGTGGCCAGCGCGGGCCGTCCACGCCGATCTCAAGCAGAGGGACCCGGCGTCCGATGCCGTCGGGGTCCAGCGTCGCTTGCACGTGACCCACTCCGGCGGCACGGGCGCGAAACAAGGCAATGGGGTCAGCCCAGGACCGATCGGGTGCGCTGCTCAGCTTTGACGCAAGTATGACATTGCCCGCATCGTGAAGCGCTTGCGCCAGTTCGCTGTCGCCGGCAGCGTCGCCAGGTTCCGAAAGCAGGATGTCGAGCCCGATAGCGGAGGGATGTTGGGCACTGACCTCACGAACCAGGCGAGCAAGCTGGGTTCTGGGCCACGGCCAGCGGCCGTAGTGTTCCAGGCTGGCGTCATCGATTAGCACAACTGCAATTGCGGCAGAAGTGGGAAGGTGGCCGCGCAGTCGGAAGTAAGTGTCCTCGAGGCGACGGCCTAATTCTTCGACCGGGTAAGTGACACTCAGCAGTGCGACCAAGCCAAGCAGCAGCAAGTTCAGAGTAAACCAGGTGAACAAGCGGCCCAGCCGGCGAGGATCCGTTGACGATGGGCTCATTTGCCGATGGCATCGAGGTCAATGCCCAGCCGCCTCGCTTTCTTGTAAAGCGATTTGCGTTCGATTCCGAGTTTCCGCGCAGCGGCCGAGCGGTTGCCTGCGGAGTCGCGCAGCGCACTCACGATCTGCTGGCGTTCCACTTCCTTGAGCGTCATGCCCGAAGAAAGGGGGACTGCCGGAGCGCTGGCCTGGGCAGGCGCTCGACATTGCCGCACATCGTCGGGAGTGATTTCTCCAGTCTTCGAAAGAATGGCGGCTCGCTCGATCAGGTTTTCCAGCTCCCGCACATTGCCGGGCCACGACATCTGCGAAAGCACATCGATCGTCTTCTGCTGCAAGGTGACGTGGCGCGAGTTGTGCTGGTTAAACCGGGCAAGGAAATAACGTGCCAGCAAGGGTATATCTTCGCGACGTTCTTCGAGCGAAGGCAAATGGATCGTGATGACGCTCAGCCGATAGTAGAGATCTTCGCGAAATTGTTTGGCCTGGATCCGTTCCATCAGATCCGCGTTAGTGGCTGCCAGAATCCGCACATCCACAGCCGTGGGCGCGTTTGCGCCCAGTCTCCGCACCTGCCTTTCCTGCAGCACGCGAAGCAGCTTGACCTGGAACCCCGGCGTCGTTTCCGAAATCTCGTCTAGGAAGATCGTGCCTCCGTTTGAACTCTCAAACAAGCCCCGCCTTGCGCTGTCGGCTCCCGTAAATGCCCCTTTTTCGTGTCCAAAGAGTTCGCTTTCAAGCACGCTTTCCGCCAGGGCACCGCAGTTGATCGCGGTCATGGGTTTTCCAGCCCGCTTGCTGTGGTCGTGGATGGCCCGCGCCACGCGCTCTTTGCCGGTACCGCTGGCTCCCACGATCAGCACCGTGGCCTCGGTCGGCGCAACCCGCGCAATCGCGCGATAGACCTCCAGCATCTTGGGACTGCGGCCGATAATCGACGTTCCTTCGAAGCCTTCAGGCTCTTGTAGTTCCAAAACTGAGGGGTCGCGGGCATTCTCGCGCCGCGATCTCGAGCGCTTGATGCACTCCAATAACTCGTCCACGCGCAACGGCTTACCCAGATATTCAATTGCACCGTCGCGCAGCGATTTTGACATGGTTTCCACGCTGGCGTGGGCAGTCATCATGACGCAATCGCAATCGGGGCGCAGCGCCCGGATCCGCTTCAGGAATTCGACCCCGTTGGCGCTCCCCAGGTAAATGTCAACTAAGGCCATCTCGATATGCTTTCCTTCATCCCGCAGGTAGGCTTCCGCCTCCTCCGGATCCCTTGCCGCGTGGCAAACGTGGCCTTCGGCGGTCAGCACCGAACACAGCCACCGGCGAGTCGCGTTGTCGTCGTCAACTACCAGAATCTCCATCGGCATGCCTTCCAAATGCGAACCCTCCTGTCGCACAACGGGTCGTTGAAGCATTTCGCGTGCCGATCCGGACTCTCAAAAATGATAGGCCAAGCCGAAGCGGGCTGCGTCTGCACGGAACGCCCCAGTGACCTGGGCCAGATGGTATCGCGAATAGTCCAGGTTCAGGGTCCATTTGCCAAGGATCACTTCGTTGCGTGCGTTTATCTCCCAAGCTGGCTGAAAGTCCGCGCCGTTCCCCAGCGATTCAGCTCCTGCCCGCGCCGTCAGTTCCCCCCGATACCGGCCTCCCGGGTGAAACATCAATCCGAACGTGGCCTGGTGGCTCTGATACGCCGCAGGACTAAAGTATCCGTGGGCAAAGTCGTGGCTGAACCCGTAATAGCGCAAGCGATATCCGGCAACGTAATTCATCTTTGCCGTCGTCCACTGATGGAGGGCCTCGGCCAACTCCTGCGCACCCACGTTTGTGTCTGTGTAGTGTCGCCGCGACGCCCGGATGTTGACCTGCCAATGCTCCGGCGTCCAGACACCGAACGCTTCCCAGCCCTGTGCAGTCAGTTCATGCTCCGAAGCTTCCGCGTCTGGAACGATCGGCACGCGTGAAAATCCGGCCCCTGCCAGGAGATGCCTGGCCACTTGCACCGTGATAGACCCTTCGTAGATCGCACGCAGGTCAGCATCATCGAAGCGAATCGCGCCGCCGCCCGCTGCTACTGCAATCCGCTCCGCGGGCCTCCATCTTAGGACTTCAGAGAACGTCTCCTCCACTTCCAAAGGGTCGTCAAGGCTGTGAAGAAAACCCTGCTCCAGATGCGTTTCGCTGGTGAGGCTTGGGTTAATCTTCAGTTCCAACCGCTCGGTGCCCCGCCAGGAGTGATTCCCCGAAGAGTCGTTCACGTAGTCGGTGGCGCTGGAGAACAGGTTGGCGGCAACCGGAAGAGCACGCTCGTCGCCTCCAAACAGACCGTTGGCGATGCGGTCCCGGAATTCGAGGAGGCGAAGACTGTTGGGATGATGGGCGAGCGCCGCAGTGGCCGCTGCGGAAGCTTCCGCGGATCTCCCTTCATGCATAAGGTTGTTGGTCAGTCCGATTGCCGCCGCCTCATCGGTATGATCCTGCGTCAACAGCGCCCGATACAATTCGTCCGATTCCCTGTACCTCCGCCGGCAGGACAGCGTTCGCGCAAGCTCCAACCGCGCCGCCCGGTTGGCGGGGTCCTTCTCAAGGATTCCGCGGAATAGACGCTCCGCCCTGCTATCCCTGCCAGTTGCCAAGTATCCGCGGCCCAGTTCGAGTTGTAGAGCTTGGTTGTCTGGATTGTTCCTGAGTGCCGTCCGCAAGATCCCGATCGCTTCGGCGTAATGGCGATCGAGAAATGCAGCTCGCGCGCTCGCAAGAGCGTTCCCAACGGAAGACTGCGGCCTGCTCGCTCCAGGTTCCTTCTCTCCATTGCTCACTACCTGCGCCCAGTTCGGCAACGCGCTAGAACACAGCAACCAAACGAGCGCAAAGTAACAGAGAGTTTTGCCAGTGTGGCTGATCACGTAATTTCGCACCACCGACGCTCATGCAAACAGAAGCTTGTTTCTCGAAGCGACACATAACACCGCCGCCTTTTCCCACAACTATGATCCCGCACTGCGCCACTTGGGGATGTGACTTTAATCACGTGGCCTGTGGAGATAGGTGGCCTTCGCGTCTCGCGCGGCACGTGACCGCAAACCTGATCTCTCCCGCGAATCAGCTGTCTTACCCAGGCTAAGCGAAGCGACCTCGGCCACGACCATTCGCAGTTAGTTGGAATTGGACCCGATGTAGAATTTAGAGCGTTAGTGGAAGCCTTTTCAGACCTATTCAACCTGAACATACAACAACTTACAGGTCCGCGGAGACTGCCAAGTACCTGCAAACACGCGTAAGGCTGAGCAATCACGGGCTGTGATCATGGGCTGAACTTTGCCGTGACTTGCTGACATCAACCCGAAACCGTATGGCCTGACAGAGATGCTTTTGGCGCCTCACTGTTCATCGCGAGCAGCGTTGCAGCATTGACCCTTCAACTTGTTGACCTTCGCCGTGACCGCTCTCTCAGAAGTCGAAACTGACAGATTGTTGGGCAAGCTGTCCGACTCTATCCACAGAATGCTACCTCGACAGGCTAAAGGCCACTGGGTCAAAAGTCGAAATCGCCTCAGAAAGTTGGCGCGAGCTCAATATCCAAACCCGCGCCCCCACATATGTAAGCTTTATCTAGCGCAACTCTCCGATGGTTGCATTGGCTGGGTTGCCGATGGCATCGCCGGACACAAGAAGTTCCACTCTTCGATTCTGCTGGCGGCCCGTGGAAGTGTCGTTGGAGGCTACAGGCAGGCTGTTGCCGAAGCCTTTGGACGAAACCGAAGCTGTTGCCACGCCTTGTTGCACCAGGTAATCGCGCACCGAGCCGGCGCGGTTCTCAGACAACGTTTGATTCATGGCATCGCCACCGACATTGTCGGTGTAGCCACCGACTTCAATGTTGAGTCCAGGATACGCGAGCAGGATGCCGGCGACTTTCGCCAGTTTCTCGCGTGCGCCCGGTTTCAACGAGTATTTTCCGGTGTCGAACAACACATCGGACATGCTGACGATAAGCCCGCGGGCACTGTCGCGAGTCTGCAGAATTGTATTCAACTGCTCTGACAGTTTCGCGCGCATCGCCGCTTTGTCCGTATCCGCTTGTTGCGCGGCCGCCTGGGCCTGCTTTGCCGCCAGGCGCGATTGTTCGGCGTCCGCCTGCGCTGCAGAGAGTGCAGTTGCGGATGAGGCCTGGTTGACCGCCATGTCTGACTTGGCCTGTGCGGTCGCCGCTTCCGCATTGGCGCTGTCGTTGCGGGCCTTGGCCGCGTCCAAGTCCGCCTGAGTTCTTGCCGCTAGCGCGCTCGCTGCGTCGGATTGCGCCTGCGCATTCTGCCGGTTCGCTTCGTCAGCTTGCCCTTGCGTCTTCGCTTGCGCATCCGCTGCATCCTGACGTTCGTTGGTAAGGCGCACTTCGTCCATCTTCTTGATTGCGATGGCTCGAGCGTCTTCCGCAGTCTGCACCGCTTCACGGGAGACAGCGATCAGCGGCTTCTTGGCCACATTCCGGTTGGTGGCATAGCCATCTGCGTTGTTCATCAGCATGACGGCGTGCTGATAGCTGTCGGGGGCATATTGTTCTGCACCCTCTGATTGCGCGATGCGCAGTGCGTTGCGCGCCTCGAAAAATTCCAGCGGCAGCTTGGCATTCAGTACAACTGGATCGAATTTGTAGCCGGTGGGGATGTAGCCGCCGCGTTCCATCAATTCGTACTTGGCATTGACGGCTTCAGTGGTTCCCTTGGTGTCTTCACGGACGGCGTTTTCAAGCACGACCACATTGCTCGGCTGCCGGACCGCGTAGTAGGGCTCGGCGGTGACAATCAGGGCAAATGCCTGGAGGTCGGTGCTGACCTGCACCTTGCTGCGATGGTTGCCTCCGACTAACACTTCGCCCAGGTTTACGGCGCGGCCTTCCGGCGAAATCGCCCACAAGACGTAGGTTAGATACTCATTGCCGAACGAGGTGGGCTTCTGCAGATTTCCAAATTCCGCTTCAATCGCAATCGATCCGCGCTTGCTGTTCACCTGAGCCTCGCCGTTCGCTGAGGGCATCAAGTCCGTGCCCGCGAAATCAAGCTTGGTGGCACCGCTGCGATGCTGGTAGTTGACCGCTTGGACGCTGCGGCTGATAACGGTCACACGGAACGTCGGCATGGGATTTAAATGCTGGACGTCACCGCTTGTCTGGGAAGCGGTCTGAGCGAAGGCGCTCAGGGTAAGGGTAATTCCTGCTGCCAACAACAGTTTTTTCTTCAAAGTAGCTCCTATCGGCAAATGTCTGCCGTGTTGCGATATCTCGACTTGCATTGGTATGACCGTCTTTGGCCCGTTCTTCGGCGCGTCGCCTTTTATGATCCGACGCGAATATGGGATAGTGAGTGAAAGAGTCCAAACACATTCAGCAGCCACAGAACTACGGCGATCACCACGACACCGTTCAGAATTGATTTAATGGAGCCCTGCATCGGAATAAAACGATTCACCAGCCATAGCAGGACACCGACCACGATCAGAACTTCCAGGAGTTGAATTAACGGCATAAGTTTGGCCTTTCTTTCGCGGGCTAACACATCCCATCCGCCTGGCTGGTGTTGCCCCTCGTGCGTTCGAGCTGTAGCGTCGAATCGTGTGGCCGCAGGTTCGCGGCCTCACGCGGATGAAGATTGCCGATTGGCTGGATGTCGTCGCTTCGGAGCCTTGATCGAACCGGCCCGCAAACGACCTGGGAGTTAAGGGCTGCGAATCAGCGTTCGCGGCTCCGTCTGCACACTCAGGAGAGTCAATACTGACAGGCGCGAAGTCCCGCGTCTGAGCAAGATAGCTCACATACGCAGATCGGTCGGCGAGGCGCTGCCAGCGGCGGATTACACTGACCTTAGATCGGCACGCCGAACGCTCCTTGGTGATTCGAACGCATTGTCAGTGTTCTCCGGTTGTGTGACGTGCATCTGCGCCCATGAATACTCACATTCCTCCCCACAATCGAGGCAAACCTGGTACGTCCGTCTGTTAATCGTAAATACGCGGCTGAGGTGCCTGTGATGACACCCTACGGCGAATCGCACAATCGACAGAAGGCGGTTCACAGGTCCTGCGCCCGCTGCCGTCGCTCGCAGCTTCCATTGGCATCCAGCCACTCAAGCAGGGAGCGAACGCTGGCTCGAGCCAGCGCAATCGAGCAGTCGGCGGCTCCATAGTAAACATTGATCGTGTCTCCGTCGGGATCGATCGTATAGCCGCAGGGGAACACGACATCGTCCACATCACCGTGGCGCTCGTATTCGGCTTCTGGTCCAAAGATCCAAGAATCTCCTCGAAGTAAACATTTTTCGGGATTCTCCAGGTCAAACAGCGCCAGTCCCAACCGATATAGACAGCCCGAGGGCGTATGCCGCACCCCGTGGTAGAACACCAGCCATCCCCGCGCCGTTTCGATCGGTGGCGGTGACAGCCCAATCTTGTTTGCGTCCCACCAGGCGCCGCGCCGCGCCTCCAGCATGAGCCTATGTCTGCCCCAATGGCGCAGGTCGGGAGAATAGGAAATCCACATGTGAGACCCGAGCGTCGTCATGGGCCGATGGATCAGCGCCCAGTACCCGTTGATCCTTCGAGGCAGGAGCGCCGAGTCTTTGTCATCCGGAGGCATGATGACGCCATAGCGCTCGAAGCTCCGAAAGTCTTTTGTCAAAGCCAGCGAAACTCCGGGGCCGCCGCGCGAATAGGAAGTGTAGGTCACGACATACTGCTGCAGCTCGGGAACGAACGTGATGCGCGGATCTTCGATTCCCCAGATTTCTTCCGGATACTCCTTCGGGTTGGGCATTAGTGTCGGCGCGTTATCGATTTGCCAGCCATCGACTCCGTTCTTGGACCGTGCAGCACAAAGATGCGACAGTCCACGGCGATCTTCTACGCGGCAAAGTAGCAGGGTTGTGCCATCCGCGAGCAGCGTCGCGCCTGCGTTGAAGACGCTGTTAATCGAGTAGGGCCAATCCTTGCTCGAAAGGATCGGGTTGGCAGGATGCCGAAGGAGCAGCGGCTCAAGGTCGGAACTCGGTACCAGCACTGAGTGTTGGGCGGGCACGGTCAAGATAGGATCTCCATTGATTCAGGTTGTCGCAGCGAACGCATTTCCGTCATCGCCATCAGGAACGATAGAGTCGATTCGGCGCCCTGGTTTTCGTTGGCGCGATCAGGATGCAAGCCGTCACGGCACCCGCCGGTGACAGAATCATAGAGAGGAAGCTGCAAATCGTTCTCCCCAAGAAACCAGTTGAAGGCCGACCATGCTTCGTTGCGCCAGCGACTGTCGTGAGTAATGCGATAGGCCTGTAGACATGCAGACACCGCGCCGGCAGCCTCAAGTGGCTGCTGGTCAAAGCGGGCTTTCTCGCCGCCCTGGCGATAAAAACCCTGAGACCCGATCGGCACAAAGTGGCCATTCGTTTCACAGCGTTGCGTCTCCATCAGCCAATCCAGCGACTCGAGCCCCGCAGAGAGCGCGCGCTCATCACCGCAGGCCGATCCCACCAGCAACATGGCCTGAGAGAGCCTTGCATTTCCGTAAGCCAGAATGTCCTCACACCACTTCCAGTCCGGACGCCGGATCGACTCGTACATGTCAGTCAACCGGCGACCCAACGCAAATCGCACCCGCTGCGCATCCCGGTCTCCAGGGTATGCACGTAGGTACTCCTGAATTCCAATCAAGCCGTAGGCGCAGGCCCGAGGGCTGTAGAACTCGAGCGCCGCCGGCAGAGAAAACTCGAACAATCGTCCTGCTGCAGATTTCAATCCCTGATCGCCGGATCGCCCCAGGATCGTGCCAAGCGCCCACAGCGCGCGCCCGTGGCAGTCTTCAGAGCCCGCGGCGTCGTGCCAGCGTCGGTCGTAGCCGAGAAAGTTTCTGAACCTGCCTTTCGTGGCATCAAACGCATGCTCCAGGAAAGACAAATAGCGTGCGGAAAGGTGCGGAACCACCAACTCTTCGTTTGCGCTTTGACTCTCACCTGCCTCTTCCAGTTGAACCGTGAAAATCAACGCCCGCGCATTGTCGTCCGTGGTATGTCCTTCGGCTCTATTGGGGATGCTAAAAATCGCGTGCTGCAGGATCCCGGTGTCATCAGTGAGCGCGTTGAGGTGATTCAGATTAAGCTCAGGCAGTTGATTCAGCCTCTTGGGAGTGACTGAAGCCGAGAACTGGATGCGGGGATTGTCCATCCGGTCAGTTCTGACCCGCGTGAAGCTCTCCATATAACCCTGCGCAGCTTTTTTCCAGACCATCTCCCGCGAGAACAGGTACGCGCGTTTACGCATGGCATGCCGGGTTGCGGGCGTGTCCAGCAGTTCGATTGTCTTCTGCGCAATCGCGTCAGGATTTTGAAACGGAACCAGCGCACCCCGGCGATCATCCAGCAACTCAATCGCATGCCAATATGGAGTTGAGATGATCGCTTTGCCAGCGCCGAGCGCATATGCAAGGGTTCCGGAAACGACCTGCGCCTCATGGCGGTAAGGCGTGATGTAGATGTCCGCCGCGCCGATGAACTCGACCATTTCCTCGGGAGTCACAAAACGGTCGTGGAAGATCACTTGCTCTTCCACTCCTACTTCCTTCGCCAGGGCTTGCAGGTACCTTCGATACTTGTCCCCTTCTCGACGAAGGATGTGGGGATGGGTAGCGCCTGCCACCATGTAGACAACGTTCTTGTGCTTGGACAGAATGTGCGGCAATGCCTGAATCACGTTCTCGATACCCTTGTTCGGTGAGAGCAGGCCAAACGTAAGCAGCACAGCCTTCCCTGACACGCCGAACCGGTCTTTATAGAAATTTGGATCAAGAAACGGCAGGTCCGGAACACCGTGAGGAACGATGTCGATCTTGCTGCCGGGCACCTTGAAAATCTCCTGCAGGAACTGGGAAGAGAGCTGGCTCATGACGATCAACCGATCGGAGAGCTCCGCGATCTGCTCCATCACCATGAGTTGGTCGGGGTTCGGCTCGCGCAGCACGGTGTGCAGTGTGGTCACGAGCGGCATTTTCAGAGCGCGCAGCAGATGCAGGATGTGGCTCCCGGCCGGGCCGCCGAAGATGCCATACTCGTGCTGCAGGCAGACCATGTCGATGTTGTTGAAATTCAGGAATGCAGCCGCATCTTGATATGACGCCACATCGTCCTGTGCGAGCGCCCATCGAACGCGTGCGGGATAGTCGTAACCCTGCTCTGTATCGTTCACAGGCAGCGCCAGCAAACGGGCGGTTCCGTACTCGGCCGAAATTGCCGCGCACAGGTCGGTGGTAAACGTGGCGATGCCACATTGCCTTGGTAAGTAGTTCCCGATGACCGCAATTCGGCTGGGCAGCGACGGTTTCGATTGTGATCGGGCGCGCCCGGAACGGATCTCCGCTCGCGCAAGGTCGCGAGGCTCGACTACCTCCAGGACCCGCTCGGAAAACGCTGTGTTTGGTAGCGACATTGGCCCCTGACTTGGCGACGAAAAGAGGTGCCGAAGCGGCCGGCTCTTCAGACAGACGCAGACGATCACCTGCGCTCGTACTTGGGAATTGCCTCTTGTTAGTATTCAACGAAAGTGGATCTTGGACTGTTCACAATTGACCATCTTGTTGGCCGTCTACGATGCATGGTGTAGCCATGAAAGCCAAGCAGAAGCAGACCCTCGAGGTTCGTTGCCCGACTTGCGGTGCAAAACGAGGAGAAAAGTGCGAACTCGCCACAGGCCAACCGCGCACCAATCCTCATCGTGACCGACGCTTGGCAGCCTTGGACAAGTGACCATAACCGCGGCGAACCTGGGACTCTGACCTGCCTCACGATGGCTGGTCAGGCTATACTTAGTGGCGATGCGACCCGCGGTGGCAACCAAGAAAAACGGCGGATTTGACCCCAACACCTTCCTCGCCACCATCGGCGATGGCAGGAAGATCCTGCTCGTCCCCAAGAAACAGACGATCTTCGCGCAAGGGGACGACGCGGATGCCGTCTTCTATGTGCAGAAGGGCAAAGTCAGGCTCACGGTGGTGTCCAAGATTGGCAAGGAAGCGACAATCGCCATCGTAAGTGAGAGGAACTTCTTCGGCGAGGGCGCATTGGCGGGACAGTTGGCGCGCATGGGCTCGGCAGCGGCGATGACCGATTGTGAGATTCTGCGAGTAGACAAGAAGGCGATGATGGACGCCCTACACCGTGAACCGGCATTTTCCGAAATGTTTGTGGCTTATTTGCTGGCGCGCAATATTCGCTACGAAGAGGATCTCGTAGACCAGCTATTCAATTCCAGCGAAAAGAGACTGGCCCGCGTCCTGCTACTGCTCGCTCACTTCGGCAAGGAAGGCATTCCAGAAACCGTGGTGCCGAAAATCAGCCAGGAGACCCTGGCCGAGATGGTGGGGACGACCCGTTCGCGAGTCAGTTTCTTCATGAACCGGTTTAGGAAGATGGGGTTCATCCACTATGCCGGTGGTGCAGAAGGGGCCCTGCAGGTGCACAGTTCGCTGCTCAACGTAGTGCTGCACGACTAGTCATTCAGACCCTACAGCACCTCGACAATTGAATTCCCAGCAAAAAGGGCGCCCTTGTGGGGCGCCCGGTGTTCTCTATCCAGTAGCCTTGTGCCTATCTTAACGTTGAAGCGTGCTTTTGGTTCTCTGGCTGGATCTTCCCTTGCAATTTCTGCTGCTGCTGCGCGTGTTTTTGCTCCAGCTTCTGTGTTTGTTGCTGATGCTGCTGTTCCAGCCGCTGGTTTCCAGCTTCGCTCGTATTCTTGCTCGCCAGTCGCTGATGGTCCTGGTCCTGCTTCTGCTGCAGCTTCTGACGTTCCTGGTCTTGCTTCGCAGCCAGTTTCTGTTGTCCCTGCTGGAATTGCTGATCCCGCTTCGCATTCCCAGTGTTGGGAGGAGTGAAAGGTTGTCGGGGTGGCAGATCTTTGGGGTGAATTATGTTCGCTGGGCGAGCCACGGCATTTTCCGTTCGAGCAGTTTCACCGCGATTCTCTGGCGTTGCTGTCTCCCTGGAAGGTGGGCCCGCTGGCTTGTTGAATTCGCCTGGCCTCGGGGTGGCGGCGATTGCAGGGCTGCCATGGTTTGTTGATGCCCGCTGTTCCGGGTTCGAGCGGGCGGCTTGCAGGTGCTGATTCTGAGCCGCTACAGGCGGAATGTGTCTCTCGTGAGTCGCGGCTTCTTCCTGAGGCGTTGCACGCCGATCGATGCCACCATTGCCGCCGTTGTAGCTGACGCGGTTCGTCGTGTTGTTGATGATCGTGGTGTTGTAAACATTATGAATGTTGGTGACATTCACGTTGTTCACTGATTGGTTGTAGAAAAAGTGGTCGTGATCCCAGCGTCCACCCTCGTAGCCGTTGCCGAAATAACCGAAGCCATAATTAATTCCACCGTAAAAACCTACTCGCGGACCCCAGTAGCCTTCGTTGAAGGCGTAACCGTTGCCGCCCCAGCCCCAGTAGCCCGGTGTCCAAAGAAAACCAACTTCCGGAGCTTCGACCCACGTGCCCGGCACCCAGTAGTAGCTGTCGTCAGCATAGGCCCAATAACCCGGCGTCCATAGATAACCGTCGCCAGGGCAAAGCGGCTGTTCATAAACAGGCAGTGGCGGTGGCGCGAAGGAGACCGAGATACCGATTTGCGCATAGGAGGCCACCGAAGCGGCCAGCATTACCAGCGCGAACAGCGGTGAACGAATCGAGGAGATAAGACGCATTGTTTTTTCCTGCCGGACCATCCTTCGCCTGCCCGGTGTAGCTGTTTCTGCTGCGGGTTGCGCGGATTGAAAGGCGCATTCCCGGACGACACGGTCTACAAACTCTTTCTCGTCCGCAAATGTTCTGGCACAACCTTCTCACTTCAAAGATGCCAGTGTCTGAGCACAAGTGCTCAAGTTCGAAACTCGGAAATACAACGGGAAAGAGGTCGTGAGCAGTTTTGAACAGTTCTCGCGCGCTCAAAAGTAGAAACTTACTTGTTGAAAGCGAATTACGCCTGCGTTCCCGGCCAAGGAGCCATCAAATGAAACTCTTACTGTTCGCAGGACTGCTTCTCGTGGTGCTAGGCATCGCATCCCTGGTTGTGCCCATTCCCCACAGCGAGACGCAAGGTATCAAGGCTGGTGACTTAAAGATCGGCGTGCAAACCACTCACAGCGAGCGTGTCTCTCCGATCATCAGTGTCGTGTTGATTGGAGGTGGGATTGCGCTGGCCTTCGCCGGCAAGCGCGGACGCCTGTCAGGCAACTAAGTCGGTCTCCAGACTACCTGTGAGCACTTTTGAACAGACCCACCAACGGCACACTTGTATACATATCGAATATGGCCGCCAAGAGCACCCTGCTCTGCATACACCGGGACCCGACCCAACTGAGTTTGCTGCGGGACAACGGATACGACATCGTAATCGCAACCAATGGTTCCGACGGTCTACGGCTCTTTATGTCCCATTCCGTGGATGCAATACTCCTCGACTACCATCTGGGGCTGCTGGATGGTGCGGTTGTCGCCACAGAGATCAAGCAAATGAAACCCCAACTGCCGATCGTCATGCTGACCGAGGACCTGGAATTGCCGGACGGTGCGCTGGAATCTGTCGACGCAGTCGTGACCAAGGCCGACGGTTCTCGCTTCCTGTTGGCAGCCATCCACTCGGTGCTCAGCACTCAGCCCCCACAACCACGCGCAGGCAAGCCGAGAGCCCAAACGCCCGTCCATCTGCGCCGCACCGGCCGGTCGCGGGAATGGGCGGATCGTGAGCCGCGCTATAGTCTCAGTCCGGCGGCTGACCCGAAGGATTTACCTTTTTCTCCAACGGAATGGAAAGGCATCTGGAGTGGCCGCACCCGCTTCTGATGGCGCGAATTTATACCGTCCGGCGGCCGCTCACCAAATTAATGACCAGCACGATCACGGCAAGAACCAGCACCAGATGAATCAAGCCCCCGGCGATGTGAAGGCTGAAACCCAGAAGCCACAAAATCAGTAGCACAACGAAAATTGTCCAAAGCACGTCTTGCCTCCCCTACTCGTTTCTGTCTTGAACCTGCTGCTCAAGCTGAATTTCTCCAAACGACTTCCCACATTCCAGGCAAAATCGCTTTGATCGCGGCGTAATCAACCCACAGAACGGACACATTCTTTGCGACCGTACTTCCCGTGCAGGCGCTGCGAAAAACACCGACAGCTTCCCGAGCCAATCCGACATGAAAGCTAGTGGTGTATTCAGACCGCCGCGAAACGCGTGCAGCACGGGTTTCATCAAACACGACCTCTTCCAATTCCAGCCGCTAAGAATGACAGAGTTACGGCAAGGTTACTGTGCCGGATTGCTCACATCGTACACGACGAGAACCGTGGGCCAGAAGTGAGCAATTCAGACCAGCTAGTGATTCCCGTTTCTGCGATCATCATTCCAGAGACGAGCACTTCTTCTCACTCTTTCAGGTCCTCTGAACTAAGTCAGCTATCTGAAGCTTTCTCCTCTTAAGTTCGGCGACTCGTAAAGGAGCAATTTCATGAAAAAAACAATGTCAGTGTTGTTGATGAGCTTGATGGGTATGGCTGGAACGTACGCGTTTGCGGGCTCGGGCCGTGAAGACTCGGTCGACCGTCTGCAGTCGTCGGTCGATGTTCTGCATTCGATCATGGCGACCCCGGACAAGGGCATTCCGGAAGAAGTATTGAGTGGCGCAAAGTGCATCCTCGTGGTGCCGAACTTGATCAAGGGCGGATTTGTGTTTGGCGGCAAACACGGACGCGGTGTTGCCACTTGCCGTACTGCTGGAGGCTGGAGCGCACCTGCATTCGTCTCGGTTGGCGGCGGAAGTTGGGGATTGCAGATCGGAGTGGAAGAAGTTGATCTGGTAATGCTGGTCATGAATGACCAGGGTCTCCAGCACTTGCTTTCGAGCAAGTTTGAACTCACCGGCGAAGGATCAGTGGCAGCCGGCCCGGTCGGCCGTCATGCTTCGGCGGGAACGGACTGGAAGATGAACACGGAAATGCTGACCTACTCGCGCTCGAAAGGCGTGTTCGCCGGCCTTACCCTGGAAGGTGCGGTGATTGAGCAAGACAACGATTCGACCCGCGCCATTTACGGCAAGCACATGATGTTCCGCAGCATCCTCTCGGGCAAAGCCGCGACACCCAGGAGCGCGGATGCTTTCATGAAGGCGGTTTCACAAGCAGGCCAGCAGGCAAAGGTTGCGGAAGCCAAAGAAGGCACGAAATAGCACCAAGGAAGCCGTAGGTAAGCTACCTCTTAGCTGTCCGGGACCGCTTGCCGGTCCCGGTCAGCGCTATAGCAATCTGGATGGCGCCCTCACCGACTAGCGATCCGAAGAATGGACAACATGAGAGTCAGCCTCAAAAAGCGTTTCTGGCTACAAGCAGCCTGCTTCGGTCTTTGGCCGATCCTAGCCCTTTCTCAGTCATCAAACCTTGACGAGAACTTGGCGAATTGCAAAGCCGGACGCGAGACCTGCCGTCGTACAAAGCTGACTACCTCTCAATTGCAGGAAGTGGCCCTTGCAGTGCACGCGCGCAACGTTGCGAACTGCAGAAACGGCTACCTGCCGTGTGACCGTTCAAAGCTCTCTGACTCCGAAGCGACTGCCTTGGCTGTGGCCGACCACCAGCGCAATGTATCCGACTGCAATGAAGGCGTGCACTCCTGCGACACTTCCAAACTGACCCCACCCGAAGCGCATGATGCGTCCGTCGCCGCTCACAAGCGCAACATCTCCGATTGCAAAGACGGCAACGGCGCCTGCAATCAATCCGACCTGACGCCGTCGGAAGCCGGAGAGGTGGCAGTCGCCAGGCATCAGCTCAACGCATCAGATTGCAAGAACGGTATGGGGATCTGCGATCACGCGCAGCTCAACACCTTGGAAGGGAAAGAAGTAGCCGCAGCAGAGCACCAGCGCAACGCGCAGAACTGCGAGCGCGGCTGGGACGACTGCGATCGCTCCAAACTTACTCCATCGGAAGCAGGGCAAACTGGCTACTCTGAACACAGCCGGAACCTGGCCGCTTGCAAGAACGGACAGGAAACCTGCGATTACTCGCAATTGACCCCTCCCGAAACCCAGTTGCTGGCCGATACCGAGCGCAAGCGCAACTACACGGCCTGTCTCAAAGGCTACGGCTATTGCGACGTGTCTCGACTCACTCCGGCGGAGGCTGGAGAGATTAAGGCACAGCGCAAGCCCGTTGTGCAATGAGCTTCACGAACCACTGCTGGCGGAGGCCCGAAAGACGACCCGCATCGCTTCGGTTTTCACAACCTGAGGCATAGCCTTGCTTCGTTTCTTGTGCGCTCGAAGACCGATCCGAGGAGCTGAGCAATTTTCGTGGGTGGGACTTAAGTGTTTTGAAATGTGGTGGCCAGGGACGGAATCGAACCGCCGACGCCAGCCTTTTCAGGGCTGCGCTCTACCTCTGAGCTACCTGGCCACGATGCGTCGACACTCGCCGACCACCGACGCTGCTTGTTCGCTGCACGCTCGATTGAGGCGGGATTCCCGACTGCAAGGACGCCAACAGGGACGGGTTGCGTGTGGAACGAGCCTGATTATATCAACCGCGCCGGATTCTCTCAACGCAGCAAATGACAAGGCCCGCTTGCGCGGGCCTTGTCAATTCCGGTCAGCCTCTTTAGGGTTATTCGCCCGACATCTTGCGATCGCCCAGCCAAGCCGCCAGATTTCCCGACTGCTTCGCTTTCAGATCGATGCAGCTGTCGATCCTCTCCAGCGTCTGGCGGTAAGTGCGCTCGCCCGATGCAACTTTATGATCGGAGAAGAACTGGGTGACTTGATCGCGCATCGCCCGATCGCAGAACACACCGGTGCTGCCCACCATTCCGTTGGCGGCAAACGGACCGCCCACTTTCTGCACTTCGGTCCAGTGAGACTGCACGAAATCCCAAGCCAGTTTTTGTCCCGCGCGATTTCCCATCACTGTTGCCACCAGCCCCAGTGAGTCCTGTGAACGCACCTCGGGAGACAGCGCCAGTTCCAGTGTCCGCGTCAAGAGCTTCGGATCGCTGAATTGAGTGAGGGTGTAGAGGAATGCGTAGTATTCCTCCGGAGATTTGGCTTTCTTGGAGGCTGCCAGGATGCGGTTGTAGAGAGTTTCGTCGCCCCGATCTGCCGACAGAAACAGAGCCGTGCCTGCCAACTCACGATCCACGGAGGCCGGATCGGTCAACACCTTGTCGGTTACCTTGTCGGCATCGGCCAGAACCCGCGG
>Ga0075030_100001307_pt1 | contig 22404 bp, 23 predicted proteins | sample LitLauG_LLR_2012_FD_71393 | JGI IMG/M metagenome (GOLD analysis project Ga0075030, IMG submission 71393) | Freshwater sediment microbial communities from Pennsylvania, USA - Little Laurel Run_MetaG_LLR_2012 | ecosystem: Environmental > Aquatic > Freshwater > Creek > Sediment | place: USA...
GCCCGCGCGGGCCGCGGCGCGGAGACCAATGGCCGGCGCGCGGCGGCCACCCAAGCCGCGTGGGAGGGCCAGCGCGCGGTCTGGGAGTCGCGTTTCGCTCAGGCGAAGCAGCGCCCCGACGTCTATCCCTACACCATCTCGGGCGTTCCCATTCGGCCGCTCTACACGCCCGAAGATCTCTCCGGGATCGATCTGCCGCGCGACGTCGCGTTTCCGGGCGAGTTTCCGTACACGCGCGGCATCCACCCCAACATGTATCGCGGCCGCATGTTCACGATGCGGCAGTTCGCCGGCTTCGGGACGCCCGCCGAGTCGAACCAGCGTTATCACTACCTGCTCGCGCACGGGCAGACTGGACTCTCGATTGCGTTCGACAACCCCACCATCATGGGCTACGACAGCGATCATCCCAAGGCGCACGGCGAGGTCGGCAAGTGCGGCGTCGCGCTCGACAGCCTGCGCGACATGGAAATTCTGCTCCATGGCATCGATCCCGGCACGATCTCGACCTCGATGACGATCAACGGCCCGGCCTCGATCATGTTCGGCTTCTACCTCGCGAACGCCGAGAAGCAGGGCGTGCCGTTCTCGAGACTGCGCGGCACGCTGCAGAACGACATCTTGAAGGAATACATTGCGCAGAAGTGCTGGTGCTTCCCGCCGCGGCCTTCCCTGCGCATCATCGTGGATCTGATCGAGTTCGCCACGAAGCACGTGCCGCAGTGGAACACCATCTCGATCTCGGGCTACCACATCCGTGAGGCCGGCTCGACCGCCGGGCAGGAGCTGGCGTTCACGCTCGCCGACGGCTTCACGTACGTCGAGGAGTGCCTGGAGCGCGGGCTCGACGTGGACGCGTTCGCGCCGCGCCTGTCGTTCTTCTGGAACAGCCACCTCGACTTCTTCGAGGAGATCGCGAAGCTGCGCGCGGCGCGGCGCATCTGGGCGCGCCACATGCGCGACCGCTTCGGTGCGAAGCGCAAGGAGTCGTGGCTGATGCGCTTCCACACCCAGACCGCCGGCTGCTCGCTGTGGGACAAGCAGCCCGAGAACAACATCGTGCGCACCGCGTTCGAGGCCCTGGCCGCGGTGCTGGGCGGCACCCAATCGCTGCACACGAACTCGATGGACGAGACGATCGCGCTGCCGAGCGACAAGGCGGTGAAGATCGCGCTGCGCACGCAGCAGATCATCGCTCATGAGCTGGGCGTGACCGAGACCATCGATCCGCTGGGCGGCTCGTATTACCTCGAATCGCTCACGAACACGCTCGAGGCCCAGGCCGAGGACTACTTCCGTCAGATCGATGGCCTGGGTGGCGTGGTGGCCGGGATCGAGCGCGGCTTCTTCCAGCGCGAGATCGGACGGGCCGCGTATCAGTATCAGAAGGAGATGGAGAAGAAGCAGCGCGTGATCGTGGGCGTCAACGAGTACGTCGAGGAGGGCGAAAAGCTCGAGATTCCCATCCTCTACATCGGCGAAGAGGTCGAGGAGGAGCAGAAGCGCTCGATCGCCGAGGTGAAGCGCACCCGCGACGACCGCGCCTGCACCGCGGCCCTGAAGGCGCTGACCGCTGCGGCCGCGAGCGCGCCGGGCGATCAGAACGTGATGGAGAAGATACTCGGCGCCGCGCGCGCGTACGCCACCGAGGGCGAGATCCGCGGCGCGATGCGCGAGGTCTACGGCGACTATCACGAGAGCACGGAGTTCTGATCATGTCCTTCACGCTGGCCACGCCGAGGCCCTGAATGCCACGCAAGATCCGCGTGCTGGTGGGAAAGCCCGGGCTGGATGGCCACGATCGCGGCGCCAAGGTGGTCGCGGCCGCGCTTCGTGACGCCGGCATGGAGGTCATCTATACCGGCCTCCATCAGAGTCCCGAGCAGGTCGTCGAGGCCGCGGTGCAGGAGGACGTGGACGTGGTGGCGCTTTCGATCCTCTCGGGCGCGCACATGACGCTGTTCCCCGACGTGCTCGAGCTGATGAAGCAGCGCGGCATCAGCGACCGATTGCTGACCGGCGGCGGCATCATCCCGCCCGAGGACATGGATGCGCTCGCGCGCCTCGGCGTCGGCAAGCTGTTCGGGCCCGGATCTTCCACGCAGGACATCGCGCACTACATCCGCGATTGGTTCGTCGCGCGTCACGGCGCCGCGGCGCTCGCGCCCGCGCCGGCCGCGCCGCCGCGCTCGGCGCCGTATCCGGAGGTGCCGCGTCCCGCGCATCCACGGCCCGCGCGTGCGCGCGCCAGCGCGAAGCCATCGGCGAAACCGCGCGCCGCCGCGAGCGCGCGAGCCGGCACGAGCGCCCGCGGGCCGAAGAGCCGAAAGCGGCGCTGACCACAACACCCACCCGGATACGCACCTGAGCCCACTCGCGGGGGAGCCCCGCCCGGAGATTCGCGACCGCTCCCAGCTTCCGTACCTGGTCGAGCACTGGTTCCTCGGCCCGCGCGCGCGCCACTACATGACGGTGCGCCGTTTCCGCGAGGTGCTCGAGCATGCGCGGCTCGAGCCCGGGCAGCACGTGCTCGATCTCGGCTGCGGCTGGGCGTACGGCACGCTGTGGGCCGCCGACAGCGGTCTCAGCGCGACCGGCGTCGATCTCGAATCCGATCAGCTGCGCTGGGCGCGCGCCGCCCTCGATCCCGCCCGCCGGTTGAATCTCGCCCAGGCCGACGCTGCACGGCTGCCGTTTCGCGACGCGTCCTTCGATCGCGTGGTGTCGGTCGAGATGATGGAGCACGTGTTCCGGCCCGATCGCCCGCGCGTGCTGTCGGAAATCGCGCGCGTCTTGAAGCCCGGGGGCCGCCTCGCGCTCTCGACCCCCAACTCGGCATCGCCGATCGAGACCGTGAAGCGCGCCGCGGTGCGCTGGCAATGGCTGCGGCGCTCACTGCCCTCCTCGTGCTTCCCCGAGGCGAGCGACGATCATTCGCAATATCATCCCTATCGCTATCACCATCCGCTCACGGTGATGGAGCTGAAGCGCGGCCTCGAAGCAGCGGGGCTCGAGGTGGAGGGCGTGTCGAGCTTCCTGTGGGTCATGAAGACGCTGCCCGATTTTCTGATGCCGGCCGGCCGCGCGGCCGAGGCGCTCGCGGAGGCGCTGCCGCTGGTGCGGAGCCTGGGCGCCACGACGCTGATCTGGGGAGTCAGAAGGTGAGCCATCGTCTGCTGGTCGCGCTCAATGGCAGTCCACGGCGCGGCAGCAGCGTGGATCTGCTGCTCGAGGCGGTGTGCGAGGGCGCGCGCGAGGCCGGCGGAGACGCGCTGCACATCCGCTGCGCCGAGCTCCGCGTGCGGCCCTGTGAGGCGTGCGGTCCCGAGCCCACCACGGGCTATTGCATCTTTCACGACGACATGGACCCGGTTTACGCCGCCCTCGAGCGCGCACACGCGGTGGCGGTCGGCTCGCCCATCTACTTCGATACGGTCAGCGCGCAGCTCAAGCTCGTGATCGACCGCTGCAATTGCGTGACACCGCTGGTGCGGTTGCCCGGCGGGGGCGAAGGCTTTCGGGCGAAGTGGGCCCGCACGCGCCGCGGCCTGTTCGTGACCGCGTGCAGCGCCGCGCACCAGCACGAGTACGCCGAGCGCACGGTGCGCGGATTCATGAAGTGGATCGGCGCGCGCTGGGAGGAGACCCTGCTCTGGAGTCACGAGGACAACGAGATCGGAAGCGTGGCGCGTGACGCCGCGCTCCTGGCGCGCGCGCGTGCCGCGGGCCGGCGCGTAATCGAGAGCGCGCCGCTCGAGCCCGCCGCTTCGCCCGCGGCCTGAGACGCGCGGAAGACGCGGCCGGGCGCGGCGGCCGGGCCGCCAAGCACTGCGGCGACACCGCCCGGCGATTTCGGATTCGCCGCGCCGTGCGATAGATTGAAGCGAATTCACGCCCGCATGCGCCCGTGCCCGCGAGGGCCGCGGCTTCCGCGGGCACCCCCCCGGAACCGAACCGGAGCCCGTTCTCGATGCTGCTGCTCAGGGAAGAACATCACCAGGTGCGCGAGATGGCGCGCAAGTTTGCGGACGAAGTGGTGGCGCCGCGCGCGCGCGACCTCGATGAGCGCGAGGAATTCCCGACCGAGACCGTGAAGCAGATGGCCGAGCTGGGTTTCCTCGGCCTGCCGTTTCCCGAAAAATACGGCGGCGCCGGCATGGATACGCTCGCGTACGTGATCGCGGTCGAGGAAATCTCGCGCGCCTGCGCCTCGACCGGCATCACGCTGGCCGCGCACGTTTCGCTCGGCTGCGGACCGGTCTATGGCAACGGCACCGAGGAGCAGAAGCAGCGCTTCCTGGTCCCGATGGCGCGCGGCCAGGCGATCGGCGCATTCGGGCTCACCGAGCCGAACGCCGGCTCCGACGCCGCGGGCACGCAGACCAAGGCCGAAAAGGTGAAGGGCGGCTGGCGCGTCAACGGTTCCAAGATCTACATCACCAACGGCAGCGTCGCGAAGTACGTGACGTTCACCGCCCGCACCGAGGCCGGCGGCGGCACGCGCGGGATCAGCGCATTCATCCTCGACACCGCGACCACCGGCTTCAAGGTCGGCAAGCGCGAGAAGAAGATGGGACTGCGCGGCTCGGACACGGTGGCGCTCTCGTTCGAGGACTGCATCGTGCCGGAGGAGAACATGCTGGGCTCACCCAGCAGTGGCTTCTCGAACTTCATGAAGACGCTCACCGGCGGCCGCATCTCGATCGGTGCACTGGCGCTCGGGATCGCGCAGGGCGCGTTCGAGCACGCCGCGCGATACGCCAAACAGAGAAAGCAGTTCGGCAAGCCGATCGCCGAGTTCCAGGCGGTGCAATTCATGCTCGCCGACATGGCGACGCGCATCGAGGCCTCGCGCATGCTGGTCTATCACGCCGCGCGGCTGCGCGACGAGGGCGCCGAGTACGTGAAGGAAGCCGCGATGTGCAAGCTGTTCGCGAGCGAGGCCGCGAACTGGGTGACCGACAAGGCGATTCAGATCTTCGGCGGCCTGGGCTATTGCCGCGACGTTCCGGTCGAACGGATGCACCGCGACGCGAAGCTGATGGAGATCGGCGAGGGAACGAGCGAGATCCAGCGCATGGTGATCGCGCGCGAGATCCTGAAGTCGTTCTGATGCCGAAGCCCGAGCCGCCGCCGATGGGCGCGGAGAGCGGCGGGATGCGCTGGGCCGCCGCGAGCTCGGCGCTCGAGTCCACGACCGAAGCCGCCAGCGATGCCGCGCGCCGCGTGCGCGAAACGCTCGGAGAGGGGCCGGTCGACCTCGCGTTCGTGTTCTTCAGCGCCTCTCACGCGCCGGCGGCCGAGGCGTTGTCGGAATCGCTGCGCGCCACGCTCGCGCCGCACTGCCTGATCGGGGCGAGCGCCCGGGGAATCGTCTCCACGCGGCACGAGGTCGAATCGGATCCCGCGCTCTCGCTGCTCGTGGCGCGTCTGCCGGGCGTCGAGCTCCATCCGTTCCTGCTCATGAACTCCGGTTGGGCGGCGGCCTCCGGCGACGAGCGCGAGTTCCGCCGCCACGCGCCGCATGCGGTGGGCGCCGAGCTGGTGCTGCTCCTCGGCGATCCGTTCTCGCTCCACATCGAGCGTGTGCTCGAGGGCTTCAACCGCTTCGCGCCCGGCGTTCGTGTGGTGGGCGGCATGGCGAGCGCCGGCGTGAGCCCGCACGGCAACGCGCTCATCCTGAACGACTGGGTGGCGCACGAGGGTGGCGTTGCGTTGGCGCTCGCGGGAGCGCTGCGCGTGGACGTGGTGGTCTCGCAGGGCTGCCGACCGGTCGGACCGCCCATCCGCGTGACGCGCGCGGAGCAGAACTTCCTGATCGAGCTGGACGGCCAGCCCGCGCTCGAGCGCGCCGAGGAGGTGCTGCGCGAGCTGCCGGAGTCGGAGCGCGAGCGGCTCGCGGGCGGGCTCTACATCGGCCGTCCGATGCGCGGCGAAGCCTCGGGACCGCGCGATTATCTGATCCGCAACCTGCTCGGCGCCGATCGCGACCGCGGCGTGATCGCGGTCGGGGACGCGGTGGCTGCGAACGAGCGCATTCGCCTCCACGTTCGCGATGCGACCACCGCGCGCGAGGATCTCGAGATGCTGCTCTCGCCCCAGCCGTTCGATCGCGCCGCTTCGGCGGCGCTCCTCTTCGCGTGCAACGGCCGCGGGCGCGGCCTCTACGGCAAGCCCGACGGCGACATTTCGGTGCTCCAGGACGCGCTGGGGGGCGCCGTTCCCGCGGCGGGCATGTTCTGCGCGGGCGAAATGGGTCCGGTCGGCGAGAGCAACTTCCTGCACGGTCATACCGCCAGCATCGCGATCGTTCGACCCTCCTAAACTGGGACGATTGCCGCTATACAAAATGCTTGAACCCCGGCGGTGGGCGCGAGACTCTACATGAGACGCTCGACCGCGCCGGCAGGCCCTTGAGGCGCGGGTGAGAAGCGCCGAGCCCCGATCCATGGGAAGGTTCGCTCGCCTCGGCATCGCGCATCGGAGGTCACCGTGTCCCCCAGTCACGTCGCTCGCAGCTTCCGCCGTCACCCGTCGCTGTGGTCGCTGGTGGTCGTGGTTCTCGCGGCGGCCGCGTGGCTGGCCTTCGCGGCCGCGTCGCGCTCGGCCGCCAGTTCCAGCATGCCCGGCATGAACATGAGCGAGGAGTCCATGCGGCGCGCGAACGAAGCCTGGTTCGCGAAGCATCCGCCTCACACGTTTCACACCACCGCGGCTCCGGTGGATTCGTTCGTGACCGGTCTCACGACGTTCGATGCCGACGGCAATGCCGCGACGCCGATCGACACCGTAACCATTCTCGTTGGCCAGACCGTGCTCTTCAAGTACGGATCCGGCGTGGGACACACGTGCATCAATGGCACCGGGCCGACCGATCCCAACATGGGCACGCTGTTCGACATGCCACTGGCAATGGCGTCGCAGGATTTCATGTTCACGTTCACCAGCCCCGGCACCGTGCCGTTCTTCTGCAACCTGCACGTCGGACTCGGCATGAAGGGCTGCGTGATCGTGAACGTTCCGGCCGGCGTGGGCGGTGGTCCCTCGGCGCGTGCGGGATTCGTGACGTCGCCGTGGCCGAATCCCTCGCGCTCGAGCGTCAACGTCCGCTTCGCGATGGCCGCGCCAGGACACGCGCGCCTCGACGTGGTGGATGCGCAGGGCCGCCGCGTGGCGAGCGTGCTCGATCGCGATTTCGGCGCCGGCGAGTCCCAAGCGCTGTGGGATGGGCGCGACGAGCGCGGGCAACACGTGGCGACCGGCGTCTACTTCATGCGCCTCGAGCTGCCGGGGTTGACCCAGAGCCGGAGAGTCTCGATCACCCATTGATCGGGGCCTGAACACGGCTTCGCCGGGCGCGCGGCGTTCGCGTGCCCGGCCGGTGCGGCTGGTGTAATATCCCTCGGCTGCCGTTCCTCCACACACCCGCCGACCGCGACACGCGAGGTCTGTCATGAGCACACCCGACGTCTTCATCGTGGGCGCCGCCCGCACTCCCATTGGCAAATTTCTGGGAGGCCTCGCCAGCCTCAAGGCCTCCGATCTGGGCGCGATCGCGATTCGCGAGGCCATGAAGCGCGCCAACGTCGCCGGAAACGAGGTGGACGAGGTGCTGATGGGCCACGTCGTCCAGGGCGGACAGGGTCAGGCGCCCGCTCGCCAGGCGCTGATCAAGGCCGGCATCGATCCGCACGTCGGGGCGGTCACGATCAACAAGGTGTGCGGCTCGGGCCTCAAGGCCGTGATGCTGGGCGCGCAGGCGATCAAGGCCGGCGACGCCGAGTGCATCGTCGCGGGCGGCCAGGAGAGCATGAGCGGCGCGCCGCACTACCTCTTCGGCGGCCGCACCGGGCAGAAGCTCGGCGACTCGGTCTTGAAAGACGGCATGGTGATGGACGGCCTGTGGTGCTCGTTCAACGACTGCCACATGATCGAGCTGGCGCAGTACACCGCCGAGAAGGCGGGCTTGAAGCGCGATGAGCTCGATGCGTTCTCTGCCGCGAGCCACCAGAAGGCCGCCGAAGCGTGGGCCGCGTGCCGGTTCTCCAAGGAGGTCGTGCCGGTCTCGATCCCCCAACGCAAGGGCGATCCGATCGTGATCGCGAAGGACGAATCGATCCGCCCCGAGACCACGGCCGAGACGCTCGGCAAGCTGGGCGCGGTCACCAAGGATCGCGGCGGAATGATCACCGCCGGCAACGCGCCCGGCTTGAACGACGGCGGCGCGGCGCTGGTGCTGATGAGCGGCGCACGCGTGAGGGAAAGAGGCGCGAAGCCGCTCGCGCGCGTGATCGCTTACGCCACCGGCGGCGGCGAGCCCAAGGATCTGTTCTTCGCGCCCATCGACGCGGTCGAGAGGCTGATGAAAAAGATGGGTGTAGGAATCGACCACTTCGATTTGATCGAGGCGAACGAGGCGTTTGCCGCGCAGGCGATCGCGGACGGCAAAGCGCTGGGCTGGGATTGGGACCGCGTCAACGTGAACGGCGGCGCGGTGGCGCTCGGCCACCCGATCGGCGCCTCGGGCGCGCGCGTGCTCGTGACGCTGCTCTCGGCGCTCGAGCAGCGCGGTAAGCAGACCGGGCTCGCGACGCTGTGCCTGGGCGGCGGCAACGCGGTGGCGCTCGCGGTGGAGCGCGTGGCGTGAGCCCATTGGCCGAGACCGTGGCGAGCGGGCCGTCGGCGAAGGTGCGCCGCGTCGCGGTCGTGGGCGGCGGCACCATGGGCAACGGCATCGCCCAGGTGTTCGCGACCAGCGGCCTCGAGGTGCGCCTGGTGGACGCGAAGCCCGAATTCGTCGAGCGCGCGCTCTCCACCATCGCGAAGAATCTCGAGCGCGTGGCGAAGAAGCAGAACTGGTCGGCCACCCAGGCTCCCGAGATCCTGAAGCGCGTCGCGGGCGGCACCGACCTCGCGGCCGCGCGCGATTGCGACATCGCGATCGAGGCGGTGAGCGAGGACTTCCCGCTCAAGAAGAAGATTTTTGAAGGGCTCGATGGGCTCGCCCCCGCGCATGCCATCCTCGCCACGAATACGAGCAGCATCTCGATCACCGAGATCGCCGCCGGCACGAAGCGGCCGGCGCAGGTGATCGGGATGCACTTCATGAACCCGGTGCCCGTGATGCAGCTGGTCGAGATCATCCGCGGGCTCGCGACCAGCGACGCCACCTACGCGCTCACCGAGGACCTGGCGAAACGCCTCGGCAAGACGCCGGTCGAGGTGAACGACTTCCCCGGCTTCGTCTCGAATCGCATCCTGATGCCGATGATCAACGAGGCCGCGTTCGCCCTGATGGAGGGCGTGGCGTCGCGCGAGGCGATCGACACGGTGATGAAGCTCGGCATGAACCACCCGATGGGCCCGCTCGCGCTCGCCGATCTCATCGGACTCGACACCTGCCTCAGCATCATGGAGGTGCTGCATCAGGGCTACGGCGACTCCAAGTACCGTCCCTGCCCGCTGCTGCGCAAGATGGTGAAGGCCGGATGGCTCGGCCGCAAAACCGGACGCGGGTTCTACGACTACGCCGCCACTGGCACAGGCGGCGCTCATGCAGGCTCATGATGGCGAGAGCGGCAAGCTTCCACTCATGAACGCCCAGACCGCGGTCGCGCAATCCGGACTCTCGTTCGATCTCTCTGAAGAGCATCAAGCGGTCCGCCAGATGGTGCGCGATTTCGCCGAGAGCGAAATCCGCCCGATCGCCGCGAAGATCGACGAGACGCACGAGTTCCCTGCCGAGAACGTGAAGAAGATGGCCGAGCTGGGGCTGCTCGGCATGTTCGTGCCTGAAGTCTACGGCGGCGCGGGGATGGACTACCTCTCGTACGTGATCGCGATCGAGGAGCTTTCGCGCGCGTGCGCGAGCCACGGCGTGATCGCGTCGGTGAACAACTCGCTGGTGTGCTACCCGCTGCTTGCCTACGCGAACGAGGAGCAGAAGAAGAAGTACCTGACGCCGCTCGCGAAGGGCGAGCTGCTGGGCGCCTACTGCCTCACTGAGCCCAACGCTGGCAGCAATGCCGCGAATCAGCAGACCACCGCCACGCTGAATGGCGATCACTGGGTCCTGAACGGCGCGAAGGTCTTCATCACGAACGCGGGCCCCGCCGACATCCTGATCGTCTATGCCGCGACCGACAAATCGCTCGGGCCGCGCGGCATCTCGGCGTTCATCGTCGAGAGCGAGACGCCGGGAGTGAAGAAGGGCAAGCTCGAGAAGAAGCTCGGCATTCACGCCTCCGACACGCGCGAGATCCACTTCGAGAACGCGCGCATCCCCAGGGCGAACCTCTTCGGGGAGCTCAACAAGGGCTACACGGTGGCGCTCGCCACGCTGGGCGGCGGGCGCATCGGCATCGCCGCTCAGGCGCTCGGAATCGCGCAGGCCGCGGTCGAGGCATCGGTCAAGTACGCGAACGAGCGCGTCCAGTTCGACCGGAAGATCGGCGAGTTCGACGCGATCCGCCACATGCTCGCGGACAGCGCGGTCGAGCTCGACACCTCGCGGCTGCTGGTGTATCAGGCCGCCTGGCTGCGCGATCAGGGGCGCCCGCACATCAAGGAGGCCTCGCTCGCGAAGTGGCACGCCTCGGAGGCCGCCACGCGCTGCGCGAATCTGGCCATTCAGGTGCACGGCGGCTACGGATACCTGAGCGAGTTCCACGTCGAGCGCTACTGGCGCGACGCGCGCATCTGCGAGATCTACGAGGGCACGACCGAAGTGCAGAAGATGGTGGTGGCGGCACAGGTGCTGAAGGAGAACGCGGTCGAATCGGGCCGCTGAGAATTCACGCCGCGCCCACGAGAGGCGCGAGGGACCATGCGGCGCCGGTGCGGGCCGCGGAAAACGAGGAGGAGCGAAGGATGACGCGACCCGTTCGGCCGGTGGCCCTGTTGATCCTGACCGCCTGCGCGCTCTATCCGGGCCTGACGTCGCTGTGGCAGGGACTGCATCCGCTCGTGACCGGGACGGAGTTCAACCTGGTCGGTCAGGAAGGCATGGTGATGGATCTGGCGGCGAAGCTCCACCTGCCGGTGTGGGCGCCGCTGCTCTTCAAGTCGCTGATCGGTCTCGCATGGCTCGCGGGCGTGCCCGGCCTGTGGGCCGGCGATCCGGCGCTGCCGTTCGTCCCGATCCCGAATGCCGCGTACTTGACCACGCTCGCGGCGGCGGCGCTTTCGCTGCTGCTGCCCGGCGGCCCGCAGGTGATGGGCGCGATCGGCCTCGTTTGCCTGCTCGGCTTCCGCGAGAAGGCGGAGGAAGTGCCGGCGTGAACGTGCGCGGCGCGCCCTCGAGCGCGCCGCACGCGAGCTTGGAGCCCGCATGAATCTCGACCTCTCCGAAGATCAAACGGCGATTCGCGACGCGGTGGCGGAGCTGTGCCGCCGTGAGTTCGCCCCGCACGCCGGGCGGTGGGATCAGGAGGGCGAGGTGCCGCACGCCGCGGTCGAGCAGCTCGCCGCTCAGGGCTTCCTCGGCATGGCGATCCCCGAGGAATGGGGCGGCGTCGGCTACGACTCGCGCACCATCACGATGGTGATCGAGGAGATCGCGCGCGTCTCCGCGTCGCTCGCCATCATGATCGCGGTGCACAATTCGGTCGGGCTGCTGCCGGTCTATCGCTACGCCACCGATGAGCAGAAGCGCCGCTTTCTGCCGCGCCTCGTGTCTCGGGACATGAGCGCGTTCTCGCTCTCGGAGCCGGGGGCGGGCTCGGATGCCGGCGCCCTCTCGGCCTCCGCGGTGCGCGAGGGTGATCATTACGTGCTGAACGGCAGCAAGAATTGGGTGACGAACGGCTGTCTCGCCGGCATCTACCTGGTGTTCGCGCGCACCGACAAGAGCGACAAGGCACGCGGCATCACGGCGTTCATCGTCGAGCGCGGCTCACCCGGGCTCGTGCTCGGCAAGCCGGAAGACAAGATGGGCCTGCGCGGCTCGGACACGGTGGGGCTCACGCTCGAGAACCTGCACGTGCCGCTCGCGAATCGCCTCGGCGCCGAGGGCGAGGGCTTCAAGATCGCGCTCAGCGCGCTCGATGCCGGCCGCATCGGCGTCGCGGCGCAGGCGCTGGGGGTGATGCGCGCCGCGTTCGAGGAGGCGGTCACGTACGCACAGACGCGCGAGGCGTTCGGCGGACCGCTCGCCAAGATCCAGGCGATCCAGTTCAAGCTCGCCGAGATGGAGCGCCGCATTCAGTGTTCGCGGCTCCTGATCCGGCGCGCCGCGTGGCGACGCGACACCGAGCAGCCGTTCGGCCGCGAGGCCGCGATGGCGAAGCTGTACGCGACCGAGGCCGCGACCTGGGTCACGCACCAGGCGATTCAGATCCACGGCGGCTACGGCTATGTGAAGGAGTACGCGGTCGAGCGCTACTATCGCGACGCGCGCATCATGGAAATCTACGAGGGTTCGAGCGAAATTCAGCGTCTCGTGATCGCCCGCTCGCTGCTGAAGGATGGCGTGAGAGTCTAGCGGCCGCAGGGGCGCCCGCCGCCACCTGCCGATAATATTGACAGCGGGTGGACGCTCGAATCTTGCGGACTCTGGTAGAATTCCGCGGGTCAACCCCTCCGGAACCACCCCCATTTTCCGAGGCTTTTCGTGTCGAAAGTCGCCGTTCTGCGCACCAATCCCCGGACCGTCGTCGAAGACTACGGCCGGCTGATGGACCTCGCCGGCTACCGCCAGGCGCTCCCGTTCGATCAGCAGACGTGCCTCCGCATCAACATTTCGTGGCACGTGTACATGCCAGCGTGCTCGACGACGCCGTGGCAGATGCACGGCGTGATCGAGAAGATGAAGCGCGACGGCTACGACGTCTCGCGCGATCTGATCGCGGCGCAGAACGACACGGTGGTGGTGAGCTGCCGCGAGGGCGCGGTCAACAATCACCTGCAGCCGGTGCTCGAGAAGTATCAGGTGCCGATTCAGTACCTGAGCGAGCCCGGCACCGAGTGGGTGCGCTACCAGCCCAAGTCGAAGATGCTGGTGCTGGATCGGGTGTTCGAGAAGCAGGGCATCCAGATCCCGCGGCTGCTGATGGGCAAGAACGTGATTCACATGCCGACCGTGAAGACGCACGTCTTCACCGGCACCACCGGCGCGATGAAGAACGCGTTTGGCGGACTGCTGAACTTGAACCGGCACTGGACCCACTCGGTGATCCACGAGACGCTCGTGGATCTGCTGCGCATCCAGAAGGAGATCCACCCCGGCATCTTCGCGGTGATGGACGGCACGATCGCGGGCGAGGGCCCGGGGCCGCGCGCGATGCGTCCGCACGTCAAGAACTACATCCTCGCCTCGAGCGATTGCGTCGCGATCGACGCGATCGCGGCGAAGCTGATGGGCTTCGATCCCATGACCGACCTCAAGTTCATCCGCCTCGCGCACGAGAACGGCCTCGGCATCGGGCGGCCGGAAGAGATCGAGATCGTCGGCGACGACATCTCGGGCGTGAACTTCGGCTTCCGCGGCAGCCTCAACGAGAACACGTTCGCCTCGTGGGGGCAGAAGCTGATCTATTGGGGCCCGCTCAAGTTCATGGAGAACTTCCTGCTCCGCTCGCCGATCGTGCCGTGGTCGTATGCCGCCTCGCGGCTCTACCACGATGGCTTCTGGTATCCGGTGAACGGCAAGCCGCGCGTTCGCGACATCATGGCGACGTCGTGGGGCGGCCTCTTCCGCGAGTACGGGAACGGCTTGATGCACGGGAACGGCAAGACCTCAGGGGTCGAGGAGGCCGCGCGGCCACGATGACCGTTTTCGCCGCGCGCGGCGAGACGCGATGAGCAGCCGCACCGCGTTCGTGTTGATCGACACCCAGGTCAACATGTTCGACCCGACGCACCCCGTGGCGGGCGCCGACGATTTGCTCGCGCGGCTTGCCGACCTCCTGGCCCGCGCGCGCGCCGCCCGCATGCCGATCGCGTTCGTGCGCAATTGCGGCGGCCCGCTCGATCCCGACGTGCGCGGCACTCCTGGCTGGGAGATCCATCCCGACCTTCGGCCGCTGGATGGCGAGCTGGTGTTCGACAAGACCACGTGCAACGCGTTCGAGACTACATCGCTCGGCGAGGAGCTGCGCGCCCGCGGCATCAAGCGCCTCGTGGTCGCCGGGCTGCAGTCGGAGTTCTGCGTCCGTGACACGACGCTCGGCGCGCTCGATCGTGGATTCGAGGTCACACTGATCTCGAACGGCCACAGCACCTACGACGCCGGCGACATCCCGGCGGCCGAGGTCACCGCGACCGTGAACGCGGAGCTCGGCGGCCGCGTGCGGCTCGAGATGGCGCACGAGGCGAATCTGGGCTGAAGTCCCGGCCCGGAAATCGACTTCAAATTGCCCCCTCAGGCCCTCCGTTGGCCCTGCCGATAACCCTTCGGCTGGGCCGAACGTCCCGTGCGACAGCCGCACCACGGACTCTCGCGGCCCATCCGGCGGACGCGCTCCGCGGAGGTGATTTCATGGACGAATCGATGGCCACTCCCGAATTCGCGTCCGGCCTGATGCTGGGCTTCGCGGTCGCGATCCTCTTCATGCTCGCCACGATGTGGCGGCTGTTCTCCAAGGCCGGCGAATCGGGCTGGAAGTGCCTGATCCCGGTGTACGGCGCGATCGTGTTCCAGCGCATCCTCGGCCGCCCGGCCTGGTGGGTGGTGCTGATGATGATCCCGGTCGTGAACCTGGCGATCGCGATCATCGAGTGCTTCGATCTCGCCAAGGTGTTCGGCAAGGGTGCGGGCTACGCGATCGGACTGATCTTGCTCGGGCCGATCTTCGTGGCGGTGCTGGCATTCGGACCGGCGGAGTACGTGGGGCCGGGCGGTTCGCCGGCGCGCGCGGCGCCTAAGTCCGCGGCGCCCGCGAGGCCGACGACCACGTCGAAGGCCGTCAGCAAGGCGCCGGTGAAGAAGAAGGCGGCGTAGGCCCATACGGCCCCCGCCGGGCGCCTCTCAATCGAAGTCTATGACGTAACTTGAAGGCGAGTTGCAAGGCCGTACCTTGGGAGCGCCACAGCTGGTCGCGACACTGTCTGGTGGGGCACCCAGGGGGGAGGCCATTTGAGTGTCCGCAGCGGCCCGTATTTCGTGCGAATGAGCAGCGCTTGTCGTCACACGTCAAGTTGTCGTGATGCGATGAGCATCCATCACCGCGGCCATTTCCGGGGACGCTGGCTCATCAAGCTCGTAGTCATGGCATCGCTATTTGTTCTCCCGCGCGCTTCCGTCGGGGACACCGTCGGGCGCCTTACCCTAAATGTGAGAGGAACGATACGCGATGTTGTACTCGTTGACCCGCTTGGTAGGAGTGATCGCTACACGAGCAATATAGAGCAATCCACAATCCCCGATTGTGATCGTTGGCCCGGAGGCACTGGTGGGGAGCTAGACGCCGCTGAGGACCATTCGTCCGACCTCCTGGTGTTCATATTGCACTCCGTTCTGTACGGTCGCTACGTAGTCTACGCTCAGGCTGACAGCCTCGTGGAAGTGAGCGTCTTTGGCACATTTGAGCCAGCGGATACGGCTGGGCATGGTTGCGTCAATCTCGGCAGGACCGGTCGGGTTGGCGTCGGTCGACATGCGTGGGCGGTCGACGTTCGTCGCTCCCCGCCTAAGGGTGAGTGCGCTGTCCGGATCACACCGCTTCAGAAGAAGAAGTGACTGGCCGCCGGTTCTAGTCACGGAGTCCCCCGTCTGCCTGCACTGCTGCCACCCTCGATTGCGCGTGCCTCTCTTAGGACGCCTAGCCCGGCGCCGGGAGCCGCCGCTCGCACAATTCGATGAGCACGCCGCCCACGCTCTTGGGGTGCAGAAACGCCACGCGTGAGCCATGCGCGCCCGCGCGTGGCGTCTCGTCGATCAGTTGGATCCCCGCGGCGCGGCAGCGATCGAGCGCGGCCACGATGTCCGCGACCTCGAAGCTCACGTGGTGAAGGCCGGGCCCGCGCGCGTCGAGAAACTTCGCCACCGTGTGATCCGACGAGCGCGGCTCGAGCAGCTCGATCGCAACCGGCCCGAGCGAGACGAACAGCACGCGCAACGCGCCTTGATCCAGCATCTCCTCGGGGCCGCGCGTCGCGCCGAGCGCGTCCGCCATCAGCTTCGCCAGCGCGTCGGCATCGCGCGTCGCGATCGCCACGTGCGAGAGCCCGGTGACGACCGCGGCCTGAGGGGGCTGGATCATGCGTTCTTCGCTCCCGGGCGATACGTGCCGAACACCTCGCGCATCGTGTCGCACACCTCGCCGAGCGTCGCTCGGCTCTCGAGCGCTTCCAGAATCGCCGGCATGAGATTGCCGCTGCCGCGCGCGGCGCGCTCGAGCGCCGTCAGCGCCGCCTGGCACCTCTGCGCATCACGCTGCGATCTCCACGCCGCCAGCATTTTGGCGCGCTCGCGCTCGACGGCGGGGTCGAGCTTGAAGGCCGGCGGCGCCTCGCGCTGGCCTTCCGCGAACTGATTCACTCCCACCACCACGCGCTCACCCGATTCGACCTCGCGCTGCCAGCGATACGCCGCGTCGTGGATCTGCTGCTGCACCCAGCCCGATTCGATCGCCGGGAGCATGCCGCCCGCCGCGTCCACGCGCTTCAGGATCTCTCTCGCCTTGGCTTCCAGCTCGGCCGTCAGCGCCTCGACCAGGTAGCTGCCCGCGAGCGGATCGGCCGCATCCGCGATGCCGCTCTCGTGCGCCAGCACCTGCTGCGTGCGCAGCGCGAGCAGCGCGGCGGACTCGCTCGGGAGTCCCAGCGCCTCGTCGTAGGAATTCGTGTGCAACGACTGCGTGCCGCCCATGAGCGCCGCCAGCGCCTGCACCGTAGTGCGCACCACGTTGTTGAGCGGCTGCTGCGCGGTCAGCATCGAGCCCGCGGTCTGGGTGTGAAAGCGGAGCTTCGCGGCCTCCTCGTCGCGCACACCGAGCCGCTCGTGCAGCAGCTCCGCCCACAGCTTGCGCGCCGCGCGGAACTTGGCTGCCTCCTCGAAGAGATGATTGTGCGCGTTGAAGAAGAACGACATGCGCCGCGCGATTCGCGCCACGTCGAGCTTGCGCGCCCGCGCCGCCTCGAGGTACGCGATGCCGTTGCCGAGCGTGAACGCCAACTCCTGCGCCGCGGTGGCGCCCGCCTCGCGCATGTGATAGCCGCTCACCGAGATGCTGTTCCACTGCGGCACCTCGCGCGCCGCGAAGTCGAAGACGTCGGTGGCGAGCCGCAGCGAAGCCGCCGGTGGATAGATATACGTGCCGCGCGCGATGTATTCCTTCAAGACGTCGTTTTGAACCGTGCCGCCCAGCGCCGAGCGCGGCGTGCCGCGCGCATCCGCCACCGCGACGTAGAACGCCAAGAGGAGCGGCGCGGTCGCGTTGATGGTCATGGACGTGGTGATGCGCTCGAGCGGCAGGGCTTCGAGCAGCGCCTCCATGTCCGCGAGGCACGAGATCGCCACGCCCACGCGCCCGACCTCGCCGCGCGCCATCGCGTGATCGGAGTCGTAGCCCATCTGCGTCGGCAGATCGAACGCCACCGAAAGTCCGGTCTGCCCCTCGGCGAGCAGGTAGCGGAAGCGATCGTTGGTCTGCCGCGCGCTGCCGAAGCCGGCGTACTGGCGCATCGTCCAGAGCCGCGCACGATACATGCCGGCGTGGATGCCGCGCGTGTAGGGCGGCTCGCCCGGCGGCGGCGTGCGCTTGCCGAGATCGCGCGGCAGATCGGCCGCGGTGTAGACGGGCTTGATCGTGATTCCGGAAGTGGTCGACCGAGCCGCGGTCGGCGGCGCGGTGCGCTTGTCCGGCGCGGCCGTGCGCTTGCCCGGCGTCGCGGCCGTGCGCTTGCCCGGCGTCGCGGCCGCGTGGTTGGCCGGCGGCACAGCCGGCGCCGCGCCCGCCCGTTTGCGGCGCCCGGCGCGCAGGCTCATGACGCCCGAATCCGCATCAGCGCCTGGCCGGCCGCGACGGATTGCCGCTCGCTCACCAGCACCTCGCTCACGACGCCGCCGTGCGTCGCGGTCAGCTCGTTCTGCATCTTCATCGCCTCGACCACGACTACCGCCTGTCCGGCCGCGACCGCGTCGCCGGCTTTGACGCGCAACGCGACCACCAGGCCCGGCATGGGCGCGGCGATCGTCTCGCCGCCGGCCGCCCCGCTCTTTCGCAGCGTCGCGCCCAGCATCCTCTCGAGCGGATGCCTGACCTCGACCGGCACGCGCACGCCGCGCACCGTGACCTCGAGCGCGTTCGCGCCCGGCGAGACGCGAACCTCGTGCGACTTGCCGTTGACGAGCAGCGAGTACACCTCGCCATCCGGTAGGCGATGAAAGTCCGCTTCGAGCCGCCTGCCATCCACCTCGAGCAGCAGTTTTTCCCCCTCGGTGCGGAACTCAACTTCGGCCTCGCGATCCTCGAGCGTCACCCAGAACTTCATCGGCGCGCTCCCGCCGGGCGCCGACGCTCGGCCCACCGCCAGCTCGATCCGCCGTTCACGCGCGAGTCATCGGGCAGCGCGACGCGCAGCCGCTCCTCGCGGGCGTGGAGCGCCGCCGCGAGCACCGCGACCTCGTTCGCCGACGGCGACGCCGCCAGCACGCCGGGCCTGAAGTGCTCCTCGATGAAGCGCGTCGAGAGATTTCCGGCCGCGAATTCGCGGTGAGCGCAGAGCCAGCGATGGAACGCGAGATTTTGCCGCGGGCCATCCAGCACGTACTCATCGAGCGCGCGCAGCATGCGGCGGCGCGCGTGATCGCGGCTCTCGCCCCACACGATGAGTTTCGCGAGCAGCGAGTCGTAGAAGACCGGCACCTCGTAACCGCGATAAACGCCCGAATCGTTGCGCACGCCCGGGCCCTGCGGCGCGCGCAGCCGCTCGATGCGCCCGATCGACGGCATGAAGTTCGCCGCCGGATCCTCGGCGATCACGCGCGCCTCCATCGACCAGCCGCGCGGCTCGGGAGGTGTGCGCCCGAACGAGATGCCGTCGCCCGAGGCGATGCGAATCTGCTCCGCCACGAGATCGAGCCCGGTCACCATCTCGGTCACCGGATGCTCGACCTGCAGCCGCGTGTTGACCTCGAGGAAGTAGAACCGGCCGCGCTCATCGAGAATGAACTCGACCGTTCCGGCGCTGCGATAGCCGACCGAGCGCGCGATCGCGCACGCGGCCGCGCCGAACTCACGCCTGAGCTTCGCGCTGAACGCGGGCGAGGGCGTTTCCTCCAGCAGCTTCTGATGGCGGCGCTGCACCGAGCATTCGCGCTCGCCGAGAAAGACGACGTTGCCGCGCCCATCGGCGAGGATCTGCGCCTCGACGTGCCGCGGCCGCTCGATCGCGCGCTCGAGGTAGACGCGATCGTCGCCGAAGGCGGCGCCCGCTTCGCCGCGCGTCGTCTGCCACGCGCTCTCGAGCTCGGACTCGCCGCGAATCAGGCGCATGCCCTTGCCGCCGCCGCCGGCCGCGGCCTTCATCATCACCGGCCAGCCGATCTTCTTTGCCGCCGCGCGCGCCTCGGCGAGCGTCGCGACCGGACCGTCCGAGCCCGGAATGAGCGGCACGCCCGCCGCCTTCGCGGCCGCGCGCGCCGCGAGCTTGTCGCCGAGCGCGGCGATGGTTTCGCTCGCGGGCCCGATGAACGCGATGCCGGCGCGCTCGCAAGCCGAGCCGAACGCGGCGCTCTCCGCGAAGAATCCGTAGCCGGGGTGAATCGCGTCGGCCTTGACGCGCCGCGCCGTCTCGATCACGCGCTCGAGGTTCAAGTAGCTCTCGCGCGAGGGTCCGGCGCCGATCGGATACGCCTCATCCGCCATCAGCACGTGGAGCGCCGCGCGATCCGCCTCGCTGAACACGGCGACCGACGTGATGCCCAGCTCGCGCAGCGTGCGGATCACGCGCACGGCGATCTCGCCGCGATTCGCGATCAGCACGCGGCGGATGGCGCGGCGCGGCGGCGAGGAATGACGCGCGGCCGCGCGCGGGGCGCGCTTTGGCGCCAGCTTGCCTCTCGGCGCCGGCTTGGGCTTTGGCGCCGGCTTGCGCGCGCTCATTCTTGCGCCTCGATCACGACGCACGCGACCGCGATCCCGGCATCGTGCGCCAGCGTGAGAAACGAATTCTCGCACCCCAGCGCCTTGAAGCGCTCGAGCGCCGCGCCGCTCAGATGCAACAGAGGCACGCGGCCGCCCGGCTGGAGCACTTCGATCTGGGTCCACCCGACGCCGCCGCTCATGCCGGTCCCGAGCGCCTTCGAGGTCGCCTCCTTGGCCGCGAAGCGCGCCGCGAAGTGCGGCAGCGGATCCTTGTGCGTGCGGCAGTAGGCGCGCTCGCCCTCGGTGAACAGGCGCTTTTCCATGCGCTCGCCAAAGCGCGCCAGCGATTCGGCGATACGGGACACCTGCACCACGTCCACTCCAATTCCCCGGATCGGCACCCGCGCCTCGCAGGTTAAAGGCATGAAAAATGAGGACTTGGCAGTCTAGGGATGCCGCACCCGGGGGGTCAAACGGATTCGCTCGCGTGCCCCCTGCGGCGGCGCGCAGCGCCCAAAACGTGCATTCTGCCGCGCAACGGGACGGCCGCTCGAACGTCCATTTCATGAACGGAGCGAAGCCTCTGACCCAGGACGACGAGGAGCTGGCCGCGCGGCTCAAGGCGCGGGATCTCGAGGCGCTCGGCGAGCTCTACCGCCGCTACGGCGATGCGATGCGCACGCTGGCGCGCAGCATGATGCGCAACGTGGATCACGCCGACGACGTGGTGGCCGACTCGCTGGTGCGCATTCGCGATGCCGCACCGGGATTCCGGGGGCCCCGCGGACTCAAGACCTGGGTGCTTCGCATCGTCGCGAATCGCTGCCGCGACGCGCTGAGAAGGAGACGATTCGAGGGCGGATCGCCGGACGAGTTGGATCCGCTCGCGCATGCCGGGCTCCGCGTGGATCCCGGCGCCGAGTGGGACGAAGCGCTGGACCATCCGGAGCTGCTGCGGGCGCTCGAGCGGGCGATCGCGGCGCTGCCCGAGGAGCAGCGCGAAGCGGTGATCCTGAAGGAGCGCCTCGGGCTCTCGGTGGCCGAGACGGCGCAGGCGATGAAGATTTCGGAAGGGGCCGTCAAGTCGAGATTGTTTCGCGCGCGCGCGGCGCTCCATGCCGCGCTGAAGGATTGGAGACCGAATGCCTGAGCTGAACGACGAGCGACTGAGCCGTCTGCTGCGGTCCGTCGCGGCCGCGCCCGGCGATGCCGCGTGGTCGCGCGCGATGGCGCGGCTCCGGACGGAAGAGTCCGCGCCGAGCTGGCTGGCGTGGGCGCTCCGGCCGGCGGCGCTCGCGACCGCGGCCGGCATGCTCGTGTGCGTGGCCGGCGCCGCGCTGTGGTGGAACGCCCAGCGCGACGACACGAGCCTGCTCGCGCAACAGGTGCTGGCCGCGGGCGGCGCCAGCGACACCGAGCTCAGCGTCACGCTCGGCTCGAGCGCCGCGAGCGACAGCGGAGCGCAGCCGTGATCACGCGCCGCGACATCGTGATGATCGCGCTGGCCGCGTTTCTCTTTGGCGGCACCGCCGGCCTCTTGGGCGGCGTGGTGGGCGCGCGCATGCTGATGCGGTTCGGCACGTATATGTCGAGCCCGATGCGCGAACCGGGCCCCTTCTGGCGCATGCGACAAGGCGGCCCGCCGGGCGGCCCCGCGGGCCCGCCGCCGGTGCTGCGGCGTCTCGAGCGTGTGCTCGATCTGACGGCCGCGCAGCGCGAGAGCATCGGCGCGGTGCTCACGCGCTCGCGCTCACGCTTTCAAGCGCTGCGCGACAGCCTCGATCGTGAGATCGACGCTCAACTCACGCCGCAGCAGCGAAACGAGTGGCGCGTGCTGCATCCACATCCGCCTTCTCCCATGGATGGGCCACGTCCCGGCGAGCCGCCGCGCGGGCCGCGTCCCGATCGACCCTGAAGCACGAGACCACTTGCCAAGAGACCAAAGGAGGTCCCAGATGAAAGTCTTCCAGCGCTCCACAGTCATCGCGCTCCTTGCGGGCGCGGCCATCGTCGCGGCGGGCGCGGCGTGGGCGCAGGATCCGCCCGCGGGCGATCCGCCGGGCGGTGGCGACGGTTCTCGCCGCGGCTGGAACAACAATCGCCAGTCGATGGCCGAGAAGCTGAACCTCACCGACGAGCAGACGAAGAAGCTCGAGGACATTCGCTACCAGCATCAGAAGAAGGCCATCACGCTGCGCGGTGAAGTCGAGAGCGCGCGGCTCGACCTCGGCCGACTGATGCGTGCCGATACGCCCGATCAACGTGCGATCGACGCGCAGATCGACAAGGTGGCCGAAGCGCGCACGATGCTCGCCAAGGAACGCGTCGCGCAGATGCTCGAGATGCGCGCGGTGCTGACGCCCGATCAGCTCAAGAT
>Ga0075030_100001309_pt1 | contig 22374 bp, 24 predicted proteins | sample LitLauG_LLR_2012_FD_71393 | JGI IMG/M metagenome (GOLD analysis project Ga0075030, IMG submission 71393) | Freshwater sediment microbial communities from Pennsylvania, USA - Little Laurel Run_MetaG_LLR_2012 | ecosystem: Environmental > Aquatic > Freshwater > Creek > Sediment | place: USA...
GAGAACGAAGATGAAATCCCATTCGATTGTCGCCAGCCTGATCCTCGCCGCTTTGCTTGCACCTGCACCGTCCTTTGCCGATTCCGATATGGACCGCTCGCATCCCGGGGCCTACGTCAAGGATTCGGTCATCACCATGAAGGTGAAGGCCAAGCTGGCGGACGAAAAGATGAAGTCCCTCGTGCACATCAGCGTCGACACAGACAACCGCGGTGCCGTGGTGCTTGGCGGCAAGGCCCGCTCGCAGCAGGACATCGATCGCGCCGTGATGATTGCCAAGGGCACCGAAGGCGTGACCTCGGTGACCAGCACCATCCTCGTGCGCGCCGACGACTAAACCGTTCGGGAAGGAATCCCGAAGCGCAGGCCGGCAACGGGATATCCACCCGATTGCGGATTGGCGCGCACTCGAGCTTGCGGCCCGGAGGATTCGTTCTTCCGGCCGCGGCTCGATCGGCGCACCGTCCGATCGACCGGCTCGGGCCGGCGAGGTGGATTACGCGATGCGGTCCGGGCGCCGGCAGGAGCTCGCCGTGGCGCGGCGCGCCGCTTCAGAGCTCCGAATCGAAGGGCAGCCAGGCGAGCAGGTCGGCCTCCAACCTTTGCCAGCAGCTGCGCGCCGGCTCCTCCAGGTAGTCGATCTTCTTCTGGTCTTCCTCGGTGCGCCACGCCAACCCGGCGCCGTCGGGCCGTGCCAGCACCTGATAGGCATTGGCCGGCCGGGTCATCGCCTCGAAGCGGGCTGCCAGCTGCTGCGCCAGTTCGGGGCTGTCGATGAGCAGGCCGATCTCGGTGTTCAAGTGCAGCGACCGCCGGTCCAGATTCATCGATCCGATGAACAATCGCTTGCGGTCGAAGACGAACAGCTTCGCATGCAAGGAGTAGTTCCCGGCCTGCGAGATCTCGGCGGTCTGGCCGCTGCCCCGCGTATTGCCCAGCAGCGCCCGGATCTCGAAGAGCTCGGCGCCGCTGGCGAGCAGCGGCGCCCGGTAGCGCATGTAGGCCGCCTGGGCCAGCGGCTCGGTGGACGATTCGAGCGAATTCGTCAGGATGCGCAGGCGGACGTTGCGCAGCCGAAGCTCGTTCAACAGGGCCATGCCCTTGCTGCCCGGAATGAAATAAGGCGTGATGAGCAGCAGCTCGTCGTGCACGTCGCGCATTGCCTCGGCCACCTTGACCCGCATCAGGCGGCCGATCATTTCACCGGCATCGACATCCTTCTTGTCCGGACTGTCGGCAATGACCAGGACATGGGCCCAGACGAGCGGCAGCTGTCCACCGGTCAGCCCGGCGTAGGGTTGCCCTATCGCCGCCTTGCTGGCGAAGGCCGGTCCGAGCGCCTCGAGGTCTGCCGCATCCTGTTCCAGGCTTCGACGATAGGCAAGATATTGCGCGGATGTCGGCGGCGCCCCGGTCAGTGCCGCGACCGGAATGGCAAGCGGGTTGTTCCAGAACTCGTCGAACACCGCGGACAGGCGCGTCACCACCGGCCCCGTGGCGAACATGTCGTCGTCGGCGAACTGACCGTCGCGATCGATCTGGAAGTAGGCGTCGCCGATGTTGCGGCCGCCGATCAGCGCCATGGCGTTGTCGGCGACCAGCAGCTTGTTGTGCATGCGATAGTCGAGCCGGCCGTGGTGGAAGGCGAATTCAAGGGCGCGCAGCGCGCCGATGTGCCCGCGGTAGGCGAAGGGATTGAAGTAGCGGATCTCGATCGAAGGATGGGCATCGAGCAGGTTGATCTGCTCGTCACCGTCGCCGGTCTGGCCATCGTCGACGAGAAGACGCACGCGAACGCCGCGGTCGGCAGCGTGCAGCAGCGCTTCGGTCAGGAGCCGTCCGGTCTTGTCGCCCTGGAAGACGAAATACTGCAGGTCCAGCGTCTGCTCCGCCGCCGCGATCATCTGCATCCGCAGCAAGAAGCCGTCGGCGCCTACCGGAATGATGCGAAAGCCCGAATCGGCGCCATGCAGCAGTTGCTCGGCGGCGAAGGTCCGGCCCTGCGTCGTGGCAGCGGGCTGCATCAGCGCCCTGGATTCGAGCCGAGGCACGTCCGCGCCCGGCGGTATCGAGGCGCAACCCGCGATGGTCGCGAGGCTCAGGAAAAATAGCGAAAGGGCGAGAAGTCTGCGCATCGTGAGGGGATGGGTCCGACGCTGCAGGGTAGGGGAGCAACCCGATCCGGTCGGGACGCTGGCGCACACACTAGCCGGCCCGGTGCATCCGCGCCGCAACGTGTGCGGCAGCGAACAGACAACGGCCATGCGCGACCGGCAAACTGAGCGTGCGATCAAGTCTTTGCGCCGGCCAGAACGCCGCCTGGGGTCGCACCCGATCGCGCCGAAGTGCGGCGCGGCCGTTTTCCACCGGCGCCTTCGGGTGATCGCTGTCTGAAGGCATCCTCAGAGGAAGGCCCCCGATGCTGTGCCGACTGAAGGATTTCGAAAATCATCCCATCGGCGCGGCCGATGGGACGATCGGTCATGTCAAGGACTTCTATTTCCAGGACGTCGACTGGGCCGTTCACTTCTTCCTGGTGGATGCGGGCAGCTGGTTTTCCAGGCGAAAAGTCCTGATTCCGCCCAGCGCGGTCGAACAGGCGAAGCGGCGGGAGCACGCGCTGCCCTCCGCGACGTCCAGGAAGCCGGTACGTGCCACCCCGAGCGTCGCCGCCGACACGCCGGCGTCACGGCCGATCGAGCAGCCGTACCTGGGGTATTACGGCCGTCCCTACTATTGGAACGATCTTGCCATGTGGGGCGAGGGCCTGGATTCGAGCGCCACGGCGCGCGGCCAGGCCGGCTTCATGGGCCAGCGCGGCGGGCGCGGTCATGATCGGCCGGCGCTTCGGCGCGAGGAGCGTGGCTACCCTGGGAAGTTGGATCCGCACCTGCGCAGTGGCAAATTGGTCACCGGCTTCCAGGTCCATGCAGCCGGCGGAGAGATCGGTCAAGTCTCGGACTTCCTTGCCGATGACGAAACCTGGGCCATACGCTACCTCGTCGTCGATGCCGGAAACTGGTGGACCGGTCACAAGATCCTGATTGCCCCGACGTGGATTCAGCGCGTCGACTGGGCCCAGAGGGCGGTCTCGGTCGATCTGAGCCGGGAATCGATCAAGAACGCACCGACCTTCGATGCAACGGGTTTCGCGGGCCGGGAAGCGCAAGGGAACCTTCACCATTACCAGGGGCGCAGCGGCGATTGAACCCGCGGCGCGAAGGTCCTGTCCGGGTTCCCGGCACGCGGCCGGATACCTTTAAACCTTCAATGGGCGTACTGCTCGGCCGGCGGCAGGCGGCCGGTGTTCGAGCGTATCCCGCGCATCGCGAATTCATGCGCGATCGCGGGGCAGATATAGCGCCCGCCGTCGGCCACATGTCGAATCGCCCGGGACATTTCACCAAGGTCGTCGTCGCCCGTGAGGATGCCGTCGGCGCCGGCGCCCAGTGCATGCGCGACAAACGACAGATCGGCCCGCTCGGCGAGGACGAGCACCTTCGTGAGCGGCTGCATGCGCTTGAGGGCGCGGATCACGCCGAGCCGCGGCGGCTCCGGCCGGTCGATGGCGAGCACGACCACGTCGACGTGCAGCCGCAGCAGGACGCGCTCGGCCCCGATGCGATCGCCTTCGGCGTTGACCACGCAATGATCGGCTGTTCGCGCCAGGTGCCGGGCAAGCACCTGCCGCAAGAGCGGGCGGCCGTCGACGATGAGTACATGAATCCCTTGCATCTGCGCTCCCGATATTCTGGCATATCGTCCGGGGAATTCGCGAACGGGCGGATTCCTGGTCGGCCGGGGGTGGGTTTGTCCGCGAACGCTTCAAGTTTCGCGGGCCAAGGGACTAGTTCACCCGCGTGAGCTCGGACGACCGCGCCCAGAGTTCCTCGGCGTGCTGCAATTCCTCGAGCAGGATCTCCTCGATCAACTCCTGCGTGGGCACGTCGTGCCCGATGACCTGGTTCAGGATCCGGCAATAGATGTCGATCGATGCGCCCTCGGCGCTCAGGCTGCTGCGGATCATCCCTGGCAAATCGGGGGCGACATCCAGCACGACGGCGCTGCACCAGTCGACCAACCCCGATTTGGCATTGGCCTCTCCGCCCAGCTGCACGATGCGCGCATTCAGGCGCCGCGCGTGGTTCGATTCCTCGCCGGCATAGCGCTGGAACCGATCGGCTTCTTCGGGCACGTCCATCCTGCGCGCCACGAGGCCATAGCTCATGTAGCGCAGGACGCAGTCCAGCTCGTCGCGCAGCGCATCGTCGAGCAGCTTGATCAGGGCGATGTTCGTGGTGGCGGCGCTCGCCGCCGAGCGGCGCGCTTCTGCCGCGCGGACCGCGGTGCCGATGTAGGCCTGTTTGCGGCCCATGGGTCCGAGTCCGGTCGGCGGGAAGTATCGACTGATGGTGAATGCGCTGTTTAGGCTCACGCAAAGACTCCTGTTTGATCTGGTGGCATTTTGGTTCGGCACCCGGGTCGCGCTCGGCCAGCGAACGCTCTGAAGGTACCGCCCTTCGATCGCACGATCTGTACGGGAACGCACAGGGACGCGACGCGATCAGGTCAAGTCAGACCGGTGCGCGACTCCATTTCCAGTCGCGGATTTCCGGCAGGTCCTGGCCGTGGCGGTCGATGTAGTGCTTGTGCGCAATCAGCCGGTCCTGGGTCCCCTGCTTGAGGTAGGCGCCTCGGCTGCCCAGTTGCGGCAGGCAGTCGACAACGGACTGGACCAGATGGAACCGGTCCAGTCCGTTTTGCACCCGCATGTCGAACGCCGTCGTGATGGTGCCTTCCTCCTGGTAGCCATGGACGTGCAGATTGCGGTTGCTGCGCCGGTAGGTCAGCCGGTGCACCAGCGACGGATAGCCGTGGAAGGCGAAGACGACGGGCTTGTTCGTGGTGAACAGCGAATCGAAATCGGCCTCGGATAGTCCGTGCGGATGCTCGCTGGCCGATTGCAGCTTCATCAGGTCGACGACATTGATGACCCGGACCTTCAATGCCGGCAGGTGCTCGCGGAGGATGGACGCGGCGGCAAGAATCTCCAGCGTCGGCGTGTCGCCGCAGCAGGCCAGCACGATATCCGGCTCGCCGTCCTGGTCATTGCTCGCCCATTGCCAGATGCCGATGCCTTCCGTGCAATGGACGACCGCCTGTTCCATGGTCAACCACTGAGGCAAGGGGTGCTTGCCGGCGATCACGACATTGACGTAGTTGCGGCTGCGCAGGCAATGATCGGCGACCGAGAGCAGGCAGTTGGCGTCGGGTGGCAGATAGACGCGAACGATGTCGGCTTTCTTGTTGACCACGTGGTCGATGAAGCCGGGGTCCTGGTGCGTGTAGCCGTTGTGATCCTGCTGCCATACGTGCGACGCGAGCAGGTAGTTCAGCGAGGCGATCGGCCGTCGCCAGGGCAGTTCGCGCGTCACCTTGAGCCACTTGGCGTGCTGGCTGAACATCGAGTCGACGATGCGGACGAACGCCTCGTAGCTGTTGAACAGGCCATGGCGCCCCGTCAGCAGGTAGCCTTCGAGCCAGCCCTGGCACTGGTGCTCGCTGAGCATCGAGTCGAGTACCTGGCCGGCGGGCTTGAGGAATTCGTCGGTCGCCAGGGTCTCGGCGTCCCACTGGCGGCTGGTCACCTCGAAGACGGCGCCGAGCAGGTTGGATACCGTCTCGTCGGGCCCGAAGATGCGGAAATTGCGCCCGGGCTGGTTGAGCCGGGCGACGTCGCGCAGGAAGCCGCCGAGCACGAGGGTGTCCTGGCCCTGCGTCGCGCCGGGGGCCGGTACGTCCAGTGCGTGCAGCCGGAAGTCGGGGAGCTGCAGATCGCGCAGCAGCAGGCCGCCATTGGCATGGGGATTGGCCCCCATGCGGCGATCGCCGCTCGGCGCCAGCGCGGCAAGCTCCGGCCTCAACCGGCCGCCCGCGTCGAACAGCTCCTCGGGCTTGTAGCGCTTCATCCAGGCTTCGAGCAACGCGACATGCTCGGGGAACTGCGGGCTGACCAGGATCGGTACCTGGTGCGAGCGGAAGGTATTCTCGATCTGCAGGCCGTCGACCGCCGCCGGGCCGGTCCAGCCCTTGGGCGAGCGCAGAACAATCATCGGCCAGCGTGGCCGGGCGGTCACGCCGCGCTTGCGCGCGTCGTCCTGGATCCCGCGTATGAGTTCGATGGCGCGATCGGTCGCGGCGGCCATCAACTGGTGCATCGCCATGGGGTCGTCGCCCTCGACAAACTGCGGCGTCCAGCCGCAGCCCAGGAAATAGTGCTCCAGTTCCTCGTGGCCGATGCGCGCCAGCAAGGTGGGGTTGCTGATCTTGTAGCCATTCAGATGCAGGATGGGCAGCACCGCGCCATCGTTGGCGGCGTCGAGCAGCTTGTTGGAATGCCAGGCCGTGGCGAGTGGACCGGTTTCGGCCTCGCCGTCGCCGATCACGCAGGCCACGATCAGGCTGGGGTTGTCGAAGGCGGCGCCGAAGGCGTGACTGAGCGAGTACCCCAGTTCGCCGCCTTCGTTGATCGAACCCGGTGTCGTGGGTGCCACATGGCTGGAGATGCCGCCCGGAAAGGAGAACTGCTTGAACAGGCGCGTCAAGCCGGGCAGATCCTGGGTGACGCCGGGATACACCTCGCTCCAGGTGCCTTCGAGATAGACGTTGCCGACCAGCGCGGCGCCGCCGTGCCCGGGTCCGCTAACGTAGATCATGTTCAGGTCGTATTTGCGGATGGCGCGGTTCAGGTGCACGTAGATGAAATTCTGCCCTGGCACCGTCCCCCAGTGGCCGACCACGAGGGGTTTGATGTGGGCCAGCGTCAACGGCTCGCGCAGCAAGGGGTTGTCGTAGAGGTAGAGTTGCCCCACCGAAAGGTAGTTCGCCGCTCGCCAGTAGGCGTCGATCCGGTAGAGCAGGTCGGGCGACAGGACTGCGGCAGTCATGGTGCAGGGCATCCTGGACTCGAGCGCCGGTCGCCATGGCGGGCGCGATAAAACGCCCGGTCGCCGCTGCAGCCGGTGCAAAGCGCCGGCGCGGTCATTCCCCGGCCTGGATGGTGGGCGATGCAGACACGTCGATTTCAAGCCGCAGCCGCGCGGGTCCTGTCGGGCCGAAGAGCTCCAGCCACTGCCAGCGTTCGCCACCGGCCGCCGCGCGCGACGATCCCGCGGTAGGACGGTTCGGACTCGCACCCCCCTCGTCGTCCCATCGTTCAAGGGCGAGCCAGCGCATGTGCAGGGGCGCCCACATGTCGGGGTTCGGTCCGGCCATCGGTGTGCTCCTGGAAGATCGCGACCATCCGGTTTCGGCAGACCCGGCAGCCCGACCGACCATACGTCTTTCGTGGCCGGCATTCCGTGCGCTGGGAGACACGGCAAGGGCCCGATCCGGGCGCGCGCGGCAGCCATTTCTGCGCGGGTAAACGTCGTCCACGTCGGGTCGGTCCTGCCGGCCGAGGGCAAAGGCGAGACTGCGGTCCATGCGGGCCGGCCGATGCGCGCGGGCGCACAGACACCCGGGCCCGCGGCGGCAACAATGCGGCCACTGTCGAGACGCCATCGTCCAAGGCCGTCGACCCGTGTTTGTAACCATTGAAAGCGAGAACCTTCATGACCCACATCATTGCGTTGACACCGTTGCGGCTCGCCTGTGCGATGGCATTTGCCGCCGCGTCGGGCGCATCGATCGCCCAGACCGCTCCCCTGCCGCCGGCGTACGTCACGTCAGCCGATGGCTCGGTAGTCACCAGCGGCACCGGACTATGCGTGCATGCAGACTCGGGTAGCCTGACGGTGCCCAACAATCCTTGCGTGCCCAGACCCGCTCCGGTCGTCATGGTCCCGGCGGACCTTCCGGCACCCGTTGCCGCGCCAGCGCCGGTCGTCGTGGCCGCCGCGCCGCCGGCGCGACCCGAGCCGCCGGTCCTCGCCCGGATGACCTTCGACGCCGATGCGCTGTTCGATTTCGACAAGTCGGCGCTGCGCCCCGCGGGCCAGCTGGCGCTCGACAAGTTCATCGGCGAGGTCAAGGGCATCGATGCCGGAACGATCACCGCCATCGGGTACACCGATCGCATCGGCACCGATGCCTACAACCAGAGCCTTTCGGACCAGCGGGCCGAGACGGTGCGCGCCTACCTGCAAAGCGGCGGGATCGACCCGGGCAACATGCATTCGGAGGGCCGTGGCAACACCCAGCCCGTGACGAAGTCCGGTCAATGCGACGGCGAACAAAGCGCCAAGGTGATCGCCTGCCTGCAACCCGACCGTCGTGTCGAGGTCGAAGTTACCGGTACGGCGGTCGCGCTGGCGACGCCCCGCTGATCGCGTTTGCGGTGTCCGGCGCGAGCACGTCGCGCCGGCGCATCGCCAAGGTGCGAATGCCGCGTGGGTCGCGTGTCGCGTCACGCGCGCCAGTTTTTATGGCTTCGCCGGCCGAATTGCCGGCGAGCCTTTGGCAACGAATTTGCAACACCATTTGCAACACTGAAAAGGGAGGTTCTCCATGCAATCGCGCACCATCCTGCAAGCCATCCGTGTGCTGTCCGTGGTCCTCGTCGGCGGCTGCGCCAGCACGCCAATGACGCGCGGCGACGCCATGGCCGAGCGCCATGCCATCGACGCCGATGTCGACGCGTCCCTGGGCAAGCTCTACGGACAGATTCCCGGTTCGAAGGAATTGGTCGGCAAGGCCACCGGCGTCCTCGTTTTTCCGGGGATCGTCTCGGCCGGCCTAGTGGTCGGGGCTTCCTATGGCAAGGGCGAGATGCGCAGCGGCTCGCGGGTCACCGGCTACTACAGTTCGGCGGCAGGGTCGGTCGGCTTGATTGCGGGAGCCGAATCCAGGGCCGTGTTCGTGCTGTTCATGACGCAAAGCTCATATGACCGCTTCGTCGCGAGCAAGGGCTGGACGGCGGGCGTGGACGCATCGGTGGCCATGGCCACGCTGGGCGCCGACGGCAGCGTCGATACGAGCACCGCGCAGCCCGACATCAGCGGCTTTGTGCTGAGCAACGGCGGTCTCATGGCGAATCTCAGCCTGGACGGGACCAAGATCAGCCATCTCGATTTGTAAATGACCGGTCGGCGCCGCCCGCCAGGGCACCGGCGCGGCGGCGCGACAGGCTCTTATCGGCGGCGCCGGCGCTGAAGCCGGCCGGTCCCGGCTCGCGAGCGCAGGGGCGTCGCCCGCGCCGCGCAAGGCCGGCAGCTCACGCGGCGAGCTTCTTGCGGATCGCCTGCAGTTCGCGCTTGCGCGCCGGGCTGGATTTCGGATACTTCATTTTCATCGCATCAAGCGCGTCGAGCACGATGCTCGAGACGATCAGCCGCGCCGCGTCCTTGTCGTCCGCGGGGACGATGTACCAGGGCGCGTCCGCCGTGCTGGTCGCGCGGATGCATTGCGCGAAGGCCGTCATGTACGCCGGCCAGTAGCGGCGCTCCTCGATGTCGGCCTGGGAGAACTTCCAGTTCTTCTGCGGCTCGTCGATCCGCGCCAGGAAGCGCTGGCGCTGCTCCTCCTTGGACAGGTGAAGGAAGATCTTGACGACGCGGGTGCCGTTGGCGTGCAGATGGCGCTCCAGGTCGATGATCGATCGATAGCGATTGGCCCAGACGCCGTCGCCTGTCCGCGACAGGTCGGCCAGGCCTTCGGCCGTCAGCAGCTCGGGATGCACCCGCACGATCAGGACTTCCTCGTAGTAGGAGCGGTTGAAGATGCCGATGCGCCCGCGCTCGGGCAGGTCCCTGGTGGTGCGCCAGAGAAAATCGTGCTGCAGCTCGATCGGCGACGGATGCTTGTAGCTGAACACCTGGCAGCCCTGGGGATTGACGCCGGACATCACGTGGCGGATCGCTCCATCCTTGCCCGCCGCATCCATCGCCTGGAAGATCAACAGCAGGGCGTAGCGGTTGGCGGCGTAGAGCAGTTGCTGCCGCGCGGCGAGCTTCGCGACATGGTCCTGCAGCAGCGTCTCGTATTGCTTGTGCGACTTGCACAGGGGCCTTGCCTTGGTTGGCCACTTGTCCAGGTCAACGGCATCGGACACCCGGACGAGGTAGCGGCTCAAGTCGATATTCATGGTGTCTGCGCCGCTCGGCAGTGGAGATTTGCCGCTGTGGACGAACAGCCGGATGCACATCCCGCGATCCGCTCCGGGGCCGGACGAAATTGAATCATTTCGCGGCATGGCGGTATGTGCGCTGTCGAACCGACGATACCTCACCTACGTGATCCACTTTCCATGGGGCGAAGCTCGCCGGAGCGGCACGATTGCTGCTGCGCGGCACGCAAGCCCGATCGAGCGCCGACGTACCGCGTACGATGGCGCCGCCGGTGGGATGTTCAAATTCACTTTGATAACGAATAGGCTCGCATATCGTGGCGGTGGACTTGGCGGTGGCCTTGACGCTCTGGACGGCCGATTACCTGCAGACACGCACCGTCGCGAAGGAGCCGCATGTCTACTACGAGACGGATGGCAGTCCCGGGCATCTCATGGGGACGCATCCTTCGCCCGATCGCGTGCTGATCTATTTCGCCGCCGGTGCGGCGGCCATCGGCGGCGCGTACTACGTGCTGCCCAAACCCTGGAATCATGTGGCCATGGGACTGGTGATCGGCAACGAGACGTTCAACGTGCGACACAACTTGATCGCCGGCGTCAAGCTCACGTTTTGAACGGATCGCGTCGCCGCCCATCGGCGCGGCGATGCCGATGGACCGCGGCCCGGCAGCGTGCCGTGCGCGGGCGTACAGACATGGGGCACCTTCCGGCCGATCCTGGGTCTTGTTTCCCATCCTGGCAGGACTCCCGATGAATCCGACCCGTGCGCGGTTCGCCTTGGCTTTTGCGTTGCTCACCCCGCTCGCTGGCTGGTCGCAGGTCGCACTGACCATCACCCTTGCGCCGCCCCCGCTGCCCGAATATGCGCAGCCGATCATCCCGGGTGACGGCTATATCTGGGCCCCTGGCTACTGGAGCTGGAATTCGGCGCAAGCCGACTACTACTGGGTCCCGGGTACCTGGGTCCTTGCGCCGGAGATCGGCGAACTCTGGACCCCGGGGTACTGGGGATACGAGAATTCGGGCTATCTCTGGCATGGGGGCTACTGGGGAAGCCAGGTGGGCTATTACGGCGGCATCAACTACGGCCACGGCTACACCGGTTCCGGCTACCAGGGCGGCCGCTGGACCCAGGGCGGGTTCCAGTACAACCGGGCGGCAAGCAATGTCAATGAGCGTGTCGTGCACGCCATGTACAACGCGCGCGTCGTCAATCCGGTCGGGGCGTCGCATGCGAGCTTTCAGGGTGGCGCGTCCGGATCCCATGTCCAGCCTACCGAGGCACAGCGGCAGTTGCCGTCCGCGGGACGGCATGGTCCGACCGCCGAGCAGATGACGCATGAGCATGGCTCCTTGGCGGCGCCGGCGCAAAGAGCCTCGGTGAGCCACGGCGCGCCTCCGGTGGCGGCCACCCCGCGCCCTTCGGAATTCGACGCCGCGGGCGTACAAGGGGCCCGTACGCGATCGGCGGCCCGCGGCCAGGCCGCGGGCGCGCCGCCGGTCGCACGGGCAACGGGACCCGCTCCCGAGGCACAGAGGGCAGCCCAGGCGATGCGACCCGATGAGCAACGACACGCGCAGCAACTTGCCCAGCCGGCGCCGCCGCATGGACCATCCATGCCGCAGCAACAACTAACCGAGCGCGCGCCGCAGCGGTCCGCCCGGCCGGAACCGCAGAGGCAGGCCCAGGCGGCGCGTCCGGAGGAGCAACGCCCGGCGCAACAAGCCGCCCGGCCGGAACCGCAGAGGCAGGCCCAGGCGCCGCGACCGCAGGAGCAACGCCCGGCGCAGCAAGCCGCCCGGCAGGCACCGCAACATGCGGAGCCCATGCAGCGGACCGAACGCGCGCCAACGCGCGAAGAGGCGGGACGCAGCGAACGCTGATGGTCCTTGGGCGCGGCCGCCGCAGCCGGTGCCGGCTTACGCCGCCGCCGGGAGGCCCAGACCGCGCACCGCCTCGATCATCTGGATCAGCACGGCCTGGGCGTCGCCGTACACCATGCTGCAGTTGTCACCGTAGAAGAGCGGATTGGCGATGCCGGCGTAACCCTTGCCCTCGCCGCGCTTGACCACCAGCGCCTTGCGCGCCTTGTCGACGTTCAGGATGGGCATGCCGTAGATCGGCGAGGACTTGTCGGTGCGCGCGGAGGGATTGACGACATCATTGGCACCGATGACCAGCGCCACGTCCGTATCGGCAAACTGGTCGTTGATATCGTCGAGCTGGAAGATCTCGTCGTAGGGCACGCCGGCCTCCGCGAGCAGTACGTCCATCTGGCCGGGCATGCGCCCGGCCACCGGGTGTATGGCGAACCGGACCGAGACACCTCCGGCCTGCAGCAGCTTGACGAATTCGTAGAGCTTGCTCTGGCCCTGCGCCACGGCGAGCCCATAACCCGGCACGACGATGACCGATTTCGCGTAGCGCATGGCGATGCCCGCATCGGCGGCGGCCATCGGCTTGGCGTCGCCGTGGGGCTGGCTCTTGCGGCGCTTGGCCTTGGGCCCGAAGTTGCTGAAGACGACGTTGCCCACCGAGCGGTTCATCGCCCTGGCCATCAACAGGGTGAGCAGCATGCCGGCGGCGCCGACCACCATGCCGGCAATCATCAATGCCGGGTTCTGCAGCACGAAGCCCTCCAGCCCGACCGCGAGGCCGGTGAAGGCGTTGAAGATGGAGATCACCACCGGCATGTCGGCGCCGCCGATCGGGACCGTCATGAGCACGCCCAGGAGCAGGGCGGCGCCGAAGAACACATAGAGCGCCACCGGAGCGGACAGCCCGAGCGCGTCCTTGGCGTCGCTGCCGAAGACAATGGCGGCGCCCACGACGATCGCCAGCAGCAGCAAGGCAGCATTGACCAGCTGCTGTCCGCGGAACCGCCAGGGCTGCCCGAGCACTCCGCTCAATTTGGCCCAGGCGACCAGCGAGCCCGACAGCGACACCGCGCCGATCAGCGCGCCCGCAAGAGTCACCAGGAGTTCCACCACGCCCTGCGCCTTGTCGCCGACCAGCACCACGGCGGCGATCGCGCCTGCGGCGCCCCCGCCCATGCCGTTGTACAGCGCCACCATCTGGGGCATGGCGGTCATCGCGACCTTGCGCCCGCTCCACCAGGCCAGGCCGCCGCCCAGGCTGAGGGCTGCCACGGCCAGCGCGATGTTCCAGCCGAGCTGGGTCCGCGCGGCCCCTTCCACGTCGAACGCATGCAGGAAGCTCGCCAGCACGGCGATGGCCATGCCCAGGGCGGCCAGCGAGAACCCGGAAGGTGCCGTCACCGGCGATGACATCCGGTGCAGGCCGTAGAGAAAGAGAAAGGCGGCACCCAGGTCGGCGGCACCGATGCCGATTTGCGGCAGGAGCGATAACATGGTCGGGGCCTCAGCGTTTTTTCGGGCGTAGGGGGCGGACGCTGGCGCTCTTCTTGCGCGCCGGGTGCCCGGCGCTCGACGCGCTCGGCTGGAACATCGCCAGCATCCGGTCGGTCACGGCATATCCGCCTGCCGCGTTGCCGGCACCGAGCAGGACGGCGACAAAGCCGATCGCCTGCTGTTCCACGGTGGTGGCCTCGAGCAGCGCGTAGATCCCGCCGACGACCACGATGCCATGCACGAAGTTCGAGCCGGACATGAGCGGCGTGTGCAGGATCGCCGGCACGCGGCCGATGATCACCCAGCCGGCGAAGGCCGCGAGCATGAACAGGTACAGCGCGACAAGGCCGGATAGGTGACTGGCCAGGTTCATTGCGTTCCTCCGGTCGGATTCACGCCGCGGCCGGGGCGGACCGCCGCGGTCCGGCAGGGTTCGAACCGGCTGCGTCAGGAGGTGCGTCGGGCGCCTGCTGCGACATGTCCTTGCCGGCATGCGTGAGGACGGTCTTGGCCAGGATCTCGTCCTGCCAGTCGATCGTGATCACATTGTCCTTGAGCATCAGGGCAAGCAGATTGAACAGGTTCCGGGAATAGAGCTCGCTCGCGTCGCGGCCGAGCAATGCGGGGACGTCCAGCGGCGCGACGATGGTCACGCCGCCGATCTGGACCGTTTCGCCGGGTTTCGTGTCGGCGCAGTTGCCGCCGCCTTCGGCCGCAAGATCGACGATCACCGCGCCGTCTTTCATGCCGGCGATCTGGGCCCTGCTGATCAGCTTGGGCGCAGCCTTGCCGGGGATCGCCGCGGTGGTGATGATCAGGTCGGCGGCCTGGATGTGCCGGGTCAGCACGGCGTCGACTTTGGCCTTTTCCTGGACCGAGAGCTCGCGCGCGTAACCACCCGGGCCGCGCGCATCGACGCCGGTCGCCACGAAGGTGGCACCCAGCGAGAGCGCCTGCTCCTGCGTCTCGGGGCGCACGTCGTAGCCCTCGACCACCGCGCCGAGCCGGTGGGCCGTGGCGATCGCCTCCAGGCCGGCGACGCCAAGGCCCATCACCAGCACGTGCGCCGGCCCGATGGACCCCGCCGCACTGGTGATCTTGGGCAGGACCCGCGCGAGGTGGGTCGAGCCGAGCTGGACGGCGTAGTAGCCGGTCAGCGCCGCCTGGCTGGACAGCGCATCCATGCCTTGCGCGCGCGTGATGCGCGGCACCCGCTCCATCGCGAAGCAGGTGATCCGTCGTTCGAGCAGGCGTCGCACGATGGCCGGCTCCTGCTCGGCGTGGACGAAGCAAAGCAGGATGGCGCCTTCCTTCATCGCGTCGAGTACCAGCAGGGCCGGGGGCTGGACGGCCAGCACGACATCGGCGTCCCGGACCAGCTCCGCCCGGTCGGCCACGATGGTCACATCGTGGTACGCGCCTTCGGCAAGGTGCAGGTCGGCGCCGGCGCCCGACTGCATGTGCAGCCGGGCGCCCAGCCTGACCAGCCCGGCGATGACCGAAGGCACCAGGGCGACGCGCCGCTCGTGGGGACGCGTCTCGCGCAGGACCGCGACGTGGACGTACATGGCGGTTCCGGCGCGCCTCAGACCGGCGCGTCGAGGTGCCCTGTACGCACCAGCTTCTTGTTGACGAACTCCTGGATGCCGAGAGAGCCCAGTTCACGGCCGTAGCCGGAACTCTTGATCCCGCCGAACGGCAATTCGGGGTCGGACCAGTCGAGATTGTTGATGAACATCATGCCGGTATCGATCTGGCTGGCAAGGTGCTTGCCGCGCGCGTGGTCCTTGGTGAAGACCGAACCGCCCAGGCCGAAGTCCGAATCATTGGCCAGCGCGATCGCCGCGGCTTCGTCCTTGACGCGGAAGAACAAGGCGACGGGGCCGAAGAACTCGTCGCGGAAGGCCGGATTGCCCGGCTTGATGTCGGTGAGGATGGTCGATTCCATGAACGATCCGGGACGCTTGATGCGCTTGCCGCCCATCACCAGGGTGGCACCCTTGGCGACGGCGGTCTCGACCTGCTTGAGCAGCTGCAGCAGCGCGGCCTCGGTGGACAGCGGACCGTGGGTGGTCTTCTCGTCCATCGGGTCGCCCGGGGTCAAGGCCGCAAGCGCGGTCTTGAACTGCTCGAGGAACCGGTCGGCAATCGCATCGACCACGATGAAGCGCTTGGCCGCGCAACACGTCTGCCCGCCGTTGTACATGCGGCCCCAGACCGCCCACGGAATGGTCTTTTCCAGGTCGGCGTCCTCCAGGACGATGAAGGCGTCGCTGCCGCCCAGTTCCATCGATGACTTCTTCAGGTTCTTGCCGGCTCGGGCCGCGATCCGGCGGCCGGCATCGACGCTGCCGGTCAGCGCCACGCCCATGATGCGCGGATCGTCGATCACCCGGTCCGCCTGTTCGTGGGAAATGAGCAGGTTGGTGTAGGCCCCTTTGGGCGCACCGGCCTTGATCCACAGTTGCTCGAACGCGATGGCGCACTGGGGCACGCACCCGGCATGCTTGACGACGAGGACGTTGCCGGCCATCAGTTGCGGGCCGGCGACGCGCGCCAGCTGGTAGTAGGGGAAATTCCACGGCTCGACGCAGAACAGCACGCCCAGCGGGCTGTTCTCGATGTGGGCGTCGCCGACCTTCGGGTGGAGCTTGGTCGGCGCCAGGAAGGCTTCGCCGTGCTTGGCGTAATAGGCCAGGATGTGCGAGCTGAATTTCACCTCGCCGCGCGCCTCGCTGATGCGTTTGCCCATCTCCTGCGTCGCCAGCTTGGCGAAATCGTCGACGTGATCGTGCAGCAGGGCCGCCGCCTTGGCGACGATCGCGGCGCGCTCCGCGTAGCTCGTGCGCTTCCAGGACTGGAAGCAGGACTCGGCGGTTTCCAGCGACTGTTCGAGCTGGGCGCTGGTGAGCTCCTCGAATGTGCGCAGGGTCTTGCCGTCGTTCGGGTTGACACTTTGATAAGCCACGATGTGGATCTCCGGATAGCGGGGTGGGTGGTCGGCGCGCGCCGCGCGCGCCGGATGCCTCAAGCCTCGATGAGGACCTTGAGGGCGTGGGTCTTCGCCGCATTGCTGAAGGTGTCGTAGGCGTCGAGGATCCTGGCGAACGGGAAGCGGTGGGTGATCAGCTCCTTGGGCTGGAGCTTCTTCGCATGGAAGGTGCGCAGCAGCATGGGCGTGCTGACGGTATCGACCAGGCGCGTCGTGATGCTGATGTTGCGGTCCCACAGGAGTTCGAGGTGCAGATCGACCTTGCAGCCATGCACGCCGATGTTGGCCAGGGTCCCGCCCGCCGCGACGATCTGCTGGCAGAGCTCGAACGTCGCCGGGATGCCGACCGCCTCGATGGCGGTATCGACGCCCAGCCCACCCGTGAGCTTCATCACGGCAGCGACGGCCGAGCCGTCGCTGCTGTTCACCGTCGCGGTCGCGCCGAAGCGCCGGGAATCCTCCAGTCGGCCTTGGTCCAGATCGATCATGATGATGGCGGCGGGCGAATAGAACTGCGCGGTCAGCAGCGCCGCCAACCCGATCGGGCCGGCCCCGACGATGGCGACCGTTGCGCCGGGCAGTACCCGTCCGTTGAGCACGCCGCACTCGTGACCGGTGGGCAGGATGTCGCTGAACAGGACCAGGGCCTCTTCGTCGGCTCCTTCGGGTATCGCGTACAAGCTCATGTCGGCGTGCGGAATGCGCACGAAATCGGCCTGCGTGCCGTCGATGGTATTGCCCAGGATCCAGCCGCCGGTGGTGCAATGCGAATACATGAGCCGGCGGCAGAAGTCGCACTTGCCGCAGGCGCTGACGCAGGAGATGAGCACCCGGTCTCCGGGCTTGAACGCCGTGACCGCCGGGCCGGCAAGATCGACGATGCCGACGCCCTCATGGCCCAGGATGCGCCCGGGCTGGCACGACGGCACGTCGCCCTTGAGGATGTGCAGATCGGTACCGCAGATCGTCGTGCGCGTGATCTTGACGATTGCATCGGTGGGCGCAAGCAGAGCCGGCTTAGGCCGTTCCTCGAAGGCCTTCTTGTTCGGACCGACGTATACCAGCGCCTTCATGATGAGCGACCCCGCGTGAAATGAATGGCATCCGTCTTGATGATCGACGTTGGATCCGGTTGCCAGGATGCGCAGCCTGCCATCCGCGCCGGGTGGCGTCGGTTCGCTATGCCACGCAACACGCTGCGCAACACGCCGCGCAACACGCCGCGCAGCGCGCCGCGCAGCGCGCCGCGCAGCGCGTCGCGCAATGCACCGCGCAATGCACCGCAGTGGTCTTCACGTGCGCCGCGCGGCGACACGGCGGTGCGGCACCGTACAGACTGGTAGGGGGGCGGGGCGCAGGCTCGAACGAGCCGGATAGGCCGGCAACTTCCTGACGCGAGAACCATCATGAACGCTGCAAGCACCTGCGCGATGCTCGTGATCGCGGCCCTTGGCCTGACGAGCAAAGCGGCCATGGCCGATTGCACGCCGGGCGAGACGCACTGCGGGGCCGATTCGCTGGTCGAGCATTGCACCGTCGACCACACCTGGCGGACCGATCCGTCCACCGGCTGCAATCGCAGCATCCCGCAGCCGCGGCCCGATGAGAGCCGCTTCGACGATCGGAGCCGGATCACCGCCACGAACGGCAACTGCACGAGTGGAATTTCGCGGTGCGGTGCCGGCGGCCAGGTCGAGCGCTGCACGGATTCCAACACCTGGGCCGTCGATCCGGGCAGCTTCTGCAGCCGCTGAGGCGGCGCGAACGCGGCCCGGGTCGGGCGATCAGCAGGCGTGGTCCGCGGCCATTTGTCCCGGCTGCGGGACCGGACCGGGCGCATACGTCAGCGATTCCTGGACCTGCTTGCGGGTCAGGTCGACGCGGATCGATGCGTCGGGCCAGTCGGCATCCAGGATCCACGGCGAGGCGATCAGCACCACGTGGTTACCCTGTGTGCCGCTGGTCTGCACGATCAGGAAGCGCACCATCCACGCCTCTTCCTCGACGAGCATCCCCTGCACCTGCCCGATGACGCCGTCGCGCGCGCGGATTCTGCAGTTCTGTGCCGCGTTGGCGCTGCGCAATGGCGCCTCGGCCCGGCGCTGCGCGTGCGGCGCGGGTGTCGCGGGGCCGGCGTCGCGCGGAGCCGGTTCTTTGCCCGTATCGTCGGGCCGGCTGCTGCGTTTCGATTCGAACCTTCGCGTGCTTGCCATTTGCCCGACCGCGCTCCATGAGCCGGGTCCGGCCATGCGGTACGGAAAACCCGCAGGCCCGATATAGCCCTCGCGCATCTGGCGCGCGACCGGCCCTGGCGTGCAATGTTCCGGGCCGCGCTGCACCTCGCCGCGCGGCAGCGCGATCGCGAGGGTCCGCCCCGGCCAGTCGACCGGCCCGGTCACGGAGGGTGGAATGAGCAGGCGCCGGTGGCCCAGCCAGGAGCCGGATTCGACCTCGAGGTAGCGTACGACCCAGGTGGTGTCGTCGAAATGCAGGTCCCGCACCTGGCCGACTTCTCCGTCGCTGGCCATGACGGTGTACTGCTCCAGCTCTTCGATGCTGCGCAACATGATGCTGGCTCCTTGGGACGATCTTGCGGGCGCGATTCGGCGACGGGTGCGCAAGAGCAACCCGCGCGGCCCGGAGTCCGTCATGAGCGGTCCGGGCGAGCCGGGTCCGCAGCGGTCAGGCCCGCTGCGGAGCGGGCCGACCGTGGCTATCGCAGGTGGATGGTCTCGGTTCCGAAGAGGCCGATGAGACCGATCAGGATGAGATAGATGGCGACGATGTAGTTGAGCAGGCGCGGCACCGCCAGGATCACGAAGCCGGCGATCAACGACACGATCGGCGTAAGGCTGAGGTTCAGGTTCATCGCGTGGCCCCGTTCATCCGATGGAGTTGTCTAGCGCAGGCGGATATCGAGCGGTACGAAGAGACTGATGCCTGGCGATTGCGGCGGAACGTATTGCACGACCGGCGGCACATAGATCGGTTGCGGGTAGTAGTTGCCGCGTACGTAGCCGTGCCGGTCGCGATCGCGGTGCTCCCGGTCGCGGTGCTGCTCGGGTTTGCCACGTCGTTCCTGGTCGCGGCCGCGTTCGTCCCCCGCAGCCGGTACCAGGTTGAACAGCAGGACGACGCCAGCCACCATGGCGCTCCAGGGCAGGGGGCGATGCAACGGCCTTGCGCGCAAGGTGTTCATTTGGCTTTGGCCATGGTCGGAAAGCCGTTGCGGAACAGGGCGTCCGCATCGCTCTTCTGCGATTCACTCATCACGCCATAGAGCACCGTGAAGGCCTTGGTGAAATTGCGGATGCCCTCGACATGGGTCGACGAGATCTGCTCGTACGACGCGAGGTCGTCCAGGGCGCTCATCTTCGCGGCGCCCGTCTTGCGCTGGCGGATCAACGGTTCGATGGCCGCCTCGTTGTCGCGCATCGCCTGGGCCACGCCCTTCCATTGCTCTTCCTGGTCGGCGCTGATGTGCAGCTTGGCGTGCAGATCCTGCAGGTGGGATTCGACCCGTGCCGCCCCGGTCGATTCGATGGCCTGCGCCGGAGCGAAGAGCAGCATGGGCGCGGCGAGTGCGGTCGCGCGCAATGCCACGACGAGCACCGCGGCGGGCGAGGTTCGAGGGCGAGATGAGGGGTGCATGGCTTTCTCCAGGGTGAGGCAAAGTCGGGGATGATCGGGGGCCGATGGCTGTCGCGGGGCCGGGAAGTCATTGTTCGCGCGCAGGCTCGGATCGTCGGTGCGTTTGCGAACGCACCCCATCGGCAGGTGACCCGGAGCGCACCGCGAGTAACCGACGCCGCCCGCCGATGGCTCGCGGCGGCAATGTCCTCGGGCGCTAGGCCGTGGCGACGGCCGGCGTCAGGGCCAGTGTGGAACGTGCGCGTGCCGCTTCGTCCGCGTTGCCATGCACCACCAGGACGTACTTGTCCATCTTCAGGGCGGTTTCGTACTTGACGATCTGGTCCTTGGGGACGCCGATCTGGCTCAAGGCTGCGCCGATCGCCGATAGGCCGCCGACCAGTACCGCGCCCTCGAGCGCGCCCACGAGCATCGAGACGATCGGGCCCGCCATCGCGATGACGCCGATTCCCGGCAGCACGAACACCGCGGGCGCCAGCAGCAGTCCCCAGATGCTGCCCCAGAACGCGCCGGCGCCACCCCAGGACTTCACCCGGTCGCCGACCGTGTAGAAGCCGACCGGCTGCTCCTCGCTGTGGTAGCCCTTGCCGACCAGGGACAGGTGCTTGGCGTCGATTCCGGACCGGATGAGCGAACGGATGGCCGCTTCGGCCTCGGTATGCGAAGCAAAGACGTAGCACGGCGATTCGGTGGTTTGCATGGGCGAACTCCTGGGCAGATCTGGGGATGGCAGGGACGGGCGCGGCGCATCCTTCGATGTGCCGGGGCATGGGATCCAGGTTGCAGGGCATCCCGCTGCCGGTCTGTGCGCCAGGGCACGCGGTTGCGCGGCCGCCGTGCGGGTGCGACTCGCCCGGGTCGCGTGCGGCCAGCATTGCGGGTCTGGGTACGCCAACGAACGGAAATCGTCGCAGGTTGCAGGTAGCTTGTCCGACGGATCGGCGCGGCATGGTCGCCAGCGCGCACGCGTCGCGACGATGGCAGTGCCGCCCGAGTGGCGACGCGCCAGCTTGAATCCTCGAATCTTGACAAAGGAATTGCCATGACATTGCTGAAGATTTGCCCGGCGCTGCTGCTTGCCGTGGTCCTGGGCGCTTGCGACAAGCCGGCCGTAACGACCGTGGTCCAGCCGGCTGCGCCTGCCGCTGCCGGCCCGGCCGGCCCGGCCGGCCCGGCCGGCGCCCCGGGCCCGGTGGGCATGACCGGCGACGTCGGCACGACCGGATCGGCCGGTGAGCCTGGCGCGACTGGAGCGACCGGCGCGCGCGGCGCCAATGGCACCCCTGCGGTCGTCGTGTTGCCGGTCGCACCCGTCAAGCCTTGAGCCGCTGCGCGCGCGGCGGCGCCGGCAGCCCGGCTCGATCGACCGCGCCGGCCGGCTGCCGGCGGCGCAAATGCAGGAGAGCAAGGTATGGATCAAATCGAAGCCAAGCAGGCGGCGCGCGCAAAGAATCTGCGCAAGGAGCCTTTGCGCACGCCCACCGACCTGGGTGAAGCGGGCGGTGCCGACATCGCCGCGGCAATGAATCTGCTGCTCGCGGACGTCTTCGCGCTCTATTTCAAGACGAAGAACTTCCACTGGCACATGAGCGGACCGCATTTCCACGACTTCCATGTCCTGCTCGACGAGCAGGCCACGCAGATCCTGGCGATGACCGACCCCGCCGCCGAGCGGGTGCGCAAGATCGGCGCCATCACGCTGCGCTCGGTCGGCGAGATCTCGAGGTTGCAGCGGATACCCGACAACGAGGCCGACTACGTCGAACCCTCGGACATGCTCGCCGAGCTGCGCGACGACAACCAGGTCCTGGCGACCCGCCTGCGCGAGGTGCATGAGCTGTGCGACGAGCATCGCGATTGGGCCAGCACCAGCCTCATCGAGGGCTGGATCGACGAAACCGAGCGGCGCGTCTGGTTTCTATTCGAATGCGGTCGGCGTCCCGATTCCGGCGGCCGCTAGACGGCCGGGGCCGGCGCGTGCCGATGCGCGTCAGGCGGGCGGCCCGGTACCGGAAATCCGCGCGGCGTCCTTGCCCTCATCGAGCGCGGCCAGCACGTGGGCCGGGCTCATCGACTGCTGCAGGGCAGCTGCCGCCGAATCGTGCCGGTCCCTGACGTTTGGCAGGTCGCGGCGCAGCTCCTCGACCAGATGGATCAGCTTGGCGGCCTTCTGCTCGGTGAGCAGCGTCACTTTCAAGTCCAGATGGGCCCTTTGCTCGGCCAGCAGGGCGAGCCGGTTCTGCTTGGTCAGGACGATGGTTGCCGTGAGCAGCGCGCTCAGCCCGACGAC
>Ga0075030_100001313_pt1 | contig 22356 bp, 18 predicted proteins | sample LitLauG_LLR_2012_FD_71393 | JGI IMG/M metagenome (GOLD analysis project Ga0075030, IMG submission 71393) | Freshwater sediment microbial communities from Pennsylvania, USA - Little Laurel Run_MetaG_LLR_2012 | ecosystem: Environmental > Aquatic > Freshwater > Creek > Sediment | place: USA...
AGCTTGTCCACCAGATTCTTGATGTGGAAGTTGACGGTGGTTTCGGCGATCGACAGCTCATCTGCGATCTGCTTGTTGCGGTGTCCGTCTCGAATGAGCCGGAGAACTTCCAGCTCCCGATCGGTGAGATCTTCGTCTCCCAGGTGCTCGGCAAGCCGGGCCGCCACTTCCGAGGGTACATGCCGGCCTCCCGCGTGAACCGCGCGAATCACAGCCAGCAATTCGTTCTTGGGCATACTCTTCAGCATGTAGGCGGAGGCGCCTGAACGGAGAGCCCGTTGAATCTGGCCATCCGCGTCTGAAGTAGTCAGAACAATGACGCGCGCGTGGGGAAACTCACCGCGAATAGCGATGAGCGAGTCGGTGCCATCGATCCCGGGAAGGCGGAGATCCATCAACGTGATGTCTGGCCGGTGACGCCGAAATTCTTCCAGAGCTTCCGCACCGTTGCTCGCCTGAGCAACCAGCAGCATGTCCGGCTGGGACGCAATAATCGTGTTCAATCCCTCGCGGAAAACCGGATGATCCTCGACGCTCAGAATGCGAATCGGCGGGCTAGCCATCGCAAATTGCTCTTTCCACTGCGACATTGTACTAGACTACCGGCCAAAGTTGGGGGTTCGGCAAGCACAGGTCGTATGCCTGGAGGCCAGGTACAGCGGCATGGATGTGAGCGAAGCCCAAGAAGCGAATGGAATTGCGCGCGAGTCACCGTCTGCTGGCGAACTGACACATGACCCACGTTGCTGTCATCGGCTGGGCACATCGGGAAAGGTCCTCCCTGACGGTAGTAGTATCTACCATTCAAGCCGACGCGTAGTCAACTCTTGGAACTGCCCGCGACCGTAGTGTGGCCGTCCATCAAGCGCGATTAGTTGAAGTGCCCTCGCAGCAGTCGCTCGATCGGGCCGCCGTTGCCGGCCCGAACCTCATCGAGCCCAAGATGGCGGCAGAACTCAACGAATATCGACCGGGCACTCAAAGGGCTGCGGCTACTTCCATTGCCTTTTCAAGCTGAGCATCCTGGGACGGAACGTCCTCCTGCGGCACGCGGACATTTGGCTCGACGCCAATTCCTTCCAGCAACCGTTTCGAGGGGGTGTACCAGGCCCGACTCGGAATCCTCACGAAGAAGTCGTTGCCGACCGATTTCGAATCGCTGCAAATCACTTGGCCGGCCGTTCGTGTACCGACCACAGGTGCCAATCGCTCTTCCGCTGCGAAGGCGGCGATGCGTTCGCCCGCGCCGGTCGTAGCTTCGTCCACGAGAAGTACGGTCTTCCCCTGAAAGCGATATTCGCCCAGGCCCTCTGTTTCGACTCGAACGGATGGGTCCGAAAAGCCATACTTCGCCGCCAGCCACAACAGGCCGGCCTTGTGACCAGGAATCCAGCCGAATCTTTTGAGGGAATCCACGGAGCCTCGCGTAGCGCCGGCGCGGGTAACGCTGTACCCGATGGTCCGGCGTTGAGGCGTCAGGTAGCTGGCGACGCGCACGAATGCCAAGCCACCGCTCTCGTTTCCACGCAGGTCCAGAATCAGCCGCTTGCATTCGGCCAGTTCTTGGACAGCTTTTGTGATCTGGTTTGCGATCTCAACTCCGACCGCGCCGGGAAACTTCGTTACCTTCAACCACCCGGTGTCCTGATCGAGCTTGGAATACAAGACGTCGCCGCCATCGGAAGCGCGAGTGAGAGCTGGAGAGCATTCGTTCGGTTGGCAATATCGGAAATGCGAGGCCAAACGGCTGGCGTGGGTTTTGCGCCTACTCTTGTGGAAGAACCCCAGATCGCGGCTCTTTACCGATAGAAAATCCCCGGCTTGCCGGACCAGCGCATTCATCCGCTGCTCAAACTCAACCATATCGACGCCGTCCACTAAACTCTCCCGACACCGGTCGACCGCATCCCGCCACCGATCCCGTTGGAATGCTGGATCCCAAATTCGTTCATTGACCACGTTCGATACCCGCTGGATCAGAGACCGTCTCTGCTCAGCGTTCAATACCGGATATGCGGCAACCGCCGGCCCCGCCAATGTACTCACAGATGCCTCCTCATTTGATGTTCTCGTATCCATTACCTACCAGCCGGAAACCCGCCCATAAGGGCATCCTACCGCTCCCATATGTGTGAATGGCGTCACGTTTAGCCTGCTCCAGGGCGGTTCCAGAATCTACTCCCTGCCTCAAATAGGAGTAGAATTGGCCCATCAGGTAAGCGGTAAACGCGTCATCGACGGTCCAAAGCGTCGCCACAACGCTTTTCGCTCCCGCAAACAGAAACGATCGGACCAAGCTCGCATTATCGAAGGAACTCTGAAAGATCGGGCTTCCGGTATTGCACCCGGAGAGAACCACCAGTTTCGCCCGAAGCCGCAGGTGGGCTATCTCTCGTGCCTGGAGGAGTCCGTCCTCCGTCGAGCCTGGACCATCCGCCAGAATCAGACCGGTTCGATCCGGATGTTCCGAATCCACGGAGACATGAACCGAGAAGTGCAGGACCTCATAGGAGTCGAGTGGCTCGGACTTAATTCTCTCCTCGGTTGCCGCGCGATCCAACAGCAGCGTGCTACCCGGAATGGCCGCTGCCACCTCCGCCAATTCCCTTCGCGATCCGGGTAGATGCCAGAAGGTCGGGGCGTGTTCCGGGTCGAATAGCCCACCGCTCAGGCCGATCTCACCCCCTCGGTTCAGCGCATAAAACGCGCCCGGGACCGCCTCCGCAACGGTGTAGGGCACGGCGCCGACGCCCAACAAGCGGTTTCGAAGGTGGGTCTCCCCACCTGCCCGGAGTTCGGAAAGAATGGTCGCAGACGGCGAATACGTGACCACGTGGGTCTCGGCGAGAAAACGCTGATCGGGCATTATCAGCGCGTCGAACGGCAGTGCCTGGAGGCGATCATGAGCGACTACTATGAAGCGCTTCTGCGGCCGGTTCGACACGGGGCCAAGGAGTATGTCCGTGAGCCTTCTGACAACCTGCAGGTTCTGATCCGCCGCGTTGATATTGGCCAGATAGTTCTCAACCAACTGGTCCAACTCACGTCGTGATGGCAATCTGTATGGCGTTACTGAACGTTGATCGATGGCAAGCAGAATCGAAGTCGGTTCATCGAGTGCGTACTCCAAAACCAGTTCATCGGGTCGCAGAGTGCTCTGTAGTTGGGACAGCGGGACCGGCTGGGAATCCGCCCCGAAAGGGATCGGGTCGGAGTCTTGTATGATGATGCCGCGCTTCTCCGTTTCCCAGATCTCCGCGAGTATATTGCTTCGCCGGGTGCGGTCGGCTTCATGAAACAACAACCCCTGCAGGGCGTTCACACGCTTTGCCGCCTCTCTGGTCAGATCGAGAGCCAACCGATCCCGCTCCGGATACGAGCGAAGCGATTCGGCAATTCCTCGGGCGTAGCCGTGCTCCAAAGCCCCGAACGCCTTCTCCGGATTATTCATCTTCAACGCAAGCCGCGCCTGTCCCAGATAGATGGGACCCATGGAAGCGAGGAGGAAATCTTTTTGCTCGAAGGGGGTGACATTCGTCAGAAGGCGATCAACCAGCTCACTAGCCAGGCTGTATTTCCGATCCGCCTCCGACAGATGTCCGCCTTTCATTTCAACTTCAGCCGAGGTTGCCAGCGTGCGCGGCAAATGAAAAGCGTCACGTCCCTCAAATGTGCTTTGAATGCTTTGCCGTGAGAGCCTCTCGGCGTCCGCCAACGAACGGTCCCGGTCCATCGAAAGCGCGGCCAGTCGGGCGGTAGCCGTCGCTGCCAATCGGCGCAGATGTTCGCCCTCAGCCAACCGCGACGATTCCTCAAAACAACGTCGCGCGCTCGCGTCATCGCCCCGATTCTGGGCCAAATCTCCTAACGCGAACAGGGTTCGGGCCGCGCGAACGTCCATATGCCTTTGCCGGGCTTCGGAGAGTGCCGAATTCAACATGGCTTCACCCTCTGCGATCCGGCCGAGCGCAATCAACGCGCGCGCCTTCCCCAAATACGCCGTGAACGGGTAGCCGACGTCGGGAGTCTCTCGTGCTAGCGCGAGCGCCTTCTCAAAAAAGACCAAGGCGTCTTTCGGATGCCCGAACTCAGCGAAGCCTTCCCCCAGAGCCGCTCTAAGGCGTATCACATAAGCGACGTCGCGGCTCATCTCCGCCACTGAATATGCTGTCACCACCAAACGCGCCGCACGATAGACCTCGCCCTTGTAAAAGGCGATTGTGCCGAGTTCCGCTCGCGCCCTGTTCCCCCAAGTTCCGTCCCCCAAATTGCCAGCGAGCGTGGCTACCTCATTCCAAACCGCCTCCGAGGATTTGGGATCGATTTGAAAATCGATATCGCCCTTCGCGACGAGGCAAAATAGGCGAAGCTGCGGATCTGACTGCGCGGCTGGCGATTGCAGAACATCAGACAGGTCGTTAGACACCTCGGGCAAGGACAGCGATTCAACTTCGCCACGAAGACGGCCGACATGGGCATAGATCTCTTGGAGGTGGTCACCGCTGGCCGCGAAGGATTTCTCGGCTTGGGCGAACAGGGGCGCGGCTTTCGGCCAGTTGTGCAGAAAGGCTAGCCGCTTAGCCTCGGCCAGCATCTCGGGTCCAGTCGTCGGCCGTCTCTGAATCTCCGGAGCCTGCGCGCTGTGGGAGGGCAGAAGCAGGAGGAGTATGAAGCAGAACGGAAAGACCGCAGGATGCTTTCGATCCCCTCCGCTTCTCAATGCTTGTCCATTGCCCCGGTTTCTCATCTGCGTCCCCGCCAAGACCGAGTCTTTGCTGCACCGATGCGGCTCAGCGCTGCTAGACAGCATCACCACGTGCGGTCTTGGTTCTTTGCGAGCGGTTCAGATTGATTCAAGCGTCGTCATCTACGGGCCCATGGTGAGCGAGGGCAGAACAAGAAGACTTCTGAGCACGAACAAGTCAGTCTGGAGAAACGGCCCGTTCCCCTATTCTAAACGGATCGTCAATTCATGACTACTGTGCGAAACGTCACTTCGCAAAACATCATTGTCGACACGGTTCATACCGGCGAATTTACCAACGGCCGAATCGCGATTCCTGCTATGTGCGGAGCAATCGGACCCAGCGGTAATCGGAACCGCTCGAAGCTAACGAGTTCGAAGCCGGCCTCGGCTATTGTTTTTTGTGTGTCCCGGGCAGGATGACATCCGTCTGCCAGGCAACTCCAAACCGGCTGGATGGTGTGCTGAATACCGCTGAGGGCTGTTCCACGCTCCGCCGCCACGTGCTCCATGAAGATGAACTGGCCTCCTGGCCTTAAAACGCGCCCGATCTCTTGGAGAGCTTTGCCTTGGTCGTCAACCGAGCACAGCACCGCAGTCGAGATGACAACATCTGCGGACTGATCGGCCAGATCGAGGGCCTCCGCCCGACTCGAACGAACATCGATATCGAGGCCAGCGGACTCGGCGGCACGTCGCAAGTACGGATGCATATGCCGATTGGGTTCCGCGCCAATCCAGTGAATGCCGCGGGGATAGTACCGGAAGTTCGCACCGGTGCCGGGACCGATCTCGACAATCGTCCCACGAATGCCACTTAGCAAAGACGTCTTGTGGTCCGCGAGGAGGGCATCATAGTGCTGCGCAACATGCCCCATAGCCCAAGCGAACAAGCGTTGCGAAAACTCTAGTGGCACGGTCGTCTCCCGCCAGAGCCAAGTGCCACGCAAGCCTTCCAACACAACATGATGCCAGTTTAGCGGTGTTCGGCCAGGATTCAGCTCATATGGATGTATCGGGCAGAAGGTTCTGTGCCAAAATCATCGGACATGGAAGGTGATGTCACTCGGCACCAAATCGTCAGGGAAGCGAAGGCAATTCGTCGCGCTGGCGTTCCGAAATGGGCCAATTGAGCAAGTCCATGCTGGACAGCCGTGTCCCACGTGTGCGGGCCGTCCCGGTTTTTCCAGAATCACCGACGACGAAATGAAGGCGATTATGCAGAATGCCGTGGATCGCGTGTATGCGCTCCTTACGCTCAAGACAGAAGACCCATCGGAGTACGAACGTCAGATACGGTTGGGAGAGCGATATACGGCCAAGTGGGATGACCCCAAAATGCCGACGCGCCGCCGCCCTGGAACGGAACCGCCTTGCACAGGTGGTTGAGTGGGCCAACAGACTCCCCAGCGACATCGATCGGCCACGGACTATGTCAGTCTGATGTGCTGACCGCGCCGAAGCTCGGCGCCCTGGATCGGAACGCCGGAAGCTAGTGCCGATCTCAGCTTCGAGTTGTCCGGCTCGCGCTTCATCGAACCGTTACCCTCTACCGCCAATCGTGGGCGGAAATGGTGGTCCTCTGGAAGGTGGCTGACCAACTCCTGTAGTTCGGGCACTCCAATGGTCAGCGAGACACGCCAATACTCTGCGGGCAGGGCATCTGGCCTGTCCAGGATTAGCGAGTCCTGACTGTTTTTGCGAAGGGAAATAGTGTTCAGCCGCCCTTTCATGCCCCGAAGATTTCGCGTTTCCATGAAGTACTTCAGCAGACCCTTCAGTCGATCAACTCGGTATTCGGCCGCACTCAGCCGGGACTGCAGCCTGTCGATCTCGATCTTGGCGTTCCGCGCTTCGTTTTCTTGCGACTTGATGTAGTTTGCTATATTGTCGACCTTCGTTCCGAATGCTTCGAAGTAGTCGAGCAATGCCTGGCGCAATTCGTCCGTTATTTCTCCGTTGTTTTCCGCCGCCATTTCAGATGCAGATTCCATCAGCAGACACAGGGTTTCGTCTAACGCGAACAACGTCATCTCCGAAGCAAGGGTCTGCGAAAGCGGTAATGGTGTTTGACACGCCATAAAAGACCTCCGGGTTTATTTGGGATTAGGGCGGGCGCCTCTGTGCAACGCCCGCAAGGATCAAAAGAGAGAGAGCTGATCTGCAGAAGGCTCCGCAGCCACCTTGCGCCGCGCAGGCGTGGGTGGTACGTCCCGGCCAAACATGAGGGTGGAAGCCGATCGTGGCACCGAAACCAGGGGCGCTTCCGGGAGCAGTTCTGGTTCGGTTGCTATCGCCGCCATCTGCGTCTGAGGCTGTTGTGCTTGAAGCGCCTTCCAAACGTCATCGGCCGATTGGCCGACTCCCTGGTTCATCACCAGTTCACGGGCCAGAGTGGTCAGGACATCGGCGCCGTCGTCCATTGACTGGAGACCGCTTTCGGAGAACTTCCCCTCCAGCGCCATCGAGACCAGCAGCTTCCTTCCCATCAGCCGCAGGCAACCGACCTGAGCAGTATTTTCGTAGCAGAGGAACCGCACCGACACGGGTTTGGTTTGGCCGATCCGCCAACTGCGGCGACTGGCCTGCCGGAGCGTGAAGGTGGAATATCCGGTTTCATACCAGATGATGGCCGGGCAGAACATCAAGTCGAGCCCAGTCTGAACGAGGCGGGGATGACCAACAAACACCTGCACGCCGGCCTTGAGCTGGCGTTCATACCAAGCCTCTCTTTCCTCCGGCGGCGTCTGTGTCGTGAGCACCGCTACCTTGATGCCGGCGCCACTCAGAATCGATTCAATCCGGCGGGTTACGTCACGCTTTTGCGTGTACGTCGCATACACTTGTACGCCGCGCCGGTTTTGTACCTCCGACTGAACCAGCTCGACAAGCTTGCGTTCTTTGGCATATACGATGGATTCATCCAGATCTGGCGGGTCCGCAATGAGAAATCGTTCCCGCCGCTTGGTCTCTTCATCGTAAGCCACACCCCACAGCTGGCCCATCGAGAACGGCCGGTCGGGATAGAGCAACAGCGCATTCAGTGCGGTGCTGATCACAGACGAATTCCCTCGATGTTCCTGAAGGGCAGCCGCAATGTCCTGCTCGAGTTCTTCGTATGCCTCGGCCAGCGGCTTGTCCATCGGAACGCTGATGACTTCCTCCGTGTACGGCGGCAGATTGGCTGAGATGTCCTCCAATGACACGAATGCGCCAAGGTCCATTAGGAATCGAGCGAACAGCAAGGGAGACGCGCCGGGCCGTTCCTTCACTCGCCTGGTAATCTTCGCTTTGGAACAGGCGTTCTCCTGTGGTTCGATCGTGGTGATCGTTTCCAGGACCCCATACGTTTCTGTGAAACTCCGGATGCCGGCGTCACCGTATTCGTAGCCCTGGGAGACCATCCTTTTGGGATCGATGCGATACAGAACGTTGAACACGTCGGACGCCATGCCACCCGTCAGAGTACCGGTGAGCACGATCATCTTATCCACCGCCGCCGCGAGCGTGCCGAGTGCATTTCCCTGCGCCGTGTCGGCCGCTTTGGCTTCGTGCACTTCGTCGGCAATGCCGAATTTGAAGAAGTGCGGCAGATACCGACCGATGAACTCAATTGGTGCGTAGCGCCGGATTCTGGATCCATCGACCTGCCACAGAGGGCTGTACAAAGGACGCCGCGGCTTGGTCTTTTCTCCACCGCACAATGCGATCGATTCCAGCGTCTCGGCAAAGCGTTCCTGCCTGTCGAAGTCCTCCCGCAACAGCCGTTCGTCATCGAAGACAATCGGGCGGCCACTATCGGGATTCACGATGGCGCCATTATGATTCCCACACCGGGCGACTTGGAAACTGGGCCGCCAAAAGGCCCCTAATTTCGCCCGGTCCCGTCCGCAAATCACATAATGCGGTCCAGGACCGTGCTCGGCGACCCAGCGGTCCCAGGCGGATTTGTGCTTGCCTCGCAATCTCATTTCGGTGAGCGTGGTATGAACGCCGTCGCGAATGATCCGGCCATTCCGAAGCCGGAATTCGTTGACGCCGTGTGAGCCTGCTTGGCCAGGTCGTTGGGACCGAAGGCTATCGATGACATACACCCTGGCGCCGGGGATGGTCTGCAGAATCTCCCTGGCCGTCTTCTGTAGCAGTTGCGGCGGCACGACGAAGAGACAGGCATAAGGACGGCCTGCCGCAAATACATGGGCAATCGACATCGCCATGAGCGTCTTGCCCGTGCCCATTTCGGCAATGCAGGCCACTGAATTTGCTTCCCTGAGCCGGGCCACGGCCCCAGCAATCGCGACTTCTTGGGCCGCGAAGGGCTTACGAAGCAGTTTCCCTAAAATCGGCGAGACAGAGTCGCCGGGAGCGTGCAAAGCGGGAAAGCTAGTCAAAATGCGATCGCCGATTTCGACCGAGAACTCGCGCAAGTATTCTTCGAGCGTGGTGATTGCCATGGGTCTGCCTCCAATGGTTGAAGTAGACCCACGGCGTGACCGCCCGGTCTACGGTGTAGGGATTTGGATCTGGCCGAGCTTCAAACCGGCCCCGATCCACTCAAGGAACTCGGCCTTGGTGCCCCGGACGGTGACCGGCTCGCAATTTACCCCGGACAACGGCCGCATCCGGCCAGCCTTGCGGAGACGGGCGAAGAACCACTCGTCCCAACTTGCAAGCAATGGCAGGCCGTGGAAGTTGGCGGCGGCCCGCAGAACTAGAGCCGGCGAGTTTCCTTTGGCAATAATCCGGGCCTGGTCTCCTTCGGCGCGAAACTGGGTCGAGAGAACGACCAGATGTCGAATAGGGCGACGGCGCCCGGCCAGCGTCAGCGTTCCGCGATACACGCTCGGACGTTCACCAAACACGACCAGGTACGGCATCATGTCGGGGCCGCCAACACGGATGCGTTCTTCGCCGAGGACGGCAGCCCACAGCGCTGCAACTTCGACGTCGGTGCCGAAGACGGAGAGTAGGTGGCCTTGGGAGGCGCCACTCTTGTTTGCCGGCTCCCCAATAAAACAATCTGCGGTCAGCCGGATCCGAGTGGTCGTGTCCTTCAGTCTCTTCTCGAACTCCGCGAACCCAAAACGCTCGTGTGCATTCATCATTCGATCAGCGCCGTTTCCCCATTCGCGAACGCAACGGCCAACTCATGGACGAACTGCTCGCGCTCGCGAATGATGATCTTTTCGTCTTCGGTATCTTCTGTTTTGATGACCCTCTTCTTGGTTTTCCACGCGGCTACATGAAGACGGTCACCGGAGCCAAAGATGCCGTTCAAAAGTCCGGCCGTGGAGAGTAGTCCAATATGCCCTTTGTGCAATGGGATTAGCGGTCTCGTATTGAGCGCCACAGGTTGGGGATCGAGAATCTGCGCAATCTGCCGGTATGCAGGAGAAGCGGGAAGCAGGTCCTCTATCGCGTCGAGGGGCAAGCCAGTATAGGACAACTCCGCAGGGCCGCTCGGCGGAATCCGGAGTTCAACGGCACCGGCCGACAATAGGGGCAACAGCTCATATTGGCGCCCCTGCGCTATTAATTGGGTCCGGCAGAATGAAATGTCCGCGTCCCGCGTCCGATCCCGTTCGCGTCGGGAGCGTGCCACGGCAAACACCACGACCTGCTTATATCGAACGCACTCGGGCGATCCGAACCGGAATACCTGAACATTCCGAAAATGTGAGGCTAAGATCTGCGCACATCCCGCAAGTTGCGGGGACGGCAACACGTAGACGAGGACGCCGGCAGGAACAAGCCAGCGGGCAAAATGCGAGAGGAATAAGAACTCGAATCGTCGGTTTCCCGATTCCCCGAACTCGTCGTCGAATGGTGGATTCGCGTAGATCAGCCCGAAAGACTCCACACGGGAGTGCGCATTCAGCGCGTCCCCCTGTACAACGTGGTCCAGAACCTTCGCCGCGGCTTCCGCGCGGTACGAGTCCAGTTCGATCCCATACCTGACCGCTTTGGACGATGCTGTAATCATCGCCATCGCACGGCCCTCACCGGCACACGGATCCAGTGCGGAAAGTTCCTGGTCCGGAAAGGCGATACAACTTCGGATCAGATTCGCTTCCGCGTCTGGAAGCGGATAGTAATTACAGCGGACCTTCGCTGCAAGCCTGGACATGAAAACCTCCAATGTTTTGGCGATGGTGGTTGTAATGATCGGGGTTTCATGAAGTTGCCGCTTTGGCAGCGACATGCTTGCCGCGTCACCAGAAGAATGCATCTCGAGCGCAGTGCGAGAGAGCCTGAGCGACCGCATTTCGATAATTGACTGCGCGATGGGAGATGCTTTTGTGTTGTCAATGTGCTGCACTGTACATTTAGCGGGCGCTGGAGACTGGCTGAAATGGTTCTTTCTGACAACGAGACCAAAGTAGATTTGTTGAATTATGAGGCAATCGCGAAAACTATCGTTCAGTTGCTGCGAGAACAGCCCGCCCATCCAATCACAATCGGCGTCCACGGTGATTGGGGTGCTGGCAAATCCAGCGTCCTTGAGATGGTCGAAGCAGGGCTTGAGCAGCAAGAGAAGGTGCTATGCCTAAAGTTCAACGGCTGGCGGTTTCAGGGATTCGAGGACGCCAAGATCGCGCTGATCGAAGGGATTGTAACGGGCCTGCTCGAAAAACGGCCCGTCCTCACGAAGGCCACGGACGCGGTAAAGAACATCTTCGACCGCATCGACTGGCTAAAGGTCGCGAAGAAGGTCGGCGGTCTCGCCCTCACAGCGCATACCGGTATGCTGTTACCTGGCCAAGCCGAGATGCTTATCCACGCTCTTAAGGCCATTATTCCCTCGGGCGATAAAACAAAGGAAGGGCATGCGGCAGGCGAAAAGAAGGAGGTCGACAGCATCCTCAGGCCTGAGCCGCAAAGCGGACGCGTGCCTAAGGAGATCCAGGAATTTCGTCTAGCATTCGACAAACTTCTAATCGCGGCGGATATAGCGCAACTCGTAGTTCTTATCGATGATCTCGATCGCTGCCTACCCGATACCGCCATCGAGACCCTGGAAGCTGTTCGTCTCTTTGTGTTCACGGCCCGCACCGCCTTTGTCGTCGCTGCAGATGAGGCAATGATAGAGTATGCCGTCCGCAAGCACTTTCCAGATCTGCCCGACACCACGGGTCCGCTGACCTACTCACGGAATTACCTTGAGAAGCTGATCCAGGTTCCCTTCCGGATTCCGGCACTCGGCGATATCGAGACCCGCATCTACGTCACGCTCCTTCTCGTCGGCACCAATCTTGGGGACGACGATCCCGACTTCGCTCAGTTGATCGCCGCGGCCCGCGAGCGGCTCAAGCGCCCATGGACGAGCGCGCCGCTCGATGTTGGCACCGTCAGAAGCGCGCTGGGTGCCAAATATGCTGCGGTCCAGAATGAGTTTTTTCTCAGCGAGCAAATCGGACCGACCCTTGCGAGTGGCACCAACGGCAATCCACGTCAGATCAAGCGATTCTTGAACGCCATGATCCTCCGTCAACGGATGGCCCAAGCCCGCGGCTTCGGTGATGAGGTGAAGTTGCCCGTCCTGGCAAAGCTGATGCTGGCAGAGAGATTCCTGCCCCGCTTTTTCGACCAGATCGCCGCCGCCGCCGCGGCTTCGGCGGATGGCAAGTGCGTCGATGTCGGTGCATTGGAAGACATTCCGGACGTTAAGTCCGGGCCATCGAGCGAGCCCGAATCGACCATCAAGAAACCGACGATGCCTCCACGGCCGCAGCTCTCGGAATGGCTAGCCACGCCCACGATCCGTTCCTGGGCAAGGGTGAATCCGAAAATCGGGGAAATGGACCTGCGGCCCTATTTGTTTGTGGCGAAAGATCGAAAGGATTATTTCGGAGCGGCCACCATTCTGGGGCACCTTGCCAATGTTGCCGAGAATTTGCTCGGTCCCAAAATGGCAGTGCAAGCCCTGGAGACCAGCCTACGAAAACTTGCGGCGCCCGAGGCAGCCCAGATCTTTGATGCTGTCTGCGGTCGGATTGTCGCGGGGGACACCTTCGACAAGGAACCACCCGGTGCCGCCGGTCTTGCGGTGCTGGTGAAGTCTCAACCGACTCTCCAACCCCTGCTTCTTGATTTCCTGGAAAAACTGCCGACACATCGGCTCGGTCCCTGGGTCTCAAAGGGCTGGGAAGGGGTGATCAAGGATGCTGATCCGAAGAAGCGATTTGACGCACTGCTGGAGAGATTCTCAAGAGATGGGGGTCCCACTCTGAAGGCCGCCGCAAAGGGTATCTTGAAGACCCCGCAAAAAGGCCACTAGCTTATGGGTACATCCAATTCTTATGGCGGGCAGGGGGGCGGGACGCCTCTCATCCCGAGCTGGCTCGGCCCCGATCCCCAAGCTCCAGCTGCCCCGCTCGTTCCGTTAGGCCCCGATCCTGGCCCAATCGATCTGACAGCGCCTGCCATTCCGCCAGCCCCTGAGAGACCAGCGATGCCGGCCGCAGCCGACCCGAAGCGCTTCAGCGGGACACGCGGTAACTTCACACGCTTTGTCTCATCGGGTGGTGGCGACCGCAGGAGCCTCGGAAGGGCTGTTTCCGGATACGTCTCCAGATCAGCGGGCGGAGCCAAGCAAGCCGCGCAACGCATGGGCTCATCCCGTGCTGCGGGTGCCGGGCTATTGCGTTTCCTCACCTCCGCTGTTTCAGGCGGGGTGCGCGAGGCCTTGCGCGCTCTCAATCTCGAAAGTCTCGCGGGACGTCCGATTGAGGAAATCTTCCTCGGTCTCACCGATTATGTCTGTCCCGATGGCGGGACGGTTGATGAGGGTATTGCCCGCGAGGCGTTTATCGAAACCATTGCCGATCTGGCTGAATCTGGCATCACCGATTTGGATTCTCTGACCATCGATCAAACGCAGACGATTTTCGAGCTCTACGCCACGAATGCGATTGAGGCGCGCCTCTGTAACGACATAGGTGCGAACGCCATCAACTTGCCGAGTGATGCGCAACAGGTTGCGGAGATCCAGTCGCAACTGCGAGATTTCATCTCGCGCGGGGTGGCAGATGCGTTAACATCGGCCCGAGCGGCGCTTCAGGCGTTGACGCCTGAAAACGTTCTCGGATTCGTCAATAGCGTTTATGAACAGGCTTTTGGTATTTTGCAGAGTCTCGGCGAATCGGAGGCGGATAGAGCATGAGGCGGCATCTCATCACTGGCCGGTACGGACCTGATGACAAGGTCAAGATACCTGCTGCCTCTGACGAGGTAGCGACATCACTCCGTTTGGTCGCATCGAACAAGCGGCTCGATTACGGCATCGGGTATGCGTTGGAGCAGCTTGCCACGCTCGGAGTGTATCCGAGCGAGATCGGTCTGGATCTTCTGGTCCTCGCGGCTCACGTTCACGCGGCGGACACGCGCATATCGCGTCAGACGGAATCACAGGATTCCTGGACGCGCGAAATCCGGCTGGTCGTTCCGGTGAGTGATGTCCCTCGTTGGACGAACGCAACCGCTCTGCTCGTCCGAATGCTCAATTTCCTGACGGGTGATCGCTGGACGATCGGATTTAGGGCACGGCCTAAACGCTTTGCCTCTATCGTGAAGCCACGACCGGCGTTACTGAAGGCGCCTTCGTACACGGATCTGAGCTTGTTCTCCGGGGGCCTGGACAGTTTGATCGGCGCCATCGACCTTCTTGAGAGCAGCCGCGTTCCGCTTCTGGTCAGCCACGCCGGTGAGGGGGCGACCAGCGATGCACAGAACACTCTCTACGCCGGCCTGAGAAAGCACTACAGCAAGGTTTCCTTCGATCGGTTGCGAATTTGGATGAGCTTTCCGAAGGGTCTCGTCGCGAAAAGTGGATCTGAGGACACGACCCGCGGACGGTCGTTCCTGTTCCTGGCGTCTGGGATCTTCGCCGGCACCGGTCTCGTGGGGGACTTCAAACTCGCGGTGCCCGAGAACGGCCTGATCGCGCTCAATGTTCCGCTCGACCCACTCCGGCTCGGCTCACTGAGCACACGGACGACGCACCCGTTCTATATCGCGCGTTGGAACGATCTGGTTCAGGCACTCGGAATTCCGGCAAGATTAGAAAATCCCTATTGGGATAAGACCAAAGGCGAGATGATAGTCGATTGCCGGAAGCGACCAGTGCTTGAGTCCCTGCTTGTAGATTCGCTATCCTGCTCTTCACCAACAAAAGCGAGGTGGCAGGGGCGCGGCATCGAGCATTGCGGGTATTGCGTGCCTTGCCTCATTCGGCGGGCAGCCATTAGACAGGGACTGGGCACGGACCCTACCAGCTATACGATTGCCGACCTCGGCAAGCGTGTACTCGATACGGGGAAGGCAGAAGGGCAACAAGTGCGCTCGTTTCAGGTAGCAACTGAGAGGCTCCATCGACGGCCAAACCTCGCAACGCTTCTTATCCATAAGCCAGGCCCCCTCACAGATCAGTCACCTGATGAGATTAGGGCGCTGGCCGAGGTCTACAGACGCGGCATTGAGGAGGTCGCGCTGCTTCTGGCCAATGTGCGCAGTCAACCAATCTGAATGGCCATGCGTCTCGTCGATCTTCATTGTCACCTCGACCTGTATTCCGATCCTGAGGCTGCGATAGCAGAAGCTGCTGGGGCAGGGGTGTACACGCTGGCCGTGACAACGACGCCACGGGCTTGGCCGCGGAACCGTCTTATGACGAGCCGGACAACGTGCGTTCGCGCCGCGCTCGGGCTACACCCGCAGCTCGTGGCTGAACACTCGAAAGAATTAGCGCTGTGGGAACAATACCTGCCTGAAACGCGCTACATCGGCGAGGTGGGCCTCGATGCAGGTCCGCAATACTATCGGTCGCTTGATTTGCAAAAAGAGATTTTCGAGCGAATCCTCCTCGCCTGTGCCAAGGTTGGCGAAAAGATCCTGACCGTTCACAGCGTCCGGGCCGCAACGCCTGTGCTCGATCTGGTTGAGAGGTGCCTTCCCCCATCCCGAGGTGGCGTAGTTCTCCACTGGTTCACGGGGACAAAATCGGAATTGCGCCGTGCGGCTGATCTCGGCTGCTACTTTTCGGTGAATACGGCAATGACCGAGCGCGACAGGGGACGGGCGCTCATCGCCGATATCCCCATGGACAGGCTTTTGACGGAAACGGATGGGCCTTTTACCACGATCGACGGCCGCCCCACGAGACCGAGCGACGTCGCGACGGTGATCGAAAAACTGGCAGCGATACGATCTATGCCTCACCCAGAGCTAGCTGGTCGCATCATTGCGAACCTGCGTACGCTCCTCGGGGCGGCTGGGGACCAAGCGTAAGCTCCCGACGCTGGTGGCGATACTGGAGACGTTTCAGCCCTCATCGGCTGCCCTGGACAACCCAGGCGTGTCGTCCCAATCGCTCACATCGAACTTTCCGCCGCAGTCCCGGCAGAAGATGAACTCCTGCTCAAATCGCTCAAACGGCCCGCAGTCCAGGCCGTGGGTCTCAGTGGAAGTTGCAATGCAGAATTCTCCGGGCGACGAACCGCAATTAGGGCACGCTGCGGATTTTCACGGGAACGATCACCGATTTCAGTTGAAAGCGATCAACGATTTCATCCTCGGCGATCACCATCGGAGCGAAGCGACGCTGGCTTTTTGATTCTCCGGCGAAGTGATCGATTTCGTCAAGAGAAATTCCATTCGCACCGATCGGAGCGTAGCGACGCAGAACGCTCGCGCGGAGAAAGGGGCGCGGGGAAAGGGGCGGCAGCCCCGTTCCCCGTCAGCAATGCAGTGGTCCCCGAGCGCGCTTCTCAGCGCTCGGTCTTCACGGCCTTCTCCTTCCGCATCGACTCTCCCTTCATGTCGACGCGATGGGCGTTGTGCACCAGTCGATCCAGGATTCCATCGGCAACCGTGGCGTCTCCGATCTGTTCATGCCAGTTTGCCACCGGCACCTGCGACGTGAGGATGGTCGACCGCGTCTGGTAGCGATCCTCACAGATCTCCCAGAAGTCTCGCCGCTCCGTCTCGCTCAGCGGCGCCATGGCCCAATCATCCACTACCAGTACGTCGGTACGCGCCAGTCGGATCAGCAGATTGCGAAGGCTGCCATCCGCACGAGCCATGGCCAGGTCGCGGAACAGCATGGTCGCCCGGCTGTAGAAAACCAGGTATCCGTCGCGGCACGCCTTGTGTGCCAGCGCGGAGGCCAAGTAACTCTTTCCACAGCCCGTCGGACCCACGATGAAGAGATTCTCGTGCCGCTCCACCCAAGCTGATTCCTGCGCCAGTGCGCGAATCATACTCTTATCCATCCCACGCTGCGCCCGGTAATCGATGTCCTCCACGCACGCGTTCCCACGCAGTCGCGCTCGTTTGAGTCTCTGTTGAAAGGCCAGGTTCTGACGCCAAGTGTATTGCCGGTCCACGATCAGCGCCAGTTTTTCCTCGAAGGAGAGGTCGCGCGCCGCGTCATCCTGATCGATGGCTTCCAGGCCGTCCACCATCCCTTGGAGTCGCATGTGAATGAGTTTTTCAATGGTTGGTTGGTGTAACATCGTTCGCTCTCCTTATTGGTAGTAACCGGCCCCGCGGATGTTATCGTGGCCGGTCCCCCGCGGCGGTTCTTGTTGGGCGGGAATCGGCTGCAGATCCAGCGAGTGCGCCAAGATCGATTTCACGCTCTTGTAACTGGCGGCGCCCACCACCAGCGCCCGCTCGCAGGCCGACTCCAGCCGCTTCGGGCCATACTTCTCTCCCAATCGCAGTAACCCAAGGCAGGAGCGGTAGCCCATCTCCGGGTGCGGGTAGCGCTCCAGGATCTGGCGGAACAGTTGCGCCGAGAAGGGACCGGTCTTTTGCGCCCACTCGATCAGTCGCGAGGGCGGCCACTGTAAACATGCCTGGTGCGCCTTGGGCCGATGCTCATCCAGCGTCACCGCAGTGTACGGCTTGCGCGCCCGGAGGTGCGAAGCCACCCGGCTTCCTTGATAGAAAATCTCTACCGTCGTGGGCGTCGTGCGCACTTCCACGGCCTTCTGTGCCAGCGCATGCGGCACGCTGTAGAAGCTCTCGTCCACCTGAACGTGATAATCGATGTTCACGGTGGCTTTGGCCCAGATCGACAGGTCGTAGCGTTCCGCGGGAAGCGCTCGTAGAACTGGCTGGTCTACCTGTTCGAACAGGCTTCGCCTGCAACCGTCGCGCTTCTTGAAAGGCCGGCGATTGAGTTTTTCCAGCAGTTCCCGAATCGCGGTGTTCAGTTCGCTCAACGAGAAGAACTTCCGATGCCGCAATGCCGCCACGATCCACCGCTGAGCGATCTGCACCCCGACTTCGACCTTCGCCTTGTCCCGCGGCTTGCGCACGCGCGCCGGCACCACCCCGATGCCGTAGTGCATCGCCATCTCCTGGTAAGTGGGGTTGAGATCCGGCTCATAGCGACACGCCTTGGTCACCGCTGTCCGGGCGTTGTCCGGCACCACCACTTCCGGCAACCCACCCAGAAACTCAAAGGTGCGGACATGGGCGCCGATCCACGGCTCCATCTCCTGGCTGGCGGTGGCCTCCGCGTAGGTATAACTGCTGGCGCCCAGCACCGCCACAAACAATGAGGCCTGAGTTACTTCGCCGGTCTCGCGATCGTGGATCGGGATCTTGGCTCCGGCCCAGTCGACGAACACCTTCTCGCCGGCGCGATGCTCCTGCCGCATGACCAGATCCTGGTGCGTGCGCCAGTGATCGTAGTGCCGCCAGAAGCTGGTGTAGGAGTAGGGGTGGTCGGGATGTGCTTCCCGATATTCCTCCCATAGCAGTTGCAGAGAGGTGTGACGGTTGGTGGCCAGCTCGTGGCGAACCTGCTCGAAGTCGGGCAGCGGCCGAGCCACGCTACCCTCGGGCTTGCCCGAACCGGAACCAAACAACTTCTGTTGCAGCCGGTGGTCGTCGAAGCCTTCCGGCAGCGGCCAACTCAAGCCAGCCTGCTCGAAACGGGTCAAATACTCGCTGACGGTGCTTTGGCTGACTTGAATGCTGCGCGCGATCTGTCGCTGCGGCATCTTCAGCCCGAAGTGCAGCCGCAGCACGTCGTGGACTTTTCGCATGGAGACTCTCTTTCTGGGCACCCCCTTATCAAAAGGGATACCCGGTGACGCTCTCCAGCGCCGTCCACTTTTCCACAGGCCGTTTTCAAATGATTGCGATCACCGTTTTCACCCGCCCGATTTTATGATCGGAATCGCGTGGAAACGCTGATCGCTTTCGATGAAAACGCTGATCGCTTTCAGATGAAATCAGTGATCGCTTTCGCGTGAAATCGACGATCGCTTACCGCGAAATTCCGCACACGCCATGTCTAACCTGCTTTCATAGCAATAATTTGGGCGATATTCACGCTTCCGCATCAGGATGCTAGGTCGTCATCTGGTCGATCGTTTTTGGCACGATTATCGAGATCGCCTAGACTGAGGGCAGTTGAGGAGGAGAGTTTTGCTCGAAACGTGGTGCCCAGAGTGCGGATTCAGATTGGACGCGATCAACGAGTCTCAGGTGGTCTGTCCCGCCTGCGGCGCAGATCCCCGCAGTGGGCTGCCGCCGGAATCCGATCTCGAAACCGCCGCCGCGCTCGACGATGCTGAGGCTTTCGCAGAGGCGTCCATTTCTCTGACTGAGGTGCTGGAAGGAAACGCTCCGCTTGAGCAGGAATTCGACTATTACGTTACCGATCCCGACCTGGAGCTAATCCTTGCAGATGCGGACGCCCTGAGGGCGGCCATAGTGGAAGGCCCCATCCTCGTTGCCGGAAACAAATTGGTCAATTGAGAATCGCCCATGGCCACCGACGCCGTCCCGGCCGGAAGTTTAGAACCACACGCGGGCCCCGTTCTGCGCATTAGCGGAATTCGGCTAGAAGGCGCGTTGACCCGCTGCACCACTGACGGTGGGGCCATCATGGTGCCTCGGGTGCCCGCCGCTTACCTGCGCCCTGGTGACGACATCCGCGTGGGATCACTCAACTCGCCAGTTAACGAGTACCTGGCGATTCAGAACTCTCTCCGGCGAAAAGCCCGCCAACTTTATTTCGGCCGTATAGGCTACGTCACGCAGCCGAAAACCGACAAGCGCGACGAGTACTTTGTCCGAGCAGAAGTGCCCGCAAGCGGCTTTGGCATTCGCGCTCTTCATTTGCCGAACACGGTAGTGCGGGGCTACTTCTACTTCTTCCCTGAGGCACCGGGCGGCGCCCGCCGGCTTACGCTTTATGAACTCTTGCGGGCTGTGCCAACAGCATCACCCGCCGATTTGCGGCTCTCCTATCGAATCCGTCGTATTGAGCTCGATACCACGGAGGCGCCCAGTCCGGAGTTGCACCGGGCCGAGCGTGCCTTCAACCTCTTGGCGCATCCTCATCTCCGATCCTGCTACGACGCTCTCCTTCAGGACGGTGCGGCGCCGGCGTTGTTTCCTTACGGCGGTTTCGGACAGTGCGTCGTCGCAGGGGATCTGTCGGAAGACGGGACTACCTTCTTCGCTCGTCGCCTCTTGTCCTATAGGCCGGACCAGCATCAGCGCCACTTTCGCGCGCCTCTGCGCCGCGTTGACTATCTGGATGGGTACGCCGTGTATCGCGACAGCCGCCGAAAGATGGAAGTGTTCCTCGATCCGGCGCTGCTCCCCGTAGGCTGGGACTCGACTTGGAACCAATGGAAGCATCTCACAGGTGCCAAGATTGGCATCGAGGGAACCTTCGTTGAATCGGGCAAATACCGACAGCTCGCCGGCGACTGGCATCTGATCCGGTGGGAGACTGCTCTGCCCAGCCGAGTTTGCGTCAGTGTGCCCGCAGACGCCCAGAAGTCTCTGGCTGCCGCTCATCAAACCTATGAGCGTTTTGGTCAATACCACGACGCCATCGAGCAAATTCGAAGCCGACTCTCCCGCGAGCCATTGGATGAACAGGAACTGAGGAGCCTTTGCCGAAGCCGTGGCGTGCCGTCAGATTTCGAAATCGCGCAGTTCTGTTGGAAGCCCGACTATGATTCGTACTTCTACCAGCAGTTGAAGAAACGCAGCCAGAACGTCTATTTCCTTCGCGATCAATTCATATTCCAACTGCCGCGCGCCATCGTCATCGAAATCCCGCAGTTAGGTCACGCGACCTACATCTTCACGAAGCCCCCGAACGTCCGCGAGTTTGTGCGCAAGTACGCGATCACATCCAGAGACGACATTCGGAAGAACCGGGGAAACGTGGCCCAAGAACTCGGATTCATCGGGCGAGTCATGCACGGGAGTAATCCGCGGACGTGGCTTCGGGATATACGCTCCCGCGCTGGCGAAGCTGTGGACTACGCTCTGACAATCGGCTAACCCGGTCGCGCACCCCGGTTGGCCTCGCTGCTACTCGAGTCCTGGCCTCTGGCAAAACAAATAACCCTTGGGCCCTTTCCACGTACTTCGCTTATCTATAATCCACCGCTGAAGCGCTGCTCCGCTGACGTGATAGATCTTGCCTGCCGCCACGACCTCGAACACGGTTGCCAGGGTCGGATTCGGAAGGCCGAGGGCTCTCTCCTTTTTCGCTTCGACAACGAACAGATGGGCAGCGTCAAAACTGCTCGTGGCCTGGACGTCTAGACTATGGCGCCGCCCTTCAGCGTCCGTCACCGTTACGGTACACCAGCGCATTTCGTCCACAGTATAGCTCGTAGGCGAATAAAAGGCGAAATACAAAAGGGGTTGGCCCGTTTTGCCGAACGGAAGTTGTTCCTTTCTCTTCAAATACTTAACTGAATGGCCTCACCCCTTCCAGGACGAAACAAAAGCCGTCATGCCGCCAAGAATCTCGTTGTAGGCGATATGCCAAATCTATTCGATCGCCTGGGGCCAGAGTGGTCCGCAAGATGCCTCCATCGAAATCCTTCACTTGATAGATCCGGCCGTTCTGTTCCACGTTCATCCGGTACATGGTGGTGCTCGTTAAGATGGGCGGTGTCATCACTCTGACGCGCGTCGCGAAGATCGGTTCTGGATTTCCGTTCCCGAACGGCTCTAACCGAGCGATCTCGCCCCACACACGAGCTGCATCTGCGAGATGAAGCTGCGAATCGATTTCGAGGATTCCGGCAGGAGATTTCTCTGCGCATGCCGCGCACACGTCCTCGCGAAATGCGGCAATTCGGTCTTTCCTGATTGTCAGGCCGGCTGCCTGTTCGTGGCCGCCGAAGGTCTCCAGGTGATGTCGTGTGGTTTCCAGTAGCGCTGCGAGATTGAAGCCCGGAAAGCTCCGACCGGAGCCGTATGCCCAGTCAGCTTCCTCGGATAGCACGAACACGGGTTTGCGGTGTTCGTCCACCAGACGGGCAGCGGCTATACCAAGGACACCGCGGTGCCATCCGTTATGCGAGAAAACAAGGACGGTACGTTGGAATTCAGAGCGCGGAAGACCTGCAATTCCGCGGAGAATGCGGGACTGTTCAGCCTTCCGTTGTCGGTTCAACTTTTCAAGATGCCGGACGAGGCGGTGTACCTCGTCTTGGTCTGCGGCGCCCAGCAAATTCATGATCAGCGACGCATCTCCGATCCGACCTGCAGCATTGATTCGGGGCGCCAGACGAAACGCAATCTCGTGACCGGTGGGCATCCGTCCGGCAGGAATT
>Ga0075030_100001316_pt1 | contig 22339 bp, 20 predicted proteins | sample LitLauG_LLR_2012_FD_71393 | JGI IMG/M metagenome (GOLD analysis project Ga0075030, IMG submission 71393) | Freshwater sediment microbial communities from Pennsylvania, USA - Little Laurel Run_MetaG_LLR_2012 | ecosystem: Environmental > Aquatic > Freshwater > Creek > Sediment | place: USA...
GTCCTGATCGGTCACGCCACTGGAAAAAGCAACGCCGCCGACTTCTTGAAGGAATACTTGAAGACCCATCATCCCGATATTTCTCGACGGGTCATCGCTACCGAAACCGTAGACCTCTCGGCGGTGACCAAGCCGGAAATTGAGGCTCTAGCAAAGCGGCACATGATCCCAATCGTCGAACGGCGTGCTTCGTAAACGAAACTTTAAACGCTCCAAACAATCGCGCCAGGAGGATCGAATCCGGACTCACAAATGCCGCCCTCGCTTCGTCCCGATCTCTGGTTCAATTCAACGGTGCCTTATTGGCAACATTTGTTCACCGGCGTCCTCTCGTTCCCCTGAAAAGGCACGCCGTCGTAAGCACTGAAGATGGCGGATCAGCATTAAGAGGGCCGGAATCGTCGTGCGGCAGGGTCTCAAGCAATGGCGGACGACGGATGCTGTGCTTCAAAGGCCGTGACGGAGGGATTGGCGCCTTCCAGCTCCAGGACTTGGGCGGACGGCGACGATCTCACTTGCTTTGGTGGCGAGCGATGAATACCTGCGGAGGAACATACGAACTTATTCTTCGACGAGCCGGAAGGTGTTATCGGCTCTCAGTATCACGCACGTGTTGAAGCACAACGACGCATCGGAAAAGCGGCTTTACGAGCACACCGTCAGGATGAAAGCCTGTCGCCGTAGAGTGCGTAAGGATGTCTCCAGTCGTTCACCGTCGGCTAAGCCGCTACGCTGTGTACCTGAAACTGTAGATTCTGGCACATCTTCCGATCGGCTTTTTCCTTACGTCAAGTTGCGTGTTATCAGTGTGCGCCTGCCCCCTGGGGTGAGACAAACAGTTAAGAGATAGTTCGCCGTTCGCTGCAAAGTGCTCGACCGGCAACCGAGTTTACTGCACACTGCCCCCGGTTGGTGAAGCGGAGGTGGGCTCTGGTGGAGACCAACCCGCCAAGGAATAGCCAACTGAAACTCATCGCAGCCGATGAGCGCTGGGGGCTGACCGGAACGGCTGCTCCCAGCGTTTTTCCACCCCATCGGATCGATAGGCCCATATCGGAGGACTAATCTTTGGCGCTGTTACGGGACGCTTATTCGAACGCTGGGCGACCGAGTGAGCCTAAGGGCTCAGCACTTCGCATTTTGTAGTCACACGCTCCGTCTAGCAAGAAACGCGGAGCAAACGGGCGAGCGGAGTAGGTGTTCTGCAATGAAAAGTAAAATCATCATCGCTTGTTGCTACATTTTGTCGGCAGCACTTTTGATATTTCTTGTTCGAGCAATCGCTGCCAAGTTGCCCTAGCGTTCTGCGGCAGCGTCTTGCCGGGCCTGCACAAGACAGAATGACCCTAGAGAGCGGCGATACAATTTTGATTCGTTGGCAACAAGAAGGAGGCGAAATGGCCATTAACTGGAGCAAGGACATCGATCACACCCTTGCCGCGGCGAAAGAGCAAGCGCGCCCGATCTTGCTGGACTTCAGTGCAGCTCCGGCTTGAGGGGCATGTGCTCGGCTGGATGCCGAGTCGTATGCAGATCAGAAGACTGCCGATTTCATTCACGAGAACTTCCTTCCCGTCGAAGCTCACATAAAAGAACATCCGGCCTGGTTCCACCGCTTTGACGCAGTCTGGACGCCAACGGTGCTCTTGCTCGACAGCGATGGCAAGGAGCGCGTGCGACTGGAGGGCTATTTGCCAAATGCGGATTTCACGGCCGCTCTGATGAATGGCCTGGGTCGCATGGCTTTCGTTCGGAAGAAATATGCCGATGCGGAACGATGGTATGGTGATGTGGTCACTCGCTTCGGAAATTGTCACTTCGCTGCAGAGGTAGTGTACTGGCGAGCTGTATCGCAGTACAGCGTGAGCCACGATCACACTGTTCTAGGCAGAGTCGCAGAGGAGCTTCGAAGCAGCTATCCGTCCAGCGTGTGGGCGAGCAAGTCAATTCCGTGGTTGCGTTAGAAGCCCTCACCGGCATCGCGAATTTGTTCCTTGCCGCTCTCAAACGCTGCGTCGTCGGGGCAGCGGCGAAACGAAGAATGATCTCGCCTTGCCGGCGACGCTACCAATAGCCAATCGGGACCTTGCCTGGTCCAGGCAGAGGTCAAGAATCACTGCCAGCGCAATGGGAAGATCGACATCGCACTCCAGGATGCTCACGCCGATCAATGATCGCGGTATAGACTTTTTCCCGCCCACGACATCGCGTCATTAAAAAGGAAACCAACAACAAATGCGGCGGCGAAGATATCAATACGGTTGTTTAACCAGAAAACACCACACCATCAGCGAAGATGTGTGGCAATTTCGGTTTTTACGAAACTCTTCCCGACGGAAGACGTGCGCGTCGAGCACGAGTCGTGGGCACGGTGAGGCAATATCCGACGCGGGCGGACGCTCTTCGTGCGATCGAGCCTTTTAGGATCTGGCTAGACTTGGGCCATCGCTACGGACGGTCGATAACGGTCAGCGCTCTTGCGACACGCTACATAGAACAGGAACTCCCGTTGCGTCGCCATTCCACCCAGCAGTCTTACAGGTCAGCGTTGAATCGTTGGATTTCTGCCAAATGGGGGAATTGTCTGCTCGACCAGGTCACACCTCTTGGTGTGGAACAGTGGCTCCGCTCACTCAATTTGGCACCGAAAACAAAGCTCAACCTTCGCACAATTTTCCACGTTATTTATACGTTTGCGCTGCGGTGGAACTTCACCGATCGCAATCCGATAGCTCTCGTTCGCCAGAGCGGTGGCCGTCGCGCTGTACCTCGCATCCTCACGGTCCAGGAGATCCGGCGTTTGCTTGAGCAATTGGATACTCCCTACCGGAGCATGGTGTTGATAGCGGCATCTCTCGGACTTCGAGCGAGCGAGATTATGGGGCTACAGTGGGGTGATTTCGACTGGGAGAACCAGACCGTTCTGATACGGCGAGGCGTCGTGAACGGCAGAATCGGAGAGACAAAAACCGAAGCATCGCGGAAAGCGCTTCCGCTAGACTTGACCCTCGCTGACGCGTTGCTGGAACTGCGAGGATGCCAAACTCTTCGCATGAGGCCAAGCGATTGGGTTTTCGGAAACCGCTTCGGGCGACCTCGCACTCAGCAGGACATCCTGCGGCGGCAGATCAAACCCGCCGCATTACGCACTGGCATAGGCAAAATTGGTTGGCACACGTTTCGACATTCCTATTCGACCTTACTGCGCGGCTTAGGAGCGGACATCAAGGTTCAGCAAGAATTGCTGAGACACTCGACTGTGCAAAGCACGATGAATGTTTACACCCAGGCCATCTCTGAACAGAAGCGGATTGCAAACAGCACTGTTGTTGACCTGCTCTTTGGCAGGGGCACTTTTGCGCTCTCTACTAATGGGAACCAACAGGCACTGAGCGCCGCGCGGCTGGCCTTCCTCGACTCGCTCTCAAGTGATTGCTATTGTGGAGCTTAAGGTTGGTTGCGGGGGGTGGATTTGAACCACCGACCTTTGGGTTATGAGCCCAACGAGCTACCAGACTGCTCCACCCCGCAGGATGATGATAACAACCGCGCGGTGGGGCGTCAAACCGTGGCCAGCTGCGTGTCCAGCTGCGCATCGACCTGCTGCGCATCAGAGCCGGTTTTGGGCCGTGTTTCCCGGGTTCGTCCATTGCAGCCTAAGGTTCAAAACTTGGTTGGTACAACTTCAGATTTTTCAGGAATAAGAACGATGTTCTGCGGCCGGGAAGCGGCATCCTTTTGCGCTCCGTGGTGTCTAAATTGGAGTGGCTTTGCGCCCTTGTATTCGCCCATGGTTTGGCGTTCAGCACCTCAGAAACTAAAGGAGGTCATCAGCATGCCAAGGAAGGATGTTTCCGCCAGAAATCAAGCCCCCATCAACTCACAGCCGCGGATTCACCAGCACGCCCGTGAGATCCAGGATTACGGCAAGGTGTTGCATGCTCTGCCGCTCGAACTCGAAGAGCCGGTACGCCAGGAAATGACGGAGCAACTGAATCTCCTGTTGGCCGATACTATGACCCTGCGCGACCTCTACAAGAAATCACATTGGCAGGTGGCTGGCCCGACGTTTTATCTTGCACCTGCTGTTCGACAAGCATTACGAAGAGCAGGCGGAGATCGTCGACACTATTGCCGAACGAATTCAGTTGCTGGGCGGAATCTCGATCGCCATGGCGGCGGACGTCGCCGAAACCACCCGTATCGAGCGTCCACCGCGCGGCAGGGAAGAAGTGCCGGTTCAGATTTCGCGCTTGCTCGATGCGCACCAGGTCATCATCGGACATTGCCGGCAGCTGGCGCGACGCGCTTCAGACCTTGGTGACGACGGCACCAACGATATGGCGGTGAGCGATGTGCTCCGTCGCAACGAACTGCAGGTGTGGTTTCTGAGCGAACACCTGGTCGATGTTCCGCTGGTGCACGCGGAAGAGCCGAGCGCGCGAAAGGCTGGCTAAGATCTTTGCCCAGAAAAGCGGGCCTGGTCCGAACCGGGCCCGCTTCGTCTCGGCGCCGTGAAAGCTGGATTACTTCGTAGTTCCAGCCTTCACATTGTCGTGGTCGTAGTATTCGTAGGCCGACATCGGCTTCTCGCCGCCTTTTTTCCACAGACGCGAATCTTCAGGCAGCTTGCCTAGAACGCGCGCCATCTCACGGATGTGCATCGCCACGGTGCCACAGCATGCGCCAATGAAGTTGATGCCGAGTTCGCGTGCTCGCACCGCGTAGTCCGCCATCTCCTTGCGCGTGAGTTGCAGCGGATCGAGGGCATAGGGAAATTCCGGAAGACTGGTGAAGTCCGGCTTTTCTTTCGGCGTGCGATAGGCGACCGGCTGGCAGGCCAGGTATCCGGAGGCGGCCTTCCGCATCTGCTCCATAGGCCCAAGAATGTGCGCTGGCGGACGCAGGCAATTCATGCCAACGATATCGGCCCCCGCATCGAACAGGGTCTTGGCGGCGACGGCAGCGCTTTTGCCCTCCGCAGTCTCGTCTTTGTTCTCGAAGCAGATCGTGACCATCGCAGGCAATCCCGTTTTCTTGGCGCATTCCACGGCGATCAGCGCTTCGCCCAGCCAGGAAAAAGTTTCTCCGATGACGAAGTCGACGCCTTCGTCTACCTGCACCGCAAGTTGTTCGTCGAAAGTCTTGCGCACGCGGTCGGCGGCCGACGGACTGCCGGGCTCGTACATCCACGTCAGGCTCAGATTGCCGGCGACCAGGCAGCGATCGCCCGCGACCTCACGCGCCACGCGGACCGCGGCACGGTTGAGATCCTCGAGCCGGTCCTGCAGGCCGACCGTCGCCAGTTTGTCGCGGCTGGCGTAGAACGTGAGAGCCTGCAGCACCTCGGCGCCCGCCTCGCGAAACTCAATATGCAATTCGCGCAGCGCGTTCGGATACGTGAGTGCAACTTCGGGTGTGAACGGACCCGCGCGCACCCATCCGCGTTTTTCGAGTTCCAGAAGATAGCCGCCATCGCCGAGGACTGGCTTTTCCTGCAAGCGTTCGAGAATGCCTTTCTTTTTCATTTCGGCTCCTGAGAGTCACTAATCGTCTACGTATTCATACTCGGCTTTAATCGGCTGATTGAGGGAGAAGCGGTCCGGCCGAAAGGCGCGAATGTCCACGGTCTTTCCTTGACCGTCGAGCACGAGTTCGCTCATGACCAGCCCAATCGCCGGAGAAATCTTGAACCCCATCCCTGAAAAGCCGGCGCACACGTACAAGCCAGCGATCCCTGGAACTTCGCCGAGCAGCGGCCGCGAATCCGGCGTCATGTCGTAGACGCCGGTAACGCCACGCATCACTTCAGCGCCTGCCAGCTTCGGAATGCGGCGGCAAGCACGCTCGATGATTTCTTCCAGCGACTCGTCGGACGCGCGCTGGGGAAAATCATCTGGATCAATCGGACGTTTGCCGTAGAAATCTCCTACCAGAAACTTGTCGTGCCCATCCGAGCGAAAATATGTCGCCGACACTGAATCAATGCAGGCACTGCCGCCGCCGCGCATGTCTGGCGCGTTGCGAAGGAGGGCAACCTGGTGGAACTCGCACTCGATGGGAAGGTCGCAGCCAGCCTGAGCAAAAAGCGGCTTCGTCCACGGTCCGGTCGCAGAGATCACAATGGGAGCCGAGATCGTCCCTCGGTCTGTCATGACACGGCGAACGCGCCCGGCCTCAACCTCGAATGCGGTCGCCCGCGTGCGCGAACGATAGTGCACTCCCAGCTCGCGGGCGGCTCCGAGGAAATCTCCAGCTACTGCAGCGCCGTCACCGTATCCGGACTCCGGCTCATAGGCGGCGAGTTCCACTTCGTCGACATTCCAGTCCGGTTCGAGTTCGTGCAGTTGGCCCTTGTCGACTAACTCGACGGTGGCGCCTACGGAGCGTTGCATTTCCACATTTCGCCGTAGTTGCTCGGTCTCGCGCGGATGCACGATGCGCACGAAGCCGGTCTTGTGGAAGTCGCCAGGCTGACCGACGACTTCCCGCCAGCTCTGAAACATTTGCAGACTAATGAGCGCCAGCTGCACCTCAGGCGGAAAACTGTAGTGCATGCGGACTAGTGCGGAAGACCGGCCGCTCCCGCCGCGCCCGACGTGGTCCTTGTCGATCACGACGATTTTTCCGGCTTTGCGCCGCGCGAGGTGAAACGCAATCGACGCGCCCATCACACCCGCACCGAGGATGACGATGTCGGCGGTCTTCAGCGCCGAATTCGAGTCTCCGTTCGCGGACGTCATGCGGCGGCCTCATGCAAGTGCCCCTTCTTCCAGTCGCGAAGGACCTGGTGCGCGGCGTTTCGCCCGGGGGCTCCAGTGACTCCGCCTCCCGGGTGCGCCCCGGCACCACATAAATACAAACCCGCAATGGGCGTGCGGTATTGTGACCACCCGGGCACGGGACGCATAAAGAAGAGTTGCTCCAGGCGCAGATCGCCATGAAAGATGTTGCCCTCCGTCAGGCCGTACGTACGCTCCAGGTCAAGCGGCGTGAGCACCTGCCGCGCGACGATGGCACCGGGCACATTGGGCGCGTACTCAGCGATTTTCTTGACTACGCGGTCGCCGAGCAGTTCGCGCTTCTCGTCCCAATTACCTTCGCGCAGGTGATATGGCACGTACTGCACAAAGCAGGTCAGGATGTGCCTGCCCGGAGGAGCCAGCGAATCGTCGGCGTTGGAAGACACGACGCAATCTACCCACAATTGCTCAGGGATTTCGCCGAACTTGGCAATGTCGTAGCAGCGCTCGGCAAATTCGAGCGACGGAACCAGTGTGTAGAACGTGCGCTCCAGCGCCACGGCCTGCGGCGAAGTTCCCGTGAACCTCGGTTCCTCCGCCAGGACCATATTCACCTTGGCGCAAGGGCCGGCCATCTTGATGGCGCGAATGGCGAACACAAAATCCTCGGGCAACTCTTTCGTATCCAACAGTTTCAGGAAGGTGCGCTTGGGATCAGCATTAGAGAGCACCATGCGGGCGCGAAACTCCGTGCCATCGTCGAGGATGACGCTCCGGGTTCGGCCATTCCGCACTTCCACGCGAGCCACGGATGCGGAAGTGAGAATTTCAACGCCCAGCTTCTTTCCCGCAGCGGCAAGAGCCTGAGTGATCGATCCCATGCCACCCATCACGTGTCCATAAAATCCTTGCAGTTCGTGCTCTCCGCCGCTCAGCAAATGGAAGAGCAGCCCGATTGCCGTTCCTGGCTGATACGGTCCTCCATGTTTGCCGTAAACGTTGTTGGCCAGAAACATGGTTTTCATTTTCTCGGACTCATAGTTGTGGTCGAGAAACTCGCCGAGGCTGCCAGTGAGAAAGGAGACGAGCTGCGAAATCTCCGCGCTCGAAATTCCGCGAAACCGTTTGCTGACGCGAAACAGATCGGCCCAGCCCTTCATGCTCGAAGTGTCGATCTCCGGGGGGGGTTCCATGAAAAACGGCTGCAAGTAGCGTGCCAGTTTCTTAAGCTGATCGTCGACTTGCACAAAGCGCGCTGCATCTTTTGCGGAAATCTTCGAAAATTCTTTTAGAGCACGAGCGCGGTCGACCCACCAAGGCACCACTTGCCCGTCGGGGAAGGGAACCTGGATTGCCGGATCGCAGGGAATCATGCGCAAGCCGTGGTCGGCGAGTCGCAACTCCGAAATCACTTCAGGCCGGAGCATGCTGGCAACATAAGAAGTGGTCGAAACACGACAATCGGGCGCAATCTCCTCGGTCACACAACATCCACCCACGATGTCCCGCCGTTCGAGTACCAGAGTGGATAGACCGGCGCGCGCAAGGTAGGCGGCCGCGGTCAAGCCATTGTGGCCGGCGCCGATGACAATGGCGTCGTACACTGCTCGCGCTGGCCTGTGCTTGGATTGACTGGAAGTCACGAACCTAGCCCCAGAGTTGCATAACATTATCGCAATTAGCCCCGAAAATGAAGTTGAAATCGAGGTCACGATGCGGTATGCTTTCATGACTTAGGGTCATTATTATGCCTGGGATCGCTAGCAATCGGGCTGCACCTCCGTTTTACCAGCGACAGCCGCCAGCACGTCCGCGTTCCGAAGCCAAGCGCGCCCGCATCATCGAGGCCGCGACGCTGCACTTTGCCGAGCTCGGTTATCACTCCGCGCGGGTCGGGGACATTGCGGCCGCGTTGGGCATCGCCAAGGGTTCGATCTTCCAACACTTCGGCAGCAAGGATGGCTTGTTCTTCGAGGTCTACAAACACGCCGTGCGTTCCTTCGCCAAGTATCTGGACGCGCCTTCCGAAGTTCGGCTGGCCGGATTCTTCGAAGTGCTTCGATACTGGCTGGTGCGCACAGAGCATCTCGTACACGAAGACTGGATACCGTATCGCATCTCGCTGCTCGGCAACTATGGCACCGATTTTGTGCTGAGGCGCGAGATTAACCGCTTCATGATTGAAGAAGACCCATACGGCACCGTGAGTTTTGTCCGCTTCGGGCTGGAGCGGCACGAACTACGCAAGGACATGGACATAGAGATGACCGTTTCCATCGTCGATTGGATGATGGAGCGGTTTCAGGACGCGCTGCTGACCGGCGAGTTGGACCCGGGCCTGTTCCGCCGGCAGGGCGAACCGGCCGAGAAGAAAGAGGCTAGAGTTCAGCAGTTCCTGGCGGTCCTGGAGCGGGCGATCGGTGCTGCGGGCAGCAACGGGGTGCGTCAAGCAAGCCGGCAAGGGCGAGACCGGCCTCGACGCTAGAATGTATGTTGTCGCTGTCGCCGTTGCGTCAGGGCCTGATCTTACTGATCCATCCGAGAACTCACACACATGCAAACCTCCATCGAGCAGATTCTTTCCAGCTACGACGATCACGCGCCTTTGGCTGAAGCGTCGACGATTCCGGCCTCATGGTATGTCGATCCGCGGATTGCCGAACTCGAGCGGTTCAACATGTTCAGTAAGACCTGGCAACTTGTTGCCCGCACCGATCAAGTGCAAGCTGTCGGAGATTTCGTTACCACCCGGCTCGCGGGCGAACCCATCGTAGTCGTGCGCGGCAGCGACGGAGTGTTGCGAGCGTTCTACAACGTGTGCCGTCACCACGCTGCCGCCGTTGTGACCCAATCGTGCGGCCAAGCCTCGATCTTGCAGTGCCCCTATCACGGCTGGAAATATGGGCTCGATGGCTCGCTCAAGGGCATGCCTGAGTTCGAAGGCGTACAAAACTTTGACCGCGCGCAGAACGGTTTGGTCCCCGTCCGGGTTGAGACCTGGGAGTGCTTCGTCTTCGTGAACCTCGATCCCCAAGCTGCACCTCTGAACGAATTCCTCGGCGGATTAGTAAGGCGTGTCGCGCCGTTGGGCATCAGCAATCTGCACTATTTCGACCGCCGGACCTACGACATCCACTGCAACTGGAAAGTTTTTGTCGACAACTATCTTGACGGCGGCTATCACGTGCCCCACCTGCACAAGGGATTGAGCTCAGTGCTCGACTACAAGCAGTACACTATCGAAAACGAAGATCGCTATTGCCTGCAGTCCAGCCCTATGGTTGCCTCCGACGAGGACGCGGCAACCGGGGCCACGCGCAAAGGCGATCGCGCCTGGTATTTCTGGCAGTATCCCAACCTGATGATCAATTGCTACGAGGGGTACATGGACACCAACTATGTGATCCCAGTCGACGCCGATCACTGCACCGTGATCTTCGATTTTTATTTCAGCGACGTGAGCGAGAGTCGCCGAGCCTACAACACGGAGTCGGTGAACGTTGGCAACCGCGTGCAGGACGAAGACCTTGGGATTTGTGAAGACGTGCAGCGCGGTTTGAAGTCTCGAGCCTACGGCGCAGGCCGCCTCTCCCTGCGCCGCGAAGCCGGAGAACAATTGTTCCACCGTCTGCTCGCCGCCGACTTGAAAGGAATCCCGGCACCGTCGATTGCAGCCGCAGACTAGATATTCGTTCGCCGCTCGAAAAGGTTATCTTGAAACGCGCCCTGATTCTGATCGCTGCATCCTGCGTTTTTGCGGCTCTAGCGCCCGCTCAGGAAACAGCGATACGCGCCGGGAAACTCATCGACCCGGATTCGGGCACAGTCTTGTCCGATCAGATCATCCTCATTCACGCCTCGAAGATCGAAAAAGTCGGCAAGGGGCTGGCGATCCCGCCGAACACGGTGGTCGTCGACCTCAGCAACATGACCGTGCTTCCCGGTCTTACGACTGCCATACGCACATAGCGGATGGTGTTCATGATCTCGAACCGGTGAACCGCGCCCGGAAAACGGCCGCGCAGCTTGTGCTCGAATCCGTGCCCAATGCGCGCGCCATGCTGGAAACCGGTTTCACCACGGTTCGCGACGTTGGCGCTTACCGTGCCTTGATCGATATCGCTCTGCGCGATGCCATTAACCGCGGTGACATCGCTGGCCCTCGAATAGAGGCCAGTTACTTCGGTCTGCGCGTTGAAGCGCATGCACACTCGCCCACCAGCATCAAGAATGCGATTCACGCCGGAGTCGCCTCGGTCGAGCACGCGACCATGATCGACGACGAAGGTATCGCGCTTGCAAAACAGCAGGGCACCTACTTCGACATGGACATCTACGACGAGGAATGTATTCAGGAACAGGGAAGAACAGGAAGATCTCGAAAGATTTTCTGGAACACGATGCCCGGCTAGGACAACTGCAACGCGATAATTTTCGCAAGGCGGTTGCTGCGGGCGTCAAGATGGCATTCGGAACCGACGCCGGAGTGTGCGAGTACGGCACCAGTGCGAAGCAGTTTACTTTTATGGTGAAGTACGGCATGACGCCGATGCAGGCCATTCAAGCCGCGACCAGCAACGCAGCCGATTTGCTCGGTCACACAAGCGAGATCGGCTCGATTAAGCCCGGCAAATACGCGGACATTATCGCGGTCGTCGGCGATCCTCCGGCAGACATCAGGCTGCTGGAAAATCTCACCTTCGTAATGAAAACCGGCAAGATCCACAAACACTAACCATCAACCAACTGGGCGTAGGGACGTAGCTTGTTACGTCTTTTTGCCCTCGCAAGAATCCATCCGTTTACTGATGATCTCTCGGAATGCTTTCCTGCCAGGTTTTTGACTTCAGCATCTGCCCATCTTTCAACAACTCGCGTGTGTACCTGTAATAGAAATTCTTCTGATCGGTGGTGACCAAAAGATGTCCGCGCCAAACCAGGGTGCGGCCCTTGAACGCGAAGATGCTCTCCGCCTCCCCTTGTATGGAGCACGTTTCCGGATGTGCGTCGTCGCCTTCATAGGTCATGTTCTCAAAATCATCTTCTGTACCCCACGGATACACGTAGCCATCCTTGCCCTTCCAATGCACCGCGGTCTTCTGGCGAGCTTCATCGCGTTCCACGGTCCACTCCCCGGGCCACGGGAAGCCTTCGTTCTTGATGTCGGCCCGCTGTTCCAAAGGCTGCGGCGGAGAAAACCCTGGCGCAGGCGCACCATGCAACGGTACGACGGGCAACACCAGCCGCGACCCGCTGCTGCTGCCAAGTTCGAGTGATGTCGTCATCGCATAGGGAGTCGGAAGCACCATCGGCCACAGCGCATTGGAAATCGCGACGCGAATCCGGTGGCCCTTGGGAAAGACCCACGACGTCAAATGCATCTCGATGTCGAGCGGATAGACTTTGCCAGGCTCGAGGTCGCGAGGATCGCTCATCGAGTCGCGCTGGGCTCCGTTGATTCCTGCGCCGGTGATCTGGGTGACTGTACCGTCGGGAGCCACGTCGGACAGGCGCGCGAACCAGTCCGCCAACGGCGCCGTGGCCGAGGCCTGCAGCGAGGCGTGCGGACGCCCGAGAATCGCGAGGTCTTCTTGCAGCGGTGCTGAATCATAGACTAGGCTGAACGCATCGACCGGCCGCGGATCACTCAACAGTTCTCCCCACCAGAAGCCGGCCTCGACGCCGATCGTGGGAACGTAATTTAATTGATGAATGGCTTCGGGCGCAACCGAGTCAGCCAGTCCGTGATTCGGCTGCAAGAAAAAAATCCTGCTCTTCGCCTCCTTCGGCGGCCAGACATCTTCGCGCCGCCATTCACCCGGCACGGTCTGCAGATTGGGATCAGGTGGATGCCAGTGCTGCATATAAATGACGAGTCGCGGATCCTGTTGCACTCCTGTATCGTGCCCCTTGAGCCAGTAGTCGAACCAGCGCACGGCCTGGTCGCGCCATTCGATCTGCGGTCCGGGCACAGCATCATTCGGGAACGTGTGGTTCCACGGGCCTACGATTGCCTTGATCGGCGCTTTGGACCGCATAAGCATGTCGGGGATGTTGTCGCGATAGCCGTCGAGCAGTCCACCGATCAGAAAGCTAGGAGTCGTGATTTCACTCAGCGGCCGCACGCGTTCGCGCCAGAAGGGCCCGTCGTGTTGATGCTTGAGGTAAAGCAACGACCAGGGCGGCGAATCGAAGCGCGGACCGAGAACTTTCTCGTCCAGCGAATAGTCGGGAGCGCCGGTCCAGCCTTCGGCCATGTCCATGTTCAATTCGAATTCATCAACGTGAACCATGCCGTCGACGTAATGAACATCGTCATGAAACAGTTCTGCCGTCGCGTCAACCGCGAGGATTGCCTTGAGGCCGGGTGCATGTCGCAAGGCCATCTGCAGAGCGGTGAATCCGCCCCACGAAATCCCGAATATACCTACATTTCCGTTTGACCACGGCTGATGCGCCAGCCACGCGATGACCTGTTCACCGTCCACTTGCTCCTGCTCGGAATACTCGCGCTCCGGTGGAATACCTTCACTCGCGCCGAATCCCCGAATGTCGACGCGCACGCTGACGTATCCACGGTGTGCGAAGTAGGAGTGCTTCGGGTAGTCGCCGGCAGCCGTGCCATCATCTTTGCGATAGGGCAGATACTCGAGCAGGGCAGGGAATTGTTCTCCCGGCTTCGCGCCGTCTGGCATGTACAAAGTTGCCGCCAGCCGAACCCCGTCTTTCATCGGAATCCATGCCTGCTCCATGCGCACACCATAAGCAGGCGGCGAAGGCGACTCACTGGCACGCCCGTAAAGAGGAGACAGGCAGAGGACGAAGCAGGAAATGCAGATTGTGACTGAGGTTGTTCTGGCCAACGCAATCTCCAGGCACAGCTGACAAATGACTCGAGGTCAATCCTGCGAGCCTTGCTCACGGCGCAGTGCGCGCAGATCGATCCCCAGTTGCTCCGCCTTCTTATACAGGTGACTGCGCTCGAGGCCAAGGGCTTTTGCCGTCAGGCTCATGTTCTGGTGAGCGCGCTTCAGTTCGGCCAAAATCGCTTCTCGTTCGAACAACTGAACGCGATCGGCGAGAGGGCCGGAGCCGAGCACGATTGCCGAAGGCGCTGCACCCGCCGAAGTCTTTGGCAGTGCCGTTTGTACCGTCGCCAGATCAACCTGACCGTCGGTCGCAAGCAGCATGAGTCGCTCGACCATGTTACGCAGTTCGCGGACGTTGCCCGGCCACGCGTGCCCCTGCAAAGCTTGCATCGCTTCTGCGGTGAATGGAACCGGCTTCCATCCATTCTGCGCGCACACCTGCTTAGCAAAGTGCTCGACCAGTGTGGGGATGTCCTCCCGCCGTTCGCGCAGTGGCGGCAGGCCAATGGGAAAAACGTAGATGCGATGAAATAGATCCTGCCGGAATTTCTCTTCGCGAACTCGCGCTTCCAGATCACGGTGCGTAGCGACTACGACGCGAACATTGACTGCGATCGGCTTGTCGCCGCCGATGCGCTCGACTTCTCCTTCTTCAAGCACGCGCAGCAGTTTCGCCTGCATGCTCAGGGGCATGTCGCCGATTTCGTCCAGAAAGATCGTCCCCTGATCCGCCTGCTCAAACTTTCCGACGTGACGCCCGGATGCACCGGTAAAAGATCCCTTCTCATGCCCGAAGAGTTCGGACTCGATCAGTTCCGCGGGTACGGCCGCGCAATTCAGCGTCACGAAAGGGCCAGCCGATCGCGCGCTTCGATCGTGAATGGTTCGCGCCACCAGTTCTTTTCCCGTCCCCGTTTCCCCGAGGATGCACACGCGCGATTCGCTCGCGGCCACGCGCTCCAACTGCGCCATGAGCCGTCGCATGGCTTCACCCTTCCAGACGATTTCATGCTTGCCCAGGCGCTGCTGCAGTTGTTGGTTCTCGCTCTCCAGACGCTGCAGCTTGAGCGCGTTCTCCACCGTGAGCAGCAGTTTGTCGGTAGAGATTGGCTTTTCGAGAAAATCGAGCGCCCCCAGTCGCGTCGCGCGCACCGCCATTTCAATGTGCGCCTGCCCCGACATCATCACCACTGGAGCTGCCACGCCCTGTTGTTTGAGTTCTTCGAGAAGGGTCAGTCCGCCTTTTCCGGGCATCACTACGTCGGAAAGAATCAGGTCGAAGGTCTGCGCCTTGGCGAGTTCCAGAGCCTTCGCCGCGTTATCGCAGACCGTGGCTTCGTGCCCAGCTAAGCGAAAGGCGCGAGAAAGCGAGGCCAGGGTGTTGGCCTCATCGTCGACAATCAAGAGGTGCGCTTTGCGTGGCAACCGTCCTCCTTTCGTTAATGGTGAAGCTCTGCGGCGCTCTCACTTGGCGCGTTGGCTGCTGTTTTCTTCCGCGCCTCGGGATTGTCGGGCAACTCAATGACAAAGATTGTGCCTCGCTGTGGTTCGCTGCGCACGCTGATTCGTCCGCCATGATCGCTCACCACCGACTGCACGATAGCCAGCCCAAGGCCTGTTCCGTGCTGCTTGCTGGTGTAGTACGGAGTGAAGATTCTTTCGCACTCTTCGCGCCCTAGGCCCGAGCCCGTATCGGCCACCTCGACGATTACCTTCCCATCGTCACGCCGGCTGCGGAGAGTGAGCGTCCCGCCGTTTGGCATGGCGTCCATTGCATTGAGCACCAGATTCGATAACGCGCGATGCAGCAGTTCCGGATCCGCGGCAATCGAGCCGAGCCCCTCGTCCAAATCGAGCTTGCATTCTATCGGCTCACGTCCCGGCGCCTGCAGTTGAGCCTGAAATAATTGCGCTACACCCCGCAAGATTTCATTCACCTGCACCACCTGCAACTGGGGATGCGGCATTTTCGAAAATTCACTGAATCGGCCTATGATCGCTTTCAGGTTCGAAATCTCCGCCAGCAGCGTGCGCGAACTCTCGTGGAAGACCTCATCAAATTGATGCGGACTCTGCGACCGCGCTCGCATCAGATTCTCCACGGTGAGCTGCAGCGGAAACAGCGGATTCTTTAACTCGTGCGCCAGGCGGCGCGCCAGTTCGCGCCATGCCGCGACTCTTTCAGCTTGCACCAGCCGTTCCTTCTGCGTGAGCAGTTCGGTTGTCATGCGATTGAACGATTCGGCCAGTTGCGAAAGCTCGTCGCGACCAGCCACCTCCACGCGCGCATTCCACTTGCCCGCAGCCACGTCCTGTGCGGCCCGCGCCAGCTGTTCCACCGGTCGCGTGACTCGCGCTGCAGCCCAACTGCTGAGAAGGATGGCCAAAACAATTCCCCCCCCGCCGACCAGCAGCGCCGAATCGCGGATGTGCCGCTTTAGATCCACATAGGAGCGGAGAGAGTGTCCAATCAGCAAAATCCCGAGTAGTGGATGATCCTTTCCCAGGCCACGTAGCGGAATCGCGTGAAACACCTCGTCGTCCGCCTGATCCGATGACCAATGCACAACTCCAGTCGTCTCCTGGTTGTAACGCCGCACCCCCTCGACCAGCGCAGCGAACTTTTCAGCGGCCGCCTCTGCACTTGAAGCATTAGCCACCGACGGATCCACCAGCAGTTCCGCAGAAAATTGATCTCCGCGATTCTGGTAGAGCAGCGTGCGCATGCCTGCGGGCAAGTCGAGCGCAGACAGAAAATTCCGATCCAGCCGCCGTCCGCCGATGACGTATAAAGGATGCTCTCCGGCATGCGTCGCGCGCACCGCGAACAAACCAAGACTGGTCGAGTCCTGCAATTCCTCCTGCATCAGGAAGGCGCTTTGCCCGTTCGACAAGGAAAAACTCTCGAATCCGCTGACCGGATAGCCAAACTTGGCCGGCCACTGAGCCGAAGAAATGATCGTCCCGTGTTCGTCTACGAGTTCGAGGAAGTCGAGTTGATGACTGTCGGCCATCGACTTGGCGAGATCGAAATATCCTGCGGAATCCGCCCCCGTCCCACTCATTGCGATAGCCATGCGGCTGAACGGCTCAGAGGCAGTGATGGTCTCGACATGCCGCGCGATATCCTCGCCCTGGCGGTTGAACTCACGTTGAAACTGCGCCACCAACGCTGCACTGCGCTCATCCTCGGTCTGCTCGAACGCGCGTCGCGTGACTGCCAGCACCAGGCCTGCGACTGCCGCTACCGAGACGAAGACGGTTAGCGCAAACACCGCGAGCAGCTTGCGGCGAAAGATCATGGCTTGCCGTTCCCCAGCCAGGCGTCTGCCAGATTCCAGTTTCCATCGGCCCGCAGCGTCCAGCTCTTCAGCGTTGCGGAAGTCGCGTAGGTCACTGGCAGATGAAACAGCGGAATGATCCGCTGAGCCGCGAGCACCGCCTGCTCGGCTGCATAAAGGGTCTCGACCGAGCCGCCTTCGTTCTTGGGCGCCGGCAATCCGGCGAACGTCGCTACTCCCGCGAGGGCAATCCAGGCATCAGACGACGCCAGTGAGATTCGCACCAGACGAAAGTCCGCCGTCGCCGCCGACGTTGGCTGCAATGACAATCCCGCGTCTCTGGCGTTGAGCGCGATGCGTTCAGCCAGTAAACGGCCCACTGCGTCGCCGCTATCATATCCGACTGTCCAGGTTGGAATATTGCGAACCTGTTCGCGGGCGTGACGGGCGTGGGCCAAATCCGCATTCGTCGAAAAAACGAACCCGTATCCGCTCATCCAGTTCGGGAGCACGCTGGCCGCAGGTTGTCCCGCGCCCTGCAGCAGCACACTGCGGATGGATCCGCGCTCGACGCTCCAGGCCAGCGCCTCGCGTAATGATCTTTCATCCGGCGTTCGCGCGTCGTGGGTGAATAGCAGGGCCACCAATTCCACGGGAGCCGAGTTCGCGAGGCGCCGAGCATCGAGCGAAACCCGGTGTGCCTGCTCGGGCGCTACCTCGACAAGATCCGTCCGGCCCAACTCGAGCGCTGTCATTTGATCGCGAAAACTTCTGCCCATCTCGATCTCAAGGCCGTCGAGAAACGGCCGTCCGCGCCAATAGCCTTCGTCGGCCGCCAGCGTCAGCCTTTTCCCCGGCTGCCAATCCACAATGTGGAAGGGCCCGGTTCCGCTGGGATTGCCATCTGCGGTCCTCTTCGCAATCGCATTTCGTGGCAGGGCCAACTCGGCCAGCATTTCTGGATCAGCAATGTCACGCTCAATAACCACCGATTCTCCGTCAGTGCTCACATTCCACGCCGGATTGGCCGCGCGCAGCGAAGCCGCTACGACTTCCGGGGTGAGTACTGTGCCGTCGTGAAATTTCACCCCACGGCGCAGGTGAAACTGCCAGCGTTGATTTGTCGGTGAGGCTTGCCACGACGTCGCCAAAGCGGCGCGCGCGCGGCCCGAGTCGTCGGTCGTAACCAGGGCGTCGAATATCAATAGAGTAAGGTTGCGTCGAGCGAACGAATCCGCCTGCGTCTCCACTGGATCGAGCGACGTCGGGGCTGCTCGCATGGCCACCCGCAGCGTTCCGCCGTACTGCGGCCGCGTTTCGGCCCGCGCCGCCAACGTAAACATCAACAGGCTATTGACCGCAAGCCATCGCCAATCGAAACGCTTCATAACTCCCTGTCTCTCGATTCCTGGCGACTGCGATCGCCGAGTCGCCTTTCGATTCTGTCCACAGAGCGGTGACAGGGCCGGCAAAGTCTACTGCTGGGCTGACTGCCACCGGATCGCGGTCCGGAAACTCATAAGCGCGCACAGCATCCTCCGTCTGGTCCACGGCGCTCGACAAAACCTGCCAGCCCGCGCCGCATGCGGTCTTCACGCTGGTCAGATCACTGCCCCACCCGAACTTTGCCGCCTGGTCGCTCACCCCGTCCACCAGGTGCGTTTGTCCATCGATTGCTGCGAAGAGCCATAGCATGTATTTGTCTCGGGGCAGCAACGCGGCAGAGTAAAACTTGGGCACGGTTGTGAACTTGCCCACGCCCGGGGTCAACGCACCAGTAAAGAAGTTACGCCGCGGAGCAAAGAACGCTTTCATTTGCGGCACCACCGTCGACGCCCCATTTGCTAGCCCTGCGCTTGGAAAAACCGATAAAGATCCACCATTGAGAGTTCCCGCAATCAGCGGCCAGGGGTCGTCACTGTCTCGGCAATTCAGCGTCAGCGGTATCGCCGCCGTGCTGGAACAAATCACGCCGGGAAGATACACATCAAGCAGGTGATCTCTGGCTGGGATCAGTCGTCCGCGCAGATCCCGTGCCCATGGCCGCGAATGGGTGACCGCCAACACCTGCTCCTGCTGCCAGCTTCCACCCTGCATGCGGTACAGCGACACCTTTTCAGGATCAAGGACCGCGATGTGAGTGGGAGACGTGGCCTCCTCCAGCACGGCAACGTCAAGGATAGGATCATCCTGCGTCCACAGCAGAATCTTGCGCAGGCTGAGCGGCACGGAATCGCGCGCCGTGGTCGAACCCTCGGGGCGTGGCGTTGAAACCATAACGACCGCAGAGTCGCCCGCGCCCTGGCGAATCTCCGCCACCCAAACGTAAGACGCTGGATTCTCCGAGAGAGAGATGGTGACCGTGGCGGCGGCCTGTTCGGCCTTCACGAAGCGAAGCCCGAGTCCCTCGAGCACGCTGCGCAGGCCGTTCTGGATGATTTCAAAATCGCGTTTTCCCAACGACGAGCGGCTTTCTACGGTAAGCGCCACCGCACCCGGACCGGTTACGGCAACTATTTTTCGCGCCAAATGCTGCTCGGGACTGTTCCAATCAGTGGCGCAGGCCGTCACCGCCAGCCCAACCAGCGCCACGAACAGTTGCACAAGGCGAGGGACGGGCAGAGCGCGCAAGGCGGAGATCACGGGCTTCAGAATTGTTGAGATGGCCGAATTATAAACCGCTTCGCACATGCCGACCGGCCTCCGACCTCTGTACTGTTTGGACACCGTTGCGACCGTTGAGGCGGGAGGTACCCCCTCTTCGCAACAAGCAAGCAAACCTTATTGGGTGCCCCATCCTTGCCGCGTTCTTTGCGGCAAGGATGGGAATCTCTCGACTCATCAAAACTACCTCGGTTGCTCCCCAGCTTGTTCGGTCTGGCTGGCCGGGTTCCCCATATTCATGCTGCGCAACACATCATTCATGAAGAACTTGCCATCCGCCGGAACCATCATGATCTGCAGTTTGTCGGAAAGGCGCTCCGCCACGATCTTGTTAATGAGTAAAGGATTTTGTTTCAAAATGTTCGCCTCGCCCTGCATGCGTTCGGCATCGGCAACGGCGGTCACGCGAATGCGATCAGCTTCGGCTTCGGCCAGCATTTTCCGACGTTCCGTCTCAGCCTTGCTGTCGATGACTTTGGCTTGCGCCGCGGCTTCCGCATTCTGGATGGTCGCTTCCTTGCGCGCCTCCGCTTCCAGCTTGCTTTGCTGGATCTGTTTTTCCTTCAGCGGCAGAGTGTACTGCATCGCATCCGCCTCGCCCTTCGCTTGCAGGACGTGAACCTGTGCCTCGCCCTCCGCCTGCTTGATTTGCTGCACCTTGGTCGCCTCGGCTTCGAGTTCCGCGATCTTCACCTGTTTCTGCTTCAACTCCGTCTCCACGCCCATGCGGTCGTTCTCCTGTTCTTTCAGGAGCAGTGTTTCCAGCCCTTTCGCATAGTCCTCCGGCAACTGGATATCCCGCAGCATGACTTCCTTCACCACGATCCCGTCCGCAGCCAGTTTCTGTGTGATCATGCCGGCGGCTCGCTGCCGGACTTCTTCGCGCTTGGCCGAGAAGACGTCCCTCACTGTGTAGTTTGGAACCAGCTCCCGCCAAACGCTGGCGACGACCGGAGGCACGATTTCTTTTTCCACCGGCCGCGGCAAATTGCTCTGAATGTAGTCCAACCGCTTAGGGTCAAGCCGGTAACGGACCGTGATGGCAAGGCCGAGCGTCAATCCCTCCTTGGCCTGCACATCGAGCAGTTGCGATCGCGACGCAGCATTAGCCGCCGCATTCTTTCCGTCTTCTGAGACGCCCGTGGTGAAGACCTGGTCGCGGGTATCGAACAGCGCGACGTCCTCCACCAGCGGCGCCACGAAATGCACGCCCGGATACAGTGTTCCCGGCACCGTCCCGCTCATCTGGCTGACGCGAATCCCTGCCGATCCGCTCGGCACCACCACGATGCTGAAGGCCAGCAGAATCGGCCCCCAGGCCAGCAGAGCCAGTGCCAGGGAAATGCGCCACCGCAATTGCGGAAGCGGAGGCACCGGCCCTGCTCCCGGCGCGGCCAGCGCTCTCCGGTGCATCAGTTCGCGATACAGGTCATAGCCCAAAAGGCTCACGGCCACGAGAATCATCCCGAGGCCACCGCTAATCAGCAAGTACTTCAACGCCAGCATGGTCGTTCTCCTTTTCTTAGCCCTATCTTCCTTAATTCCCCGCAAGTCCGACGACTCTCTTCGTGTTCTTGCGCTTCTAGCGCTCCTTACTTAGCGCCCGCCCAAGCTTTTGACTTTCCCGCCCGGTTCGCGGTGTATGCACACGGACTCAGCTCTTCTGCTCTGACTTCGCCGCCGTCTGCCGCGCCAACTTGCCCGGTGCAAAGAACAGACGGAACACTTGCCCGAAGATCAGTTCCTCCGCCAGCAACGCCACCGCCAGCGAAAAGATCATCCCCGCCACCACCGCCATGAATGTGATTGCGATTTGCATGATGCCCTCCTGAAATTTGTGCCTCTAATCTCAAACGCCTCGTTCCAATTCCTCGTACGCCGGTTTATTGCCCACCAGCAGCGGTGGGAACCGGCGCGTCAGCCACAGTCATTTCGTTCGCGCTGTCGCCGAACACCCGCGCGATCTGTTCGTCGCGCTCGCCGCGAATCACAACCGTGTCGCCGACTCGCAGTAGGGTGAACAGCCGCTCCATATCGCGATTGCGCACCCGGATGCATCCGTGCGACGCCGCGTGCCCGACCGACCGCGGCGCATTCGTCCCGTGAATGCCGTAGCCTTTCTGGCTGAGTCCCAGCCAGCGCGTGCCCAGCGGATTGTCCTTGCCGGTGGGGATCACTTTGCCCGCGTGGTAGTAGGTGGGATTGGAGACGCGGCTTACGATCTGGAATTCGCCGGTCGGGCTGGGGCTTATCGACGCGCCGACCGCGACCGAAAAGGTGGCCATAACTTGGTCGCCCTCAAGCACGGCCAGCTTGCGGTCCAGAATACTTACCAGAGCTACACGCCGGCCAAGATCGCCGGGCGATTCTTGGGAGCCATCAGCGAAGGCGGGAGTTGTGAGGATCAGGGTGAATACCGCTAGGAATGCCCGCTTCGTTATGGCGTTGCCAGTTGCTCGTTCCATGACCGCCCTCCCGTCAAGCTGTTCGCTAATCTGGAGTGCAGGGTGGCTACCAAAACGTACGTGCCAGAAAATAAAAGACTTATCCTGGAACTCGCAGGGCAAAACAGTGGCTGTGCTGCCACGGTGCGTCTGCACACACACACTCCATTACGGAAGGAACGGCGTGGGCAAGTCTTGAAATTGGTAAGAAGGAGGGGGAGGTTACTGCGAGCCTTCAAGCGCCCGGCTCCCGCCGTCTGGGGTAACGGCTTGTGGGGTTCTGTGGGTGGAGCCGGGCGATCCTATGACTAGAAGGCCTAGTTCAATTGTGCCTATTT
>Ga0075030_100001325_pt1 | contig 22293 bp, 15 predicted proteins | sample LitLauG_LLR_2012_FD_71393 | JGI IMG/M metagenome (GOLD analysis project Ga0075030, IMG submission 71393) | Freshwater sediment microbial communities from Pennsylvania, USA - Little Laurel Run_MetaG_LLR_2012 | ecosystem: Environmental > Aquatic > Freshwater > Creek > Sediment | place: USA...
GGGGGTCTCGGTCAGGTCGTCAGACGGCGAGGGTCCCGCTGTCGCTTCACGTCGAGGTGGCGTCGACCTGTCCGGCGCGATCCCCCACCGCACCCTGGTCACAGGCATCACGCACCGAACGGCCAGGGCGCATCCCGGATTGCCCGCGCCTGCGGTTACGCGGCGGCGATCGCCGGCCTGGGCGACTGATTGACCACCAGGAATGTCCCGGTCTGTGGGCAGTGACGTGCCTGCCGCGCCCCCTGGGGGAGCGGCAGGCACACGGTTCGATCAAGTGTGCGGTCTGGTGGACTAGATTTCCCGCAGGGAGGCGGACATGACCTGTGCCGCGTGCGGGGCCGCCAACGACGCCGGTCGCAAGTTCTGCAGGGAGTGCGGAACGCGCCTGTCCGTGACCTGTCCCGCGTGCGGGGCAGCCAACGGGGCTGACGACAAGTTCTGCGGTGAGTGCGGGACGCCGCTGGGTGCCGGCACGGCCTCCAGGCCGGCGAGTTCTCTTGGAACTGCCGCGGCCAGCCGCGACACCGACACCGAGCGGCGCCTGGTGTCGGTCATGTTCGTCGACCTCGTCGGCTTCACCAGCTTCTCCGAAGACCGTGACGCGGAGGATGTCCGCGCGGTGCTCACCCGGTACTTCGAGGCCGCCTCAGACGCGGTGGCACGCCACGGGGGCACGGTCGAGAAGTTCATCGGCGACGCCGTCATGGCTGTGTGGGGCACGCCGGTGGCGCACGAGGACGACGCCGAGCGCGCCGTGCGCTCGGCGCTGGACATCGTCGACCGCGTCGCAGCGATCGGGTCGTCCCTGCAGCTGGGCCTGGCGGCCCGCGCCGGGGTCCTTACGGGGGAGGCGGTCGCGGTACGCGACGCCGTCGATCAGGGGCTTGTGACCGGCGACCTGGTGAACACCGCGTCGCGGCTGCAGTCCGCCGCAGAGCCGGGAACGGTTCTGGTGGGAGAGAAGACGTACAACTCCGTCGCCTCCTCCATCGCGTGCACGCCGGTCGAGCCGCTGACACTGAAGGGCAAGGCCGAGCAGATCCCGGCGTGGCGGGCCCTGCGCGTGCTCAGTGAGATGGGTGGCAGTGGTCGCGGTACGGGTCCCGAGCCGCCGTTCGGCGGGCGGGACGAAGAGTTGCGCCAGGCCAAGGAGTTGCTGCATGCGACCGGGCGAGAGGGTCGTCCCCGCCTCCTGCACGTCAGCGGGGTGGCCGGCATCGGCAAGTCCCGACTGGTGTGGGAGCTGCAGAAGTACGTCGACGGGCTCACCGAGACGTTCTTCTGGCACCAGGGCCGATGCCCGTCCTACGGCGACGGCGTCTCGTTCTGGGCTTTGGCCGAGATGGTCCGCGGGCGAGCTCGGGTCGCGGACACGGACGACGACGCCACGGCCCGCGCGGCGCTGGCAACGTGTCTGGAGGACTACGTCAGCGACGTAGACGAACGACGCTGGATCGAGCCCCACCTGGCGCACCTGATCGGGCTGGGCGGGATCTCCGGGGACCGCGACGAGATGTTCGGGGCGTGGCGGCGGTTCTTCGAGCGCGTCGCCGAGCGCGGTACGACGGTCCTGGTCTTCGAGGACCTCCACTGGGCGGACGCCGGACTCCTGGACTTCATTCAGTCACTGCTGGAGTGGAGTCGGCTGTCCCCGATCGTCGTGCTCTCCCTGGCGCGGCCTGAGCTGTCCGACCGTCGCGCGTCCTGGGGGTCAGGGGTGCGCAGCTCCTCCACCCTCCACCTCGACCGCCTCGCCGACGCCGACATCGAGGCCATGGTGACCGGCTACGTCGACGGCCTCCCGCTGGACGGTCTGGCACGCATCGTCAGTCGCGCGGAGGGCGTCCCGATGTACGCCGTGGAGACGGTGCGCATGCTCGCCAGCCGGGGCGTGCTGGAGCAAACCGGCCAGGCCTATGTCGTCGTCGGCGCCCTCGGCGGCGAGCTCGACATCCCCGAGACACTGCACGCGCTGGTCGCGGCACGGCTGGACAACCTCCCCGACGCGGAGCGTGCCCTGGTGCAGGACGCGTCCGTGGCCGGTCACAGTTTCACTCTGGCCGCCGCGAGTGCCGTCAGCGGGCAGGACGCCGCCACCCTCGAACCTCTGCTGCGCACCCTGGTCCGCAAGGAGGTGCTCGACCAGGACGTCGACCCTCGCTCGCCTGAGCGGGGGCAGTACCGGTTCGTGCAGTCGGTGATCCAGGAGGTGGCCTACTCCACGCTGTCGAAGTCCGCCCGGCGCGCCCGGCATCTGGCCTGCGCGCACTGGCTGGAGGGCCTCGACGAGGAAGAGCTCGCCGGTGTCGTGGCTAGCCACTACCTCGACGCCTACCGGGCCGAGCCAGCGGCACCCGACGCTGAGGATGTCGCCGACCGAGCCCGCGACTGGCTGGTGCGGGCCTGCGACCGCGCCGCCTCCCTGGGCTCGCCGGAGCAGGCCCTCGGCTATGCGGTCGCCGCGTTGGGGCTCGCGAGCTCCGCGCAGACCCGTGCCTCGCTCAACGACCGGGCCGCGCGTAACGCGTTCAGTGCCGGCGACCTCGAAGCGACACTGACCTACACCCGGGCAGCCTGCACCGACTACCAGTCGATCGCCGACCCCGTCACGGAGGCGCTGCTCTTGTATGCGGTCGCGTCCATGGACTCCAACAAGGACGAGATCGAGGCCCGGCTTACCGACGTAGAGGCCCGGCTACCAGAGTCCAACGCCGCAGAGCGTGTCCTCGTGCTGTCGATGCTGGCCAACGGCGCCTCGTTCGACCAGCGGCTCCCCCGGGCACTCGAGTTGTCCGAGCGGGCACTCGTGCTCGCGCAGACCTTGGAGTCCACCGACGACGAGAACTCACTGCGTGAGGCGGTCTCCGCGCGAGGGTTCGCGGTCCATATGGCGGGGCGGCATCTGGAGTCGCGCCTGCTCGAGGAGGAGAGCCTCGCGATGGCGCGCCGCAGCGGCAGCCCCCTCGCGCAGGCACGCGCGCTGATGCACATGGGGGTCACCATCGTCGAGGACGACCCGCGGGCGTCCCTGACTGCCATGCTCGAGTGCGCCAGCCTCGCGGCCACCATCGGCGCCCGCCCCATGCAGATGCTGGCTCTGGCCAACGCGTCCGAAGCCGCCGTCGACCTCGGCGAGTGGGAGGTGTCCGACGACGCCCTGCGCGAGGCAGCGCTCATGGCCGGCGACAGAAACGGGGAGGAGGGCATCACGCTGACACGCGCGATGCTCACCGCGCATCGAGACGACCCAGCCCAAGCCTTGGCTGCCCTGGACGAGCTCCTGGCCCGCCACGGTGACTCCTGGGACGTCATCATGATGCGAACGTGGTTCCTGCGCGTGCGTTCCCTGTGCTGGGCCCTGGCGGGCGACGACGCAGCCGCCGCCGACGACGCGGCGGCATCGCTGGACCTCGACCCGTCCGGCGGGAACGCGCCCCTATCGCTGTGGATGGCGGTCCAGGCGGGTGCCGCTCGGTCCGACGTGGCGTCGGTGCGTGCGGCGCTGGAACGGACAGCCGGTCTCCGTGGGGTCTGGGTGCGCCTCACCCGGGGGACCGGAAACGCCGTGATCGCGGCGCTGGAAGGCCAGGACGGCGCGCAGACACACATGCGGACGTCTCTCGACGCGTGGCGGGCCGCCCAGCTTCCCCTCGACCATGCGCTGGCAACCCTGTGCGCGGTGCGGGTGCTTCCTGGGCTCCCCGACCTGGACAGCGACGCTGCCGCGGCGAGGAGCTACCTGCGCACTCTGCGCGCGACGTCTCTGCTACGTCTGTATGACGAGGCATCTGCTTAGCCCAGAACATCGCCGGACACTGTCCGGTCCTCCGTGCCGCGTCCTCGATCGCGGGCGGACGGGCAGTCGCCACGGGCGACGGTGGGACTCGCCGACGGTTCCGGCGAGTCCCACCGGCCGTCAGCCCGCTGCGCCGTGGGCGAGGTTGCCCTGGGCGGACGCCTCATGAATGGCGATCTCGTCGTCGTGGCTGTTCGGGTGCAGGTCGAACACGACGCTCTTCACTGTCCCCGTGAAGACGTACGGCGCCTTGTCCTCATACTCGCGGTCGACGACGAGCCCATTGTCGCGAGCAACGTCCATGCCTGCGTACGTGGAGAACGCCACCGGCACGGTGCGCGGCATGCGGTCCTTGGCGACCGGCTCGCCGTTGACGAACAACGTGACCTCGCCACCACTTCCGGCCTTGGCCTCGTCGCTGACAAACAGCATCTTCACGGTGACGTCTCCCCTGGGCAACGGCCGGTCCGCCTTCTGCCGGTAGGTCTCGACACCGAGGAACGAGTAGGTGTGGCGGAGCAGCCCGTCGCCGTCCACCCACACGGAGAACCCGCCGAAGAAGTCCGCATTGGCGACGACGACTCCCTGGGCACCGCCCTCGGGGACGACGAGGTCCGCCTCGATCGCGTACGAGCGCCCGTAGATGCGCGGCACCATGCCGCGTTGGATGTTCTGGACGTCGCCGGCGAAGTGCAGACGGGTGACGGTGGGGAGCGGGGGCAGGATGCCGAAGAAGATCGACATCCCGCCGAGCAGCGGAAGGGCCTTGTTCCGCTCGGCCTCGCGCCACCACAGCTCCTGCAGCTCGGCCAGCTTCTCCGGGTGCTGGGACGCGAGGTCCTTGGCCTGGGAGAAGTCGTCGGGCAGGTAGTACAGCTCCCAAACATCGTTGGCCGGGTCGTACACCCCCGGCGCGAAGCGCTTGATGGTCGCCGGGGAGAAGTCCCACGGCGCCTTGTCCAGGCGGGTGCACGCCCACCAGCCGTCCTTGTACATGGCACGGCTGCCGAACATCTCGAAGTACTGCGAGGTGTGCTGGTCGGGCGCCTTCCCGTCGTCGAACGTGTACAGGAATGACGTGCCGTCCATCGGCTCCTGCTCGATGCCGTCGACACTCGTAGGCTCCGGGATGCCCACCGCTTGGAGGACCGTGGGACCGATGTCGATCACGTGGGTGAACTGGTCACGCACCACCGTGTCGGGCGAGATGTGGGATGGCCACGCCACCACCATCGGGTCGCGGGCCCCGCCGAGATGGCTCGCCATCTGCTTGCCCCACTGGAACGGCGTGTTGTTGGCGTGCGCCCAGGCCGAAGCGAAGTGCGGTGCCGACATCTCCCCGCCGAGCCCGGCCATGCCGCCGTACTCCTCGATCAGGGCGAGCTGGTGCTCGGCGTCGAGCACGACCCCATTGAGGAAGGTCGTCTCGTTGAACGACCCGGTGAGGGTGCCTTCCATGGAGGCACCGTTGTCACCCCAGATGTAGAAGATGAGGGTGTTGTCCAGTTCGCCCCGTGCCTCGATGTCGTCCAGGAGCCGCCCGACGTTCCAGTCGGCGTTCTCACTGAAGCCTGCGAACACCTCCATTTGCCGCGCGTAGAGCTTCTTCTCGGCCTCCGAGAGGGAGTCCCATGCCGGGAATAGGTCTGGTCGATCGGTGAGCTCGGTGTCCGGCGGGACGATTCCGAGCCGCTTCTGGCGCTCGAGAGTCTTCTCCCGGTAAAGGTCCCACCCGCCGTCGAACTGGCCCTTGTAGCGGTCTGCCCACTCCTGCTGGACGTGGTGCGGAGCGTGGGTGGCACCGGTGGAGTAGAAGAGGAACCACGGCTTATGGGCGTCCTGCGCACGGACGTCGTGCAGCCACTGGGTTGCCCGGTCGGTCAGGTCGTCCGGGAAGTAGTACGGCTTCCCGTCGGCCCCCTCAAGCACGCCCACGGTGCTGTTGTCTTGCGTGATGATCGGGTCGTACTGCCCGGCCGCCCCGGATAGGAAGCCCCACCAGTGGTCGAATCCCCACGACATCGGCCAGTGGTCGAACGGACCCGCCGCACCCTGGACGTTGTCGGGCGTGAGGTGCCACTTGCCGAAACCACCGGTCACGTAGCCGTTGTCCCGCAGGATCCGCGGTAGCGCCGTGCAGCTCTGTGGGCGGGCAGCGGAGTAGCCAGGGAATGGCCCCGGGTACTCCGCGATCGACCCGAAACCGACCCGGTGGTGGTTGCGTCCAGTGAGCAGGGCAGCCCGAGTCGGGGAGCACACGGCCGTGACGTGGAACCGGTTGTACGTCAGCCCCAACTTCTGCACGCGTGTGAGGGTCGGCGTACGGATCTCACCCCCGAAGGTGTCGGGCCCCCCGAAGCCCGCGTCGTCGATGAGCACGAGCAGAACGTTGGGGGCACCCTCGGGAGCCCTCGGACCGGCCACGATGCTCCAGTCGGGCACCGAGTCCCCCTGCGTGCGCCCCGCCACACCGCCGAACGGCTTGTCGCGCAGCGGCAGCACGGTGCGGTCGGGGTTGAACTTGCCCATGGCTTCGGCCAGCCGGGCCTTGAGCTCGTCAACCCCGTCGCCCGCGCTCTCCACCACGGACTTCAGGGGCGACCCGGGCAACGCCTGTTCGACAGCGAGTCGGTCCTCGGCCGGGAACACGCCGATAATGACGGCTGTCCCGGCCTCCAGCGCTGCCGCCACCTGGGACTGCACCGCCCCCGTCAACTTGTGGCCTGCGAAATGACCCACCACCGCACCCGCTGCTGCGCCGATAGCCACTGCCCCCAGCATGGGCGGCGCGAACAGCCCGACAAGCACGCCAGCTCCGCCGCCCCAGCCGGCCCCCCGGCGCCCGAGGTGGTTGCCTGTGTCGGCCAGACGCGGGTTCCCGTCGACGTCCTTGCCCACGAGAATCATCCCGTCGGACCGCAGCCCCTTCTGTTGGACCTTGGCGGCGAGGGAGCGGAACTCCGTCTCCGCGACGTCGACGTCCTGGTACGCCGCGACGATCAGCATCCTGGTGTCGGTCACTGTCGTTCCTCTCGTGGGTGGCCGACGGCGACAGTCCCGTCGTCGGAGGCGCTAGTGGCGAAGAGTGTCATCACGTCGGCTGCTTCGCCTCCGGCTCGCAGCCGGGCGGCCATCGCCTGCATCGGCTCGTCGATGTGGCGGAAGAAAGCGAGGTAGCCGGCGCACAGGTAGTTGAGACCCACTTCACCTGTGTCCGTCAGTGTGAACCTGTCTTTGGGGCAACCGCCGAAGCACGCGAATTTCACGTCACACGCACGGCACTGGGCCGGCATCGTGTCCCGCTTAGCCACGCCGAACTCGCGCTGCTGCGCGCTGTCGACGATCTCTAGCAGAGTCCGCCCGTCACCGAGGTTGCCGACGAGGTGGGCAGGCTCAACAAAGTGGTCACAGGAGTAGACGTCACCGTTGTGCTCGAGCGCGAGCGAGCGGCCGCAGGTTTCGGCGTGGACGCACAGGCCCATGTCAGGCATGCCCATCCAGTGTGCCAGCGCGGTATCGAAGGCCTGCACGAACACTGTGCCCACGTCGCGGCGGACCCACTCGTCGAACACCTCAATCATGAAGCGTCCGTAGGCCTCCGGGGCCACGGACCGGTCGCTTACCTGGTCCCCCTCTTGCACATACAGCGGTCGGTCGCTCCCGCTGCCCCACCCGGTGGCGATCAGCGGCAGGTTCTGTGTCGTCGCGCGCTCGACGATGGGGATGAACTGGAGGAATTCGGCCCCCAGGTCATCCCGCAGGAACCGGTACACCTCGAGGCCGTGATCCTGGTTGGCGGAGTGCACGGTCGTGAGGGCATTCCACTCGACGCCTTGACGTGCGAGGTGCCCTATGCCACGCACCACGCGGTCGAACGAGGGTTTGCCGCCCTTGTCATGCCGGTAGGCGTTATGCATGGACGCGGGGCCGTCGATCGAGACGCCGACGAGGAAGGCGTTCTCACGAAGGAAGGCGGCCCACTCGTCGTCGAGGAGGGTCGCGTTGGTCTGAAGCGTGTTGATCACTACCTGTCCGGGCTCGGTCAGCTGGTGCTCGAGCTCGACGACTCTGCGGAAGAACTCGAGACCCATCATCGTCGGCTCTCCGCCCTGGAAGGCCACGACCACCTCGTCCATGCCGCGGTGCGCCTCGAGAAGGCCTGCGAGGTAGGACTGGAGAACGTCGTCGGGCATCCGAAACGGGCTACCTGGGTACAACTGCTCCTTGGACAGGAAGAAGCAGTAGTCGCAGTCGAGGTTGCAGATGGCGCCCGTGGGCTTGGCCATTAGGTGAAATGGGCGCGCGGGCGACCGGTGCTCGACCACCCCACCCCCCACCTGTCCAGCTTCGCGCCCATAGTGCCGCACCTGCGTAGGGGTCGCCACCCACCGAGTCGGGACCTGGTCAATCAGTCCCGACTGGTGCAGCCACCGGCAGGGGCCACCCAGCGTCCACCCCACACTCGAGGAGGCGGGAGGGCCGGGCACGAGCAGCCACTAGAGTCACCCTCGACCACCGTTCGCCCGACCGGCTCGGCCCGGCGGGGTACCCGCGCGACCCAGACCGCCGTGGTGCTACCTGGCTTGCTCGTCCAAGTGTCGCTCGATCGCAGTCAGCCGGGCCTCGATGCGGGTCAGGGTCGCCAGGATCGCTAGCACGTCCGGGCTGGTGGCCGCCGCCTGCTGCCCGCCGTACGCCTTCTCCATGTAGTCGTCGCCGTGCTCGCTCATGCCTCAAGACTCCCGTCAGCCCAGGTGGTGACAATCCCCGTCGCGCGCGGGGCAGCCGCTGTGCGTCCCAGCGTAGGGCGTCCGTACCACCGGCCAGGCGCTATGACCGGACCCAGCTGGACCCGGTCGCACGCGCCCTGCGCGCGCCTGCAGTGGCGGGAGCCACGGACTCCTGGCACGTGTGCGGCAGAGTGCGGCGACCCGCACGGATGCCCGTACCCCTGGGTGGCAACCGGTCCGGCGGTGCGCGCTCCTCGACGCGAGCGGCAGCGGCATATGGAAACGTGGCGGGTGGAGCTGAGGGGATTCGAACCCCTGACCCCCTCGATGCGAATGCCCTCTACACGTCTTTGTCGCACCTCGCACGATGCGCTCTTGGCGGCTATAGTCGTTGCAGTGCCAGGAGTTCTAGTGGTGAGCAGTGACGATGGCTGTTGGCTCGTGACACAACGTCCGGGGTCAAACGGGGGTCAAGCCGGGTCCAAGGAAGGCGGCACGCGGGGTGGGACAGTCCCGGAAGCGCAGCGGAGCCAGTGGTGCGGCTCGGTACACCGCGTACTACGTCGACGTCGCGGGACGGCGGCGTTCCGCGGGGACGTTCGCAACGCGGCGCGAGGCAGACCGGGCGTGGCAGCGGGCCGAGTCGAAAGTCGCCGAGGGCCGCGTCGGGGACGTGCGCCGTAGCCGTCAACGCTTCCGTCGCTACGTCGAAGACGAGTGGCTTCCCAACCATGTGATCGAGCTGACGACGAGGCAGAGCTACACCTACCAGCTCAGGCGCCGGATCCTGCCGGAATTCGAGGACTTCCCCATGGCTGAGATCCTTCCCTCTCACGTGCGCGAGTGGGTGACCCGACTTCAGCGGGACGGCGTCCACGCGCACACCATCCGCTACTGCATGAGCATCCTCAGCGCAATCTTCACAACGGCACTCAACGACCAGATCACCTACCTGCATCCGTGCAAAGGGGTTCGAGCTCCGGCAGTCGCGAAGCGGACCCGGAAGATCGTCACGCCCGATCAGTTCGACGCGATCTACGCGCAGCTGCCCGACGCCACGGCCAGGCTGCTGGTGGAGACGGCAGTCGAGTCGGGCCTGCGCTGGGGTGAGCTCACGGAGCTGAGGAAGCGCGACTTCAGCGTAGCCACCCGCGTCCTGACCGTCTCCCGTGTCGTGATCGAGCTCGCTGGGCTGGGGCGCGTCGACGACCAACGGTTCATAATCAAGCCGTACCCGAAGGACGGAGAGTGGCGGCTCGTGTCGCTCAGCCGGCACATCGCCGACCAGCTCGCAGCCCGCGTAGAGACGCTCGACGCCGACGACCTGATCTTCCAAGCACCACCAGCGCTCGGACAGGCGCGGCGGCGACCCGACGTCCTGCCCGACCCCTCGACCCTCGGGTTCACCGACCCGAACGCCGCGGGACGGCAATACGCCCACGGGACGATCTCGGCGTACTCGGCGGCCCCGTGCCACTGCCGGCACTGCAAGGACGCCTACGCGCTCTACCGCGCTACCCGCAGGGACCGAGGCCTCGACCAACCACGAACGCCGAAATCCCTCACCACCGACGGTCACATCCCCCGATCCTGGTTCCGGCTCCGGGTATGGAAGCCAGCCTTGGCCAAGGCCGGTGTCGACTCCCCCGTCCGTTTCCATGACCTGCGCCACGCCCACGCCTCCTGGCTACTCGCCGCCGGAGCCGACCTGCAAATCGTCAAAGAACGAATGGGACACGCCAGCATCACAACCACCGAGAAGTACCTCCACAGCCTCCCCGGCGTCGACGCCACCGCCGTAGCCGCCATCGACGCGATCAGAGGCCGAACTGGGTAGTCCCGAAGGAGCCAGACGAGTATCGAACTTGGTGATCTTGCTCGGAAGGAACGTGCTTCAGCCGCTACCAGGTTCGTTCGAACCGAAACCCGGTGTCGTCGACAACCTCGACGTAGCCCATAGATGCAAGCGAGCGGTCGTCCTCGTCTCGGGCGGGAAAATCGAGCAAAGGTGGGTTGTCCGGCGCGTCGGCCAGGGCGGCGACGCGAGCGAACTCGGCCGCTGGGTCGACGGCGACGATCTCGTATGCCCGAAACAGCAGGCTGAGCACAGGCAGCGAATCCCGGCAATCACCAACAGCGGTGAGGGCCACCTGCTCGGCGGACGGGACATGAGAGAGCACGCCCTGCGTCCACGAGGCGACAGCCAATGACGCCAGCGTGCCGATCATGATGGAAATTATGGCCGCTGCCCACGTCAACGACGCGCGGACCATCACTTCAGGGTGCCTCTTGCCCTGACATTGGCGAGGAACTGGGCACGTACGGCTTCCGGTAGAGGCACCTTAAAGTCAGGTTCCGTGAAGTCGGCCAAGGCAGACTCGGCCGAAACGAAAGTTACCCCAAGTGACGTCCAAGGACCGCTCACAAACTTCGACACCACGATTGCCAGGTCCCAGGATCGCTCGCCCCAGACGGCCCAGGCTCCCGTACTCCCGGCGATTCCGATGACGTTTGCCGTATAGGACACTGAGCCAGTGGGATCACCCCCTGGCTCATGAGCAACGGCGCCCCAGTAGCCTTCGGCGATTCCCTGAGCCGGAATCATGAAACCTGGATAGGAACCGTAGTTCTCTCGATAGTACGCCGGAGTTGGCTCAAGGACGAGAAGACTGACGGTGGTGTCCCCGTGAGCGTCGACGAGGGCCTGCAACACGGAGCCAAATGGTCCCTCGATGGCGGCGCTGAACTGACATATATCAGTGTTCCCTGCATCCGCCCTGAACGGCCAACTGGGAAGCCGACGATCGGTGTCAAGAGCACGCTCGATCTGGCCGACAATTAGCCCGAAGTGACTATCGTCCGCCGGGTATCTCAGAGGCCCGGTCACGGCGTGTATCCCAATCGGAGCTCCAGTGTGTGAGAAGTCGAACCAGCCGGCGTGAAGTCTGCGGTCCAGCCCGGATAGCCGCTTGAGTTCTTGCTCCTGAGGATGTACTTCGCGCCGTCCTTCTCGAAGATCTGAACGCTACCGTCCTTCGAAAGGCGAGACGTCCACCCGCTATTCGTCAGTGTGTCGGCAAACTCGGTATGCGTTGCATTCGTGCCGATATTTCGGACCGAGCTACCGCGCGTCAGGTCGATATATGAGTTCGCCGCCCCGCTTCCTTCTGCTTCTGCGGCAACACCGGTAGCCACCACGATCTGGGGCTGCGGGACGCTCTTCCCTAGCCGCTGACCTGCGCCGATGTCGGTTGGCGACCCGACGGTGTTGATCATGCCGGGGGTTGAGGCCCCGACGGCGTTTTGGGCTGCGGCCGGGACCGCCCCGACGACGATGCCGGCGAGGACGAGCAGGACCCCGAGGATGGTCTGGATCCACGGCCACAGTCGACGCTGGACCATCATGGCGAGTTCCAGACCCTTGCGATCTCAGCCGGATCAAATGGGATCTCGTCCGCCCCAGCGACCCTGACGATCTCGGTCTCCCAAGCGACATCGACGTCTGTGAACACCGACCCGTCGTTGAGCTCGACCGTGATGCGGTGAACGCCCATCTTGTACTCGGGAAGGCTGGCGATCATCTCGCGTACGGCTTCGGGGACCTGGCGTCCAGGCGCGACTCCCATGTCAGTAGCCCTTCGGGAAAAAGACCTCAGGAGCGCCACCGACGCCGCCGAACTCTCCTCCCGGAACCGTGCCGTACTGGATAGGCGTCCCCGCGGGCGGCTCCAGCACGCGGTACACCTGCGGCAACGAAGTGTCGGGTAGGTCGAACACGTCCTTGAGGTAGGCCGGGTCGTGGCTGATCGAGTTGAAGTAGTCCTCGGGCACCGCGTACGTGCCAGGGGCAGTCCCGCCGGGGTGCTCGAACGTCCACTTGAGGTTCCGCGGCCCAGCACCAATGCGCACGAAGCGCTGGCCCTCAGTCGTCGCCTCGATAGCTGCGTCCCGAGCGCCGACCCCGGCGGCGGTTTCTGCGGCAACACCGGAGCCCGGGTAGGCGGCAGAGAACGCCACTGCTGGCTGAGAACCAGCGAGTGTCGGTCCCGATGAGGGCGCGGCCAACGAGAGGGTCCTGGATGCCTCCCGCGAAGGTGAACCGACCGCGCTGTAGCTGTAGGTGGCGTCGTCATAGACGTAGGCAGGGGTGGAGGTCAGTCGTACGGCGCCTGACTCGCGGCCGGCTTGCCCCACTGCTGACCGTCGGGTGTTGGCCTCCGGGCCACGATCGGGCGAAGCCGAGTGCGGCGACGGTTGTACAGGTGGCGACCAGTGCAGGACACCGTCGTGGATGTAGGAAGCGGCCGCCGTGGAGCGACTGGCACTGATAGCGGCGCCTGTAGCGGGCTGGCCGGCTGGCAGCAACACGCCGACCAGGGCCGCAACGAGGGAGACAAGCGCGGCCAGACACCGCGCAACCGGAGCTGCCTTCCTGGCCGCCGACAAGGTCAGGTCCTCTGCTCGGGAGAGCCGGTGACCTCGAGGATCACGGCGCGGGCGACGACCGTCGGCCCCTCCATGACCAAGACGTCAGCCCCGACGTGAAGGAGTGGTCGCGCCAAGTCTCGGGCGAGGAAGTCAACCTTGTACGTCCCTGATCCGTTGGCTGCCGTGGAGACCGCCTGAAGGAGGATGCTCAGCGCATCGCCAGTAGCCGGCCAGCCAGGTTGAACCTCGGAATCGCTTCCGAGCGCGAAGACGCAAGTGGCGGCGTACACCGGAGCCGTTGGCGGTCCGGACTTGCGACCGCCTTCCTTCTCCGTCAGCCACGCCACGCTGGCAACGGCCATAGGCTCCTCGATTGTCTGGATCACGGCCACGCCCTGATGCCATCCATGAACTGGTTGATCAGGTCAAGCTGCTCTCCGTTTGCGTAGATCGCCGGTCCGACCCCGTCCAGCTTGCCCTCGCGCAGGAAGAGCTGGTCGGCCAAGGACTTGGGGATGCGGGTTTCAACCGTGATTGCGTCGCCGCCATGGAGAAGCTGGCCCCACTGCTGCGCATGCTCACCGCTCGTCGCGAAGAACTTCCCCTCCATCTGACCTGCTGCCGTGCTGAACTTGCCGGTTGACGCGATCGAGTCGAACTCTGGAGCGTCCACACTCCGGAAGAGCTGGACGGTCTCACCGCCTCCCGTTTCTGCGGCAACAAAGGCCCCAGGAGGGCGCGAATGATCGTCGGTGACACCGCCGCGATGCCAGGCGAGAGCAGACCGATCGCGGGAGGACACGGCGCGCTCCCCCGCCGAAGGGGCTTGGTCGGCGGTCGAGTTGTAGACGTGCATCCTCAGCTTGGCAAGAGCGGGCGCGGCCACCGCAGCGGAGCGAACCGCGGCGGTCACGGGTGCCACTGGGAAGGCCAACAGTATTGCAAGAAGAGCACGCACCACCCAGCGGCTGCCCGTGCGCACAGCTACCCTTGCAACCCGGCGATGTGGCGCGTTACGCCTTCCGCGTCCGACGTCCAGTCGTACTCTCCTGGGAGAGTCGAGCTTATGCGGGCAGCAGTTCCGGGCCGAGCGGTGATGGTGAGGCCGTTAGATAGCACAAGGCGAACTGCGCCCGAGTCAAACAGGACCAGCGACAGAACTTTCGTACCTAGCAGGCTTCGGCCGGAACCCAGATCCACGTTGGATCCAGTCCGAGGAGAGCCCATCGTCGCTCGCCATTCGCCGGTGACCTGTAGCGTTAGGCCGGTATCGAACTCGAGTAGCAGCCTGCGCCCCACATCGGCCTGGAACCCAGTCACCGTCGCATCGCGTGCCCTGATGATCCATCTATCAGCCGACACCTCGACTAATTTCCGTCGGGACATCACGGTTCTTCCGGCAGGTAGTCGTACAGATTGCCGATGCTGTCCTGCGCCGCAGTACCGTTTGGAAGGCGTGGGTAGACCTCGCCGGTCGTATCGTCAACGAAGACATTCGGGTTTCGACTGGCCCCCCCTCGCCAGCCGGGCTGCTGCTTCACGTCCTCGATCGCACTTCGAATCTGTTTCGTTGAGTAGCCCAAAGCCCGTGCGATTGCACTAGGACGCGATTGCATTGCGCAGTTGTGGACGAGGACGCTCGCAGTAGCGGCGACGATGTAGAAGTCGTGATCGTTGTCGACGGTGAGGTCCCACATGTCTGCCGCGCCCGCCACGATGGCCGTACTGGCAACGGTTGCCAGCGTACCGCTATCAGTGAGGAGTCGGTCGCCGGCGGCGAGGTGGTCCGCCTCCGTCCAGGCGCGGCGAGTGGCGTCCCAGAACAGGTGATGCTGGGTGGCGTGGATCGTCGAGGTCTTACGTCCGGCCTTGACGGTGACGTTCATGAGGTCGGTGTCGTGGTTGACCCAGACCTTGGTGACGGTCCGGGCAGAGGTGTCGCCGGTGGTCGGGTCGGTGGCTTCGACCTTGTCCCCGACCTTGACCTGGGCCAGCGGTTTGGTGGTGCCGTCGGTCATGACCACGTTGGTGTCGGCTGTGAACGACTCTCCGCCGCAGGCGGCCGCGGCACGGTCGGCGACGGTCGCTCCTTCGTCTGCGGCAACAGCGGTAGCCACCACGATCTGGGGCTGCGGGCCGGTGTTTCCTAGTCGCTGACCTGCACCGATGCCGGCCGGCGACCCGACGGTGTCGATCACTGCGGGGGTTGAGGCCCCGACGCGGTTTTGGGCTGCGGCCGGGATCGCGCCGACCACGATGGCGGCCAGAACGAGCAGGACTCCGACGAGGGCGGCCCGGATGGGCCGCTCTCGTGACGTAGATCGAGAACCGAGCAAGCCAGCGCCAATCGGGCCGGCAAGCAACCGGATCACCGACAAGGAGTCCTTCGGGAAGCCCCGGGCCAGCGAACGTCTTTTCTGTTCCATCAGCCGGCTAGCTTCTCGAGCTTGCCGAAGGCAATGACCGCCCGCTCTCGCAGCTGTTCCGCGTGGAGCCCCCCGACTTCAGCCCGGAGCCGTTCATCGGGGCAGTAGGCGTCAACGTCGGCGAAGAGCGTGTCCAGGACTCCAAACAGGTCGGCGGGCCACTCGGTCGGATCGAGCTTATAGAGCCGGAGGAACACAACCTCGAACTCGTCGGCCGTGAGGCCGCCATCGACAAACCGCCGAATGAGGACGGCGTATGGGACTACGACACCAACCCATGAGGACCACCAGACGTCAGCCACCGCCCAAACTCCCTCTCTCGATCACGTTCTGGAGTTGAGCAGGACTCATCTGCCACCCGCTGATGAACGTGCCGTCCGGTGCCTGTACGACGACCTGAGCGGTGTTGGCGTTGTAGTTGAGGATTGCCGAATCACCCCGGTAGCTGCCGACCACTCGGGTTGTCCCGGAGTCCTGTACGAAGGCATCGACCGCCTTCCCGTATGCGCCGAAGCCGGCCGCGCCGCGTGGCTCGGTTACTCCAAAGTCGCCAGCGTGCTTGAACTTGGCCTCTAGAGCCGAGCGGCTTGCCGACAGGCTCGGGAGTTCCGTTTCTGCGGCTGCCGTGTCTGATGCGCCGACGAGTGCTTCCGCGCCGCCGAAGGCGAGCGTGGCTGTTGCGGCGAGGCCGAGGACGCCTTCGGTGCCGTATTCTGCGTCGACGTACCAGGGGCAGCCGGCTTCGGCTGCTTCCCATTCGCCTACGTAGCCGTTGATGACCCAGGAGACGGGGTCGTACTGGGTGACGGCTGCGTTGTATTCGTTGCTGCCGCGGCAGCTGCCGTCGGGGTTGTGGCCGAGGATGCACCACAGGCCGGTGGGGTCAGAGCCGTTGGCGGGGTCTTCCCGGGCGTAGCCGTAGGGGTCGCGGGTTGCTGCGACGAGGGGGTCGATGGTGAGGAATTGTCCGGTGGCGGGGTCGTACATGCGGGCGCGTAGGTAGTACAGGCCGCTGTCGCTGTCTTGGTATTGGCCTTGCCAGGTCAGCCCCGCCGTGCCGCCGGTGTGGGTGGCGACGGTGCCGTAGCTGTCGTAGCTGTATGTGCCGGCCGTCGCGCCGGCGGTGGTGGTGAGCAGGACGGTGGATCCGTTGGCGTCTTGGTGGAGGTACTGCGCGGTGGATCCGGTGATCTGCTCCACCGGCCTGCCTTCCGGGCCGTAGATGTAGGCGTTGGTCCCGTCGGACAGCAGGAGGGGGCTGCCGGCGTGGGTGTCCCATGCCAGGGACTGCTGGCCCCCGCCCGCGGGGGTCTTGGTGGCCCGTAGGCCGTCCCCGTTGTAGGTGTATGTGCTGGTCGCGCCCGCGGGGGTGATGTAGGCGGTGAGGTTGTCAGCTTGGTCGTAGGTGTAGGTGGTGGGGGCGCTGGCCCCGGTGACGGTCGAGCTGGTGCGCCGCCCGGTGGGGTCGAAGCTGAAGGTGGTCACCGGCCCGCTGCTGGGTGTCGCGGTGGTGAGCTCGTCGGTGGTGGGGTCGTAGCCCAGCGACGTGCCCGTGGACGTGCTGGTTATGTCTCCCGCCGGGTTGTACGACCACTGAGTGGTGGTTGAGCCGGTGGTGGAGCTGAGCTGAGCGTTGGGGGTGTAGGCGAAGGTCTGGGCGGCGCCGGCGGCGCCGTTGCTGGGGGTCGCGGTGGCGAGGCGACCGGCTAGCGTGGGGGTGTAGGCGTACTGGGCGAGGGTGGTAGCTCCGTTGGTGTAGGTGATGCCGGTAAGCAGGTCGTCGACGTCGTAGGTGTTGGTGCCCAGGACCCCGTTGGCGTAGGCGGTGGACTGTAGCTGCCCGTCGGGGGCGTAGGTGAACGTGTTCTTTCCTCCACCGAGCCAGTCCTGCGCGGTGTGCATCTCGTCGGCCGCGTCGTAGGTGTAGGTCGCGGCCTGGGTTGAGGTGTAGGCGATGGAGGTGGTGTTGTTGTCCAGGTCGTAGCCGTAGGTGACGGTGTGCCCGCCACCGTCGCTGACCGAGGTGAGCCGCCCCAGGGTGTCGTAGACGTAGCGGGTGGTGCCGGTCGAGTCGGCCATGGTGACGCGCCGCCCGCCCGGTGTGTAGGTGTAGGCGACGGCGTGGGTGGTCCCGTCGCTGTAGGCGATCCCGGTCAGGTGGCCCACTGCGTCGTAGCCGTAGGTGGTGACCATCGTCCCGGTCGCGGTGGGCCGCGTCGTGGTCAGCGGGTGGCTGTCCAGGTCGTAGGTGTAGCTGGTCACCCGCCCCCCGCCGTCCTTGACCGTCTGCGGGCGGTCCAGCGGGTCGTAGGTGTAGGTCGCGGTGGTGACCTTCGCCCCGTTGGACTCGGTGACGATGTTGCCGTTCGCGTCGTAACTGGTGCTGTTCCCACTCCCGCTGCCCTTGAGCACGACCACGTTGGAGACCTGGTTGTCCTTGGTGTAGGAGGTGGAGGTGTCGTAGCCGTCGGGGTCAATGACGTCGGTGACCAGCTGGTCGCTGTTCACCTTGTACTGGGTGAGGTGCCCGCCAGGGTCGGTGATGTTGAGGGGCTTCCCGTAGCCGGTGAACTTCGAGAACAGGGTCGTGTACTGAGCGGGGGTGCCGCCCGCCACATAGCCAGCCGGGGAGACGGTGGAGGTGACCCAGCCGAGCGCGTTGTACGTGGCGGTAGACTTTCGGCCAAGCGGGTCGATCATGGCAATCTGGTCGCCGTACCCGTCGTAGGTGTACTGGGTGACGTTGCCGTTCGGGGAAACCATGGCGGTGACATCACCGGGGTGGGTGGGGTCGTCGTAGCTGAATGTGGTGGTGGCCCACGTCACGCCGCCCGACGTGACGAGCGGGCGGTCGAGCTGGCGCAGGTCACCCTGGGTGTCGTACACCCACACGGTGGTGTTCCCGTCCGCGTCGGTGGCGCTGGTCTTCTCCCCGAAGCTGTTGTATGTCGCGGAGGTGGTGTACCCGAGCGGGTCCTGGGTGCCGATCGCGTTCCCAGCCGCGTCGTAGCTGACCAGGGAGGTGGCGCCCAGGGGGTCGATGACGGCGTCGGGTTCCGCCACGCCCGGGTCGTACACGTACTGGGTGGTCGCCGCATAGGCGGTGCCGTACCCCTTGGTTTGTAAGATGAGCTCGTTGTTCTGGTAGGTGTACAGGTCCTGGTTGCCCAGGGGGTGGGTGACCAGCACCGTGCTGTACCCCGCCGCATTGGGCCCGCTGAACGCGTAGCGCGTAGGAGTGTTCAGCGCCGCGTCCTGCTGGGAGCTGACCTTCCCGTTGGTGTACAGCGTGGTGGTGGTCTGCAGCATCGGGTCCTCGACCGTGGACAGAAGGTGCCCCGTGTAGCCGTACAGCCACACCTTCCCATCCACGTCGGTCACCTGGTGCAGGTTGTGGCTCGCGTCGTAGAGGTAGCTGACGCTCCTGCCCGTCAGGTCCGTGACCGAACTGATCAAGCTCGCCGCGTTGTAACCAAAGGTCAGGGTGCGCCCGGCGCTGTCGGTGACGGTGCTCAGCCGCGCGCTCGCGTCGTAGGCAAGGGTGAGGGTGTCCCCGTTCGGGGTGGACTGCGAAGCCAGGTCCCCGTTGGTCGCACCGGTGGACAGGATGAACGTGTACGTCATCCTCCCCTTGACAACATAGGTCCACGTGCTGGTCCCCTTGGTGAGGGTGGCTTCCACTCGCGGCGCGGCCTGGTAGGTGCTGCCGTTCACCGCGAACGCTGTTGTGGACCCGTTGCCCTGGGTGATCGTGACCGCACCGGTCGTCCCGTTGACCGCCAGATGCCAGGCGTAGTTGTCTGTCCACCCGTAGCCCAGCGAGCCGGCCACCCCCGAGGCGCTGGAGTCATACGTTCGGATGAACGTCGGCGGCTGACCCCGCCCGGCCATCGTCACGTCGCTGACCTGCTCCACCAAAGCCCCCGTGGCCGTATCGACGGGTTCCCCAGTGCAGATAGAACAGTTCGTGTTCTGTGCCAGGTTAGTGCCGCCAACAAGCTCTCCGGGAAGGGTCGGACCACCCGGGAACGTCAGGAGAAATGCCGGGGGCGGTGGCGCCTGAGTCACTGCCATGACCTCGTCGTCCTTGGAGCTGAAACCCGCGGTGTACAGGGTGGACCCGTCGGACGTCATCTCAGAGTTGCCCGTGAACGTTGAACCGGGAACGGGTGCGAAATCGCAACTGGTACCCCCCGAATCGGTCACCGGGGTCGTATTTCCCGCAAGCGGTGTGCTGATCGACGTGAACGGGTTGACGGAGTACAGCTGAGTTGCCCAGCAGATATTGTTGACCTGCGAGCTCCAGTTGTACCCCTGGAACGAGACGTCCAGCTGACCGGCCACGGCGGTGATCGCGGCAGAGTTGTTCAACGCATAATCCGGCACGGGGTTGTAGGGAACCTTGATGCCGACACTGGCTACCGGCTGCCAGGTGGCCAGGGAGTACCCCTCGACGTAGGGAGACTGTAGGTAACCGTCGCAACCGACATTCTCTTCGACCGCCCAAAGCGTCGTCGCATCGGCCGTGATGGACAGGATCGTGAAGCCACACTGCGCGGTCTGTGCCCCGAGGGTGATAGTGGTCGCGGCCCCGGTGATGGGGTCTACCTGTTCGATGCCCCCGACGTCACCCACCGCGTTGGCGACGTACAACATGCCGTCGGGGCCGATGGCCAGGCTCTGCTGGCCCACGTTGCCTGCCTGCACGTAGGGGCCCAGGGTGCTGGTGGCACCGGTGAGCATGGATGTGCGTCGGATCAACCCTTGTTGGATGGAGTACAGGTAGCGGCCGTCGGTGACCAGGCTGCTGACGTCCTGCACCTGGGAGGTAGCCCCATTGGTCCCATCCTGGGTGCCCGCCGAGCCGGGCGTTCCGGCGAGAACGGTGGCGGTGACGGGGCTCTGGGTGGGATCGATGCGCAAGATCGTGTCGTGAGTGCCGACGTAGAGGACGTGGTGCCACGCTGTGATCGCTGACGGGTGGTCAAAACTGATGGCGGTGCCGGACCCAGCCGTGGTGACCGGGTTGGTACCCCCCGCCAACGAAGCGACCTGCGCGACCGTGATCGGCACACCCACCCCTGCCGCGGGGTCCTGTGCCGGGCCGTAACTTGATGCGGGCACGATTTCGCGGAGCCTGTTGTCGGCGGTGTCCGCGACGAACAGGGTGCCGTCCGAGGGGTTGCCGCTGATCTGTGCGACGGACTTGAACCACGCATCAGCCCCGGTGCCGTCGGCGTAGTTGATGCCGGCACCCGCCACGAAGCTCCACACATTGCCGCCGGACTCGGCGATCTCGGCGACCCGCGGGCCGTAGTTCGCCGGCGTGCACCCCCCGTTGCCTGCACACCCATCGGGCACCGCGCGGGTGTAGATCATGCCACCCTGGGCGAACAACGGCCCGGTCGACAGCTCGGGAGACTGGAACAGGGCACTGGCCGCGCCGGAGGCGACGACGTACTGTTCGATCACGCTGAGACAGCTGCCGACCTGCACCAGCTCGTAGATCGTTCCGTTGTCCACCGCAAGCCCCTGAGCCTGGTTGGCCCCGCCGCCCCCGCCGCACGTGCCCATCGTGGGGGTTTCGAACGGTGCGTACGTCTGCGCCGCGACGTTCAGCTGGTACACCGTCGGCTGCGCCGCGCCCGCCTGAATCCCGTACAGCGTGCCGGCACCGGCCGGGACGAGCTGGGTCCAGCCGGAACCAAACCCGCTCAGCGTCGTCACTGCCTGGGAGGCGATTGCAAGCTGCTGGATCCCGCACGCGTCGGTCGCGTACAGATTCGTGCCGTCCGTCGTCAGCGTCGTCACCCCGCTCACCCGGGCTGCACCACCCGTGCCGTTGGCGCAGCCCGGCGTGCCCGGCGCCCCGGCCAGAATCGTCACGGCCCCGGTAGCGACCACGACCTGGGCGATGTAGTCGGCGCCACCGACATACTCGTCACCTCCCGCATACACCAACGCGGTGGGCGCACCCAACCCCGCCGCGATACCCGTCCCCGCAGACGTCGTGGACGCCCCGCTGCCCGCCAGCGTGCTCACCGTCCCCACCTCCAGACCGGCATGGGTCGACGGGGTCGCTGGCTCACTGGCCGGCGACGGCGCGCTCGTCGCCGACCCGTTCGTTGCGGTCACGCTGAACCTGTAGGACGCCTCGTTGCTCAACCCCGTGACCGTCGCCGATGTGGTGCCCGACGTCGTCGCTGTCACCGTGGACGTCCCCAGCACACCCGAGCTTGCGGTCACCGTGTACCCCGTGATCCCCCGCGCTCCCGGCGGGGACGCCGCCGCAGCCCACGTCACCAACGCCGCCCCGTTGCGGGGAATCACCCGCACCCACGCCGGAGCAGGCACCTGAGGGGTCACCGCCGCCGACGGCGCGCTCGCGGCGCTATGCCCCGGCGAGCCGTTCGTCGCCGTCACCGTGAACGTGTATGGCGTGCCATCCGTCAACCCCGTCACCGTCGCCGTCGTCACCGACGACGACGCCGTGGCACCGCCCGGGCTCGCCGTCACCGTGTAGGACGCAATTCCCGTGCCACCGGTGACCACCGGTGGGGTCCACGACACGACCGCCTGACTGTCCTGTGCCGCCGCCGACACCCCCGTCGGCGCCCCCGGTACGCTCACCGGCAGGAAGTACCCCTGCACATCCACCAACACGTCGGTCGACGTGGACGCGTTATAGATCGCCATCTGACCAGAAGAGCTCAGCGGCACGATCGCGAAGTTGTTCGACGTCACCCCCGGAGTCGTCGTCACCGTGCTCGCCGGATTCGGCCGCGTCGTACCCGCCTGGTACGCCTCCAGAAATCCCGCACCGACAACGTTCAATGTCGTGATCGACACCGCGGCCGCCGTCGCCCCCGACGGGACCCCACCAGCCCCGCTGACTTGCAACGTCGCCGTAGCA
>Ga0075030_100001326_pt1 | contig 22286 bp, 20 predicted proteins | sample LitLauG_LLR_2012_FD_71393 | JGI IMG/M metagenome (GOLD analysis project Ga0075030, IMG submission 71393) | Freshwater sediment microbial communities from Pennsylvania, USA - Little Laurel Run_MetaG_LLR_2012 | ecosystem: Environmental > Aquatic > Freshwater > Creek > Sediment | place: USA...
TGCCTTCTCCGAGCCCGCATTCACAGGTTGATGGCCGACTTGCGCACTTCTCCGATGGTGGAGAGGGGATCCCGCGCGCCAGTTTTCTCGGCTATCCACTTCTTTTCCGTCTCGATGATGTCCAGCAGCAGCTTCTTGTCTCCGGCGGACGGCATGTATTCCTTCAGGTGCTCCTCGTAAGCGCGATCGTCCAGTGGTTCGCCGGTTTGCGCGTGGAACTTATGTCCCGCCCAGCGGCCAATGGCGCGATTGAACTTGATGTCGGGTGCGTACAGCTTGGGCTCACCCGGTTTCAACGAACTGTTGAAGCGCTCAATCAGTCCCGCGACCTCGTCGCGGTAGAGCTGCCGGTTATAGTCGTTCAGGTCGTCCAGATCCGGGGCCTTGTCGTTCTTCGGCTCATCGTAGCGGCCCTTGACACCCCACACATAAGCCCAGTGCGCCGAGGAGGAATGATCGGTACCGAACAGATCGTAGGAACTGGAAATCCACTTATTGAGATATTTCTGGATCAACCACGGCGGAATCACGGCGGCTTCCACGATTCGGCGCAGGCCATCGTTGCCGGTACCCATGTGGAACGCCTCTTCCCGCAGCATGTAGGACATGGAGCGGCCGAGCGGAGCGAAGGCGGAGTACTTGAGCATCTGCAGTTGAAATTTTCCGTCACGGTCGACGAAGTCGGTGTAGGTGAAAAAATCCATCCAGTTATCAACCTCGACATTGAAGGCGCCGAGCAGGCGCTTGTTTTCGAAGGCGCGCCGCTCCAGCATCTTTTGCGCCTCCACCTTGCCGGAATAACCGAAGTGGTCGACCAGCAGGGCGCACATCTGCCAGCCGTGACGCATCTCCTCGATCATGACGCGGGTAATGGCGCGGCGATCCCAGTCGGTGGGCGCGTTTTCGAGCAGGTTGCGCTGCTGCTCGACGCTGGCAAACTCGGTGTCGCCCTGGTAGACGATCATGTTCATCAGCGCATCGCGCATCTGCTGGGTCGGCATCTGGCGCAGGTTCTCCCACTTGCGGCGGCCTTTGTAGGAGCCAAATTCGATCTCTTCGATGTCGATGGCTCCGTAGAGCGTGTCGAAGTGGAAGGCTTCGATGTCTTCGGTGTTGACGCCGATGTCTTTGCGCCAGTCATTGAAAAGGCCGATCCAGTCGCTGAAGGTTCCGATTTTGGCTACTTTGCCGGGCATATCAAACATACCTTTCTCACCACAGGGGGCAGGGAGGAACGCAGGTATGCGTTTCTGGTCACTCCGTTTCGCACCCTTCTCCTACTTCGCTTTGAAAACAGCCGGGCGCTTCTCTACGTACGCGGCCAAGCCTTCTTTCGCGTCTTCGCTCTGGAACAGCAACTGCTGGTTCTCACGCTCAACCGCCAAGGCTGACTCCATGGGGATCTCCCAGCCGGTTTGCACGGCGCGCTTGATGCGTCCGACCGCCTTTGCCGCCTTGTTCGGGGGACAAAATTGCTTGGCGTACTCCATGATGTTTTCCATGAAGCCTTCGCGTTCGTAAATGTCGTTGATGATGCCGAGTTCCTGCGCCTCTTCGAAGGAGAAGGTGTTTCCGGTGACCATCAACTCGATCGCCTTGCTCTTGCCGACGAGTCGCGAAAGACGCTGCGTGCCACCGGTACCGGGGAGCACACCGAGGTTTACCTCGGGCAGGCCGATCTTGCCCGCGTCTTTCCGCGCGATGCGAATGTCGGCCGCCATGGCGATTTCCAGCCCTCCGCCCACACAGTGTCCGTTGATGGCGGCGATCACCAGCTTGGGCGTGTGTTCCAGACGCAGGAGCATTTCATTGGCGTGGAGGCAGAAGTAGTACTTGAATGTGGGATCGACGCTGGACAGCATCTTGATGTTCGCGCCCGCGGAGAAAAACTTGTCGCCCGCGCCGGTCAGCAGGATGACGTAGGCATCGTTGTCCATGCGCGCCTTGAGGATGGCATCGTCCAGTTGGCGGTTCATTTCGTAGGTGTAAGTGTTGGCGGGCGGATCGCACATCTCGATGACCGCAACGCCGCCAACGGTGCGGTAGTTGATGAGTTGCTTCGTCGTTTCTCCGGTTGCCGGCTGCATTGTGGTGGCCATGTGAATCGCTCCTTGAATCGTACGATGTCAGAAACTCGTGCTGCCCTCAGGGGCTAACGCCCAATACTCTCTGCTACTCATAGGGTACGGCTGTGCTCTTCCCGGAACCTTTCGCCCCAAAATGCGTCCTCACGAGGCCTCCGCGCTCCTTGCCACCCTTCGCGCCGGCCATCACGCCTCGCAGGAACACATCGCCCATCTCGCCGGCGATGGATCTGGCGTCTGCGTCCACGCGCGGATTGTGCCAGGTGTAGATCCAGTTCATCATGCCAAACAGGCTGAGCACAGCGATGCGCGTGGCAAAATGCAGGTCGCGCTCGCGCTTCAGTTCGTCGAGCAGGCCCACGCAGATGCGGTAGTACTCGCGCTTGATGGCCGCCAGTTCGCTGGCAAAACCGTTCTTCAGCACCTCGGCTTCGTGGGTCAGAACCTTCATCGCGGCCTGGTTCGCCAGGAAATATTCGAGGTGGTTGAGGATGAAGATGCGGATGCGCTTTTCCGGGTCCGCTACTCCTTCAAGCCGCTGCTTCAGCCGCATCACGATGGTAGTGAAGGTGTGCTTCTGAATCAGGAACAGCAGCCGCTCTTTGGATTCGAAGTAGTAATAAAGTCCGGCCAGCGACATGCTGGTCGCACGCGACAGATCGCGCATGGAAGCGCCTTCGTAGGTCTTCTCGCAGAAAACCGCGGTGGCATGTTCCAGGATCTCCGCCAGGCGCTTGTCATAGCGCGTCTCGGGAAGCGGCAACGCCTTACCTTTGCGCGCGGAGTTCCTGGCAACCCTGGAAGGACTCGGCATGATTGTGCGGAAAATGCGAACGTGCTCATTCGAACGTTCGTTCGAAGGCAGTATAACTCGGCGTGATCCTGATCACAAGCTAGGGTTAACTACTTGGATTTCTTCTTCTTGCCAGCTGCCTCATAGGCTCGACCCAGCCAATCGAGGGCGTCGTGCAGGTCGGAATCGGAGGAAAGTTCGAAGGTGTACCAGCGCGCCTTCTCCATCTGCATATTTCCGACGCGCGCATCGCTCTCGAGGCGGGCGCCCAAGCGGGCACTGGCGTCCACCAGTTTAAAGACCAGCGAGTTCGGCGTCTGCATCGCACGCGTGCGCGGCAACGCCCCAAACATCAGGTCTTTGCGGTAGAGGGCAGTAAATCCGAAAAACGATTTGGTGGTCACGTGGGGCCAGTCACCAATCTCGGCGGCCAGCGCAGACGACCATGCTTTCATCTGCTCCGAGACCGGAGGCAGCTTTGCCCGCGGTGTCTTCGGCGGTTTCATGGATGCGAAGCGGCAGCGGGCGAAGTGACGGCCGGTTGCTCGCTGACCACCCTCTGCACCAGGAAGAGTTTCTTGACCTGATTTCGATCGTACTTCTGATCCTTGCCGTCGACGCGCACGACCATCGTGTCCAGCGACATGGAAAGCACATCGCCGAGCAGCGTGGTCCCATCGCGAAGTTCCACGGTGTCCCGCGACATTCCGCCCAGTTCAAAGGTGACACTTCCGCCGGGTAGTTCATCGGCCGTTACTTCGAGGGGAGTGTTTCCGGGCGCATAGCCCTCTTTGTTCAGGTCGAGCGTGTGCATGCCGATGGTGAAGTCCACTACGATCGGGGTCATGCCATAATCCTGCCGGTCGACTTTCAGGGCAGCTCCTGGCGGTACCGACACCACCTTCAGCGGGATCGTCCGGCCGGAGAGCAGCTTCAGGCCCACCGGTGTGCCTGCCACGGAAAACTGCAGTTGTGCTTTTTCCGAGCGCTTCGAGGCAATCTCCGGAAGGCGCAACAGGCCGCGCCCGATTCGCACTCCGTTTTTGTCGCTGACAAAGACGGTGAATACGGAGTGCGGCACGGTCTGGTGCGAGAGGTTTTGCACGGTCACATCGGAAACAAAGATGCCTTGTCCGTCCACAATACCGGACTGCTGATACTTGCCGAAAACGAATTTTAACGTCGGCTGATCATCCGGCCAGGAAAGAATGATGGGGAAATCGGCTTGCGCAGGACAAAAGGAAGCCATCAGCAGCAGGAGGCAAAGCAAAACAAGGGTCAGATTCCGGTTCATTTGTGGGTGAGTTTTAGCACAGGGGTCCGGGCCCGCACAATTATTCCGCCGGGTTCCACCAGAACGGCCTCAGTTTCTTATGTCGGCCAGCAGGCACTCCACTTCGGATTTCAGGTCCGCCGTGAGGGGCAGAAAGGGCAGGCGCGCGGGCCCACCGTAGTAGCCATTCAGATCCATGCCGTGCTTCACGCCGGGGATGCCGAGTTCTCCGGCGATGCGCTCGGCGGCTTTGGCAATGCGTTCCTGCTTGAGGCGGGCGAGGCCGGCGTCACCTTCTTTCCAGGCAGCATAAATCTCGTAGCAGGCGGTGGGGGCTGCTGCGGCAAAAGCCAGGATGGCGCCTACGGCTCCAGCATCGAGGGAGGGTTGCAGTTTCTGCGCGGAACCGACCAACACCTGGAACCCGACTTCCTTCTGGCGAGTCTTTATCTTGCCCACAACCATGACCGCCGGCGAAGAGGGCTTGACTTTGGCAGCGCCTGACAGCACGCCGACCGGCACCAGTTCCCCGCCCTCGCTGGGCGCTGCAGCCGCCGCGATCATGCGCGGGGTGACGGCGTCGAAGGTCTCGGTAACCGTGGCGGTGCGTTGGATGTGGCGCGTGCCTTCGACCATCCTGCGGACTTTTTCCACGTCGCCGCTGGATTCCTTGATGCCGATCAGGTTCGGGTGCTCGGCCAGTTCGATGACCACTTCGGCGGGCATGTCGTATCCGGTGGCCTGGGGAAAGTTGTAGATGATGACGGGCAGCGGCGAGCGGTCAGCTACCGTGCGATAAAACGCGAGCAGGTTGGCCGGGTGCATCTGCTTCTTGTAGTAGTGCGGCGTGCGCACCATGGCCACGTCGTAGCCGAGGTTGGCGGCGTATTCGGTGAGGCGAAGGGTCTCGATGGCGGACTCGATGCCGGTGCCGGCGACCAGAACTTTGCTGGGCGCGGCGGCATCGCGCGCGGTCTTGAACACGTCGCGGCGTTCCTGGTCGGAGAGCAGGATGGCCTCCCCGGTCGAACCGAGCACGACGATCCCGGCCACTGGCGTGCGCGAGTGGCGCTCGACATTGGATTCGAGCTTTTTGAAATAGACGTTGCCGTCGGGATAGAAAGGCGTGGTGATGGGAGGAAAAATGCCGTTCAAGAGCATAGCTATCACCCCAGTATCAGCGTATCACCGCTTGGGCGGACAAAGCACCGGAATGGCTTCCCGCTTGTTCCGGCGGCAGACCCTAAAGTCTTCTCCCTCCGCGGTAACGACCTGGTACGGAGGATACGACTCGCTCGTACGAATCAGGCATACCTCGGCCAGGTCGGGATGGCAGCCGGCGTATCGCGCCGGGAGGGCGTACAGGTGTTCTATCTCGCCCTCGCGGTCAAAGGCGATGCGGACAGTACCGTCGCGCAACCTGCCAAGCACTTGCGGGCTGGACTGGAGATGAAACCCGGTCCCGGCCAGCACAGCCTGGCATGTCAAGCCGGATAAAGGACATTCGAGAGCGTCGGGGCTCCGTTTCTTAGCGATTGGTTGGCCGCACCGAGTCGACTGACGAATGCTCCGAATCGAGCCCTTGCCTCATGCGGGCAATGTTCTGTCCCGCAGAACTCCGAGGCGTACGTTTCCTAGGTCTTGGCTCCCACCCGTTCCGCGTGCAACTGCTGCAGCGCTTTTACGTTGACTTCGCCGCGCTGCAGGGCGGCGATGCCCTCCGCGGCGGCACGGGCAGCGGCCAGCGTCGTGATCGTGGGAATGCGGGCTACGACCGCGGCGCGACGGATGGCCTTCTCATCGAACCAGGGCTCCTGGCCGCTGGGGGTGTTGACGACCAACTGAATACGCTGGCCCTTGATGAAGTCGACCACATTGGGGCGTCCTTCTTTGACTTTGTAGACGCGTTCCACATTCATGCCGGCGGCCTCGATCACGTCGGCCGTGCCGGCGGTGGCGACGAGTTTGAATCCCATCTCGACGAACTTTCGCGCGACCGGGGCGACGTGCGGCTTGTCATGGTCGGTGACGCTGAGGAAGACGGCGCCAGCGGTGGGAAGCTTTTGTCCGGCGGCCAGTTGCGCCTTCGCGAAAGCTTCGCCAAAGTTGTCGGCCACGCCCATGACCTCGCCGGTGGACTTCATCTCCGGACCGAGCACGGTGTCGACGCCCGGAAACTTGCTCCAGGGGAACACCGGGGACTTGACGAAGTAGGAACTTCCGGTATCGAGGTCGGCGCGGTGGTCAACATTTTCCGGCAGAAATTCGCGCAGCTTTCGGCCGGTCATCAGCCGTGCCGCGATTTTCGCCATCGGGATGCCCGTGGCCTTGGAGACGTAAGGCACGGTGCGCGAGGCGCGCGGGTTCACTTCGAGCACGTAGACCTTGCCGCCCTCGGAGCCGTTGCCGCCAACTTGCGAACCGCCGCGCGGGATGGCGAACTGAATGTTCATCAGCCCAACGACTTTCAGAGCGCGCGCCAGCTTGAACGTGTATTCGCGCATACGCTCGAGCAAAGCCTGCGGGATATCGACCGCGGGCAGCACGCAGGACGAGTCGCCGGAATGGATGCCGGCCTCTTCGATGTGCTGCATGATGCCGCCGATCACTACGTCCTCTCCGTCGGAGAGCGCGTCGACGTCGACCTCAATCGCGTTCTCAAGGAAGTGGTCGATCAGCACCGGCCGATCGTGCGAGTATTCGACCGCTTCCTTCATGTAGCGCACGATCGATTCCTCGTCGTAGGCGATGACCATGGCGCGCCCGCCGAGCACGTAGGAGGGTCGCACCAGCACGGGATATCCGATGCGCTTCGCGCCTTCGACCGCTTCTTCAATCGAGGTGGCCATGGCCCCCGGCGCCTGCGGAATCTGCAGGTCTTCGAGCAGTTTGTTGAATTGCTTGCGGTCTTCGGCAAGATCAATCGACTCAGGCGAGGTTCCAATGATCTTGACACCTGCTTCTTTAAGAGGCAGCGCGAGGTTCAGCGGCGTTTGCCCGCCGAACTGCACAATCACGCCGACGGGCGCGCCTTTTGCGGTCTCGTGCTGGTAGATGGACCACACATCTTCGAAAGTGAGCGGCTCGAAGTAAAGGCGGTCGCTGGTGTCGTAGTCGGTCGAGACGGTCTCGGGATTGCAATTGATCATGATCGTCTCGTAGCCGTCTTCATGCAGGGCGAATGATGCGTGGCAACAGCAGTAATCGAATTCAATTCCCTGCCCGATGCGGTTGGGCCCGGAACCGAGAATGATGACTTTCTGCTGGTCGGTGGGTGCGGCCTCGTCTTCATCCTCGTAGGTCGAGTAGAGGTACGGAGTGAAGCTCTCGAATTCGGCGGCGCAGGTGTCGACGCGCTTGTAGACCGGCATGACGCCGTGTTTCTTGCGCAGGTGCCGGACCTTCTCCTGTCCCTCAAGGCGCCACGCGGCGGCAAGGCGGCCGTCGGAGAATCCCATGCGCTTCGATTCGCGCAGCACCTCGGTGGGAATCGAGTCCATGGGATGCTTTTCCAGTTCGAGCTGCTGGTCGTTGATCTGCTTGAGCTGGTAGAGGAACCAGGGATCCATCGAGGTCATGGTAGCAACCTGCTTGACGGTGTGCCCCTGGCGGAGGGCATATTGCACGTAAGCCAGCCGCTCCGGATGGGGCGTTACCAGGCGCTGGGTCAGAATCTTGGGCTCGAGCTTGACCGAGCCGACGCGCTTGCCGGTGTCGAGTGAGCGGATGCCCTTCATCAGGGCTTCTTTGAAGGTGCGACCGATGGCCATGACTTCGCCGACGGATTTCATCTGCGGGCCGAGGGTGTCGTCAGCGCCGGGAAATTTCTCGAACTGCCACTTGGGAATCTTGACGACCACGTAGTCAAGGGTCGGCTCGAAACAGGCGGGGGTTTTGCGAGTGATGTCGTTGGGAATCTCGTCGAGCGTGTAGCCGACGGCGAGTTTTGCGGCGATTTTCGCGATGGGGAATCCAGTGGCTTTTGACGCCAGCGCCGATGAACGCGAGACGCGGGGGTTCATCTCGATCACGACCATTCGGCCGGTGGAAGGATTTACGCCGAACTGGATGTTCGATCCTCCCGTATCAACGCCGATCTCGCGGATCACGGCGATGGAGGCGTCGCGCATGGCCTGGTATTCGCGGTCGGTGAGCGTCTGCGCCGGGGCCACCGTGATGGAGTCGCCAGTGTGCACGCCCATGGGATCGAAGTTCTCGATCGAACAGATGATGATCACGTTGTCCCGGGTGTCGCGCATCACCTCGAGTTCGAATTCTTTCCAACCCAGAACCGACTCTTCAATCAGCGCTTCGTGGACGGGAGACAGATCGAGGCCGCGGGCCAGCACTTCTGCGAGTTCTTCGCGGTTGTAGGCGATGCCGCCGCCGGTGCCGCCCAGGGTGAACGAGGGACGGACGATGACCGGAAATCCGATTTTGCCGGCGAATTCCAGGCCGTCTTTGGCGTTGTTGACCAGCGCTGATTTGGGAACATCGAGGCCGATGCGCTGCATGGCGTCTTTGAAGAAGAGGCGGTCTTCGGCCTTCTTGATGGCCTCGACATTGGCGCCGATCAGGATGGCATCGTATTTTTCGAGCACGCCACCGTCGGAAAGTTCGATGGCGAGGTTCAACGCCGTCTGTCCGCCGACGGTTGGCAGCACGGCAAATCCCGCGCCCGGCGACATTTCGCGCTCGATGCGAATGATCTCTTCAAGATATTCCAGCGTGAGCGGCTCAATGTAGGTGCGGTCGGCGAACTCCGGGTCGGTCATGATGGTGGCCGGGTTCGAGTTCGCCAGCACCACCTCGTAGCCCTCGGACTTGAGCGCCTTGCAAGCCTGAGTGCCGGAGTAGTCGAACTCCGCCGACTGCCCAATGACGATGGGGCCGGAGCCGAGGATCAGGATTTTCGAGATGTCAGTACGTTTGGGCATTATGGGGTTTTCTTCTTGGCAGGAAAGGGTTCTATTTCTGCTGCGTGGCTCGGGATTTTGCTCTGAACGGGCAGGCCTTCGAGGCGTGCCGTATCAGCCTCACTCAACAGCGAGGGCGCTAGCCCCTGAGGTACCTGGTCTAACTCGAAGCCGACAGGTGCCGACGAATATGGAAACTCCCCGTCCCGTTCGCACAAATACTTGCCGACCGGATTCTCCCGAATGTAGGAAACGTGATGCAAATAGTCGCCTGTTTCCCGGATTCGATGATCCCAAACTCCCTTTTGCCAGACTTCCATGTTCGAGCTGAGTTCTGCCTTCGCCCGATACGAAAATCCGCCCCTGATGAATCGGACGGCCTTCTCCCGGCTCGTTGTCGGCGTCAGGAGAACGTGAATGTGGCCGGGCATCACGACCAAATGCCGCGAGTAGGCCAACCCACGGTAGCGAGAGCGAGTATCAACCAGAAGTTTCCTCCCGCGCTTAGATTGAAACAGCGGGCGACGCCCCCAAGTCGCGGAGGTGATCATGTCGGTGTTGCCCGCGCTGGTAGCGTGTTCTCTGGTCGACCTCACTGCGGTACCTCAGCGGCGAAAGCCGCAAATCGCTTCTATGCATCTAGCCGCGCCCTTGACGGCGCGCTTTTACGTCAAGACCGATCAAGCTGTGCGCGCAAACGGGCTACCGTTTCCACTCCTCCATCATCTTCGTGAACTCTTTGAACAAGTAATGCGAATCGTGCGGTCCGGGCGCGGCTTCCGGGTGATATTGCACGCTGAACAGCGGCAGGTTGCGGTGGCGCAGGCCCTCGAGCGTCTGGTCGTTCAGGTCGACGTGGGTAAGTTCGACTTCGCTGTCCGGCAGCGAATCGGGATCGACGGCGAAATTGTGGTTGTGCGCGGTGATCTCGATCTTGCCGGTCTTCAACCGCTTGACCGGATGATTGCCCCCGTGGTGGCCGAACTTTAACTTGAAGGTTTTGCCTCCAAGTGCAATACCTGTAAGCTGATGGCCGAGGCAGATGCCGAAGATCGGCTGCCGGCCCAACAGGCGGCGGATCGAATCGACCGCGTAGGTACAGGGCTCGGGATCGCCCGGACCGTTCGACAGGAAGACGCCGTCGGGCTTCAGCGCCAGCACGTCCTCGGACGGGGTCTGCGCTGGGACTACAGTAACCTTACAGCCCTCGCCGCGGAGCTTGCGCAGGATGTTCTGCTTAATGCCGAAATCGTAGGCGACCACGTGGAACAGGGGCGGCTCGTCCTTCACCCCGACCACGGCAACCGGCTCGTGGGAGCGTTCGCCAACCTCCCACACGTACGACCGCTTGGTGCTGACTTCCTTGGCCAGGTCGGTGCCGTCCATCTTCGGAATCGAGCGCGCCTTGGCAGTCAGCTTTTCGCCGTCACTTTCAATCGTCGAAACCACGCCGCGCATCACGCCGTGGTCGCGCAGATGGCGCACCAGTGCCCGCGTGTCAATGTCCGACAGCACGGGCACGTTGAACTGCTCCAGGTATTCCTCGGCCACCTGCTGCGAGCGCCAGTTCGAACTCACCTTGGAGAACTCACGCACGATCAGTCCTTCGATCCAGGGGCGCGTGGCTTCGCTGTCCTCGTGGTTGGTACCGTAGTTGCCGATTTCCGGGTTGGTCAGGACAACGATCTGTCCGGAATAGGAGGGATCGGTGAAGATTTCCTGGTAACCAGTGATGGAAGTATTAAAAACAACTTCGCCGTAGCATTCGCCTTTGGCGCCGTAGCCTTTGCCTCGGAAGACGCGACCGTCTTCCAGCGCAAGGATAGCCTGCATTCTCGCTCCGAGGAGTGGATTTTCAGAATTTTAGCAGGGATGAACCGAGCGGCCAAGGGCACAACGCGAAAATACTGAGGAAAATTATTGATGCGGCAAAACTACCGTACGCGTCCCAGCTTATCCATCGGCCAATAGCCGAACACGGCTTTGCCGTAGATGTAGGTCTGATTGACGGGGCCAAAGTCTCGGCTGTCGTTCGACATGGAGCGATGGTCGCCTAGCACAAAATAGCAGTGCTCGGGAACCACGGTCTCCGGGTACGACCGGGCGTCGGCGTAGGCTATGGGCACGTAGTCTTCGTCCAGAGCCTCACCGTTCACAAACACCTGCCCGCCGTCGATGCGGATGCGGTCGCCGGCCGTCCCGATCACGCGCTTGATGTAGCTTTTCGAAGGATCGCGGGGATAGCGAAAGACGACGATATCGCCGCGCTCGATGGGCTCGAGGCGGTACACGAACTTGTTGACGAAGATCCGTTCCTGATCCTCGAGCGAAGGCATCATGCTGGTGCCTTCCACCTTGACCGGCTGGTAGAGGAAGATGATGATAAAGGCTGAGATAGCCAGGGAAATAATCAGATCGCGGACCCAGATTCCGAAACCTGCGCGGGGACGCGGCGAAGGATTCACCCCCGTATCCGCAGCCACGGGCGACGCGGGAATAGACGAAGGGCTACGGTCTGGGCTGAGCTCCGGCATGCCGTCTTTTAGTATACAGAACGCAGCCTAGGGCCCGCGGGTTGTCTGAAACGTCAACGGGACATTGCCCGTGTGTGTCCCCGAATCTGGGCCCGAGCGGTTACAATTATCCTCACTGGGGGATCTGTCATGATGCGCAGCTGTTGGACCAACGCCATCGTTTACCGCGGCTTTACCTTAGCTTTCGTTTTCCTCGTGACCCTGAGCATGTCGGCGCAGTGGGCTCTGCCCCAGGAGGATAAAGGCGTGCCGGCGTATAACGCCGCGCCTCCACCCAAGGGCACGAAGCTGCCCGCCATCCTCGCCAAGGCGGATTTGTGGGGTGCCGACGCCCAGTATGCCTACCAGACGCACGCCTACGAACTGGCGGCGAAGATTCCCAATGTCCTCCATCAGCAGCCCTGCTATTGCTACTGCGACCGCATGGGCCACAACAGCCTCCACAGCTGCTTCGAGAACACGCATGGGGCGCAGTGCGACACCTGCATGAAGGAGCTTTATTACTCCTACCAGCAGAGCAAGAAGGGGAAGACGGCCACGCAGATCCGGGCGGGGATCATCAAGGGCGAGTGGAAGCAGATTGATCTGCAGTCGGCGGCGCAGATTAACTAGGCGCGAGCAACAAGTCCCAAGTTCCTCGTACCGAGCCGGACGGGCGGAGGCCCCTTAGTCTCCCGGGTCCCAGGTATACGCCGCACGATGGTGCCTTCCCCGAACTGGACCTGCACCCACCATTTGAGTAATACTCTACTGCTCAGCTAGCGAGCACCATTTGCAAGGAGTTGCCTTATTTCCAAGAGCACAGGAAGAGTTTTGCACATGGCTCAGAAACCCACCGCGAAGAAGCCGATGGCGGAAGATCCACGCTACACGCAGGCTCTGCAGAGCTACGAAACCGGGCTGCGCGCCATGCAGGAGCACAAGTTCGACAAGGCCAAGCCTCACTTCCAGAAAGTCATCGCGGGTCCTAGCAAAGAGCTGGCAGACCGGGCCGGAGTTCATCTCAACATCTGCAACCAGCATCTGGAACGGAGCGCGGCCACCCAGTTCAGCACCGCTGAGGAGCACTTCGACTTTGCGGTTTCGCTGATGAATGTGGGGGACTACGTCACCGCCCGCGAACATCTGGAGAAATTGCTCAAGCAGAATCCCCGGGCTGACTACGTGATCTATGGCATGGCCGCGCTCGACTGCATGACGGGGCGTGTAGAGGACTCCCTCAGGCGTCTCGACGAAGCGCTACGGGTAAATCCCCAGCTGCGTTTCCAGGCACGGAACGACTCCGATTTTCAGAACCTGGCGGAGGATCCCCGCTTCACGGAGCTGCTGTATCCGGACCCCGGCGCTGAACTCGATTCCGACAACGGCGACCTGGGCGAGACCGAACCGATCTGAGCCGTTCGCGGCCCGAATCGCGAGGAACCGCAATGCATCCCAACAGCAAGGAACTCTTGTCCCCGGAGAAGACTGCCCGCGAGCGCGGCCTGCGCGTGGTCGCCATTGGCGGGGGCACGGGGCTCTCGACGCTGCTGAAAGGGCTGAAGCGGTTCGTGCATTCGCCCGCCGAGATCAGGGCGGCTCGCGACGAAGCACTCGCCATTCGGGATCTGTGCGCCGTGGTCACGGTCAGCGATGACGGCGGATCGAGCGGCCGCCTGCGCAAGGAATTCAACATGCTCCCGCCGGGCGACATTCGCAACTGCATTGTCGCCCTCAGCGAAGATGAGGCTTTGCTTTCCAAACTCTTCCGGCACCGCTTCGACAAAGGTTCGGGGCTGGAAGGTCACAGCTTCGGGAATCTGTTTCTGGCCGCCCTCACCTCCCTCACCTCGGATTTCTCGGAAGCGGTTCGCCTGTCGTCAGAAATCCTGCTTACGCGCGGCCACATCTACCCGGCGACCACTTCGAACGTTGAACTGGAAGCACTGATGGAGGATGGCACCCGGGTTCGGGGCGAAACGAAAATCACGGCCAGCAAAGGACGCATCCGTGAGCTATCCCTCGTCCCTCCCGATGTGGGGCCGATGCCGCAGACTCTTGACGCTATTGCCGAGGCCGACCTCATCACCATCGGCCCGGGATCGCTCTTCACCAGCCTGATTCCAAACCTGCTGGTGCGGGGTATCTCGGAGGCGATTGTCACCTCTCCGGCAACCAAGGTCTACATCTGTAACCTGATGACGCAGGCCAATGAAAGCCTCGGGCTCACCGCGGCGGATCACATTCGCGCGCTTAATCGTCACGCCCAGAAGCCTCTGTTTGACTACGCGCTGATCAACCGCACGCCGGTGTCAGAGGAACTGAAAGCCAAATACGCCACCGAGGGCGCCTGCCAGATCGAAAACGACCTGGAGGCGATCGAGACTCTGGGAGTAATCCCGGTGCTGGGCGACTATCTGGAGGAGGGGGGAGTCGCGCGCCACAATACGACCCGAGTGGCCCGTGATCTGATGGAACTGGTCTCCCAGCAACCTCGCAGCTTGCGGTCCTCGTAGCGGGCCCCTGTGGGGACAGTCGCCCGGCTGTTCGGACCGAGCCCAACTCGACGCTGCGCACGCGCTTCCTGTATCGTGAGACTTCGGCGCGAGGCTCTACCGTCTTCGTTTGCGGACTACATCATGCGTGCTCCCCTTCTCATTTTCTGCCTCCTGTTTGCAGCGGAAGCGTCCTGTCTCGCCCAGGCCGCTCCCGAACCGGGCGGCCACGAGGTCGAAATCTGGGCCGGGGGCGGCCACTCCGTCCCGGGCGGCACCAAGAATACGGGAGCCTTCAACGTCGGCCTGCGCTATGGATGGATCCTGTCCGGGCCACACTTGCCAGGATTCCTTCGCGGAGGTTTCGAATATGCGGTCGACGCCGTGCCGGTTTTCCTGGTCTTTCAGCCCGCGAACACCACTTACGGCGTGGGATTCGACCCGCTCGGCCTGAAGTGGAATTTCGAGCGCCACGGCCGCATCTCGCCCTATCTTGAGTTGACCGGCGGCACCGTGTTCACCAACCACGATGTTCCGACCGGAACCAATACGGTGAACTTCATGGACCAGGCCGCGCTCGGCGTGCACGTGCTCGGCTCGAAGCACAACGTGAGCCTGGAACTGCGCTACATGCACATCTCGAACGCAGGCCTGGCGACGCCAAATCCCGGAGTCAACACGGTCCAGGTGCGGCTGGGAGTGGGCAGATTCTTTGGCCGCGGGAAACGCTGAGAGAAATCAGTCAGGTATGAATCGATGAGTGCGCAGGCAAGCCTGCAACATTTGAGAACTAGGCGGAGTGCCGATTCGAGCGGCGTCCCGAACCCTTGCCCGCACCCGATTCTTCCCCCATCCTAGGAAATAAGGGCGTGTGAGGAGAGGCTAAGTCTATGCAACGTCGTGATTGGTTAAAGTCCGCCGCCAGCGCCGGGATATTTGCAGCAGCGACACCTCTGGTCAGGTCGCAGGAGCAACTGGCACGCGCCGGCCGCGGCATGCCGGCTCCGCGCATCAAGGACATCAGCGTCATCGAATGCCAGCCTGCAGGTGTGCGGCTTACGGTAGTGAAAGTCACTACCGATCAGGATGGTCTCTACGGCTACGGTTGCGCCACCTTCACACAACGTGCCGACCTGGTGAGACCAGCCGTCGAGAAGTACCTCAAACCCTTTCTGCAGAACAAGCCGACCGATCGCATCGAAGATATCTGGCAGTCGTGCTACGACAGTTCTTATTGGAAGAACGGACCGGTGCTGAATAATGCGCTGAGCGGCATCGACCAGGCGCTCTGGGATATCAAGGGCCGGCAGGCCGGTATGCCCGTGTATCAACTCGCCGGCGGCAAATGCCGAGAGGCGGTTGACACTTACACCCACGCCGATGGCGCTGAGTTCGAGGAGGTGGTCGAAAACGCCAAGCGAATTATCAGTCAAGGCTTTCGCAACGTGCGGGTGCAAGTCGGAGTGCCGGGTATGGCGGGATACGGAGCGCGGCGCAGCGGAACCACGGTGCCCGCCCTGCACGACCAGCCGGTGTTTGAACCCGCGTACTATATGCGGCGGGCCTTGAAGCTGCTGGAGAAATGCCGGGAGGAGTTAGGCGATGAAGTCGAATTGCTCCATGATATGCACGAACGGCTGTTGCCGAACCAGGCCGTTCAGTTTTGCAAGGATGCGGAAAGGTTCCGGATGTTTTTCCTGGAAGATCCGCTTTCGCCGGAAGATCTCGGCTATTTCCGTCAGATTCGCGAAAACTGTGCCACTCCAATCGCTATGGGCGAACTCTTCAACAGTCCCCACGAATGGCAACCGCTGATTTCCGAGCGCCTGATCGATTACATCCGCGTACACGTCTCGCAGGCTGGAGGTTTCACGCCCGCCCGCAAGATTGCCATCCTGGCGGAGCAGTTCGGCGTGCGGACCGCCTGGCATGGGCCGGGCGACGTGTCTCCGGTGGGCCACATGGCAAACGTGACGCTCGACCTCGTCAGCTACAACTTCGGCATTCAGGAGTACTCGCCCTTTAACGAACGCACGCAGGAAATCTTTCACGGCTGCCCGGAGATGAAGGACGGATATCTCTGGGTGAGCGAAAAACCGGGCTGGGGGATTGAAATCGATGAAAAGGCGGCGGCCAAGTCACCCTTCTCCCAAAGCGACAACGGACTGAACGGCGGTTGGGGAGAAATTCGCAAGCGCGACGGCACGGTGATCAAGCAGTAGCGGGCAGATCCGAGGATGCGGCAAAACCTGTGAGCTGTCGTAATCGGGCCTCAGTATTCCCCGACCGGATTGCGAAGTTTCATCCTGCCCTCCCTCGCCCCGCCCGGCCTCGCCTTGCGCCCATCCCTGACGCCAGCTATTCTCATCGGTTATGTCTACGCTCGTCGAATGTGTTCCGAATTTCTCTGAAGGCCGCGATAAGGCCAAAGTTGATGCCATCGTCGAGGTCATGAAGATCCCCGGCGTCTTTCTGCTTGACCGCGAGAGCGACTTCGACCACAACCGCTCCGTCATCACCCTGGTCGGCGAGCGGGACGCGCTGCAAGAGGCGGCCATCCGCGGGGTGGGTAAGGCCGCCGAACTGATCGATCTTAACGTGCACAGGGGCGCGCATCCGCGCATGGGGGCGACCGATGTTGTGCCTTTCATTCCCATCGACGGGGTCACGATTGAAGATTGCGTGGCCATGGCGCGGCACGTCGGCGAACAGATCTGGAAGCGCTTTCAGATCCCGATTTATTTGTACGAGTCCGCCGCGACAGCGCCGGAACGCCAGAATCTGGAGAATATCAGGCGGGGCCAGTTCGAAGGCATTCGCGCTGAAATCGCCACTAATCCCGCGCGGCGCCCCGATTTCGGCGAACCGCGCGTACATCCTACGGCAGGCGCAACGGTGGTTGGAGCGCGGAAGTTTCTTATCGCATACAACGTCTTTCTCAACACTCCCGACGTCGAGATGGCCAAGAAGGTCGCCAAGGCGGTGCGCTTTTCCAGTGGCGGCATGCGCTTCGTCAAGGGGGCCGGATTTCTGGTGCGCGGGCTGGCGCAAGTGTCCATGAACCTGACCGACTTCGAGCAGACGCCCGTGCATCGCGTCTTCGAACTGGTCAAGCGCGAGGCCGCCCGCTACGGCGTGATGCCGATTTCCAGCGAGATCGTGGGTCTCATTCCCAAGAAGGCTATCGAGCAAGCTGCCGAATGGTTCCTGCAGGTTGAGAACTTTGACTCGTCGCTCATCCTGGAAAACCGTCTCGCCGCGGTCATGGGCGGCAAGATGGCGGTCGGCGGCCTGCGCGCCGGGGTTGAGCCATTTATCGAGCAACTGGCCGCGCCTACGGCCACTCCCGGTGGCGGCAGCGCTTCGGCCGCGTCCGCCGCAATGGGCGCCGCACTCGCGGCGATGGTCGCTTCCATGTCCCGCGGCAAGAAGGCTTACCTGCAATACGAAGCACAACTCAGCGCGGCGATCGCCCGGCTGGGTCCGTTGCGCGAGGAACTCAAGGCCGCCATTAACGCCGACGCCGAGTCCTACGACGCGGTGATGAAGGCCTATCGGCAGGCCAAAGCTGCGGCCGATGAACAAACGTCGGAGGCTTTGATCGAATCCGCCCTGAAGGAAGCCACCTCTATCCCTCTGAGCGTCGCCGAGAAAGCCCACGCGGTCTCCCAGATCGCGCACTCGCTCGAGCCCATTACGAATCCCAATATGAAGTCGGACCTGTCAACCGCCCTCGCACTGGCTCGGGCCGCCGTTGCCGGCGCCCTCTCCAACGTGGAGATCAATCTGGCCTCGGTGAAAGACCAGGCTTTCGCCGCCCACGTACGCCAGCGCACCGCGGCCCTCTCCTAGCGCCCAGGCGGGTGGGCGGGCGCTTCAGGGCGAACCCGGGAACTTCTTCCCGGACTCGAACCCGTCAAGGGGGGATGTACTTTTGTTCCGCTCCGCCGGCCTGCAACTGAAATACAATAAAGCTATCTACAAACGGTTCGGCCAGTCCGTGCATCTAACTGCAGGTCACACCGCAGCCGATGTTATTTCTTTGAGTTTTGAGGGGTTATGAAACTGTTCAAGAGCTGCCTGGCTTCTCTTCTTCTGGCGAGCATGGCTTACGCGATGCCGCTCAACTCGTCCGCCCGCTCTTGCATTCCAGCGGAATTGCTGCAGTTGATTTCCGTCGACTACCGCTCCCTGAAAGATTCGCCGACGGCGATGGCGCTGAAGCAGCAGTTAATGCCCGATAACATTAAACAGTTCGAAACAGCCCTCAAGGGAATCGGCATTGATCCCGAAAAAGATGTCGACACTCTGGCGTTTGCCTCGTTTCATTCCGGCAAACAGGGCGTTAAGAACATCGGCGTCGCCAGCGGCCCTTTCAACATGAAGGCCGTGCTGAAGAAGATGAAGCTGCAGAATTACAAGCCGAAGAAATACGGCACCGCCGATGTCTATCCGATGGATGGCGGGTTCGTCATGACTTTCCTCGATGACAGCAGCCTGCTGTTCGGCGATTCGACCGCTCTCCATGCCGCTCTCGACACGCGGGACGGCAAGACCCTGAGCCTGGACAGCAACGGAAACATGGCCGACATGATGACCAACGTCGACTCCGCCCCGGTCTGGAGCATTCTCGACCAGGAAGGCACGCAAAACATGATGCGGTCGGCGCTCGGCGACGCCTCCAGGATCACCGACTACGAAACCCTGAAGAAGCGCCTGCAAGGCTCGCGTTACACGATGAACTTTAACAGCGGCGTGAACTTTGACCTGACGGTGGTTACGTCGGACTCGGTCACAGCGGCCACGCTGTCTTCCCTGGTGAAGGCCGGTATCCTTTACAAAAAGATCAATGCCACGCCGGCGGAAAAAGTTGCGGTGGATAACACGACCGTCGACTCCGACAGCTCCAACCTGCAACTTCATTTCAAGGCGAGCGACCAGCAATTTCAATCGCTGATGCATTCGGATCTGTTCGCGGCGGTCTCGCACTAGGCAAATCGCAAGATCAATGAACCACCGGGCGGCCTGCCCGGTGGCTTCTTTTTTGGCGGCAACGGTCTCACAGGAACTCGCCCGTCACTTGGCGCCCAGCACCCACTTTTCCAGGTCTCCCGTAGTCCTCAGCAACCCCAACTGGGCGCGCTGCATTTCAAGGGTCACGTCCTGCAGGGCGATGTAGCGTTCGCTGACCTGGGAACGGACATCATCGAGGTCGTGAAGATTCGCCGTGCCGGCGTCAATGCGGGTCTGCACCGCAGCCAGGTTCTTCTGCGCGACCTCATATTCCAGTTGCGCAACGTCATGCGCGGCCTGCAGTTGAGTCACGGACCGCTGCAAACGCAGAGTCTCTTCTGAAACCTGATTGCGGGCGGCTTCCGCCTGCTTGGAAGCTTTCCGGGCATCGGCGTCAGCGGCCTCGGCACGGGCCTTCTGCGACGGGTTGAAAAACGGAAAACGGATGGAAACACCAACGGTTGCGTTGTTCTGATGGAAGCCGTTGGTCACGCAGAGAACCGAAATCGACGCCACCGTACACGGTTTCGAAGGGATGTAGTAATCCTGAAAGTTATTGAACTTCGACAACAGCGCGTACTGAGCCGCGAAGTCGAAGCTCGGCCAGAACGCACGGTGTTCTCCCTCGGCACGCAGATACTGAGCGCGGGCATGTTCCACCGCGGCCTGCACGGCAGGATTGGAGTCGGCGCTGGACGGCGTGGGAGCCTCCTGCGTGACGGCGGGAAAGTCGGGCAGCGAATCCGGATCGGTCTGAATTCCTGCGGCGGCGAGCCCCGTCAGCTTGGAGATGTGCTCGCGCAGCACCTCGGCAGCACCCTGCGCTTCGGCGACGCGAAAGCGTACGCGCGCGGCCGACAACCGCGCCTTCGTTCCATCGAGTTCGCTGTCCACACCTTCTTTCACCCGCTGCGCCACGGCCGCTTGCATTTTCTCGGCTTCGGCCTGAACCTGCTGCAACTGTGCCAGTTGCTGCTCCCACTTGCCGAGTGCAGCGTAGCTCAGGGCGGCATCCTGGATAACCTGATTGCGCTGATCTTTATTTCTCAAAGCGGACGCAGCCGTGTCGATTTTGGCCGCACGCACAGAGTCCCGCAGCGAGGGATTGAGCAGCGCCGATTGCGCGTTGAGATTGAACAGCGACGGCGCCGATCCCGCCAGTCCCAACGGAAAGCCGTAAGAGTATCCCAATCCGGCACCGGCGGAGAGTTGCGGGATGTAGCCGTCTTTCAGCTCGCGATAGCCCGCGGCGGCACGCTGTTGGTCGGCATCTGCGATGGCGGCTCCACTGGCATGAGCCAGGGCCAGTTCCACCACGCGTTTGAGCGAAACCGGTTCGGCCACAAGCGCAGCCGGAATCAAAATAAGCGTCATAGTCCACAGAGCGTTGCGCACAGCACGGCACTGGTTTTTCATTGCGCCCTTCCCAACGGATGGAAATGATCGTCTGAACAATTGGATGCCAGCGGGATTCTAAATGCCCGTTGAGAGCGGGCGGTCAGTGTTCCACCCGGTGCAGATCTTCCTTGGCTCGCGCGTAACCATGAGCAAGGGCCAAGGCGCTTTGGTACTCCTCGGCGGCGGCTTTCCGGTCACCCTGCTTTTCCAGCAGCTGGCCGAGCATGTCGTGCGCCTTGAACGCCGGCGCCTCTTCGACGGGGGAGGAGAGATAGCTCCGCAGCAGGCGAACGGCGAGCGGGTAGTTTCGACCCGCGCGCAGCAGCACGCTGGCGCCGTCCCGCAAGGCCTCACGCTGTTTGACCGGAACCGATTCGAGGTTTGTCAAAACCTCTTCCATATCGTCCGGTCGATTGTTGCGGAGAAGAAAGGCAGCCAGGTCCACCCAGGCACGGCCCAGAGACTGATCGGCCGCTATGGCGGCGCGATATTCGCGCTCTGCTGCGGCGGTGTCGTGAGCTTTCGCAGCAATACGAGCGGCAACCCAACGCGCCGCAGCGGGGTTGAGCGGGGTGATCGCGTCGGCTTGGGCTTGCGCCTTGTCCTTACCACCGCCCACAATGCCCGGGGCTTCGAGGTAAAACTCGGCGAGATCGGAGCGCGCTTCCCAATTTCGGGGATCCAGTTCGACGGCGCGTTCAAAGGAAGTGCGCACTTTCTTGACCAGCCCTGCCGCAGAGAAAAATCCGGCCCGGTCGGCCTTTTCGCCGTAAATGCGGCCCAGCCAGAGATGAAACAGGCTCTTTTGCGGATCGAGGTTGCGAGCGCGCTCGCAGGCGGCGATACCGCGGTCCCACTGTTCCAGCATGAAGTAAGCACGGCACAGCAGGTTGTACGATTCCGCGTCGGCGGTGGATTGGCCGACCTGACGCTCCAAGATCTGAATCGCATCGTCGACACGGCCTGCGGAAAGAAGATCCTTCGAGGATGGCATGGCTGTCGGTGACGCCGCGCTCAACAACCCAGACAGCAGGATCACAAACAGGAGCAGAGGAAGGCCGATCCGGAAGCTGGGTTTGGCGGCCTGCATGAGCCTACGGCACCACCTTCACCGCCGCGCCATCGAACAGCGGTTTGTTCTCCTCCGCGGGAAGCGCAACTGCCGCGCCCTCGGAAAGACCCGACGTGATCTCCACCCGCACCAGGTTCTGCAGCGAGATCTCCACCGGCTGGCGCTTCAGCCGGTTCTGGGCAATCCGGTAAACATACTGCTTGCCGTCGTCGGTGCGCAGCGCATCGCGTTGCAGAGTAAGCACATTGTCGTGCTGGGCCACCACGATGGTCACGCCCACGTTCACGTTGGGCAGCAGGCGCAGATCCTGATTGTCCACGGCGCAGGTGATCTCGCCAACATTTCTCGAGCCACGCGCCTTGACGGTAGATGGCACCGAGCTGACCTTCCCTGTCCAGGTACGGCTGGGAACAGCGTCCCACGTGATCTCGACCGCCTGGCCCGGCTGCAGGCGGCCAATATCGGGCTCGTCGACGAAAGCTCGCACCAGCACTTGCGAAAGATCCGCTTCCTGCAGGATCAGGTCGCCTGCCTGCACGAAGGCTCCCTGCTTCACCGGGAGCGAATAGACGACCCCGTCAAAAGGCGCGCGAATACTCGATTTGGAAAGCGCGTCCTTGGCGGCGGCGTAGGCAGCTTGCGCTTCCGCAGCCTGGGCTTGCACCTTGGCAACCTCGGGCTGCGAGTAGCGATCCGCTTTCTTTTTTTCTGCCAGCGTAAGATCCGATT
>Ga0075030_100001327_pt1 | contig 22278 bp, 18 predicted proteins | sample LitLauG_LLR_2012_FD_71393 | JGI IMG/M metagenome (GOLD analysis project Ga0075030, IMG submission 71393) | Freshwater sediment microbial communities from Pennsylvania, USA - Little Laurel Run_MetaG_LLR_2012 | ecosystem: Environmental > Aquatic > Freshwater > Creek > Sediment | place: USA...
GCCAAGAAGGCTCCGGCACGCAAGACGACGGCCAAGAAGGCTCCGGCACGCAAGACGACGGCCAAGAAGGCTCCGGCTCGCAAGACCGCTGCCCGCAAGGCTCCCGCCCGCAAGACGACGGCCCGCAAGGCTCCGGCTCGCAAGGCGACCCGCTAGGTCACCACGGCGACGCGAGCGTCGCCAGCCGTTGGACAGCAGGGGCCTCCGGGCCCCTGCTGTCGCGTGCGGGCCGTGATCGACCGGCCGCGGTCAGGCGCCAGGTGACGGGCCCGGCGATCCGTCGGTGCGACTAGAGCCCCACCATGAGGTGGAAGGCCTCGCCCTGGTCGACCCCTCCCACGGCACCGTGCTGGGCGAGCTGCCACTCGATCCGGGACACGAGCGCCGCTCGACCCTGGGCCGCCCGACGCTCGTCACCGGTCGGATCGTCGCCGTCCAGTCCCATGGTCGTCTCGAGCTGACTGTGGTGGCAGAGCAGCGCGTCGACCTTCGTCGCGGCATAGCCGGTCACTCCCTCCACGTGGTTGGCGAGGTCGGGCTCCCACAGCAGGAGGGCGTCGGGACGGTGGGGCTCCAGTCCGAGCTCGCCGAAGAAGTGGGGGTCGCGGGCGGCCACCAGCGCATCGAGTGTGAGGAAACCGGCAGCGCGGTGATCGGGGTGGAGCCGGTAGCGGCGCCACGGGTCGTGGGCCAGCACCACCTGGGGACGCACCGTGCGGACCACCCGGGCGACGTCCCGGCGGGTGGCTTCGTCGTCGACGAGCTCGCCGTCCACCCGCCCGAGGAAGAGGACGCGGTCGGTCCGGTCGACGTCGTCGCTGTCGGCTCCGTCGATGCACACCGCCGCGGCCACGCACTCGCGCTGCCTGGACCGCACCAGTTCGTCGAGGTCCTCGTCCGGGTCCCAGCTGCCCTTGGACCCGTCGGTGAGCACGAGATGGTGGACCCGGCAGCCGGCAGCCGCCCACTTGGCCAGTGTGGCGCCCGCGCCGAATTCGATGTCGTCGGGGTGGGCCCCGATGGCGAGCGCGCTGGACGGCACCGGTAGGTCGGCGGTGACGGTCGAGGTGTCGAGGAGGTCCCCGACCGGCAGCCCGGACCCCTGCGGCCGCCAGGTCGCCGTGGTGCGCGGCTCGTCGGTCACGGCCGGTCGGTGGGCCGGGCACCGACCGGGACCACGTCGCCCGGCTCGTCGATGTCCCAGGCGAGGTCGGGGAGGTCGAGGATGCGAAGCGGCAGTCCGATCCGCTCGGCCTCGGCGCGGTGGCGGGCGAACGAGCCCGGACCGTACGAGAAGCGGAACCCGGTGCCGGTGGGCAGCGCGATCACATTGGTGCCGTTGGCGTGGCGGTCGGGCACCAGGGTGATCCCGGGGGCGTCGCCGACGGCGGCGAGTCCGCTGGCCCGGGGGAGGTCGGCATGGGAGACAGTGACGTGGTCGACCCCGGCGTCGCGCAGTCGGTCGACACCGGCCTCGACGGCCCCGTTCAGCCCCCGCCCCGGTTCCCACACCACGAGTGCGCCCCGGTCGCGCGCCCAGTCGGCTACGTCGTTGTCGTCGCACACCACCACGACCGGCAGGGGGTGGGCAGCGTCGAGCACCTGCTGGGCCATGGCTCGTGCCAGCGCAGCCCGTTCCGGTGCGGTCAGCGCCCGGTCCAGGCGCCGCTTGGCCTCGTGGAACGCCTTGATCGGGACCAGCACGGCACGAGGCCCGAGGCCGAGGGCCCGGTCGGGCTGGTGCACTCCGGAGTCGGCCACGCCGCCAGCATAGGCATCGGGTGATGCCACCCCACGAGTGCGCCCACGCCTAGGGTGGGCCCGTGCCGAACCGACAGCCGGATCCCGTGGAGCTGGCTGCGGAGCATGCCCGCATCGATGCGCTCGCCCGCGTGCGCACCCGACTCCGTGCACTGGGCTGCAGCGACGAGGAGATCGACCGTGCGGTCGAGGACGACGTGATCGACCTGTTGGTGGTCGACCGCACCCTCGTCCCGGTCGGCACCCGACTGACCCAGGCGGAGGTGGCGGAGCGGACCGACATCCCCGTCGAGGTGGCCAGGCGCTTCTGGCGCGCCCTCGGCTTCACCGACGTCGACGACGACGAGGCGGCGTTCTCCGAGGTCGACATCGAGGCCGTCCGCACGTTCCAGACCATGGTGGCCCTGGGCCTGGTGGACCTCGACACCGCCGTGCAGATGGCGCGGGTGATCGGGTCTTCGATGGCCCGGATCGCCGATGCCGAGGCCGCCCCCGGGTCCACGCCGATCCTGCTGGGCACCGGGGACAGCATCCTCGACGCCGACCAGTGGGCGGAGCAGGCGGGCGAGTCGATCCCGGCCATGGGCCGACTGCTCGAGTACGTGTGGCGCCGCCACCTGCAGGCCGCCACCCGCCGGGCCATGGTGCACCGCGCCGGCAGCTCCGATGCCGGTGTCCGGCCGGTCATGGCGGTCGGGTTTGCCGACATGGTCGGGTTCACCATGCTGAGCCAGCACCTCGGCGACGAGGAGCTGGCGGCCGTGGTGGCCCGGTTCGAGGAACTCGCCCACGACACGGTGGTGGCGCTCGGCGGCCGGGTGGTGAAGATGATCGGCGACGAGGTCATGTTCGTCGTGCCGACGGCGACCGGCGCCGCCCAGATCGGGCTCAGCCTGGCCGAGGCCTACAGCGACGACGACCTGCTGTCGGACGTGCGGGTGGCCCTGGCTGTCGGACCGGTGCTGGTGAAGGATGGTGACTACTACGGCCCGGTGGTCAACCTGGCCAGCCGACTGGTGAACGTGGCCCACCCGGGAACCGTCCTCATTTCCGACGGGTTCCGGGACGCGCTCGACGCCGAGGGGGCTGACGACATCGACACCCGCCCGCTGCGGACCCGCAACCTCAAGGACCTCGGCCGGGTGCAGATGTGGAAGCTGCTGCGGGCGGGCACCGAGCCGGGGGCCGACAGCCGCCGGACCATGCGGTGGGAGCGTCTCGGCGAGGTGCTGCGTGAGCTCGACGAACTGCGGGACCGTGGCGAGCCGGTGCCCCCCGGGCGGACGGGCCCGCCGGACGCCACCGCCCCCGCCGGCTCAGGTGTCGAGACGGGCGGTGGCGATACCCTGGGACCGCAAGGTGAAGTCGCCCTCGAAGGCGGTGACCGGCCGACCTCGTAGGTCGACCAGCCAGCCCGACCGGCCGGGCAGTCGCACCGTGGTATCGGCGTCGGTCGGGTTGAACACCCGCACCTCGAGCGCGCCGGCCACCCGTCGGACCGACGACACCTGGGCGCCCTCCACGGTCAGCTCGGCGCCCTGGGCCGGTCGGTGGCCGCCGCCGAACGACCCGGACACCGCCAGTGGCACCAGCACGTCTGCCGCCAGGGCGTAGGGATCGGCCCCGGACGCGCACAGCGCATAGGACACGTCCACCGGACCGAGCATCTGGGGGCCGTCGAGTGCGTCCATGGGTCCGGCGGGCAGCGGGCGCAGGGTCATCCCGAGCCGGGACAGCATGCCCGTGGCCCGCAGCAGGGTGAGCGCCAGGGTCGAGGCCGCCGCCCCGGACCCGTCGCCCCCCGGCGCGATGTCGACCAGCTCGTACTCCAGGAGCCCCTCGTGGACCACGGTGAGGCCGCCGGCGGAGACGAACCGCCGCGACGGAAAGGTCGGGAGGCCGAACTCCTGGTCGCGGCCCTCGGCCACCAGTCCGCGCTCGACGACGGTGAAGGCGCACTCGGCCCGCGACGTCACAGCCGGCGTCGGCAGGGGCAGGTGGACCCGCAGGCGGTGGTCCCGGGACGGATTGGTGAACCGGGTGCGGACCCGCACCGTCGGTTCGTCGGCCCGCACCTCCAGGGTGGTGGTGACCACGACCTCGCGGGCGCCGGTGCGGGCGTGGGTGGTGCCGTCCACGTACTCCGGCCACACGTAGGTGGACACGATGTCGGCGTTGGCCCGCACCGGACCCTGGTCGCCGGCGACCAGCACCACCGAGGTCGGCGCGTCGATCACCGAGTCGTGGCTCGGTGGCGAGTAGTTGTAGGTGTCCCCGTGGTCGCCGTCGTCCACGAGGCGCCCGTAGCCGGGCACCCCGTCCAGGGCGAAGGTGCCGGTCGCCGGGTCGAGCTCGACGGTGAGGAGACCGTTGGACAGTGTCAGCCCGGTGGACGGGTCGCCCCCGGCCCGGACCGGGTGGGTGAGGGCCGCCGCAGTGAAACGGGACCACCCGAAGCCGGGGACGGGCTCCTGGCGGGCGAGGAGCCGGCGCACGGGGGGCTGGTCGATGATCAGGCGGACCTCGGTGTCCGGCTGGGCCGTGAGCAGGGTGAACAGCTCCCGCTTGACCTCCTCCACCGGGACGCCGTCGCGGGGCTCGGGCCCGATGACCAGGGTGACGTCGAGCCCGGTCTCGCCCTCGGCCAGGCTGACATCGGTGACGTAGCTCTGGTCGTCGATCCGCGACCCCTGCAGCAGGCCCAGCATGTTGCGCACCGTCTCGCCGTCCAGGGTGATGGTCCCCGGCATGCCGGCGCGTTCGGACAGGACCTGCACATCGGGACCGGCGTCGCCCACCGCCGGCACGATGACGTCGACCAGACCGCCACGCCGGTGAGCCGAGGGGTTGACCGCCACCGGGCCGGCCTCGGCCATGGAGCGGCCCACGGCGGCGAGGGCCTGCTCGGTGAGGCCCTCGCCCAATTGCCGGGCCTCGGCGTACCGGTGGAGCACCGCGTCGACCACGTCGTCCGCCGAACAGGCGCAGACCGAGTCGTGGGCCGAATTGCGGATCACCAGGGTCCAGGCCAGGTCGAGGAAGGGCGCAGGCCAGCGGTCGGCCGGCAGGAAGAGCGCCGACAGCGGCTCGGCCAGCAGTTCCAGCGACCGCTCGGCCCGGGCGGCCGCCTGCTTGACGTCGACGCGGTTGGAGGCGACGCCCATCAGCACGTTCGACCGCGCGCCGGACCGCAGCTCGCCCCGCCACTCGGTGAGCCCGTCGGACGACGTCGACGCCAGGTACGCCGACAGCGAGGTGATGGCCAGGTCGAAGTCGTCCTGGAGCGAGTTGGCATCGGCCACCACGCGTCCGAGCCACGGCTGCGGACGCAGGTGGTCGGAGCCGTTCATCACGAGCATGGGTTCCCCGGGGCGGAGGAACGAGGTGAACTCGTCCTGGAGGGACCCGAGCCGGCGCACCAGCTGCTTGGCGTCCTCGGGCAGGGCGGCCCCGTTGCCGTAGCCGGCGACGAGGTACTCGGCCCGTACACTCGATCCGTCCGGTGCCGTCCACACGAATGCCGTCCGGTCCACGGCCGACGGCACCCCGCGCCACACGACGGCGTGGGCCAGACCGGCCTGGGCGAGGATCTGGGGCATCTGGGCGACGTGGCCGAACATGTCTGGCAGATAGCCGACCTCCATGACCCCACCGAAGGCGCTGCCCCGCACGATGCCCTTCTGGAGGTTCCGCACGATGGTCTCGCCCGACACCAGGAACTCGTCCATCAGGATGTACCAGGGGCCGACGGTGAGGCGGCCGGACGCGGCCAGGGCCCGCAGCCTGTCCTCGTGCTCGGGGCGGATCTCCAGGTAGTCGTCGATGACCGCCAGCTGCCCGTCGAGCAGGAAGTGCCCGTAGGAGCTGTCGGACTCCATCAGGTCGAGCAGGTCGTCGACCAGGCGCACCAGCTTCAGCCGGTAGGTCTGGAACGGGTCGTACCACTCGCGGTCCCAGTGGGTGTGCGGCACGACGGCGATGGTGCGCCGCCCGTCGGCTGCGCCGCCGTCGTGCCCGCCGGCCGACACCGGGGGCGCGGGGGTCACGGCTGGAGGGCCCCGTACTCGGCCTCGTAGGCCTGCAGCTCACCGACGATCCGCTCGGCGTCCGCCGTGGTCTGCTCGGTGCCCCGGCCGGCGTGCTCGGCCCACACCGCCGCACCCAGGTCGTGCAGCAGGCCGTCCGCCTTGTGCTTGGCCGATGCCTGGTCGAGCTTCTCCTGCCCGGCCTTGGTGGCCTCCGACGCCTTGGCCAGGCCGATCTCTGCCTGGGCCTTGACCTTGTCCATGAATCCCATGACGCCTCCTCGAGGGTCTGCTCCGACGATGGGCTAAGACTAGGACGCGTGGCCCCACCCCGGGCCGAGTGCGCACTCCGGACCGAGGAGCCGACCCTGCGACCCTGGCGAGACCAACTCGATCCCGACGACCCGCTCGTCCTGGACACCGCCCCCGGCGTGCCCGGGCTGACTTCGGCCGGCACGCTGCTCCACCGGTGGGTGGCGCGTTGGACGGCGGCACCGGATGCGGCGCTGTGGCAGCAGGGCGGGCGGTGGTGGTCGGCCGGGGAGTTCGACGACGCCACGAGGCGGGCCGCCGGGCGCCTTCGGACCGCCGGCCTGGCGCCGGGCGACCGGGTGGTGTGGTCGGTGGGGTCGTCGGTCGACGCCCTGATCGCCCATGTCGGTGCGCTGCGGGCCGGCCTGGTGGTGGTGCCGGCCAACACCGCCTACACCGAGCCCGAACTGGCCCACATCGTGCGCGACGTGCGGGCCGCCGGCGCGGTGGTGGACCGTCCGGACCAGGCCGGATGGGTGCGTGGCGCCGCACCGGGCGGCGTGGTGGTCGACACGCGGCTGGACCTGCCCGACGGCGACCCGGGACCGTTGGACGCAGCCGGCCCCGACGACCCGGCGCTGATCTGCTTCACCTCGGGCACCACCGGTGCCCCCAAGGGAGCCGTGCTCCGCCACCGCAACCTGTTGGCCGCCACCGAGTCGGTCACCCGGGCGTGGCGCATGACGCCGGACGACCGCCTCGTGCACTGCCTGCCCGTGTTCCACGCCCACGGGCTGGCCGTCGGCGCCTACGGCACCCTGACCGCCGGCGGCTCGGCCGTCCTGCTCCCCGGGTTCGACCCGGCGGCGGTGGCCGACACCGCACGCGCGGAACGGGCGACCCTGTTCTTCGGGGTGCCCACCATGTACCACCGGCTGGTGGCCTCGGGCCGGGCCGCCGACCTGGCCGGGCTGCGCCTGTGCGTGTCGGGGTCGGCCCCGCTGCCCGCCGAGCTCCACGCGGCGGCCACCGCCGCCATCGGCTCGGTGGTCCTCGAGCGGTACGGCATGACCGAGACCCTGATGAACACGTCCAACCCGTACCGGGGCGAGCGCCGTGCCGGCACGGTCGGGTATCCGCTGCCCGGGGTGGACGTCGCCATCGACGGGACCGGCGAGGTGCTGCTCCGGGGACCGAACGTGTTCGACGGCTACTTCGAGCGGGACGCGGCCAACGCCGAGGCCTTCCGGGACCTGGGCGACGGTGGGGCACCGTGGTTCGCCACCGGGGACCTCGGCGAGGACGTGGACGGCTACCTGGTGATCCGGGGGCGGTCCAAGGAGCTGATCATCTCGGGCGGCTTCAACGTCTACCCGACCGAGGTGGAGGACGTGCTGCTCCGTTGTCCGGGGGTGGCCGAGGTGGCGGTCACCGGCTCCCCGTCCGACGAGTGGGGGGAGGTGGTGACGGCGTGGGTGGTCGCCGACGGCGTCGCACCGTCGGTGGAGTCGCTGCGCACGTGGTGCGATGGTCGGCTGGCCGCCTACAAGCAGCCCCGGCTGGTCCGGGTGGTGGACGCCCTGCCCCGCAACGCGCTGGGCAAGGTGGTGCGCGGCGACCTCGGGTGATCCGCCTGGCGCCGGGGGAGCGGGGGTACGTTGCCCGCATGTCGCCCGGCACGCCGTCCGCCACGACCCGAGCCACGGCCCGAACCACGGCCCGGCGGCGCCGACCGGCCGCACCGACCCTGCGGATGGAGCGCCGCCTCCTGCGGGACGGTGCGGTCCTGCTCGCCTCGATGGACGAGGTCGGGCGGGGTGCACCGGCCGGCCCGGTGGCGGTGGGGGTCGTCGTGGTCCACGCCACCACGCCTCCGGCACCACCGGGCGTGCGTGACTCCAAGCTGCTCAGTGCCGCCGCCCGGGAGGCCCTGGCGCCGGTCCTCGAACGGTGGGCGGTGGACACCGCCGTCGGCACCGCCGGCGCCGACGAGGTCGACGACCACGGCGTGGTGGGTGCGCTGCGGCTGGCCGGGCGGCGGGCACTGGCCTCCCTACGCGTGGCGCCCGACCTGGTCCTGCTCGACGGGTCCCACGACTGGCTGACGGAGCCCGCTCCGGCGTCGGGCCGTGCCGGCGTGCCGGTCGTGACGCGGGTGCGGGCCGACCTGACGTGCGCCTCGGTGGCCGGCGCCAGCATCCTGGCCAAGGTGCACCGGGACGGAGTGATGGCCGGCCTGGACGCCGCGTTCCCCGGCTACGGCTGGGCGGCCAACAAGGGCTACGGGACGGCCGACCACCTGGAGGCCCTGGAGCGGCTCGGTCCGACGTCCCAGCACCGGATCTCGTGGAACCTGCCGGTGCGGCGCGCCCAGCGGTCGCCGGGTGCGCCTACTTCGGCGCCGGCTCCTTCGGCAGGCCGAGCACCCGCTCGCCGATGATGTTCCGCATGACCTCGTCGGAGCCTCCGGCGATGCGCATGCCGGGCACTCCGAGGAGGAACTGGGTCCAGGCGTAGGTGCCCCACTCGCCGGTGTCGACGACCAGCTTCGGGCCGAGCATCGACGACAGGGCTTCGTAGGTGCGGACCATGTTGGCGGTCAGCGACAGCTTGGCCAGCGACATCTCGGGCCCCGGCAGCTGCCCCTGGGCGATCTTGGCCATCGCCCGGCGGTTGGTGTACCCGGCGACCCGGTCGTTGATGACGATCTCGGCGAGCTGCTGGCGGACCAGCGGGTCGGTAGTGGTGCCCGTGGCCTTGGCCACCTCGATGAGCCGGCTGGAGGTGGGCAGGCCCACGCCGCCGCCACCCCCGCCGATGGCGGCACGCTCGTTCATGAGCGTGGTGAGCGCCACCGTCCAGCCGCCGTTGACCTCTCCCAGGAGGTGGGAGTCGGGCACCCGCACGTCGGTGAAGAACACCTCGTTGAACGACGCGCCGCCGGTCATCTGGCGCAGGGGCCGCACCTCCACGCCGGGGGCGTGCATGTCGACCACGAACCCGGTCAGGCCGCGGTGCTTCGGGAGGTCGGGGTCGGTGCGGCAGATGATCTCGCCGATGTCGGACACCTGGGCACCCGACGTCCACACCTTCTGACCGTTGAGGATCCACTCGTCGCCGTCCTTGACCGCCCGGGTCTGGAGCGAGGCGAGGTCGGAGCCCGACGACGGTTCGCTGAACAGCTGGCAGGCGACGATGTCGCCCCGCCACATCTTGCGCAGGTAGGCCTCCTTCACCTCGTCGGTGGCGTGGGCCAGGATGGTCGGCGCCACCATGCCGAGCCCGATGCCGTAGATCGACAGCGACGGCGTCAGGTACTCGGAGGCGAGCCGACCCCAGGCCCGCTGGTGCTCGGCCGACAGGCCGCGGCCGCCGTACTCGGGCGGACCGGTGATCCACCCGAATCCGGCGTCGAACACACGCTGGGACCAGGCGCGTGATGCGGCCAGGTCCGCCTCCTGCTGCTCGGGCGACCGCTCCGGAAAGAGGCTCACGTTCTCGGAACCCTGACCCCACACGAAGGTCTCCTGCGGGCGGCGTTCGGCGTTGGCGTCGAGGAAGGCCCGGGCCTCGGCCTCGAACTGCTCGAGGGTGATGGCGCCGTCGGCGGCGGTCGGCTCGGTCTGTGTGGCGGTCATGGCCAGGTCCCCTTCGTGTCCGTGCCCGGCTCCCTCGGGCCGGCCCAGCGTATCCGGGGGCCGGGGACCGGGTCGGCGCCGGTGTAGACACTGGTCGTGGCATACCTCCTCGCCGTGCTGGCCGCCCTGGCCAACGCCCTGAGCGCCATCTTCCAGCGCATCGGCGTCCAGAACGCCCCGGCCGACACGGTCATGAGCATGCGGCTGATCCGTCACGCACTCTCCAACGCCATCTGGTTCCTCGGACTGGGCATGATCGCCGTCGGGTTCCTGCTCCAGGCCGGCGCGCTCAGCGTGGGCCAGCTGAGCTCGGTCCAGCCCATCGTGACCGCCGAGCTGCTCTTCCTGGTCCTGATCCTGGGCGCCTGGTTCCGATACCACCTGACCTGGCGTGAGTGGGGCGGGTCGGTCGCCGCCGCCGGTGGACTGGCCACGTTCCTGGTGGTGTCGGCGCCGGGCGGCGGCGATGTGGTCCCGACCCGGCACACCTGGATCGTCGTCTTCGTGGCCATCGGCCTGGCCTCGGCCGCGTTCGCCGGTCTCGGGTTCACCGGACCACGGTGGTTCCGGGCGGCGATGTTCGGTGCCTCGGGGGCGGTGCTGTTCGCCCTGTCGGCCGCCCTCACCAAGCAGCTCACCACGTTGATCTCCCACGGATGGGGCCACGTATTCACCGACTGGGACCCCTACGCGCTGGTGGCGACCGGGGTGCTCGGCCTGTTCCTCATCCAGAGCTCGTTCCACGCCGGCCCCGTGACCGCCTCGCAGGCGTCGCTCACAATCGTCGATCCGGTGGTGAGTGTGGTCATCGGCGTCTACCTGTTCCACGACCGGCTGCGGACGGCAGGATGGCGCCTGCCGGTCGAGCGGGTGGCCGTGGTGGTGGTGATCGCCGGCATCTTCCTGCTGTCGACGTCGCCGCTGGTGGCCGGGGCCAAGGACGAGTCAGGCGAGGGGGACAGACTCGAGCGCCAGCAACGGCGCCGCCCCGCCGACCCGGACCCCGCCGACCCGGCTGCCGGCTGAACCGGGTCGCCGGGCGCCCCGGCTGCCGGCTGAAGCGGGTCGCCAGGCGCCCCGGGGGCGCCGCTCAGGCGAAGACGACCGTGCGGTTCCCGTTGACCAGCACCCGGTCCTCGAGGTGCCACCGCAGTCCCCGGGCCAGCACCACCCGCTCGATGTCCCGACCGAGGGCGACCAGCTGCTCGGGACCCTCGGCGTGGGTGATCCGGGCCGTGTCCTGTTCGATGATGGGGCCGGCGTCGAGGTCGGCGGTGGCGTAGTGGCACGTGGCGCCGATCAGCTTGACGCCCCGCTCGTGGGCCTGGTGGTAGGGGCGGGCGCCGGCGAAGCTCGGCAGGAAGCTGTGGTGGATGTTGATGATCCGTCCGGCGTAGCGGTCGCAGACCTCGGGCGGCACGATCTGCATGAAGCGGGCCAGCACCATGACGTCCCCGCCCACCTCGTCGAAGCGGGCGCAGATCTCCTCGAACGCGGCCGCCCGGGTGTCGGGACCCATGGGCACGTGGACGAAGGGGATGCCGGCCGCCTCGGCCAGCGGGGCCAGGTCGGGGTGGTTGGAGACGACCAGGGGGATGTCGCACGGGAGCGTGCCCGTGCGCCACCGGTAGAGGAGGTCGGCCAGGCAGTGGTCCTCGCGGCTGGCCAGGACCACCATTCGCTTCGGCACGTCGGTGTCGCTCAGGTGCCAGTCGAGCTCCAGTTCCTCGGCCAGCGGGGCGAATCGGGTGCCGAAGCCGTCGCGGTCGAAGGGGAGGGAGTCGGCCAGGATCTCGATCCGCTGGAAGAACCGGCCGGTGTCCAGGTCGCCGTGCTGGGCCGCCTCGACGACCCATCCGCCGTGGGCGGCGATGAACCCGGTGACACCGGCGACGATGCCGACCCGGTCGGGGCAGGTGATGGTCAGGACGAGTCGGCGCACCCCGCCAGTGTGGCCGACCTAGCGACCGAGTACCGAACGCACCGCGTCGTCGAGGTCGGTGTGGGCGAAGGTGAACCCGGAGGCGGTCAGCTTCTCGGGCAGGACCCGCTGGCTCGACAGGACCATGTCGCTGGCCATCTCCGACCCCAGGGCGACCTTCAGGGCGGCGGCCGGCACCGCCAGGATGGACGGCCGGTGGAGGGCCGTCCCGAGCGCCTTGGCGAGCTCGGCGTCCGTGGCCGGCTCGGGCCCGGTGGCGTTCACCGGTCCGGTCAGCGAGCCGTCGGTCAGGCAGTGGACGATCGCTGCCACCTGGTCGTCCAGGGTGATCCAGCTCCGGTACTGACCACCGGTGCCGATCTTTCCGCCGAGCCCGAGGCGGAACAGCGGCAGCTGTTTGCCGAGCGCCCCGCCCGCCGCGCTCAGGACGATGCCGGTGCGGAGCAGGACGGTGCGGATCCCCGCGTCGACGGCCGGTGCGGCCGCCGCCTCCCAGGCCACGCACACGTCGGCCAGGAAGCCGGTGCCGTGGGGGGACGCCTCGGTCAGGACGTCGTCGCCCCGGTCGCCGTAGTACCCGACGGCCGACGAGCTCACCAGCACCGACGGGGGCGTGGGCAGCGCGGCCAGTGCATCCGTCAGCAGTCCCGTCCCATCGGTGCGGCTGGACAGGATCAGCGCCTTGCGGGCCGGCGTCCAGCGCTTGTCACCCACACCGGCGCCGGCCAGGTGGACCACGCCGTCGAACGGCCCGGTCGCCTCGAGCGCGCCCGTGTCGATCGAGTGGGCCGCAGGGTCCCAGGCGACTGCGCCGGAACCGGTGGGTCGGCCACCGCCCGGCGCAGGGCGGACCAGGCGGGTGACCTGGTGGCCGTCGGCCAGAAGCGCGTCGACCAGTGCGCTGCCGATGAGGCCCGAGGAGCCGGAGACGAGTACGTGCATGACTCCGGTCTACCCGTCCGATCCGTGCTGGCGTGCGCCGCCCGACCCGGGTGCGCCATCGGCGGCGCGGGCCACGGCGGCCCGCACGAACGCCGCGAACGCGTCCGGATGGGTGAGATGGGCCCCGTGGCCGGCGCCCTCGATCTCCACCAGCTCGGATCCGGGGACGTGCTCGACCAGCCACGACACCGCTGCCCGGTGGTGGGGGAGTGACGCGGTGCCGCGTCCGAACACGGCGGGCACGGCCAGGGACGGGATGTCGAACGGCGGCCGGTCGATCCGGATGGCGGCCAGCTCGGCGGCCAGCGCGGCCCCGTCGGCCCGCCGCGCCGCCTTGGTCGCCTCGGGCAGCCGCTCCCACGCGACGTCGCCCACCATCCGCCGGAAGAAGCGCTCCGCCACCAGTGCCGGGTCGTCGTCGGCCGGCGCCGGACTCCGTCCGGCCCGGGTCCCGCCGCGGGTGGCCCAGTCGCCGAGCCACGGCAGCGGTGGCTCGTAGGCGGCCACGGCCAGGATCGGTCCCGGTCCGCCGGGCCGCAGCGCGGCGCCCAGGGCCAGTGTGCCCCCGTAGCTGTGGCCGACCACCACCGCGGGGCGTCCGTCGACGACGTCGAGCAGGTCGTCGATGTGACCGTCGAGCGAGTCGTGGACGGGCAGGTCCGAGCGCGAGCGGTGGTAGCCGTGGCGGTCGTAGGTGACGGTGTGCAGGTCGCGGAGGCGACGGGTCACCCGGGCGAAGCTGCCGGCCCGGTCGAGGGAACCGTGGACCAGGACGACCACCGGATCGGCGGCGTCCGGGTGGTCGGGCAGGTGCTCGGTCAGTGCGAGCCGGGGGTCCGGGGACATGTCGCCTCAGCCTGACAGGGTCGGCCGGAGGTGGGCCAGTTGCCCCTGACGCGCCGCGTCCGGCAGCGCGGCCACCCTGCCATCCACCCCGCCACGGGCGACCCGCGAGGGGCGGGAACCGCCCAGTTCAGGGCTTCGGCCCGCCAAATGCACACATCGGGCCGCCAGATCGTGCATTGTTAGGGCTTCCATTTGACCAAGGAGAAACAGTGCCCCTCACCAAGACCGACCTGATCGCAGCAGTCGCCGCCCACACCGGCCAGACCTCCAAGGACGTCGCCACCGTGCTCGGCGGGATCGAGGACGTGATCACCGCCAACGTGGCAAAGGGCGAGAAGGTCGTCATCACCGGCTTCCTGACCTTCGACCGTGCGCAGCGTGCCGCCCGCACCGGCCGTAACCCGCAGACGGGCGAGACCATCAAGATCAAGGCCTCGAAGAGCCCCAAGGTGACCGCCGGCGCATCGTTCAAGAAGGTCGTGAACGGTCAGGCCCCGGCCCCGAAGATCACCAAGGCCAAGTAGTCCCGCACGGAGGGGCGGTCCAGGGCTCGCCCCCGGGCCGCCCCTCGGTCGCGCCCGGGGTCCTACAGCTGGCCGATCGCCTTGTGGGTCTGGGGCACGACCCGCACCCGTGGGTGGATCCGGAGCGCCCGGTCGTGCAGCGCCAGCACCGCCTCGGGCGACGGCGCCGTCGTGGCCGCTCCGAATGGCGTCAGCGGCTGCAGGAACACCTCGATGGGGTCGGCCCGTCCGGTCGATGCGGCGGCCACCATGGCCATGCCGGCGTCGAATTCGTCGAGGTCGGTGTCGGGGCCGACGACGATCTTGACCCAGGTGGTCGCCCGGCCCGCCGTGGCCGCTCCGAGGAAGGTCGACTGCGTGGTCGGCGCCACCGTCTCCCCGTCGACGCTGCGCAGTTTGAGGTCCATGCTGACGTAGGCGACGGTGTCGGTCAGCTTGCGCATCGGGGGTACCAACGTCCCGTTGGTCTCGAGCATCACCGGCCAGCCCCGGTCGGTCAGCTCCCGGGCCAGGCGCTCGACCCGGGTGCCCTGGAGCAGCGGCTCGCCACCGGTGAGGCTGACCGAGTGGTGGGGGACCTGGTCCCACAGTCGCCCGACCGCGTCGACCACCCGGTCGATGGCCAGCGGGCTCGTCTCGTCCGACCAGTCGCGCCGGCCGGCCGTCTGCTCCACCCGGCACGGACCCGGCCGCCGTTCGAGCGCCTCGGGCTGGTCGCAGTAGACGCAGCGGATGTTGCAGCCGGTGAGCCGCACGAACACCTGGCGCTCACCGACCAGCGCGGCCTCGCCCTGGATGGCGGAAAAGATCTCGGACACCAGGATGTCCTTCGGTCCCGCGCCGGGTGGGGCGACCGGGGTCGCCGGGTCGACGGCCGTCACGGCAGGGCCGGATCGTCGATGCCGGCGGCGGCGAAGCCGCGGGCACGCAGGTCGCACGCGTCACAGGTCCCGCACGGCCGGAGTCCGCCCCGGTAGCACGACCAGGTGAGCTGGAGCGGTGCGTCGTGCTCCACACCGAGCCGGACGATCTGCTCCTTGGTGCACTCGATCAGCGGGGTGCGGATGGCGATCGGGTCCCCCTCGACGCCACGCTTCTGCCCGGTGGCGGCCACCCCGCGGAAGGCCTCGATGAATTCGGGCCGGCAGTCGGGGTAGCCCGAGTAGTCGATGGCGTTGACCCCGATCCACACCGCGTCGAGGGCCCGGGCCTCGGCCACGCCGAGCGCCACGGCCAGGAAGATGCTGTTGCGGGCGGGCACGTAGGTGACGGGGATCCCGTCGGTGGACCCCGCCTCCGGCACGTCGACGTCCGGGTCGGTCAGCGCCGATCCACCCCAGGCCGAGGTGTCGAGGTGCACGACGAGGTGTTCGGACCGGTAGTGGCCGGCGACCCCGGCGGCCCGGTCCAGCTCGGTGCGATGCCGCTGCCCGTAGTCGAAGGTCAGGGCCAGGGGCGGCTCGCCGGTGGCCCCGGCGGCCAGGGCCATGCACACGGTCGAGTCGAGACCGCCGGACAGGACGACCAGGTGGCGGGCCACGGTCAGTCGCCCGCGGGCCGCGGCAGACCGTCACCGGGCGTCAGGTCCACCCACGAGTCGGACGTCTCCCACAGGCGGAGTCCGGCCAGTCGGAGGCCGGCGTCGCCCAGGAGCTCCCACGCGCGGTGGGCCAGCAGTTCGGCCGTGGGGTTGTCGAGCACCTCGTTGAGGTCGCGGTGGTCCCACTGGTCGATCACCTGGGTGCGGACCACCTCCTGGAGGGTGTCGAAGTCGAGGACGACACCGTTGGCGTCGAGCGGCCCGGCGACCGACACGTCGAGTCGGTAGGAGTGCCCGTGGAGAGTGCGGCACTTGCCGGGGTGCCAGGCGAGCCGGTGGGCCGCCTCGAAGGTGAACGTGCAGGTGACACGGGTGGACGGGGCGGACATGGAGCCGACGCTAATCGACCCGTCGCGGGCGCCGGCCGGGGTCGGGGGCGACCCCGGCCTCCCGGTAGGCTTGGGGCCAATGGACAGCCCTGAAGGTGGAGACGCGACGGTGCAGGGACACGACGGGACCGGGCGGGTCGCCGCCGGCACGGGGGCGTTCGGCCCCAACGCCTGGCTGGTCGAGGACATGTACGCCCAGTACCTGGCGGACCCGGCATCGGTGTCGGCATCGTGGCAGGAGTTCTTCGCCGACTACCGACCGGCCGGCGGTCAGGCGCAGGCCGGACCGGCCGCGGCCGTCACGCCTGCGCCCGTGCCCACCGCCGCGCCGGCGCCGGCCGCGACGCCAGAGGCTCCGGTCGGCGTGCCCGGCGCCACCCCCCTGCGCGGGGCGGCGGCGCGCATCGTGGCCAACATGGAGGCCTCGCTGGGCGTGCCGACGGCCACCAGCGTCCGGGTGGTGCCGGCCAAGCTGCTCGAGGTGAACCGCACCATCGTCAACAACCAGCTGCGACGGACCACCGGCGGCAAGGTGAGCTTCACCCACCTCATCGGCTACGCCGTGGTCCGGGCGCTGGGCGCCGTCCCGTCGATGAACGCTGCCTTCGTGGCCGACGCCGACGGCAAGGGAACGCCCGGCGTGGTGCGTCACGAGCACGTCGGTCTGGGACTGGCGGTGGACGTCGAGAAGTCCGGGGGCCGCACCCTGCTGGTCCCCTGCATCGCCGACGCCGACACCAAGGACTTCCAGGGCTTCGTGGCCTCCTACGAGGAGCTGGTCCGCAAGATCCACAACAACAAGATCGCCCCCGACGACTTCGCCGGCACCACCGTCACCCTCACCAACCCGGGCACCATCGGCACGGTCCAGTCGGTGCCCCGTCTGATGCCCGGCCAGGGCCTCATCGTCGGCGTGGGTGCGCTCGGCGTGCCCGCCGGGTTCGAGGCCGCCGACCCGCGCAAGCTGGCCGAGCTGGGCGTGGGCAAGACGGTGACCATCACGTCCACCTACGACCACCGGATCATCCAGGGTGCGGAGTCCGGCCTGTTCCTGGCCCACGTGTCCGAGTGCCTGATGGGAGCCCACGGGTTCTACGACGAGGTCTTCGCCTCCCTCGAGATCCCCTACGAGCCGGTCACCTGGCAGCAGGACGACAACTCGTCGGTCGAGGACGCCGACGTCGGCCACGAGCTGCTCATCAAGCAGAACCACGTCCAGACCCTGGTCAACATGTACCGGGTGCGCGGGCACCTCATCGCCCACCTCGACCCGCTCGATGCCGAAGAGGTGGACCTCCATCCCGAGCTCGACCCCCTGCACTACGGCCTGACCATCTGGGACCTGCCCCGACGGTTCGTGGCCGACGGGCTGGCGGGCAAGGAGCTGGCGACGCTCGACGAGATCCTGTCCGTCCTGCGCGACGCCTACTGCCGCACGCTCGGCGTCGAGTACATGCACATCCAGGACCCGGACCAGAAGCGCTGGATCCAGGAGCACGTCGAAGGGGTGTCGGCCGCCACCGGCCCCGACGAGCAGCGCCACATCCTCGACCGGCTGAACGCCGCCGAGGTGTTCGAGCGATTCCTGCACACCCGCTACGTGGGCCAGAAGCGCTTCGGGCTGGAGGGCGCGGAGTCGGCCATCGTGATCCTCGACACCCTGCTCGACGAGGCCGCCCGCGAGGGGCTGCACGAGTCGGTGATGGGCATGTCGCACCGGGGCCGCCTCAACGTGCTGGCCAACATCGTGGGCAAGTCCTACGGCGAGATCTTCGAGGAGTTCGAGGGGAACCTCGACCCCGAGTCGGTCCAGGGCTCGGGTGACGTCAAGTACCACAAGGGCGCCAAGGGGCTCTTCGTGGCCCGCAACGGCGCCACCATCCCACTGACCATGGCGTCCAACCCGTCGCACCTCGAGGCCGTCGACCCGGTGGTGGTCGGCATGGCCCGTGCCCGCCAGGACGCGCTCGGGGGCGAGCGGGGCAGCGGCCCCCGACTCGTCGACGGTACCGGCGACCCGTTCCCCATCCTCCCGATCCTCCTCCACGGCGACGCCGCCTTCGCCGGACAGGGCGTCGTGGCCGAGACGCTGAACCTGTCGGGCCTCGCCGGGTACCGCACCGGCGGCACGGTCCACGTGGTGATCAACAACCAGCTCGGCTTCACCACCGCCCCCGAGGCGGCACGGTCGACGGTGTATCCCACGGACGTGGCCAAGATGGTCCAGGCCCCGATCTTCCATGTGAACGGCGACGACCCCGAGGCGTGCGCCCGGGCCGCCCGCCTGGCCTTCGGATTCCGGCAGGCGTTCCACAAGGACGTGGTGATCGACATGGTCTGCTATCGGCGCCACGGCCACAACGAGGGCGACGACCCGAGCTACACCCAGCCGCTCATGTACGCGCTCATCGACGCCAAGCGGTCGGTGCGCAAGCTCTACACCGAGGCGCTCGTCCGACGGGGCGACATCTCGCTGGAGGAGGCCGAGCAGGCGCTCGACGACTTCGGTGCCCGGCTGCAGGCCGCCCTCGACGAGACGAGGGCCGAAGCCGAGGACGCCCCGCCGCCGCCGCTCAACCTGCCCGAGTACGTGCAGCCGGACCTGTACATCCCGCGCATCGAGTCCGGCATCGACCCCGAGACGGTCAGCCGGCTGGCCACGGTCGTGCGGTCGGTGCCCGAGGGCTTCGTGATGCACCCGAAGCTCGCCCGCCAGTTCGAGCAGCGGGACAAGGTCGTGGCCGACGGCGAGATCGACTGGGCCCTGGGCGAGGCGCTGGCCTTCGGGTCGCTCCTGCTCGAGGGGACCAACGTCCGGGTGACCGGACAGGACACCCGTCGGGGTACCTTCTCCCACCGCCACGCGGTGCTGGTGGACCACCAGACCGGCGCCGAGCACGTGCCGCTCGAAGGACTGGGCGAGGGAGGCCGGTTCACCATCCGTGACTCGCTCCTGTCCGAGTACGCCTGCGTCGGATTCGAGTACGGCTACTCGGTGGAAGCGCCCAACGACCTGGTGGCGTGGGAGGCCCAGTTCGGCGACTTCTGGAACGGCGCGGAGATCATCGTCGACAACTTCCTGGTGGCGGCCGAGGACAAGTGGGGTCAGAAGTCCGGCCTCGTCCTGCTCCTGCCCCACGGCTACGAGGGCCAGGGCCCCGAGCACTCGTCGGCCCGAATCGAGCGGTTCCTGACCCTGTGCGCCCGTGGCAACCTGCGCGTGACCCAGCCGACGACCTCGTCGCAGTACTTCCACCTGCTCCGGGCCCAGGTCCGGGTGCCCGACCGCAAGCCGCTGATCGTGTTCACGCCGAAGTCGCTGCTCCGGGCCCGCCAGGCCCGGTCGCCGGTCGCCGCCTTCACCGGTGGCTCGTTCGACGAGGTGCTCGACGACCCGGCAGCCTCCGAGGGACTGGACCGCGCCGCGGTCAGCCGGATCGTGCTGTGCTCCGGCAAGGTGGCCTTCGACGCCCTCGGCCGCCGCGACGAACTCGGCGCCGCCGGCACCCACGTGGCCGTCGTCCGGGTCGAGCAGCTCTACCCGTGGCCGAAGGACGGGCTGGCCGACGTGCTCGCCCGCTACCCGCAGGCCGAAGAGGTGGTCTGGCTCCAGGAGGAGCCCGAGAACATGGGTGGCTGGAACTTCGTGCACAGCCGCCTGCACCGGCTGCTGCGCAGCTCGCACACCCTGCGCCATGTCAGCCGGGCCGAGTCGGCGAGCCCGGCTTCGGGCAGTGCCGCCCTCCACCGCCTGGAGCTCGAGGACCTGCTCACCCGCGCCGTGGGCTGACCCCTTCCCGGGGCAGCCCGCCTCAGCCCAGGAAGTCTCGGGCCAGGGCCATCCACATCTCGGTCGACAGGCGGAGCGACTCCACGTCGACCCGCTCGTCGATGCCGTGGAACATGGCTCCGTACTGCTCGAAGCCGATGGCGGGGCTGTGCAGCCCGAACCCGTACGACACCGAGCCGAGGGTGCGGGTGTAGCGGGCGTCGGTGGCGCCCACGGTCAGGAACGGCACCGTCGTGGATCCCGGGTAGAAGATCGAGCTGACCCGGCTGATGGCATCCCACAGCGGGGTGTCGATGGGGGAGGTGGAGGCCGGCTCCTCGGACAGGAAGTCGATGTTCACGTCGTCGGCCAGGTCGCCGAGCACGTCGGCCAGCATGGCCCGCACCTCACCGGTCTCCCACCCGGGCAGGGCGCGGATGTCCACCTCGAGCTCCACCCGGTCGGGGATCACGTTGGTCTTGGACCCCGCCCGCATGACCGTCGGAGCCAGCGTGGTGTGGGTGCAGGCGTGGGCCTGGCGGGCCAGTCCGAGCAGCGGGAGCTCGTCGCAGAAGGCGTCGATGCGGTCAGGGTCGAGGAGCGGCTCGGTCAGCTCCGGCGGGAACCCGAGACCGCCCACGAAGCGGGTCCATGCCTCGTGCAGCTCGGCCTGGGGACGGTACTCGTCGATGCGTCGCACCACCTCGGCCGCCTTGACCAGGGCGTTGTCGGTGCGGAGCGGCTGCGACGCGTGGCCCGGCGTGCCGGTGACCGTCAGCACGCACCAGTAGACGCCCTTCTCCCCGACGATGACCGGCAACCGCGGCAGACCATCGGTCCCGTTCATCGGGAAGCCGCCCGACTCGGTGATCACGTAGTCGGTGCGGATGTCGTCAGCGGCGTGGGCGCAGAGCCACTTTGCCCCGTAGGTGGACAGGGCCTCCTCGTCGGCCACCGCGATGTAGGTCAGGTCGCCCTTGGGGCGGAAGCCGCTCGCCGCCAGGTGGCGCAGTCCCGTGGCCATGGTGGTGGTCAGGTTCAGCATGTCGATGGCGCCCCGACCCCAGACCTCGCCGTCGATGAGCTCACCGCCGAACGGGTCGTGGGTCCAGTCGGCAGGGGTCGCCGGGACCACGTCGGTGTGCCCGAGCAGGGTGAGCGACGGTGCCGACGGGTCGGTGCCGGCCAGCTTGGCCACCAGTGACGTGCGCCCGGGGGCGGGCTCGTAGGTCTCGAGCTCGACGCCCGAGCCCTCGAGGTAGGTGGTGAGGATGTCGGTGCTCCGCTCCTCCTGGCCCGAGGCCGGTGTGCCGTCGTTGACGCAGGCGTTCCGGATCAGGTGCTGGAGGAGGTCGGTTGCCTCGTGGGCCCGGTCGGTGTCGGTGGTCACCACACGATCCTAGGGTCGCCCGGGGAGCGGTGACCGGGTCCTTCGGGTGGCGAGGGCGGGTCGCCGGCCACGGGGGACGGTGCATGGGCGAGAGGGGTGCTTCCCAGGTGGTTGACTGGTTGTACCTATGGATTCCTCTTCTTCTGTCCGTCGGCGCATCGTCGTCGACGGCTCCAACATTGCAACCGAGGGTCGCACCCTGCCGAGCCTGGCCCAGTTGAACGAGGCCATCGAGACGTTCCTGGAGGAGTACCGGGGCTTTACCGCCGAGGACGTCACCGTGGTGGTCGACGCCTCGTTCGGGCACCGGATCGACCCGTCGGAGGTCCGGGCGTTCGAGGACGCCATCGAACACGGCGAAATGGTGGCGCCTCCGGCCGGTGCCATCGGCCGGGGTGACGGCTTCATCCTCCGCATCGCCGAGAAGTCGGGCGCGCTGGTGCTGTCCAACGACTCGTTCCAGGAGTTTCATGCCGAGCGCCCGTGGCTGTTCGAGCCGGGCAGGCTCATCGGCGGCAAGCCCGTGCCGGGGGTGGGCTGGGTGTTCACCCCCCGTACGCCGGTGCGCGGCCCGAGGAGCCGGTCGGTCACGGCGAAGTCCAAGCGGGACGCCAGGGCCGCCGACAACGGTGCCGAGGCCACGGACGAGGTGGTGGTTCCCGAGGAGATGACGACGGTGGCGACCGACGGGGCGACGAAGCCCAAGCGGTCCCGCCGGCGTCGTGGAGGGCGGGGGAGAGGATCGTCGTCCCCGTCCACTTCGTCAGCTGAGTCGTCCGAGCAGGGCGGTCCCCGAGGTGACGGCGGTGGCGAGGGATACGACGAGGACGCGGTCGTCGAGGCGTTCGACGAGGAAGTGGGGTTCGTCGAGGAAGTGGAGTTCGACGAGGACGGTGGCGACCAGGACGGCGACGTCTCCGTGACACCTGCGGACACGGTGGACACCGACGACGCCTATGAAGATGTCGGCGGTCGGGCCCCCAGGGCGGCCAAGGCAACCAAGGCCACCAAGGCCACCAAGGCGACGAAGGCTGCCGGACCCGTGAAGAAGGCGACCAGGGCCACCAAGGTCGCCAAGTCGACCAAGGCCGTGGAGCCGGCGACCAAGGCAACCAAGGCAACCAAGGCAACCAAGACGACCAAGGCAGCCGAGCCAGCGACCAAGGCGACCAAGGCGAACAAGGCAGCCGAGCCAGTGACCAAGGCGACCAAGGCGACCAAGGCGACCAAGGCGACCAAGGCGACCAAGGCGACCAAGGC
>Ga0075030_100001329_pt1 | contig 22259 bp, 16 predicted proteins | sample LitLauG_LLR_2012_FD_71393 | JGI IMG/M metagenome (GOLD analysis project Ga0075030, IMG submission 71393) | Freshwater sediment microbial communities from Pennsylvania, USA - Little Laurel Run_MetaG_LLR_2012 | ecosystem: Environmental > Aquatic > Freshwater > Creek > Sediment | place: USA...
GTTGATTTCCTGTTGGAGCAGAATTCGGCTGCTTTCAGGGGCGGCAAGTGTTAACGGGCGCATGTGGCCACTTTAACACCACCCCACATAATCCGCAAACAATTATGTCGCCATGTTTAATTGAGTTTGAATCTCAGCTTCGCCCCCTTTTTGAGACATTGAGTGGTTCGGCGAGGTTCGAGACTATGGAGGGACAATTGAGTTTTCGATTAGCCGGTGATGGCAGGGGCCATATCCAACTTCGTGGTGAGGTCGCAGACAAAGCGGGAATTGGTAATCGTCTCCAGTTTACTTTGGAGTTTGACCAATCGCAGCTAGGCGCAGCCATTCGGGAGCTGGAAAGAGTTACATCGCAATTTCCAGTCCGTTAGTATCTCCGGCCTATCCTGACCCGTCTTGTAAAACACAGCCAAAATACTTCCCGCGTTGATTTTTTTATGGGAGAGACGAATTTTTACCATGACCTTTGCATCGCGACAGGACGCGGGGCGGCGGTTGGGCAAGTATCTCCAAGAGACGGCGGTAGAGGCGGATTGCGTGCTGGGCTTGCCGCGCGGAGGCGTGGTCGTGGCCGCCGAGGTGGCTAGTTGCCTGCACTGCCCGCTCGCGGCGCTGATCGTCCGCAAACTCGGCCATCCCTGGCACCGCGAGTTTGCCGTCGGCGCGCTGGCGGAAGCGGGCGTAGTGATCCTGGACGAGGATTCCATCGGCCTCAACCCGCTCGTCCGCGCGGACCTCAAGGACGTGATCGAGGAGGAAACACTGCGCCTGCGCGATTACGTAATCAAATTTCACGGTGACACTCCGCCAAACTATTCCGGCCAGAGCGTCCTCATCGTGGACGACGGCTTGGCGACCGGCGCGACGGCGGAAGCGGCGGTCTCGTCGGCGCGGAAACAGGGCGCGCGGCGCGTCCTCGTGGCGGCGCCGGTGGCGTCCGTCGAGGCGGCGCATCGCCTCCAGCGCGTGGCCGACCAGTTGATCGCCCTGCAGGTGTTGCCAAAATTTCAGGCCGTTGGCCGCCACTACATCCGCTTCGAGCAAACGACGGACGAGGAAGTGGTCGCGCTTTTGCGGGCCACGCACAGCGTTCACTGACCGCGCAAAACAATTTCCCGTCGGCCGTTCTCCCGCTAACCTGCCTCATGCCCGAACTGCCTGAAGTCGAAATTCTCGCCCGGCACCTCGCGCCGCTGGTGCGCGGCCGCAAAATCCGCGATGTGCGCGTGCGCCGGGACCGGGTGCTCGCGCCCACCTCCCCTGCCCGCTTCAAAAAAAAGTTGCGCGACGCGACGTTCACCGGTTTGTCGCGGCGCGGAAAATATCTGATCTTCAAACTCCAGCCGGCGCAAAGCGGTGAACCGTTCACGTTGCTCGGCCACCTCGGCATGACCGGCCGGATGTATCTGCTGCCAGCCGCCGCGCCGCTGCCCAAACACGCCGCCGTCATGCTGAATTTTGGATCGGAAAATTTTGTATTCGAAGACACACGCTATTTTGGCCGGCTGACGTTGTGCCAGAATTCACTGGCCAACCTGGGACCGGAACCGCTGGAGGAAGAATTCACCGTCGCAAAATTCGCGGCGGCGCTTCGGCGTTCGGCACAACCGGTCAAAATCAAACTGCTGGACCAGTCGGTCGTGGCTGGCGTGGGCAACATTTACGCCAGCGAAGCGCTGTTTCGCGCCGGCATCTCGCCGCGCCGCGCCGCCCGGCGGCTGACTTTGGATCAGATCACGCGCTTGCGGCGTGCCATCCGGCAAACGCTTGCCGAAGCGATCCGTTGCGGCAGCACAATTCCGCTCAACTTTTCCGGCAACGGCAGGAAGGACGGACTTTTTTACTTCGGCCGCGCGCCGGGCGCGACGGATTTTTACGCCGAACGGCTGCGGGTTTATGACCGCGCCGGAAAACCCTGCCTGAACTGCGGCCACGCCATCAAACGGTTCGTGCAGGCCGCACGCAGCACCTTTTATTGTCCGCGCTGCCAACGCGGCTAGCCAGAGACCGTTTCAGAAATCCCGCTTGGCAGTGCGCGACGCTTCTGGTTAGCTGGCCGGGCCGAATCAATGAAACCTTTGCGCGCCGCCATTCTGTCCGCCCTCCCTCTGGCGGTGATGCTTGTCTCGGTGCAGGCACAGCAACAGCCGCCGATTTCAGTGGAGCCGCGCGGCCCCGACAGCCAGATTGAGTTTTCCGGCAAATCCCGCAACATCACGGGAACCAACGGCCTGATCGTCAAATACGAAGGCGTGGTCATGACCGCAGACAGCGCGTCGGTCAACTCGGACACCGGCGAAACCGAGGCCGACGGCAACGTCCGCCTGCAACGCGACAACCAGACCTGGACTGGCGCGCATCTCGCCTACAATTTCCGCACGCGCCAGATGGCCGCGGACCACTTCCGCACCGGTCACGCACCGGTCTTCGCGGGCGGCAGCGACTTGCAGGGCGTGCTTCCCAGGCAGGCGCACGGGGCGACCAATGCCTACACCGCCACGAACGCCTTCGTCACCACGGACGACATCGCCGATCCGGCCTTCAAAATCCGCGCGCGGCAGATGACCATTGTGCCCGGCCAGCGGCTCGAGGCGCGCAACGCGGTGCTCTATCTCGGCGGCGTGCCCTGTTTTTATTTTCCGTTCTACACACGCAACCTCAGCGCGCGGGCGAATAATTTTAACTTCACGCCGGGCTACCGCAGCAGCTTCGGTCCCTATTTGCGCAGCACCTACACCTGGTATTGGGACGAGGAGCTTGATGGCGAAATCCATGCGGACTATCGCGAAAAACGCGGCGTCGGCGCCGGCCCCGACCTGAACCTGCATCTGGGGCGGTGGGGCGAAGCGAAAATCCGCTACTACTACCTGGACGACGGCAAGCCCGGCACGAACATTTACGGCGTGAACCTGCCCGAAAACCGGCAGCGGTTTTTTTTCACCTACCAGTCCACTCCCTTCACCAATTTGAACATCAAATCGGTGGTGCGCTACCAGAGCGACAGCGACATCGTGAAGAATTTTTACGAGGGCGAATACCGGCGTGATCCGCAGCCGGAAACGTTTTTCGAGGTCAACAAGTTCTGGCAGAACTTCAGCCTGGATGCCCTGGCGCAACCGCGCGTCAACAATTTCTTCGAGACCGTCGAGCGGCTGCCGGACGTGCGGCTGAACGGGTTCCGCCAGCAGTTGGGCAGCACGCCGCTGTTTTACGAGACCGAAAGCTCGGCGGGCTATTACCGGCGGGTCTTTGCCGTCACGAACGGTCCCACCCTGCCCGCCTTCGAGGCCGCGCGGGCCGACACCTACCACCAGATCACCTTGCCGCAGACCTATTTTGGCTGGCTGAACGTGACGCCGCGCGTCGGCGGACGCTTCACCTATTACGGCGAGGCGGGCGGTCCAGGCGCGACGACGGAAGAGGCATACCGCAAGGTGTTCAACACCGGCGCCGAGGTTTCGTTCAAAGCCTCGCGCACCTGGGCGGGCGTGGAAAATCAGTTCCTCGATCTCGACGGGGTCCGGCACATCGTGGTGCCGTCGCTCAACTACGTTTATGTGCCGACGCCCAATGACCGGCCCACGCAACTGCCGCAGTTTGATTCCGAGCTGCCGAGCCTGCGCCTGCTGCCGCTCGAGTTTCCCGAATACAATTCCATTGATTCGATTGACAGCGAAAACGTGTTGCGCTTCGGCCTGCAAAACAAATTGCAAACCAAGCGCGCCGGACAGATCGAGGACTTCCTCGACTGGGAAGTGCTCACCGACTGGCGGCTCCGGCCCCGCACCAATCAGTCCAGCTTTGCCGACGTTTATTCCGACCTGACGTTCAAGCCGCGTTCGTGGCTCACGCTGCAATCGCAGACCCGGTTCGATCCCAACATCGGACGCTGGCGCATGTTACTGCACACTTTGACCTTCGAGCCGAACAACGTGTGGAGCTGGACCGTCGGGCACTTTTTCCTGAAGGACAATTTCAGCGGCACGCCGACGGCACTCGGCCAAGGCAACAACGTCATCACCAGCAGCATGTTTTACCGGATGAACGAAAACTGGGGCTTCCGCGCGACGCACCACTTCGACGCGCGCAACGGCCGGATGCAGGAGCAGACCTACACGGCCTACCGCGATTTGCGGAGCTGGACGGCGGCGTTCTCAGTCGGCCTGCGCGACAACGGCACGGGAGGAAGGGATTTCACTGCGGCATTCACATTCTCGATCAAGGCCATGCCACACTTCGGGCTGGGCAGCGACACGGTACGGCCTTACTCGCTCTTGAGCGGCGGTTGAGCCGATGCGGTTTGCCGTTCGGCCATGGCAGACTCCACAATTTCAAAAGGCACGGCCGGCAGAGTGCCCAACGAACCACGGTTGGACGGATTTGCGCTCGTTGGTGCCTTCACCTGATTTTGCGCCGGCAGCATGCGGATGACGAGGTTTCCCTTAAGGCCGGCTTTTGTTTTGGCCGCATCGCTGCGCAGCAGCAATTCCACCCCCGCGTCCACCGCTGATACCTTCTGAAGGACGAGGCCGTCCGGCGGATCGCTCAATTCGAGCCGGACGCGCGCCAAAAAATCCGGGCCGGGCGCGGCAAACCGGACGCGCGCCGTACCGCCGAGGGGAATTTTCACCGGCGTGGCGCTGAGAATATTCAACTCGGCCCGGGACATGAAACGCCCCGACACGGCCACGGCGAGCTCTTTTGCAGGGACGAGATGACGGTACACAAATGCCTGCATCATGTCCTCCGCCGGCACTGCCGGACGGACCGTTTCAACACCGTCAATCCGCGCACGCCCCACCAAATCCAGACGCGCGGGCGACGGCGCGGGCGACGGCGGCGCCGTAACCGTGAGCTTCACCTGGTCCTGATTCGCCGGCACTTTGCCACCGCTCAAACGGAATCCCGTCGGCGCGGCCACCAATGCGATGGCGATCTCGTTCGTAAAGCCGTCCTTCCGCAGCGCGTAAATTGTGAGCGGAACGCTCGCGCCACCGCGAACAGTGAGGCTGGATGGCACGACGCGCAGCGCAAAATCGGGCCGCGGCGCGCTGAGGCGCAGGCGGTAGGCGAACTCCGGCCCACCCTGGTGCTGCGCATCGCCGAGGTGAAAAAAATAACTCCCGTCCGCCGGCAAAGTGACCCGCAGGTAGGAATCGGCGTGGTGCGTCTCCAAGCCGGCGCCTTTGTCCTCGGCGTCGTCATTGAACGCGAGTTGTTTTCCGGCGGCATCGGTGAGTTTGAGCACCGAATCCAGCGGTGAATCCAACCGGCGCGCGCAAACTTCCGCGACAATCTCCGTCCCCGCACGGCCTTCAAAACGGAATACATCCCAGTCGCCCGGCGGGTCAATGCGCCCGTTGATGATGACCGGCAGCGCAACCGGCTGCGCTGTCGCCGGCGAATCGTTCGGCTCTTTTTCCAGGCATTCCGGCAGCGTGTCCACCGCAAAGGGCAGCTGGTTCGGAATCCAGGTTTCGCCGCCCAAGGAAAGCGGGCGAATGCCCGGTTCGCCATTCGTTTGCAGGAGCGAGTTCACCGGCAAATTCCATCCGTTCAGCTCGACCACGGTTTGCGCGCCCGCGGGTCCGCCCAGCGGAAAAATGCCCGTCACAACTGGCAGTTCGCCGATGGTGACGCGATAAACGAAATCCTCGCGGCCGCGGTAAATGGAATCCCGGATCTGAACCAGGTATTCACCGTCCTTGGGAATTTCAAGAAACAGCACCGGGTCGGGATGAAACCGAAAATGATCGGCGAACGCGAGTTCGTTGCCCTGCGCGTCATACAGCGCCACCGCCGCCTGGAACCAGCCGGGCACGGCGTCGGGCAGGTACGGAATCAACGCCCGCGCACTCACCGCGACGACGAGTCGCTGGCCTTTGCGGGCGCTGAACCGATACCAGTCCACGCCGCCGGGGAGGATCTGGCCATTGACGACGGCGGGCAGGGTGATGCTTCTCTCGGTGGGCGGTGTGGCTTTCGCCTCGCTGGGATTCCGCTGCGGTCGGAGAGTGGCCGACTGGGCGTTGAGTTTCGGTTCGAGCTTTCGGAATTCGGGAAGTTCGCCGACGCAGAACACGAGCGGGGCCGTCAGGCCGAGTTGAGTTTGCAGGCGCACCTCGCGCGCTCCAGGCTCCGCGTTCGTTGCAATCCTGACGCGGAGCGTGACGGTTTCGGCGATGGCCGGATTCAGGGGTTTGCGTTGGAACGCGGCCAGCTTCTGGCGGATTTCAAAAAGCATCCGCTGATCAGCGGCGGTCCAGATGGCGTTGGTTCCATTAGCCACGCCGCTGCCATTCGGGTTGACTTGCGTGGCCGCGCGCCTGTCCTGCAATTCCTTCAATTTTTCCCGCAGATCGTTCGCTTCCTTCTGCGTCAGCGGCCGCAGGTAATCCAGTACGGTCGCTTGGATGCCCGTTCCCGAAAAAACCACCTGACCATTTGTGGCCCCGCTCAGAAACTGTCCCCCAAGCGTGGTCAGAAATGTCGTGCCGATCCGTCCGCCGGCGGGATAAACATAGCCGATGCGCGGCAGGGTTTGTTGCGCGAAAACGCCCGGCCCCGGCGCGAGCAAAATCGCCAGCCAAACAATCACATGACCCTGCCGTTGGTTCATAACCTGTCTCACCACCTACATGATTTCCTTCAAACGCCCGGCGAGTTTTGCCCCCTCAGCGGCGGAAGGCGTCACCCGGACATCCAGACCCTGGGGATTCGGCAGCTTGCCCGCCGGATCAATGCCGAGTTGCTCGTAGATGCTGGCGAGCAGGTCGCCGGGATACACCGGTCGATCCTTCACCTCCTCGCCCTTCGCATCCGATGCGCCGATCACCTGGCCGCCTTTGAATCCGCCGCCGGCGATCATCGCGGAGAAGACCTTGCCCCAATGCCCGCGCCCGCCGTTCCACGGCGCTTCCCACTGGACCTTGGGTGTGCGCCCAAATTCGCCGCAGCACCAGACGATGGTGCTGTCCAGCAAGCCGTGTTCTGACAAATCCTGGAGCAACGCGGCCATTGCCTTGTCCATTTCCGGCACCCGGCGTCGCATCGTCTGGAAGTTTTGTTTGTGCGTGTCCCACCCGCCTTTGTAATTGATCGTGATGTAGGGAATGCCCCGCGCAACCAGACGCCGCGCCACCAGGCAGGATTGACCGAAGGTGTTGCGACCGTACCGTTCGCGCAAATCATCCTTTTCCTGGGTCAGATCGAAGACCTTGCCGGCGTCGCCTAAAATCAAATCATACGCCTGTTTCTCCGCCTGCGCCGCCGCCGCCAACTGCGCATCGCCGGGCATCGCCTTGGCCAGCGTGTCCAGGCGGTGGAGCAATTCACGCCGGTCCTGTTGTCGCTGGACGGAAATCCCCGGGGCAACGACGCCTTCCACCGCGAACGGCGTTTGCGCCGGATCACCACCAGTCGCAAACGGTTTGTAGCGCGGACCCAAAAATCCCGCCTCGGAAAATCGTCCCTGCGGTTCGGTCAGGACGATGTACGGCGGGATGAGCCCCTGGTATCCCGCGTCGCAACCCTTGAACAACGCCACGACCGCGCCGATGGACGGAAAGACGTCCCGTCCGCCTGAGGCGCGCGCGGTTTGAACCATGTAGGAGGCCGTTTCGTGCCCGTTGTTGCCGTGCGTTAAGCTGCGGATGATGGAATACTTGTCCGCCTGTTGGGCGAGCAGCGGCATCAGCTCGCAAATGCGAATGCCGGCCACGTTGGTCTCGATCGGCCGATTCAGCGGCCCGCAATAATCATTGCCCGCATCAGGTTTCGGATCCCAGGTGTCGAGATGTGACGGGCCGCCCCACATCCAGATTTGGATCACCGCGCGAGCTTTCGCCCTGACCGGGGCCGGCGCGGCGAAGGCCTGCAAACTCAGATGATGCCCGAGCACGAGGCCAGCCGCGCCCAGGAGCATTTGCTGCACCGCTTCGCGCCGGGAAAGGGGCGTTGCCCCGAGCCCGGCCAGTTTTTTTTCAGAGAATCGTTCGCTCATAATATCCCGTCCATTTCCCGGGGTCGCGCTAATGCCGGTAAAGGAATTCCGCGCTGTTGACCAAGGCCCAGGCGAGATCCGCCGCAGCCTGGCGTGGGTTCGCGGATGCGCGCTGAAAATATCCGTCCACAATCTCCAGTTCCTCCGGCGTCGGCAAGCGCGAGAGGATGCCGAGGTAAATGCCGGTCGCCATTTCGCGCGGATTTTTTTGGGACTGCGTCTGGAACTGGAGCATGCGGCTCTGCTCGATTTTATTCTGGATATGACTCGAATTGAGCAGGTGCAGCCGCTGCTCGGCGGTGGCGCGGTTGTTGCGCTCGGATTCCAAGCCGGTGTCGCGCGCGGGCCGCCCGAACATTTCGAGAAACGCACTGCTGATGCTGCCGTCTTCCAGCGCGACCGCCCGCTGGCTTTCCGGGATGAACGTGAACGGCTCCGGAATGGCGCTCGAATAATTTTCGCTCGTGCCGGTGATCTGGTTGAGCGCGTCGATCAGCACTTCCGCGTCCAGCCGGCGCAGCGGATAAAACGCAAAATTGGCTGCCGCTTCCGGCCGGTCGCTTTTGGCGAGGCACGAAAGCTGGTACGTTTCGGAATTCAGGATCTGCCGCAGCAAGGGTTTCAATTCGTATTTCGACGCGATGAGTTCCGTTTCCAAATACGCCAGCAGAGCGGGATTGGCCGGCGGATTGTCCCGGCGGATGTCGTCCGGCTCCTGGATGATGCCGCGCCCGAGCAGCCATGCCCACACGCGGTTGGCGAGGTTGCGCGTGAACCACGGATTTTTCGGGTCAACCAGCCAGTCCGCGAAAACCTCCCGCGGATCACGGTCGGCGGCAAGCCTGGCCGACGTGCCATCGGGAAACCGCGCCGCCCGCGCCAGTCCGTTGGTGTCTTTGCCGGGTTCGAAAAAAACAATTTCCTCCTTCCACTCCGCGGTGGATTTATAGCCAACCTGCGCAAAGAAGGCGGCCATGCCCGCGAGCTGGTTGCTCGGCCATTGCTCCGCGCGGCAGCCCATGAAGGTCAAGGCCACGGCTTGCGCAATGCCCGCCGGATCGCGGTTTTGCATCGCGCGATAAAAGTTCACCGGCGGGACGCGAAAATTGCTGCCGCTCGCCGTGAGAAGTTCCCGGACCCATTGATCGCAGGGCTGGTTCTGCCGGATGCGGGTCCGAATCCAATGATGATAGGCCTGGGCGGCGTTGGGCCACAAGTTGATCGGGAACTCCGCCTTGACGCGCAACCGTTCGCTCCACTTCATCGCCCAGTAATCCGAGAATTCGTCGCGCTCCAGCAGGCGGTCGATCAACGCGCGGCGCTTGTCCGGCGTCCGGTCCCGCAAAAACTGCCGTGCTTCGAACGCGCTCGGCAGCGTGCCGACCACATCCAGGTGAACCCTCCGCACAAAAACCGCGTCGGAGCAGATGTCGGCCGGCGGAATGCCCAGTTGCTTCAGGCGCGCGAAAACCAATCGGTCAATGGCCGTTGCGGGCGGCGCCGCCCCGCCGTCAAACGGATTCCCCCCCGGGTCCGGCGCCGCGACGGCGCCCAGGCAAATCAACCCGAGAACTGAAGCATTCAAAAACGGTTTCACAAAGTCTGTCCCGCCGGCTGCATGATGAACCAGACGCGGCCAGATCGCGTGCGGATGCAAAAAAACCGCACCGCTTTTTGCCTTTCGCTCCGCAATTTATGGCGCGTCGTTGCGTTTCGTAACCCAACAACTCATCGAATCGTCTGATGTAAAACGATGACCTTTTCTACTGCATCTGCGCCGCCGCGCGCGAACGCCGCCGCGCCGATCCCACAGCCCGCGACGCTGGACCCGGACATGCACAGCGTCGTGACCCGGCAAACGCAAGCCTCGGAATTCTCGATCACCGTGAAACCGCGGACCGGCGAGGACATCCAGGAAATGTTCCGGCGGCTGGCCGCCACCGTGACGGAACTCGACGCGAAAATCGTCCACCTGTCGGTGTTCGGTTCCATCCAGGCCCGCGCGACCGGGAGGGAAGCACAGCGGAGAATTTTCCGGAAGATTGAGTGGCCGGTCACCTGGGTGGAGGGCGCCGCCTGCACGGGAGGGCCGGTCGCCGGCATCCAGGTGTTCGCGCTGGCCGGCGGGGCGGTACACCCCATCACCGTCGGCAATGAAATCATCGGCTCGGTTTTTGAGGACGGTTCAGCGCGGCATTGTGTCTTGGGCGGTTTAGGCCCGCGCGCCCAAACCGGGACGCGCGCCCAGCAAACCACGGAGACGCTGGAAAATCTGGAACGCGCGTTGAGCCAAGGTGGCTTCGCGATGGGCGACACAGTGCGGACGTGGTTCTATTTGGACGACCTCCTTTCCTGGTACGGCGATTTTAACGCGACACGAAACCGGTTTTATTCCGGAGTCAAATTCCGGACCGGCTCACTGCCGGTGAGCACCGGAGTGGCCGGACGCAATCCCGCCGGAGCCGCGCTGGTGCTCGGGGCGTGGGCCATCCAGCCGGCCAAACCAGCAACCCGGATTGAAGAAGTCGCCTCGCCGTTGCAATGCCCTGCGCCCGCGTACGGCAGCGCGTTCAGTCGGGCGATGGAAATAGCGTCACCGGCGGGGCGGCGCATGCTCATTTCCGGCACTGCCAGCATCGCACCGGACGGCAAAACCTTGTGGCCGGGCGAAGTGCGCAAACAGGTCGCCGTGACGATGGAAGTGGTGGAAGCGATCCTGCGTTCGCGCGGTTACAAAATGTCGAATCTCACGCGTGCGACGGCTTATTTCAAGCACCGCGGCGATGCGCCGGTATTTATGAAATGGTGCGCGGAAAATGGACTCGAATCATTGCCTGTGGTGCCGGTTCATTGCGACATTTGCCGCGATGATCTGCTGTTCGAGCTGGAGGCAGACGCTTGGCGTTCCTGTTTGGCAACCGATTAAAAACCGACGTCCTCACCTTTGGGTTTCAAACTGAAAAGGTACGCGACCAGGTCATCCACTTCCGCGTCTTTGATCGTACCCGCCCAGCCCGGCATGTAGAGCGGCGGCGGTGGACGCTTCGTATCGAGCGCGGTGATTTCCTTCTGGCCTTTCAACACCCGCGCCTTCAATTCGTCCTTGGTGTAACCGTCGGCGACGTGGAGCAAATCCGGCACGAGTTCGGCGGTTTTCGCGTTCGGATTCGGCACGCCGCCTTTCGCATCCTGGCCGTGGCAGCCGGCGCAGCCGTATTTCTTGAAGACCTGGTGGCCGCGCTCGACCGGCCCCATGAGCGACGGCAGGCTCAGGGCCACGCTCTGTTCGCGCAGGTGAACCAGAAAATCCGCCAACGCACGGGCTTCCACTTCCGTAAAGCCAAACTTCGGCATGACCGTGCCCGGCGTGACGCTCTGCGGATCGCGGAAATGTTGCACCATCCATTCGGGCGTGCGCCGCATGCCCACGTCGTCAAGCGCCGGCCCGATCTTGCCGCCCTGGCCGGCAACGGAGTGGCAGCCGATGCAGCCCTTCTGCTGGAACAACCGCTGGCCTTCGCGTGTGTTCGGCAGCACTTTCATCGAGGCGTAATAACCCGGCGTGGCTTCGCCGGTTTGACTGAGCATGAACAGCACGATCGCTTCGAGATTGGTCTGCGAAAATTTTTGCGGCGGCATCGCCGAACCCGGCGTGACGCTGGCGGGCGCGAGGAAATGTTTCCTCAGCCATTCCGGTGAACGGCGGGCGCCGACGCGATCCAGTTCCGGTCCGAGCACGCCGCCGGTGCCGCCGAGTTTGTGGCAGCCGCGGCAGCCGCTGTCCTCGAAAAGTTGCTGGCCGCGGGCCAGTTCCGGCGCGCTCGGATTGTCCGCCGCCTCGTGGCACTGGCCGCACGAAGCCTGGATGTATTCCATCGGCAGCATCGGTTCGTCCCAATGCGCGACGTTGCCGTGCGCGTCGGCGGTGGTGGTGGCGCGGCCCTGCCCGCGATGGCAGACGGTGCAGCCGAATTTTTCAAACGGGTGCTGCTCGTGCAGCGGGTGGTAGGCCAGCGGCTGCGGGTACCCACCGTAACTGGGATCGTCCACCGTGAGATGGCAGGTGGTGCAGCGGTCCACGCGCTTGAGGTCGGGCAACTGCACTTGCCGGATTTGCAAGGCGATCCGTTCGGCCTGCGCTTTTTGCTGCGGCGTGGCGGCGCGATGAATTTCCTCCTGGATGTACTTCTTCTGGTAATCCTTCCACTCACGATACTCGTCGCGGTAATAACCCATCACCACCAGCACGCCGACCAGCAAGCCGAGCGCGGTGAACCAGCCGTAAAATTTTCGGAGGGAATGGTCGTTCATCTCAGTGGCCCTCCGTGATGGCGGGTGATTGGTGCCACGGCACAACCCAGCCCCAGTTCGGGCCGCGGAAGGAGGTGCCGATGATCGTCAGCACCACGGCGACGACGAGGCAGACGGAGAAAATGGTGTTCGCAACCACGCGTTCGCTGGCAAACCAGCGGCCGACACCGTGGCGCTTGCGGTCAATGTAAGGCAGTGCCACCAGCGCGGTAACAATCAGGCCCGGCACCACCACGCCGCCCCAGAACGCGGAGTAACTGACCAGTTCCTGAAGGCCGAGAAAGTACCACGGCGCCTTCGCTGGGTTCGGCGGATGAATCGGATTGGCAAATTCCTCCAGCGGGGCGTTCCAGAAAACCGCCAGAAATAAAACCACCGCCACGACCAGCAGGAACAGCAGGATTTCCCGGAACACCAGATGCGGCCACGAAAACACTTCGTCCTCGGGATTCTTGCCGACTTGCGGCGTGGTGCCGCGCGCCAGTTCCATCAGGCCGTAGCTCTTGTTCGTCGGCAACTGGCCCAGCGGAATTTGCTCCACGACGTCGCCCGATTCGTCGGGTCGTGAAAGTCCGCCATCCTTGCGGACGCGGAACAGGTGGACGGAAATCCCCAGCAGCGCCATCGCCGGCAGCACGATGACGTGCAGGGCATAAAAGCGCGTCAGCGATTCCTGCCCGACGATGTTGCCGCCGAGCATCAGGAATTTTATCTTGGGCCCGATGACCGGCGCATAGCCGGCGATGTTGGTGCCGACGGTGATGGCCCAAAACGCGAGTTGGTCCCACGGCAGCAGATAGCCGGTGAAACTCAGGCCCAGCGTCAGCAGAAACAGCATCACGCCGATGAACCAGTTGAATTCGCGCGGCCGCTTGTAGGCCCCGGTGTAAAAAACGCGGCACATGTGGAGAAACACAAACAGCACCATCAAGTGCGCCGCCCAGCGGTGCATGTTGCGCACGACCAGACCGGCAGAGACGACAAACTGCAAATCCTTCATGATGTCGTAGGCCTTCTCAGTGCTCGGGACGTAATAAAACATCAGCAGCACGCCGGTGCCGATGAGAATGAAAAACAGATAGAGCGAGATCAGTCCCAGACCCAGCGAATAGGAGGCTTTCAGCGCGTGTTTGTGGACCTTTGCCGGCTGGACGTGCAGCAGGAAACTCGACACCATCGCCTGCGATTTTTCCAGATTGCTCTGCGGCAGGCCGACGCGAAAGATCGAGCGGCCGACACGCGTTCGCGCAAACCGGTCCCAAATTTGTCTCAGCCAGGGTGTTTTCACAGGACGAGGTATTTGTCCGCGGCGACGCGCTGGCCTTTGTCCACCACCAACCGGTTGTCCTTGCTCATGGAAACCAGGAACCACTCCAGACCGCGTGGCGCCGGACCGCCTTTCACCGCGCCCTGCTCGTCAAACACGCTGCCGTGGCACGGGCAGTGGTAGCCTTGATTGGCGCGGTTGACGGTGCAACCCAGATGCGTGCAGATCGCCGACATGCAGCGGAACGTGTTGCCTTTGCGCACCAGGAAAATCCTCTCGTCCTCCATGAACGTCACCGAACCGTCGGGAAAATCCTCCGGCTTGCCGGCCTTGAACCGCTGGCTCGGCTCGAACAAAACATTCGGCACCAGAAAACGCACCGCCGCCGCCGCCGAAGCGCCGACGGCGAACGTCGCGGAGAGCCAGCCCAGAGTGAGCCGGACGAAACTGCGCCGGGTGACTTGGTTTTTGTTTTGAGAATCGGAATGGTTCATATCAGGCGGGGACTAATTCAACTCGTTCCATGGTGATCGCCCCGGTCGGGCAGCGCACGGCGCACAGACCGCAGCGGATGCAGCGGGTCTCGTCCTTGATGATCGCGCCCTGCTCGCCGCGATTGGGAATCCGCCCATAGCGCGCCATGAAGGCGGACTGCAATTTTTCGTCGCCGCGCAGGTCTGCGGCATCCACGAGTCGCAGGCAAAATTCCGGGCAAACATCGGCGCAGCCACCGCAAAGAATGCACTCGTCGCCGTTGAATACCGGGCCGATGTGGCATTTCAGGCAGCGATCCGCCTGCCGGCGTGCGTCCGGTTCGGGATAATCCTTCTCCACCTCGGCGATGCCAATACGCCGGTCCAGTGGCAGCACCGGCGGCGACTGGCGCTCGAACTTTTCGTAATCCGGCGTCATGGCGTATTTCTGCGTGTCGTAAATCGTCACGCGCGCCTGCTTGGGTTCGGCGGGGGTTTTGCTGGTGAGAAATTTCGCGATGGATTTGGCCGCGCGTTTGCCCTCGGCGACGGCGGTGATGATGATGCGCGGACCGAACGCCACGTCGCCGCCGGCAAACACGTCGGACCGCGAGGTGGCGAGCGTCACCGGATCGGCTTGCAGCGAGCCGCGCGGCGACAATTTTAAATTGTCTTCGGGCCGAATCCACGCCAGGTCTGCCGCCTGACCGATGGCGAGCACGACGGTGTCGCATTCCACGACCTCCTCGCTGCCTTCAATGAACTGCGGGTTGAACCGGCGGTTTTCGTCGAACACGCGGCTGGCTTTGATCAGTTCGATGCCGGTGACTTTGCCGTCGCGGCCGAGAATCCGTTTCGGCCCAAAACGCGTGTGCAGCTTGATGCCTTCCTTTTCGGCTTCCTCAATCTCCTCACGCGCGGCGGGAATTTCGCCGAGGTTTTCCAGACAAAACATGTGGACCTCCGGCACACCTTTGCGGATGGCTTCGCGCGCCACGTCGAGCGCGAGCCGCACTTCGTCGGGCGCTTCGGTGTCCTTCGCGGTCAATTCCTCCAGCGCGGCGGCGGCTTGGTGAAGCGCGACGCGCAACTCCGCCTCGTTCATCGCGGCAAAGGTTTCCGCCTGGCGCACGACGGAGCGCGCCACGTCAAACGCAACATTACCGCCACCGATGACAACGACTTTGCGCCCGAGATTGACCTTAAAGCCGAGGTTGACGTTCAGCAGAAATTCAATCGCCCGCAGCACGCCATCGTTTTGCACGCCCTCGATGGAAAGCTCGCGACTCTTGTGCGCGCCGATGCCGAGGAAAACCGCTTCGTAGCCCTGCTGCTTCAAATCGGAAAGTGTGAAGTCCTTGCCGAGCCGGCTGTTTAAACGAATCTCGACACCGAGCGCGCCGATGGCGTCAATCTCCGCCTGGATGATATCGCGTGGCAGGCGATATTCCGGCACGCCGAGCACCAACATGCCGCCGGCGATGTTTTGCGCCTCGAACACCGTGGGTGCAAAGCCCATCAGCGCCAGTTCGTGGGCACACGACAGGCTCGACGGGCCCGCTCCGATCACCGCAACTTTGCGTTTGGCGCCGATTAGTTCGCGGCGCGGGTCGCGAAGTTCGGGATAAACACGACCCAGATCGAAGTGGTCTGACTCGACGCCAAATTTCTCGCAGACAAACCGCTTGAGCGCGCGGATCGAAACCGAGGCGTCAAGCGCGCCGCGCCGGCATTTGGCCTCGCACGGCGCGGCACAAACCCGCCCGCAAATGGACGCGAACGGATTCGGGATGCGGGCAATGATGTAGGCGTCCTCGTAGCGTCCCTCGGCAATGGCCTGCACGTAGCCGCCGGAATCGGTCCGGACCGGACACCCCTCGCGGCAGAGCACCTGCCGCGAGAAGTAGTTCACATCCGGCAATTCGACTGGATAGGTCGGCGGCATGTGGCTGGATTTCGGTTTGCCTCGAACTACTTATCGTACTTGTCGCGGACTTCTTTGATCTTTTCCTCGGCGGTCTTTTTCTCATCCGCCGTGGCCTTGGCGAGTTTGTCATCAAGCATCGCTTTTTTGCGGATGCTGGAATCGTACACCAGGAACTCGTAGATCTTCTTGCCATCGGAATTGCTGATGCCAGAGCCGGGCTTGTGCATCATGCGCTTGATGTACCGGGACCATTCGTCGGGCGTGGCGTAGTCCGAGTTGATTGGCCGGCTCAACTTGTGGCACTGCGTGCATTTGGTGGAGAACACTTCGTAGTTTTCCTTGATGCCGTCCGGATATTTGGAGACATCAATGGTCGCCGGACCTTTCTCGAAGCGTTCGACGCGCGCCTTGGTTTCGGGATCGAGCTGTTGGTCTTCCGCGCGGACCGGGCCCGCTCCGAAGAGGGCGAGCGCAGCCGCACCGAAGATGATTTTCGCTGAGAACATGTTTTTCATAGTGAGTGTTTTCGATTTTAGAATCCGTAGGAGAGTTGCAGCAACAAACCGGGCGTGGCGGCGGCCGGCCCGCCGCGGCTGTGGACAAATTCATAGTCGCCCTCGAACAGCAGCGTATTGCTGAAGTAATACACGAAGCCTGCCGTGACACGCTCGGTTTTCGTCCCAAGTCCGTCGTTCAAGGTGTCGAAGCGGCCGAGCAGTTCGAGGTTGCTGAGGTAGGGGAGATCAAGATTCAGACCGGCAAGTTTATAGCCGGCCTGCACCCACCAGCCGCGCGGATGCGCGGTGCCGAGGTCGGCGGTTTCCTGCCAGGTGTGAATGTATTCACCCCTGGCCTCGAAATACGGCGTGATGTGCAGCGCCGCATCCAGGACGGCGGCGGACCAGAGCAGTTGGCCGTTGTTGTCCCATTCGCCCGACTGGCCGGAAAGGCCGAGTTCGAGATCGGTGTGCGGTTTCCAGGCGTAGAACCAGCCAAGACGACCGCCGCCGCTGGGATTGGCGTGCATGTTCGGATAACTCACGTTGCCGCTGGTGAGGTCAATGGTGTTTTGGAGGGCGATGGTATTGGTCTGGGTCGAACCCGGTCCGTTCACGCCATACACCGCGTAGGTGAACATCTGGCCGGAATCGCCGATCGGCACCGCGCCGCGCAGTTGCATGCCCACGCCGTTGCCCTGCAAAATGCCCCGCGCCATCGGCGAGTCGGGAATTTTGTTCAGCCAGCCGGCGCCGCGTTCGTTGTAGGTGCCCAGCGGCAAAATCATGTTGCCGCCGACCACGGTGACGTAGTCGTTCCATAGATAATCCAGCGTGGCGAAACTCAAGTTGACCGTCGTCGTGTAGCCGGCGCTGCCGGGCGCATTGTTGGCCAGCATGAAATCGAACCCGGCCTCGAACAACACGTCGTCGCCGCCGCGATACAAAAAGATCGGCGCGAAATCCGCCAGTTGAAAGCCGCTGTGCTGGCCCTCCGGTTTGGCGAACTGCACCTCGGCGTCACCGACCATCATGAAGTTGTGCTTCGCGCTGGGACCGGCGGCGATCGAGGCGACCGGCTGCATCTGTGACGCCGCTTCGGCTTTCTGGGCGGCGCCGGTCGCGATGGTGTGAGTTTCCCCGAGCTTTTGTTCCAGTTCGTGAATTTTCTGCTGATCCTGGACGTGGATCTGGACATCCTGCTGGTGGGTTTTTTCCAATTGATCAATGCGCTGGTCATCCCGGTCCACTTTGTTGACCAATTGATTGAACTGTTCGTCGCTGATGACGGCGGCGGCACGTTGCGGAACCACGACGCCGACGGCGCAACCGGCCGCCAGCACACCGCAAATTTGAGATCGGATTTTCATAAAATTGTCCTTCGTGAGTCAGTTGCCGGCGTCTTCCTGGAGGTATTTGATGATCTCCTTGGCCTGTTTCGCGGGGAGGTTGGCGCGCACCCGCATGTGCAGCATGAGTGATTTCCATTGTGACGAATTCCACTCTGTGGCGTAGCGCTCGGGATGGCAGCGGTTGCAATTGATGGCGTACAACTCCGCGCCGGTAAGTTTCTTTTTCGCGGCAGGCTTGGAGGCTTTGGCCGGCGGCGCGTCTTCGCCGCGTCCCACCGCCAGAGAGGCCGCGTAAACAGCCGCAACCACCAGAATCGCCATGAGGTTCCGACCGGCCCGCGGCCGCGTTTTCGCTGAACTGAAACCATTCATATTTTTTCCTTTCGCTGTTTGTTGCCCATCGCCGTCCCACCGGAACGGCGATGGAAGCCAAGTTTTGCTCACTGCCGCTGTGGCAGCGTCAGAAGTATTGCGGAATGGGCGGGAAACGGCTACTTGCGGGTTGGCATTTGCTTATTGCCGGTTGGCGTGACATTAAGAAAATTCAGCGAGGAATCAAATCAATTTCAAAACCACCGCGAGATATTCAAAATTCATCCGTCATTTGCCAGGATAGTGTCGCGGCAGCCACCACAACCACGAACTGGCTCAACCTCGTGCCGCATCGTCCGCCTTACGTGGTGCTGTGCGACTTCGACGAATTTTGGATTTACAATTTCAACACGCAATTGCAGGAGCCGCTGGACCGCGTCAAAATCAGCGAGCTGCCCGCCCGCCATTCCGCGCCGATTTTTGGCAACAACTGGGTGGAAGCCACCCGCGAAGCCGCCAACGACGTGGCGCTGGCCTTCAATGAAATGGTGCACGCGGCGAACCGCGTGACTGGATGGTGCGCGCGGGTCTCAGCCTGGCGCCGTGCAGTCTGCTGCTGACCGATGGTCTCCCCAGAAAGCTGGCCGCCCGCCCGATTCGGCCTGCTCCAGCCAAGCTAGAAATCAAAGCCATTTGGCGGAGATTTGTGCCTGAACCCACTTTCGAACAAAATTTGCATTATCCTCAGGAAATAATTTGCACAAGCGTCACACGGTTTTGATGGAGTCATGGCTACAGTCTGTAGTCCAATTGTTTTGAATGACCTTTGTAAGGAATTTTTTGCAAATGCGACCTATTTGCACGTAGAATCAAGATCACAAGTTTATTTTATGAATACATCATCCACGCCCGACACCCGAACCGCAACGATGCCCGCCGAGCACGAACAGTTGATGCAGCAGCATCTGCGCGAGGAAAATCTACCCGCCGCCGTCATGCCCACCGTGCCCGTCGCCAAGGTGCTCAAGGGGCAGAAAGCGCTCGTCACTGGCGCGAATTCCGGCATTGGCAAGGCGGTGGCGATTGCGCTCGCCCGTGCCGGGGCGGACGTGGTCGTCAACTACGTCTCGCGTCCCGAGGCCGCCGAGGAAACCGTCCAGGAAGCCGCCCAATGGGGCACGAAGGTCATCGCCATCCGCGCCAACGTCACCAAGGAGGACGAGGTGCAGGCCATGTTTCAGCGGATGTTCCAGGAGTTCGGCACGATTGACATCCTCGTCAACAACGCCGGCCTGCAAAAAGACGCGCCGATTGACCAGATGACGCTCGCCGACTGGCAGTTCGTGCTCGACGTGAATCTCACCGGCCAGTTTCTCTGCGCACGCGAGGCGATCCGCGAATTCAAGCGGCGCGGCATCCGCAAGGAAATTTCCTGCGCCGCCGGAAAAATCATTTGCATGAGCAGCGTCCACGAAGTCATCCCGTGGGCCGGGCACGTGAACTACGCCGCGAGCAAGGGCGGCGTGATGTTGATGATGAAAAGCATCGCGCAGGAAGTTGCGCCACATCGCATCCGCGTGAATTCGGTTTGTCCCGGCGCGATCCGTACCCCCATTAATATGGAAGCCTGGGGCACGCCGGAGGCGTATCGCGAGCTGATGAAGCTGATTCCGTATAAACGCATCGGCGAGCCGGACGATATTGGCCGCACGGCGGTTTGGCTCGCGAGCGATGATTCGGATTACATCCACGGCGCGAGCATTTTCGTGGACGGCGGCATGACGCTGTATCCCGGCTTCGAAACCGGCGGCTGAAAAATTCCGCAATCAGAAAAACTTCGATCAACGCCAACGCATCCAGCCCCAATCAAAATGAACGCAGAAAAAATCCGCCTCGCCGAGGCGCACGCCGGCAAGTTGAAATGGAAATTCTTCGGTCCGTATCTGTCCGAACGCCAGTGGGGCACGGTGCGCGAGGATTATTCCGCGCACGGCGAGGCGTGGGATTATTTTCCGCACGACCACGCCCGCAGCCGCGCGTATCGCTGGGGTGAGGATGGCATCGCGGGCATCAGCGACGAGTTGTCGCGTCTCTGTCTGTCGCTCGCGCTGTGGAATGGCCAAGACCCGATTTTGAAGGAGCGCATTTTCGGCCTCACGAATTCCGAGGGCAATCACGGCGAGGACGCGAAGGAATTATACTACTACCTCGACGCCACGCCGACGCATTCGTATCTGAAAATGCTCTACAAATATCCGCAACGGGAATTTCCCTACGCGCAACTCGTCGAGGAAAACGCGCGGCGCAAAAGCGACAGCCGGCTGCCGGAATTCGAGTTGCTCGACACAGGCATTTTTGACGACGACCGCTATTTCGACGTGTTCGTCGAATATGCCAAAGCCGGACCGGAAGATATTTTGATGCGCGTAACCGTCCATAATCGCGGGCCGGAGGCGGGGACGATTCATCTGCTGCCGCAACTCTGGTTTCGTAACACCTGGTCCTGGAAACCGAATGCAAAGAAACCACAACTGTCCGCTGGGAAAGGCGACGCGATTGCGGCGAAGCACGACGAACTCGGCGCCTTTAATTTTTATTCCGACAGCAAACCGGAAAGTCTTTTTTGCGACAACGAAACGAATGCCCGCCGGCTTTACGGCCAGTCCGATGCCACCGGATTTTTCAAGGACGCGTTCCACGAATATGTCGTTCACGGCAATCCAGCCGCCGTGAATCCAGATCGCACCGGCACGAAGGCCGGACTGCTCCACAAGCTGACCATTCCAGCCGGCAGTTCGGCGACCGTGCGTCTGCGTCTCTCCAACTCTACTGCGGCGAAACCCTTCGCCGATTTCAATTCCATTTTCGCGGAGCGCATCAAGGAAGCGGATGAATTTTACGCCGAACTGCAAAGGGATATTGCGTCCGCCGACGCGCGCGATGTGCAGCGTCAGGCCTGCGCCGGCATGATTTGGTCGAAACAGTTTTTTTATTACGACGTGGCGGAATGGATCAAGGGCGACCCGAATCAGCCCGCACCGCCGCCAGAACGCAAGCACGGTCGCAACAGCGAATGGCAGCACCTCAACAACGCCGACATTATTTCCATGCCCGACAAGTGGGAGTATCCGTGGTATGCCGCGTGGGATCTGGCGTTTCACTGCATCCCGCTCGCGCTGGTGGACGCCGAGTTCGCCAAGCATCAGCTCGTGCTGCTCACGCGAGAATGGTATATGCACCCAAACGGCCAGTTGCCCGCCTACGAATGGGCGTTCGGCGACGTGAATCCGCCCGTCCACGCGTGGGCGACGTGGCGCGTGTTCCAGATGGATCGCAAACAGCGCCGCGCCGACAATCCTTCCGACCACGGTGATCTCGCCTTTCTCGAACGCGTCTTCCACAAGCTGATGCTGAATTTTACCTGGTGGGTGAACCGCAAAGACGCGCAAGGCCGCAATATTTTTCAAGGCGGCTTTCTCGGCCTCGACAACATCGGCGTGTTTGATCGCAGCGCGCCGCTGCCGACCGGCGGCTTCATCAACCAGGCCGACGGCACAAGTTGGATGGCGATGTATTCGCTCAACCTCATGCGGATCGCGCTCGAACTGGCGAAGCACAACAAGGTTTACGAGGACATCGCGACGAAATTCTTCGAGCATTTCCTCCACATCGCCGAGGCGATGAACAACATCGCGGACGAAGGCATCGGCCTGTGGTGCGACACGGACGAATTTTATTACGACGTGTTGAACCTGCCCAACGGCCAAAGCACGCCGCTGAAAATCCGTTCGATGGTGGGGCTGATTCCGCTCTTTGCCGTGGAGACGCTCGAACCGGAACTGTTGAAACAACTGCCGGACTTTGCCGGACGGCTGGAATGGTTTCTCAACTACCGCCCCGAACTTGCCAAACTGGTTTCGCGCTGGCACGCACATGGCCAGGGCGAGCGCCAACTGCTCTCGCTGCTGCGCGGCCATCGCATGAAATGCCTGCTGCGCCGGATGCTCGACGAGACGGAATTTCTCTCCGACCACGGCGTGCGAGCACTCTCGAAGGTTCACGAGCGCGAACCGTATCGCTTCCCCACGAACGGCCACACGATGGAAGTGGCCTACTGG
>Ga0075030_100001331_pt1 | contig 22247 bp, 20 predicted proteins | sample LitLauG_LLR_2012_FD_71393 | JGI IMG/M metagenome (GOLD analysis project Ga0075030, IMG submission 71393) | Freshwater sediment microbial communities from Pennsylvania, USA - Little Laurel Run_MetaG_LLR_2012 | ecosystem: Environmental > Aquatic > Freshwater > Creek > Sediment | place: USA...
GACATCAATCCGCTGCTGGCCTCGCATGAGCGGTTAATTTCACTGGACGCGCGCGTGGTGCTGCATCCCGCGGCGACCAAGGAAAGCGACCTGCCGCACCCTGTGATTCGCCCTTATCCGGAGCAGTTTGTCAGCCCTTGGCAGTTCACCGGCCCCGATGGCGTGCCGGCCGAAGTGCTGATCCGGCCGATCCGTCCGGAGGACGAACCGGCGATGGTTCGCTTCCACGCCACGCTTTCCGAGCGCAGCGTTTATCTGCGCTACTTCCATATGATCCCGCTCGATTCGCGCATCGCGCATGAGCGCCTGACGCGGATTTGCTTCATCGATTATCAACGCGAGATGGCGTTGGTGGCCGAGCGCCGCGATGCCATTACCGGCGAATCGGAGATTCTCGCGGTCGGCCGTCTGACGCGCGCGCACCGCGGCAATGAAGCCGAGTTCGCCGTGCTGATCAGCGACAAATTTCAGGGCAGGGGATTGGGCACTGAGCTGGTGAAGCGCCTGATCGACATCGGCCGCATCGAAGGGCTGGAGCGCATCACCGCCGATATTCTGGGCGAGAACCGCTACATGATCGAGATCTGCAAAGCGCTCGGCTTCGGGCTGCGCTACGGCGTGGAGAGCGTGGTGCAAGCCGAACTGGTGCTGTAAGGCCTCAGTCCTCTTCGATCACCCGCCGGCCTTCGATGCGATAGCGTCCGGAAAGCACCAGCGCGATGGCCTTTGAATACAGCTTGTGTTCTTCGACAAGAATGCGCGCCGAAAGCGTATCCGCCGTATCGCCTGGCAGCACCGGAACCGATGCCTGCGCAACAATCGGCCCTGAGTCGAGCCCTTCATCAACGAAGTGCACCGTGCATCCTGCGATTTTCACGCCATGCTCCAGCGCCTGATGCTGCGCGTCGAGCCCCGGAAACGCGGGCAGCAGCGACGGATGGATGTTCAAAATACGCATCGGAAACTCGCGGATGAAATAACCGCTCAGAATTCGCATGTAGCCGGCGAGGCAGATCAAATCGACGTTCGCTGCGCGCAGCTCAGCGATCAACTGGCGGTCGAACGCCTCGCGGTCCACGCCTTTGGAGGGCAGGGAAACGGCGTGAATGCCGCGATCGCGCGCGGCTTGTAAGCCCGGCGCGTCCGGACGATTGGAAATGACCACCGCGATTTCGGCGTCGAGTTTTGCATCGGAGATGGCGATAAAATTCGAGCCGCGGCCGGAGAGGAGAATGCCGATTTTTTTCATGAGTTACGGCAGATACTTCGCCGGAATCGGATTGCCTGCGCGCTCGGCGTCCCAGTAAATGGTGACCACCCAGTAACGGTCCCCGTCCTTCAGCAGTTGAAAACTGTTGATGCCGCGCGCGAACGGCTTCGGGTCGTCGGGCGTGCGGCGCGATTCATAGGTGGTGAACACATGCGCGATGTTGCCGTAGACTTCCACCTTCTGTGAAATGCCGCGCTCGAAAAAGCCGTTCGCCAGGAAACTATTCGAAACGCGCGCCACATATTGATCCACCGTCATCGGCGTGAGATCGGCGTGGCCGTCGGGTTTCGCCGAGGTCGGGATCAGGCGCCCATCGGGCACGAATAAGGACCGGAAGCGATCCCAATCGCGCGCCTGCCCCTTCGGCCCGGAAATCACGTCATACGTCGCGGCCACAATCGCGTCGATGGATTTAACGTCCTCTGGCTTGGCCTTCGGCCAGTCGGGATGGCTGGCGATAGATGCTGCGGGCGCTTGCGCAAACAGGCCCGCCACGGCCAAGGCCATGACCCCTGCGAATCGAAGAATCATTGCTCGATTGTACCTGTTGGAAGGAGTATGCTATGGGCCATGGAACCTCCTACCATCTCCCGCCGTCAATTTTCGACGGCCGCGGCATCGTTCCTGATGGCCGCCAAAACCGCGCGCGCTAGCGACGCTAATTCCGCTCTTTCTCTGGGGCTGATCGGCTGCGGCAATCGCGGCACCTACGTCAGCGGACTGTTTGCAAAGAACGAATTTCTGCGCGTCGCCGCGTATTGCGACATTTATCAGGACAAGCTGGACAAAGCGGCCGAGAAATACTCGGGCGCGAAGGCGTATAAAGACTATCGCGACCTGCTGGCCTCCGACGTGGACGCAGTGCTGATCGCCACGCCCGCGTTTCTGCACCCGGAGCATTTCGAAGCGGCCGTGAAGGCGCGTAAGCATATTTTCTGCGAAAAGCCGGCGGGCGTCGATCCCGCGGGCGTCAAGCGATTTCAGACCGCCGCGCGCAAGGCCGATCCAACCAAGCGTATTTCCATGGATTTTCAGCAGCGCTACGGAAAAGACTATCGCCGCGCGCACGAGATCGTCACTTCGGGCGAACTGGGTGCAATTAAGATGGTGCGCGCCGCATGGCTCGGCGGGGGCGCGCCCATTCAGAGCGGCCATGCGCCTTCGGAAGAGCATATCCGCAACTGGTTTTTCTATCGTAAATATTCAGGCGATATTTTGGTGGAGCAGGATTGCCACAATCTGGACGTTGTGCACTGGTTTCTCGACAAGAATCCAGTGAAGGTGGCGGGCTACGGCAGCCGGCAGGTACGCACCCAGATCGGCGACATTTTCGACAACGTGTCGTGCAGTTTTCAATACGCTGATGGTGTGATTCTGAGCTATAGCGCCAACCAGTTTGGCGCGCCAGGCTGGTCGGACGTGTCCGAAACGTTCATGTGCGAAAAAGGAGCGGTACAAACCTCGCGCAAGGGATTCTCGGTGTACCGCAAAGGCGTCCCGGTGGAGCGCGTCGATACCAATTACGACATCACGATGGACGGCGTGAACGAATTCATCGAAGGCGCGCGCACCGGCAAGCTGGAAAACGCTGCGCTGGCGGGCGCGGAGAGCACCTTCGCCGCGGTGATGGCTCTGGAGGCCTGCGTCTCGGGTAAGGAAGCGACGTGGGAAAAAATCACCAAGGGATGAGGCATGCGTACCTGCTGCTACTGTGCGGCACGGCCTTCGGGCAAACGCTGCCGGACCGTTTCGACCTGACACCTCCGCAGCCCGTGATCGTGAAGCCCGCGCAGCCAACGCATTTTCTCGAGAGCGTCGGCCGGCGCGGCGCGATCCTGGGCGCGGAGGACGGCACGTTCGAAGCGTGGCTGAACCCCATCAAAGCGGTGCGGGATTTCAAGTTGTCCATCTATTTCGACGGCGCGCTGGAGCCGGTGGACCTGTCGGAAATGGCGGAAACGGTGGCTGTTTCGCCGGGGCGCGTCACCATCACGCACGCGCACGCCGCGTTCACGGTGAAACAGACCTGGGTGGCGTCGGTCGATGAGTCGGTGCTGCTGGCGCTGCTCGAAATCGATACAAATCGTCCGCTGCGCCTGCGCGCCAGCTTCATTCCGGAGATGAAGCCGATGTGGCCCGCCAGCTTCGGCGGGCAGAGCAGTTCTTTCGACGATCATGAGAAGGCGTTCATTTTGGGCGAAGGGCTGGGCCGGTATTCGTTAGTCATCGGGTCGCCCCTGTTCGGCGCGCATAGCGAACAGATCGGCCACCAGTTGCCTGGGCGCACGATCAGCGTCGAAATGGATGTCAGTCCTGAGATCGCGCGGCGCAGCGTCGTGCCCATCGTCATCGCGGGATCGCGCGAGGCGTACCGCAAGGCAGTGGCCAACGTGGCGGGGATCGTGGCCGCGTCCGATGCGTATTACCGATCGTTCGACGCGCGCACGCTGCGCGTTCATACGCCGGATGCCGCGCTGAACGACGCGACGCATTGGGCCAAGTTCGCCATCGAAAAGGGCTGGACCTGTAATGACGGCGTCGGTTGCGGCCTGGTCGCCGGCTTCGCGCGCTCGGGTGAGAGCGAGCGTCCCGGCTTCGCCTGGTATTTCGGAGGCGACGCGCTGATGAACGTCTGGAGTATCCTCGATTACGGCGACTTCGAACGCGCCCGAGCGACGCTCGAATTCCTGCGGGACCATCAGCGCGCCGACGGCAAGATGGAACACGAACTGACGCAGAGCGCCGCGCTGATCGATTGGAGCAAGTATCCTTACGGCTACTATCACGCCGATACCACGGCGCTGTACATTTTCTCCAGCTGGCGCTACGTCGAACGCTCCGGTGATGTGGAGTTTCTGCGCGCGTCCTGGCCGTCGATCGAAAAAGCCTACGCTTATTGCGTAGGCGCCCTCGATGACGAGGGGCTGCTGTCGAATCGCAAGGCGGGCGCGGGCGCGGTGGAGACAGGAGCGCTGAGCGGGCGCGTCGCCAACGATATTTATTTGCAGGGCGCATGGCTGGCGGCGCTGGACGCGTATTCGAAGCTGGCCGATATTTCGGGCCATGCTTCCGATGTCGCACCGCGCCGGGCTCGCGCGCGGACGGCGCTCGACCGCTGGTGGAGCGAATCGAGGCAGACGTTCGCGTTCGCGCGGCTGACCGACGGATCGATGTACGAGGCGCAATCGGCATGGCAGGGCGTCGCGCTGGCGTTCGGAGGTCTTGACCCCGCGCACACGGCGCAAGCCGCCGCGCACCTGAGCCGCCCCGAACTGACCACGGACTGGGGCGCCCGCCTGTTCGCCACGGACAGTCCGAATTACGACCCACTGAGTTACAACGACGGCAGCGTGTGGCCCTTCGTCACGGGCTTCGCGATACTCGGCGAGTACGCGAATCATGCGTCGGTGGGAGGCCTGCGCCATCTGCACGGCACCGCGGCGATGAGCAGCATTCATGCCGCGGGGTTCATTCCTGAATATTTCAGCGGCGAGCGCGCACAGCCCTTGGCACACGCCGTACCGCATCAGTTGTTCTCTTCGTCGGCGGTTGTGAATCCGCTGGTGAGCGGGATGCTGGGCCTCGACGGCGATGCCATCCACCGCACGCTGACCATCGCACCGCATCTGCCGCAGATCTGGGACGTCGAGTTCGAAAATTACCGCGTTGGGAAGGGAACGGTTTCAGGGAAGATCCACCGCGCGAGGGGCGAAGCGCGCGTGACTCTGAACTTCTCGGGCGAACCGCTGGATTTGACTATTTCCCCAGCGTTCGCGCCCAGCGCCACATTCATTTCGGCCGAGGTGAACGGGAGGCCGGTGGCCGGAAAATCGGAAGCGACGCACGGCGATACGCACATCATGCTGAAGACGCGCTCCGCGCAGTCGATCGATGTTGTGATCAAAGTGAGCGAGCTGTTCGAGGCTCCTCCCGTTCTGCCGACGCCCGCGCCCGGAGCGCCCGCGCATCGGTGACAAATTCGCGATACTGATTGGGATATGGAAAATCCGCATCCGCGCCGTTCGTTCTTGACGCGTCTGAACACAGGTCTGGCATCCCTGGCCGCGACGGCGGGCGTTGCCATGGCGGCCAAAAAAGCGCCAGAGGCGTCGCGCTGGCAGCCTGCGCGTCACGAAAAAGACGACTGGCTGGACGAGAACGCCGCCAAGCATCGCCTGCTGTTCGATTCGATCAACTTCGATGGTCTGGGCGAGGCGCTGGCGTTCGCGTCGAACATTTTTGTGACCAACGAGCTCGATTACGGGATGAAGGATCACGATCTGGCGGTGGTGGTGGTGCTGCGGCACCGGTCGGCGCTGTTCGGCTACAACCACGCGATGTGGGCCAAATACGGCGAGCCGATGGCGAAGCGCGCCAAGCTGGAGGATCCGAAGACCAAACAGGCCCCGGTGCTGAATATATACAACGCGGCCGCTTATGGAGACGTCCTGATGAGCCGCGGCATCACGCTCAGCGGTCTGGCGGCAAAAGGTGTCCAGTTCGCGGTGTGTAATATGTCGACGCATGCGTTTGCGGATGTGATCGCGAAAGCGGTCGGCGGCAAGGGCGACGATATTTACAACGAACTGAAGGCCAACCTGATCCAAAACGCGCGCCTGGTGCCGGCCGGGATCGTAGCGGTGAATCGAGCCCAGGAGCGCGGGTACACGCTGATGAGCGTGTAGGTCAGAGCTCCAAGAGCCGCTCGTATTCGTCATGCGTGCCGATCCAGAACCACGTTAGGCTGTGCCCGTCGCGGACGGCCAAGGCCCGGTAGCCGCGGGTGATGCGCGCGGACCAGTAATCGCCAGTCTGTTTGAAACGCAGCGATGGATGATAGGGATTTTCTTCGAAGAGAGTGTATTGTGCGAATGCTTGATCCTGAATATCGGCGGGCAAGCGATTCAAACGCTCCCAGAACCGTGGAGTCGCCGACGAGCGGAAGGGGTTCACAGCCGCCTTATCGCCGTCGCGCTTTGGCTTCGCTCAGGACCTCGTCAAGCGCCCGGGTGCGCCCCGCCGCGATATCGGCTTGCACCTCGGCCGTGAGCCGCGCGCCCCTGCCGCCGGGCGCGAAGTCACGCTCGATTTCGCGATCCCAGGCCTGTTCTTCCTGCTCTTCAAGCCATGAAAGAAGCTGCTTCCGGTCCTCTTCGCAGAGATGGCCGATCTCCTCTTTGATCGCATTGACGGTCATACCAACACGATAGCGTGAGGGCGTTGAAAGACGCAAACCCGAATACGGGGTTGATCGGATGCGTGGCATAAAGCCTAAAGCCGCGACCTCCGATCTTTGATCATGCGGAGTGCGTTTTTCGTCCTCTCGGCGCTGACCCTGGTAGGCCAGCATACAGAGAAATCGAGCGGCGAGGAAAGGCTGATTGCTATTCCGGCGTGGCTTCCGTTGATCGAGCCAAAGCATCAGAAGGTTGAGGTGCAAACGCCGCAAATGACTACCGTCTCCTACGATGCCGACACTACCTTCGCAACTCTTGTGGGACGTCTTGAGACGATCTTTCAGGGCGAGCAGCGTAATGGCCTGTGGTGCCACGAGACTGGGGATGCAAGCGGTGCTAACTTCGCAGCAAGGCATCGCGATGCCTTCTGCGTTGTTCAAATCCAGAATCAGGAGCCGGTCCACGTTTCGGTTACGTGCGGCCCGGCTACCAAGGCGGAGGTCCCCAGGCCGGAACTCCTCCCGCCGGGAGTTCATAAAGTCGAGTATGTCGTCGATGGCGATTGCGGAGCCGCCGCCCTGACCTACACTAACGCCGGAGGGGGCACCGAGCAGCGGGAGCTTGCTCTCCCAGCGGCCTGGTCGTTCCGAGCGGGGCAGGGTGCAGTTCTTTCAATCCTTGCCCAGAAAAAGGGTGCGGCCGGAACTGTCCGCGTCCGCATCAAGGTCGACGGCTTAGTAGTGCGGGAGTCCGTCTCAACCTCCGCCTTCGGGATTGCTTCGGCGCACGGGAAGCTCTAGTTGGTCTTATTCTTGACTCTTGGGCGCGTCTTCGTGGCCCGTGGGGCGCTGCCTGGCGTATGGCGGGTGTATGAGCTGACCGTCCGTCCGTCCTTTCGGGTGTAGGCTCGAACTCTGGTCGTCTTATTTTGCGGAAAAGCCGCGGTCGCGAGCAGGCACAAAAGCAAGAACAGTCGCATCGTCAGATGATCGACTGCCTATCGCCGGGCCTTTAGGGTCTTTAGCCGCTGAAGCAACGACAAGGCACTACTTATAAACCACCCGAGCCCCGCGGGCCCTTGTCACCGCGCCGATCTTATACCAGCGCTCCTTCATCTTGTCGAGCGTCTTACAGGCCTTCTTGAGGTTCTCCGCCGACACGACGAAGATCATGCCTATTCCTAAATTGAACGTCCTGCGCCAATCGGCCTCCGGGATGTCGCCGATCTTGCGCAGCAGCTCGAACACGGGCAGCACAGGCCACGATCCAACGTCGATCCGCACTCCCAACCCCTTCGGCAAAATGCGCGGAGTATTGTCTGTGATGCCTCCGCCGGTGATGTGCGCTGCGCCTTTCAAAATGCCTTTGTCATGCAGCGCGCGCAGTGGAGCCAAATAGCTGCGGTGCAGCTTCAGCAGCTCCTTCGCGACCGACGTGCCTAAGTCGTCGACCTTCGTGTTCACCTCATGCCCAGCGATCTCGAACAGCAGTTTGCGCGCCAGCGAATAGCCGTTAGTATGCAGGCCCGTGGATGGCAAACCGATCAGCACATCGCCAGGCTGGATGCTTGCGCCGGTAATCATGCGCTTTTTCTCCACCACGCCTACGATGAAGCCTGCCAGATCGTATTCGCCGTCCTGGTAAAGGCCGGGCATCTCCGCCGTTTCGCCGCCGATCAGTGCGCATTTATTGGCCTCGCAGCCGCGCGCGATGCCGCTGACCACGCTGGCCGCGACCTTCGCGTTCAATTTTCCCGTGGCGAAATAATCGAGGAAGAACAAAGGCTCCGCGCCCTGCACCGCGATGTCGTTCACGCAGTGGTTCACCAGATCTTCGCCGATGGTGGAATGCTGGCCGGTTAAGAACGCGATCTTCAATTTCGTCCCGACGCCGTCCGCCGAGGAAACCAGCACCGGCTGATCGTATCCTTTTAAGCGGAAGCCTCCGCCGAAGCTGCCGATATCCGTCAGCACGTTCGCAGTGAACGTCTTGCGAGCCATCTCGCGAATCGAACCCACGGCCACGTCGGCTTCGTCGATGTTTACGCCCGCCTGCTTGTAACCAATCCGTTTCTTTAACGCCATTCTCTTTTATACTAGGCGATTGCCCCATGAGAAATCTGTTTACAGCGCTGTTCCTATTCTGCGGACTCGCTCTGGCTGCCGATAGGCCCGCCATTGCCATACGTAACGCGAAAATTGTTCCCGTCTCCGGACCCGTGTTGGCCAAAGGCACGGTCGTGCTCCGCGACGGCTTGATTCAGGACGTCGGCGCGAACGTCACGATCCCCGCCGACGCGGTGGTGATCGACGGCGAAGGGCTCACGGTGTATCCCGGCCTGATCGACGCGCTCAGCACCTGGGGCATGCCCGGCGCGGCGGGCGGTCGCGGCGCTGCTGCAGGCGGTCGCGGTGCAACGGCCACGACGGCCACTCCCGCACCTCCCGCGCGCGGTCCTGAGGATCGTCCTTCCACGTTCAGTTGGGAAAAAGCCGCCGACCAGATTCAGCCTGGCGACAAGCGCATCGAAACAGCTCGCAACGCTGGATTCACGACGGCTGCCGTCTGGCCCACGCGCGGATTTTTCGCGGGCCAGGGCTCGCTCATCGATTTAGTGCAGACCGATAAAGTCGGTGAGATGGTGCTGGTGCCATCGCTCGGACAATATCTTTCGCTGACCCGCGCGGGCGGCGGCGGTGGAGGCATGGGCGGCGGATTTCCCAGCGCTCTGATGGGCATGATCGCCTACATCCGGCAGATTTATCTGGATGCGGATCACTACCAGTTGGTGAAGGACGCGTACGCGAAAAATCCGCGCGGCATGCAGCGTCCGGAATATGATCGCGCTTTGGAAGGCGTGTTGGAATCGAAGATGATCCTGCTGCCCGCCAACCGCTGGGTTGAGGTCGATCGCATGATTCACTTCGCGGCGGAACTGAAGCGCCCGGCGGTGTTCTACGGCTTGCGCGAAGGCTTCGAAGATCGCAGCGTGAAATATCTGAAGGACGCCAAGGCGACCGCACTCGTCAGCCTAAAATGGCCCGAAAAGGCCCGCGACCAGGACCCTGAAGCAGAGGACCCGTATCGCCAGATGGTGATTCGGGACAAGGCTCCGTCGACACCTGCGGTGTTGCAGAAGGCCGGCATTAAGTTCGCGCTCTATTCCGATGGACTGGACGCGCCTCGTGATTTGCAGCGCGCCATCAAGAAAGCCATCGACGCGGGTTTATCGCGCGAAGATGCGCTGCGCGCCTTGACTCTTTCGCCTGCTGAGATCTACGGCGTGTCAGATCGCATGGGCAGCATTGAAAAAGGAAAGATCGCCAACCTGGTGGTCACCAAGGGTGACATTTTCGACGATCGCACGAAAGTGGAATTCGTGGTGGTCGATGGCAACAAATACGTGCCCGCGCCGGAAGTTCCGGCCGGCGGTGGACGCGGCGGCGCAGCAACACCTAATGCAACGACGCCGAGCGGTCCGAACGGAGGGAATCGATAGATGAGGCGGGCACTTTTAGCAGGTCTGATGATTCTCGCGCCGCTGGGCGCGGAAGTGACGGTGATTCAAAACGCCACCATCATGAGCGAGGGGCCGAAGGGGACGTTCAAAGGCTCCATCGTGGTGACCAACGGCAAGATCACCGAAGTGGGCGACAAGGTGATGGTGCCGCCTGGCGCGACGGTGATCGACGCGCAGGGGCAGTACCTGATCCCCGGCATTATCGATTGCCACTCGCACATCGCGGTGGATGGAGGCGTGAATGAAGGCAGCGTCTCCGTGTCATCGATGGTGAATATCAAGGACGTGATCAACCCAGAGGACATCGCGATTTATCGAGCGCTGGCTGGAGGCGTGACAGCGGCGAACGTGTTGCACGGCTCGGCCAACGCCATCGGCGGGCAGACGCTGGTGCTGAAAATGCGCTGGGGCTCCGATGCGGAGGGCATGATTTTCGAAGGCGCGACGCCGGGCATTAAATTCGCGCTGGGCGAGAATCCGAAGCGCGCAGGAACGCCCGCGGGTGGGCGCGGGGCGACGACGAGCAACGCGCGCTATCCCGCGACGCGCATGGGCGTCGAGGATGTGATCCGCGAGGCATTCACGGAAGCCAAGGCGTACAAGTCGGAGTGGGACGCGTATGACGCGAAGGTGGCGAAGGGCGAGCACCCACTTCCTCCGCGCAAGGATTTGAAATTGGAAGCTCTCAAAGAAGTGCTGGAAGGCAAGCGCTACGTGCACGCCCACTGCTACCGAGCCGATGAAATCCTGATGCTGATCCGCGTGGCGGACGACTACGGCTTCAAGATCAAGACGTTCCAGCACGTGCTCGAAGGCTACAAGGTCGCCAAGGAAATCGCGGCGCACGGCGCGGGCGGCTCGACATTTTCCGACTGGTGGGGATACAAAGTGGAGGCCTATGATGCGATTCCCTACAACGCCGCGGTCATGACCAAGAAGGGCGTGGTTTCCAGCCTCAATTCGGACGACGCCGAGCTGATGCGCCGCCTGAATACCGAAGCCGCGAAGGCAATGAAGTATGGCGGTTTGACGCGCGAAGAAGCGCTGGCGCTGGTGACCATCAATCCGGCGAAGCAGTTGGGCGTGGATAACCGCGTCGGGTCGATCGAAGTAGGCAAGGATGCAGACATCGTCATCTACGATAAAGATCCCCTGTCGAATTACTCCAAGGTGCAGAAGGTGTGGATAGACGGCAACAAGTATTTCGACCGCGACTCTGACGTGAGCTCGCGTCCGGCGAAGGACCTGGAAAAGAAGAAGCTGGCCGACAAGGAGAAGGCGGCGACGCCGGCTCCCGGTGGCGGACGGAGAGGTCAATAAATGAAGAAGCTCGCAATTTTATTCGCAAGCGCGGTGCTGGCGTGCGCTGCCGCCAACGATACATTCTTAATTCGCGGCGTGGACGTGTATCCGGTGACGGGTCCTGAATTGAAGGGCGTTTCGGTACTGGTGCAGGATGGGAAAATCGCCGATATCGCAGCAAAGATCGTCGCGCCGAAGGGCATGAAAATCGTCGAGGGGAAAGGCCTGCGCCTCTACCCAGGCATGATCGATTCGAACACGGAACTGGGCCTGTCCGAAGTTTCGGCTGAGCGCGTGACGGTGGATACGGGCGAAATTGGCGAGTTCATGCCGCAGTTGAAAGCCCTGAGTGCAGTGAATCCGGAGAGCGCGCACTTCCCGGTCGTCCGCGCCAATGGCATCACGAGTGTAATGACGTTCCCGGCCGCGGGCGGACGCAGTGGACGCGGCGGCGGCCAATATATTTCCGGCCAGGCTGCGCTGATCCACATGGACGGCTGGACGTGGGAAGACATGGAGATCAACCGCAGCGCGGCAGTGCATCTGCTGTTCCCGGCGATCGCCATGCGCGGTGGACGGGGCGGCATGGCCAACGTCGATTTCGCCGATGAGATCGCGTTGATGTTCGGCGGCGGCTCGGCGGCAGGCACCTATACCGAGGCCAAGCGTCAATATGACACGCAGGTCGCTAAGGTCACCGAGTTTTTCGATCAGGTCCGCCAGTATCAGAAGGAGCGCACGGCGAATCTGCCCGGCTTTAAGCGCGATCTTAAAATGGAAGCCATGCTGCCGGTGCTGGAAGGCAAGGTCCCTGTGGCCGTTCCGGCCGCGAAGGAGCGCGCCATTCACGACGCGGTGCTGTTCGCCGAAAAAGAGCACATCAAGATCGTGATCCTTGCGCCGCAGGAAGCGGGCAAGGAAGCAGACGAGCTGAAAGCCAAGAATGTACCTGTGATTTTAGGCCGCACGGAAGCGGTGCCGGAAAGCGCCGACCTCCCCTACGACTACGCGGAGTCGCTTCCGGCGCAGTTTTATAAGGCCGGCGTGAAGTTCGCCTTTGGCACCTTCGACAACGAATTTTCGCGCAACTTGCCTTACAACGCTGCGCGCGCGGTGGCCTACGGACTGCCGTATGAGGCGGCGTTGAAGGCCGTCACCATCCACGGCGCGGAAATTTGGGGCGCGGGCGACAAGATGGGGTCGATCGAAAAAGGCAAGTGGGCCGATTTGATGCTCACTACCGGGGATCCCTTGGAGACGCCTACGCAGATCAAGGCCCTGTACATCAAGGGCAAGGAAGTGGATTTGTCGAACAAGCAGACCAAACTGTACGACAAGTATCTGGCTCGCCCGTAGAACAGGCTACCCGGCCATGACTTGCAACTCGCCCACCAGTTTGGTGAGCGAATGCGTCTGCGCCGACATCTGCTGGCCCGCCGACGCGCTCTGTTCCGCGGCGGCGGCGTTGGCCTGTGTGACGCGGTCGATCTCCGTCAGGGTGCGGGCGATTTCTGCAATGCCGCGCGCCTGTTCCTGGCTGCCGGTATTCACTTCGTCCACCAGCAGCTTCACTTTTCCCGCCGCTTCGGTGATGGAAGCGACTACGTGGGTTACTTTTTTCAAATGCACGCTGCCTTCGCTTGATGTGGCGATGGCTTCCTCAATCAGCGTCGCGGTATCCTTGGCCGCCTGCGCGGAGCGCTGGGCCAGGTTCCGCACTTCGTCGGCCACCACGGCGAAGCCCATGCCGGCTTCTCCGGCGCGTGCGGCTTCCACCGCCGCGTTCAACGCCAGGATGTTCGTCTGGAACGCAATCTCATCGATCACCTTGATGATCTTCGAAATTTTTGCCGCCGAATCGTTGATCTGCTGCATGGACGTGAGCATGGTGGCCAGCGTGGTATTGCCGTCCTTCACGCGATGGTCCACCGTGGTCATCAGTTCCGCCACATGGCCGGTGTTGGCTGCGTTTTGGCGGGTCATCGCAGTCACCTCTTCGGCCGACGCCGATGTTTCCTCAAGCGACGCGGCCTGCTCCGATGTGCCTTGCGCCAGCGTCTGACTGGCCGAAGAAACCTGTGTTGCGCCGGAGGAAATCTGCGACGTGCTCTCGGATAGATTGAGTGCGATAACGCGAATGTCCGACGTCACGCGCCTTATGACGAAACCAATCAGCACGACGGCTGCTAGGCCAATGGCGACGAAGCCCCCCGCGGCCCTGTGGGCTGTCTTGGTCTTGGCGGCGGAGGCATCCACGATCTCCGCCAGGATTTCCTTTTGCAGGTATACATAGTCGTCGCCGATCGACTCCAGCTTGACTTCGAGGGGCTGGGCTCGCTCGGTGGTTGCGCTGACGGCTTCGGCGATCTTCCCGGCGCCGAACAGAGCGCTCGCTTGTTCGTATTCCTGCGCATAAGCGTCCAGCGTTCCTTCCGCCGGTTCCAGTTGTTTGGCGCCGCGCTCCTCCGACATTTCCTTCAGGTTGGCGAGAGCTTCCCTTGCTGCCGTAATGTGCTTCTTGAAGTCCTCACGGCATTGATCGGCTTGCTTCAAGTCGTGATTCATTGTGCACATCGCCACGCCGCGCCAACTACTGCGCATGGCCCCGATCTCGGCGTTAAATTCAGCTGCCAGAATTGCGCGCGGCCCAACGGTCTGCGACGATAGCGACAATTCCGAACTGAGGGTACCGATGGAGTGCCACCAGGCTCCGGCCAAGCCCAGGATCACCGCCAGCATTCCCGCCACGCAGATCGTCAACTTCTTTCCGACAGTCATTCTTCCGATTCCTATATAAACGCGTATCGGCGATTCGCGCGGTAGCAATATTTTCGGTCGGTTACCTGCGCGCCATCCACATGACCGGGAAAATGAATTAAACTAACGTTAACTAATTTGCAAAAACCACAGCTATCTGCGTCGGGCTCACTCCCCGAGGTCCATGGGAGCGTTGTTACCCAGCGCTCCAGCGTGCTGCGCCGCATGCTGGCCTTCGGCGGACCCGCGTACCTGGTCAGCGTGGGTTACATGGACCCCGGCAACTGGGCTACGGATTTGGAGGGTGGCGCGCGCTTCGGCTACGGCCTGCTGTGGGTGCTGGTGCTGTCGAACTTCATGGCGATTCTGCTGCAGACGCTGGCATCGCGGCTGGGCATCGTCGCCAAACGCGATCTGGCGCAGGCATGCCGCGAGTCGTATCCGAAGCCGGTGTGCGATGCGCTCTGGCTGCTGTGTGAGATCGCCATCGCGGCCTGCGATCTGGCGGAGGTGCTGGGCGCAGCCATTGGCTTGCACCTGTTGTTCGGCATTCCGCTGGTGGTAGGCGTGGCGCTGACCGCGTTGGATACGGTGCTGGTGCTGTGGTTTTCACACTACGGCATCCGCGTGATTGAGGCGATCATCCTTCTGCTGATCGCGGTGATGACGGCGTGCTTCGGCGTGGAACTGGCGTTCGCCAGGCCCGCGATTCCGGAAATTCTGTCCGGCCTGATCCCGCATCTGAACGGGCAGAGCCTGTATTTGGCGATCGGAATCCTGGGCGCGACGGTGATGCCTCACAATCTTTATCTCCATTCGGCGCTGGTGCAGACGCGGCGTATCGGCAAGACCGCGCCCGAAAAGCGCGAGGCCTGCCGCTACAACCTGGCCGATTCGGTGCTGGCGTTAAATGGCGCGCTACTGGTGAATGCGGCCATTTTAATCATGGCGGCGGCGGTGTTTTTCAAGCGCGGCGTGATCGTCACCGAAATTGAGCAGGCGCATGAGCTGCTGACGCCGCTGTTGGGCACGGCCGTAGCCAGCGCCTTGTTCGCCATCGCCCTGCTGGCCAGTGGACAATCCTCCACGCTCACGGGAACCTTCGCCGGTCAGATCGTGATGGAGGGGTTTTTGAACCTCCGCCTGCGTCCGTGGCTGCGGCGCATGATCACGCGTTTTGTGGCGATCATCCCGGCGGTGATTACGGTCTATTTGTGGGGCGCGAAGGGCACCCTTGAGTTGATCATCCTCAGCCAGGTGATTTTGAGCATGCAGTTGCCGTTCGCGGTGATCCCGCTGATCCGCTTCACCGGCGATAAGCATCGAATGGGCGAGTTTGCCAACCGGCCTTGGGTGCAGTGGTTGGCATGGGCAGTTGCGATCTTGATCCTGGGCCTCAATTTCTGGTACGTCGGCGGAGTGATCGTGCCGTGGATGGTTCAAGCCGCGTGGCGCATGTGGCTGATTGGTCCGCTGATCGCCACCATTGTCGGATTGCTTGCCTACGTCACCTTCACGCGAAGGCACATCCGCGCCCGTGATAGCCGCAAGGAAGGGATCGAGGTGGCGAAAGATCTGCCCGCGCCGGTGTATCGCAAGATTCTGGTGCCGCTCGATCACTCCTCGCGCGACCGCGCCGCCATCGCGCATTCGGCGGCGATGGCGAAGGCGCACGGCTCCGTCCTGTACCTGCTGCACATCGAAGAAGGAGCCACCAGCGCCCTCTTCGGCGCGCAGGCATCGGATGCTGAGATTCAAGCCGGCGAGGATTATTTCCAGGGCATTCTAGACACTTTGGCAGGGGAAGGCGTCGAGGCCGATTTGCGCGTCGCGCACGGACGCAATCCCAAGGACGAGATTGTCCGCGTGGCGCGTGACCTTCGTCCCGATCTGATCGTGATGGGCGCGCACGGCCATCGTGGCCTGAAGGACCTGATTTTCGGCAACACCATCAACGGCGTCAGGCACGAAGCCGGAGCCCCAGTGCTGGTGGTCGGGGAATAGGCGCGATCCGGGCCCCGACCCGCAGAACTCCACTGGCGCGGAGTCCGCAAATGGCGTGCTGAGCAGTACAACCGGAGCCATCCAGCTTTTTGTTTGTTGGCGCCGCTCTCATCGGAGTTGCTCTGATGCGCAGCTCCCGGAAGCGGGCCTGAGCCCGCGGCCTTTAATTGAGCTCCGTCGGCTTGTACCCGGCGTTTTTGAGCAGCCCTCTGGCCGTCTGCTCGTCTTCCGGCGCCACATAAAAAAACGCACCCGTGCGCTGAGTTTTAAAGATCAGACCGCCGGAATAGGTATCGGGCTCGACCAGGTATTCGAGCCCGGACTGCTTAAATAGCTCTTCAATCGCCAGCGCTTCCTTGAGGCGCTTGGCGATGTAGACGAGCACTCCGTCCTGTTCGTCTTCGGGGATCATCCGGCGACGCGGGCGGCGAAGGATTCGAAAGATTCCTTACCCATGTGCTCAGCAAAGGCATTGGCGACGGTTTCCAGGTTGGCGAACATCTTGGGAGCCTTATTCACCGTGCGATACTCGGCGATGATCGGCTTCAGGCGCAGCCATGTGAGCAGCAGCTCGCGGCCGCTCTGGAAAAACAGCTCCTGGTTCAGGACGCCGGAAGTGATAAAACTGGCCACCATATCCCAATAGGAGGTCGTCTGGCGGAAATAGGCGTTGGCTTCGGTGCCTGGGGCGGCCAGGACCATCAGCTCGGCCACGCTTTTCACCTTGAAATTGGCCACATACCAGGCCCGGGCGGCGCGGAGCTTCTCTTCGCGGCGGATTTCGTACAGGCGCAGGATCAGGTTGACGTCGTCGTAGGTCGCTTTGTTCATCGTTTACAGGGTACCGCAAGTGAGATTTCCAGCGCCTTCCGGCCACCACCTCCTTGAATGCAACCCGCGATTAGCTCCGATGAAGCGATCCACTGGCTGGCCCTGAGGGTCACGCCTGGACTGGGGACTCGCAAGTCGGGCCGCCTGGTGGAGGTTTTCCGGACGCCGCAGGCGATTTTCCAGGCCTCGGCGTCAGAGTTGGAGCAGGCCGGCCTCGCTCCGGCACTGGCGCGCAGTATCTCGAGCGGCTGCGCGTTCGAGGAAGCCGCCCTGCAGCAAGAGAAAGCGGCCGCGATGGGGGTGGAACTCGTGCCGATCACCGATCCGCGCTATCCGCCTCGGCTGCGCGACATTTTCGACCCTCCCACGTTGCTGTTCGCCCGGGGGAGACTGGACCTTCTGAAGACGCTGATGCTGGGGGTGGTGGGGACGCGGCGGCCCACGGCCTACGGAACCCAGGTGGCGACGCGGCTGGCTCGCGATCTGAGTGAAGCGGGGCTGACCATCGCCAGCGGCATGGCGCGCGGGATCGATACGGCGGCTCACAAGGCGGTTCTGGAGGCGGAGGGGAACACTATCGCCGTATTCGGCTGCGGCGTGGACGAGGTGTATCCGGCGGAGAATCGGAAACTGGCGGCGACGTTGGCGGAAAAAGGGCTGCTGATCAGCGAGTTCCCCATGGGCGCGCCTCCGTTTCCGCAGAATTTCCCGGTCCGCAACCGGATCATCAGCGGGATGAGCTCGGGAATCCTGGTGGTGGAGGGAGGCGAATATTCCGGCTCGACCATCACCGCCAAGCTGGCCTCGGAGCAGGGCAGGGAGATGTTCGCGGTGCCGGGAAACGTCACCTCGAAGATGAGCTGGGGGCCGAATCTGCTCATCAAACAGGGCGCTAAACTGGTCCAGGAATGGAACGACGTGGTGGCCGATTTACCCGCCGAGGACCGCCGCCTGCTGGTGGAGCAGCGCCGCAAAACACTGATTCAACAGGAGAATAAGACTCCTGAATCGGAACCAGCGCCGGCGGCATCCCATTTGGCAGGCATAAGCGGGGCCATTCTGAGGGTCCTGAAGCACGACGCGCCGATGGTCCTGGACTCGATTTTGGAGTCTCTGGAATACACATCCCCATCCGAGGCCATGGCGGCGCTGTTTGAGCTGGAAATGACCGGGGCCGTCCGCCAGATGCCGGGAAAAAGCTATATTAAGGTTTGGGAGGAGTGAACAGGGGCGTTCCAAACGCCGCTGCCTCCACGTGGTAAGATTTCGGTTGTTCCGCTCTCATACCCTGAAAACCTAGAAAGCATAACTGAACTTATATGGAAAAGAGTCTCGTCATCGTCGAATCGCCGGCGAAGGCGAAAACGATCGGTAAGTATCTCGGCAAGCAGTTCGTGGTGAAAGCCTCGCTCGGCCACGTCAAGGACCTTCCCAAGAAGAACCTGTCGGTGGACGTGGATAACGACTTCAAGCCTGTCTACGAGGTAATCGAAGGCAAAAAGAAGCTGATTGGCGAGCTTCGTACAGCGGCCAAGGGCGTCGACAACATCTATCTCGCGGCCGATCCGGACCGCGAAGGCGAAGCCATCTGCTATCACTTGCAGGAGGAGCTCCAAACCAAGGCCAAGGACGGCCCAAAGTTCTTCCGGGTGATGTTCAATGAAATCACCAAGAACGCCATTCAGAAGGCGTTCGAGAAACCTCTGCAGGTGAATCTGCACCTGGTGGATGCGCAGCAGGCGCGCCGGATTTTAGACCGGCTGGTGGGCTATAAGATCTCGCCGCTGCTATGGGATAAGGTCCGCCGCGGACTTTCGGCCGGACGCGTGCAGACCGTCGCTCTGCGGCTGATCGTGGAACGGGAGCGCGAGATCCGCGCGTTCCAAAAGCGCGAATATTGGACTATCGACGTTCATCTGTCGGGCAAGAAGCCTCCGCAACTGGCGGCGCATCTGGCCAAGCGCAACGGCGAAAACGTCGAGATCGCGGACGAAGCGTCGGCCAAGACCATCGTCGATGCGCTGGAAGGTGCCGCGTACGTTGTTAAAGGCGTTACGAATCGGGAGAAACGGCGCAATCCGGTTCCTCCATTCATCACGTCCACGTTACAGCAGGAAGCGGCCCGCAAACTGCGGTTCAGCGTGAAGCGGACCATGATGCTGGCGCAGCGCTTGTATGAAGGCGTTGAGGTGGGCGCCGAAGGCTCGGTTGGTCTCATCACTTATATGCGTACCGATTCGACGCGCGTTTCTAATGACGCGCTGGATGAAGTGCGCCAGATGATCACGCAGCAGTACGGCGCGGATTATTGCCCCGAGAAGCCGAATTTCTACAAGAGCAAGAAAGATGCGCAGGATGCGCACGAAGCGGTGCGCCCAACGTCCGCCATGCGGACTCCCGAGAGTATCGCGCAGTACCTGGACGAGGATTTGCTGAAGCTCTATCGCCTGGTGTGGATGCGCTTCGTCGCCTCGCAGATGACGCCCGCCGTGTTTGACCAGACGACCATCGAAGTGGAAGCCACGGGCAAGGATAACGCTCTTTATCTGTTCCGCGCCACGGGCAGCGTCGAGAAGTTCGACGGATTCCTGAAGGTTTACGTCGAAGGCAAAGACCAAAAGGACGAAGAGGACGCCGAAGAAAAGAGCAAACTGCCTGCGGTAACCGCGGGCGAGGCGCTGAAGTTCCGGTCCATCGATCCCGAGCAGCATTTTACCGAGCCTCCGCCGCGCTTTACCGAAGCGACGCTGGTGAAGGAACTGGAAGCCGACGGCGTGGGCCGTCCTTCCACGTATGCGTCGATTCTTTCGACGATTCTGGAGCGCGAATACGTCCGCAAGGACGGAGGCAAGTTCGCGCCGACGGAATTGGGCGAGGTGGTGACCGACCTACTGCTCGAAAGCTTCAGCGATCTGTTCGACGTGAATTATACGGCTCGTCTAGAAGGCGAGTTGGACGCCATCGAAGAAGGCAAGATCGACTGGCGCACGTCGATGGGCGAGTTCTACGAGCGCTTCACCAAAGATCTGGATCATGCGGCCGAGCACATGACCGACATCAAGCGCATGGAGGAGCCAACCGACCAGATTTGCGAGAAGTGCGGCAAGCCCATGGTCATCAAATGGGGCCGGCACGGCAAGTTTATCGCCTGCACCGGCTATCCCGATTGCACCAATACGCGCGAGCTTCCGGTGGCGGATAACGGCGAGGTTTCCGAGCAGGACGAAGCCGAGATGTGCGACAACTGCGGGCGTCCAATGGTGCTAAAAAAAGGGCGTTTCGGGCAGTTTCTGGCGTGCAGCGGGTATCCCGATTGCAAGACCACCAAGCAGTTGGGAGCAGCGCAGCAGCAGAAGGACGTTCCTTTGGACGAAAAGTGTCCTCAGTGTGGCAACCACCTGGTGAAGAAGTTCGGACGCTACGGCGAGTTTGTGGCGTGCAGCAATTATCCGACGTGCAAGTTCGTTAAGCAGAAGACCATTGGCGTGAAGTGCCCGAATTGCAGCGAAGGTGAAGTGGTGGAGCGGCGGTCCAAGCGCGGCAAGACATTCTTTGGCTGTAACCGCTATCCCGAGTGCGATTTCGTCGCCTGGGGCAAGCCGATTGCCGAAAAATGTCCGCAGTGCGGCGGCAGCTATCTGATCGAAAAGTATCTGAAAGCGGGCGCGTTCGCGCAATGTCCCAACGCCGAGTGCAAATTCAAGAAGCCGTACGAGGTTCCGGTGGAGGCGGTGGTTTAGATGGGAGCGGAAGCAATCGATTACGGGCTGGACGCGCCACTATTAGTCAAGCGCATGTGGTCGCGCGCCGGGTGGACCATCGCGTTCGGCATCGCTTTATTCGTCATGAACCGGGTGGAGTATCCCGGTCCGGCGATGAATATCCTGATCGTGTTCGCATTGATGGCCGCGGCGTTTGCGGGCGTCGGCGGGTATATGACGTGGTCCAGCAAATCGGCGAAGCTGGCGCTGCGGGAGCAGCTAATCGATTCCCTGCAACTCGCGGGCGAAGAGAAAGTGCTGGACGCCGGCTGCGGCCTCGGACTGATGACCGTGGGCATCGCGAAGCGCCTGAAATCGGGCAAGGTGACGGGCGTCGATGTATGGGATCAGGCGGTGTTGTCGAATAATTCCGCCGACGCGGCCAAGGCCAATGCGAAGGCGGATGGCGTGGCGGATAAGGTGCGGTTCGAATCGGGCGATCTGCGGAAGCTGGTGCATCCGGACCGCAATTTCGACGTGGTGGTGTCGGCGCTGGCGATCCATAATCTGGACGGCGACGAGGATCGCATGAAGGCCGTGCTCGAACTGTTTCGCGTCTTGAAACCTGGCGGAAAGCTGCTGATTCTGGACATTTTGCATACCGGCGATTACGCAGCCGAGCTGACGGCGGCGGGGGCGGTAGGCGTCACGACAGCGTCCCACGGGTTCCTGTGGTGCCTGCCGACCAAGAGCGTGAGGGCGTCGAAAAAGTAATGCGCTGGGCGATTTTCTGGTTCATGGCGATGCTGGGCGTCGCGCAGGTGAAGAGTGTGCCTCTGTTCACCATCGAGAAGAGTTCGAACAAAAACCTGGTTCAGTATGAGGCGCACCTGACGCCTGATGGCCATTTCGATTCCAAGCAGCCCGTTATCGCGTACTGGATCATGGAGAACGGCCGGCGTCAGGAGCTGAACTTCATCGAACGGTCCAAGGCGTATGGCTTCAAGCTGACCCAGGATGGCGCGGATTCGTTCCGCCTGTGGGTGGTCAGCCATCCGGAAAAAGAAATTCACGTGTTCCTGGAAGGCGCGACGGCGAAGGCCGAGGCCGTGATTTCAGGCAAGGCAGCGCTGGTAGAAAAGATTTTCGTGCAGCAGCGCGCCAATCCCCTGATGATCGCGTTTCCGGCGTTCGCGGAGATGATCGGGCTCGACAAGCGGACGGGCGAGCGGATCATGGAAAAAGTCACGCGGTCGGGGGACTGAACCACCCAGGGCTGGGGCCGTTGTATCGTGCCCGGTCCTGCCGGGCTGTTGGTCGCAAGGCCGCACGGAAGAAGCGGCCATCGAGAATATCAAGTCCGCGATTCAGGACTACCTCTCGGTCGATGACGATTCCACGCCGAAGTTACGGTCTGAGCCGTGGGCAAACTCTCCGGTATCTCGCATCTAAAGGCGATTCGCGCATTCGAGAAGGCAGGGTCCAAGGTAGTTCCCCGGGGCAATCCGATCGACGCCTTCACCGAGCCCCGCTCCCGCCTCGAACACCGTATCGCCGAGGTGCGGACGCAGCACGCGCGTCAGCCGGCTTAAGTATTGCGGCGTCCCGGTGAGGCTGTTCAGCAGCCCGCGCCCGTAGCTGGGCACATACAGATCGTCCACGAGCCAGAAATACAAGATGACTCC
>Ga0075030_100001333_pt1 | contig 22206 bp, 20 predicted proteins | sample LitLauG_LLR_2012_FD_71393 | JGI IMG/M metagenome (GOLD analysis project Ga0075030, IMG submission 71393) | Freshwater sediment microbial communities from Pennsylvania, USA - Little Laurel Run_MetaG_LLR_2012 | ecosystem: Environmental > Aquatic > Freshwater > Creek > Sediment | place: USA...
GAAAAGTATGCGTCGTTCGGATCGATCGCCGTTCTCCAGTCTCGAGGAGCGCAGTATCCACTCTGGAAGCCATCGAGGGGCTGCGGATCGCGCGGCCTCATCGCCGATTGCGGCCGTCTGTTTCTTGATGAGCCGCAATTTATTGTACAACCGGCACCTCAACTTGTCCGGACAACACGGGGCCAGTGGCCTATCGTTCCCAGCGCCGGCCCGGTTTGTGGCGTGCACGCACCTCCCAGGCACCGCCCCCGCTGATCGGGGTCCGCCTCCCGTGGAATTACGATGCCATCGCAGTGGCGGAAGCGATACAAACTGAGCTAGAGTTGCCCCCAATAGGAATTGTACTAAGGGGGGTCTCATGATGAATCTCAGGATTTTGGCCGTGTTCGGGTCCGTTGCCGCCGTGGCTGGGCTGGTGATCGCACCAACCGCCGTGCATGCGCAAAGCGCCCAATCGTCGGCGCCGGCGACCGAAGCCAGCCCGGGCGGACTGGAAGAGGTCATGGTGACCGCCCAGCGCCGCGAGGAAAAGGCCGTCGACGTGCCCATCACGATCGCCGCGATCGACGCACAGCAGCTGGTCACCGCCAACGTCCAGAACCTGAGCGACATCGCGCAACTCACGCCTTCGCTGCGCTTCGATTACCAGACCGGTTTCTACCAGCCGTCGGTCCGCGGCATCGGCACGGCCGTAACGACGTCCGGTGGCGGCTCGAACGTCGGCATCTACATCGACGGCTTCTATTCGCCCAACCCGGTGGCGGCGGATTTCCAGCTGCTCGACGTCACCGGCGTCCAGGTGCTCAAGGGGCCGCAGGGCACCCTGTTCGGCCACAACACCACGGGCGGAGCGATCCTGGTGACCACCGCCGATCCCAGCACGACCACCCGTGCCGAGGCGAAGGTGTCCTACGGGTCCTTCAATGCCCAGAAGGTCCAGGGCTATGCGACCACGGGGCTGAGCGACAACGTGGCCGCGGACATCGAGGGCGTCTTCAGCAAGGGCAATGGCTTCATCACCAACATCATCAATCATGACACGGGCATCGGCGCCTACGAGAATGCGACGGTCCGTGCCGGCCTGAAGGTCAACTTCACCGACAAGCTGTCCGTGCTGCTGCGCTACACGCATACCCGCGAGAACGACCCGAGCGCGGAATTGACGAATTCCAACGTGGATCAGTCCATCAATCCGACCACCGGCAAGCCGTGGGGGGTTCAGACCCTGGCCATACCGGGACTCTATACGACCAATCCCGATCAGGTGGCCGAAGCCCTGCCGGTGTGGATCCGCTCCAACAACGATATCGCACAGATGACGGTCAAGGCCGATCTGGGCTTCGCCGATCTGACCTCCTACTCGCAATGGCGCCAGGAGGACACCAGCCAGGTGGAAAATCTCGGCCAGGTCGGCATCACGACCTTCCAGCTCGGCCTGCCGATCTTCGATTCGACCTATACCCAGGAATTCCTGCTGGCTTCCAAGCCCGGTACGCGCCTGCAATGGACGACCGGTGCCTTCCTGATGAGCACCCGCGACGAGTATGTCGTCAACATCGACAACAACCTCCTGACGATCGGCCCGATTCCCTACGGCGGCTCGCAGACGACGACGCAGACCGGCGCCGTCTATTTCGACGGCACCTACGAGCTGATGCCGGATAAGCTCTACTTCACGGCCGGCGTGCGCGGTTCGCACGATATCGTCGAAGACCCGTATTGGAACACGTCATTTGTCCGCCAGCGGGTTTACGTGCCCAGCATCAACAGCAACAAGGTGACGCCGCGGGCCGTCCTGCGCTACAAGCCCACGGATCAATCGAGCGTCTACGCCTCCTTCTCCGAGGGCTACAAGGCCGCGATCATCGACGTCGGCGGCTCCTGCCAGGATCCACCGGCCTTCCAGTGCAATCCGATCCGGCCGGAGGACGTGTACGCCTATGAGGTCGGCTACAAATTTGAGAGCCGCAATTTCTCCAACGAGGCGGCGGTTTTTGACTATCAGTACAAGAACCTGCAGGTGTCGGAATTCCTCGGCAATGCGCTGGCCTACATCGTCAACGCCGCGCAGTCCCGCATCTATGGCCTCGAAGACGAGTTCCATTTCAACTACGACGATCATATCCAGGTGAATGGCGGCATTTCCTGGACTCACGCGCGCTACACGACCTTTGGTACCACGGTCCTGGGACAGGTCGTAGGCGCCCCGGTCTACCAGACCTGCCCCGGCGGCCTGGCGGTGTCCGGCTGCTACGCGTCGGTGAATACCAGCACGATTCTTCAGAACGTGCACATGCAGCACGTGCCCGACTACACGGCCAATATCGGTCCGCGCTATACGACCGGCATGACCAACACGGGCGAGTATTCGGTGTCGGCCAACGCCTATTACTCCTCGGGCCTGTACATGAGTCCGTCGGGCACCCAGTTCTATCAGCCCAGCTACACCACGCTGGCGATGCGCGGCGAATGGAAGACGCCGTCCGGCAAGTACACGGTTGCGCTCTACGGCGATAACGTCACCGATGTGCGCTACCGGACCCAGGTCCAGTACAACGGCTTCGGCATCGGTGCTTCGTGGAATGCGCCCGCCACCTGGGGTATCGAGTTCGGCGCGAAGCTCTAGTCGAAACTCTGGGCCAGGACAGTCGCCAGTCCGGAGGGGCCTTGCCGCCCCTCCGGACCGCTCCCTTCCTCGACGACATGGAGGCGCACCCGATGGCCAACGAGATGCCCCGTTCCGCCGATTACTCCGGCCTGTCCCGCAAGGTCCTGGAGTATTCCGAGCGCTTTCTTCAGGTCGTCAACCGCTTGAAGCAGCCCGGCTTCTCCGAGGCCGACTGGGCGCCGTTTGGAGATCTCGTCGACGTGGAACACTTCCGGCGCGTGGGCGTGTTTCTGACCGAGCGCGTCGAGGTGTCCAACTGGTCGCAATACAAGCAGTTCATTACCCAATATGGCGGCATGACGTCGTGGGAGGGGACCTTGCGGCGCATCACCGAGGTTCCGGGACTCGTATTCCTCGAACTCGAGGAGCGGAACACGCGCGACGGCGTGACCGATATCGCCAACACGGTCACCATCTACAAATTCAATGAGAGCGGCAAGCTCTGCAATCTGGACGTCTACGTGGCGCATGTCGGCCAGCGTTAGAAGTTTCCGGTAGTCGCGGTGTCCCCTGGGGATCCACTGCCGCCGGATCTCGGCCGGTTACTGTCCCGCAGTGCGCTCCGGTCTGGAGTCGGAATCCGCATAACGCCGCTCCGGCCGCGGCGGCGCCGGGTACCGGCCCATCTTTGAATTCCAGTAGGCCCATGACCGCGCGTCGATGATCCCGGGAGGCGCCCGGTCGAGCGCTTCCCGAAAATCATCATCGGAAACATGACGACGTATCTCGCGCATGTCCTCGTGCTGCGCATACGTCATGGCATAGGCCAGGAAGCGTATCGGGTCGGCAAGTGCCTGTTCGGCCGGCTCGAACCAGATGATCCGCCGGGCAAGGTCAAGCATCTGCGACGTCATGGGCAACGGTTTCACAGTTCTGATCCATAGTCACTGGACGCTCGCTGGGAGGCACCAGCGATGGCGGGTAGATGATCCAGATCGACGGCACGTGCGGCGGCGGCAAGTCGGTCCCTGATGTCCTCGGACAGATGACGCAGATTTCCGTCACCAAAGTAGGACAGTGCTTTGAGCGTGATTTCTGGATTAAACGAAGAACCGTAGAGCTTCTGGGCGGCCACCAACGCTGTGGGCAAACCGATCTTCCCCAACCTCATCAGCGCATCGATGTCGAGATGGTCCTTGGCCTCGGCGCGCATTTGAAGGACCGACGCCTTGGTGCCGGCAAGGTCGAGCAACGAGGCGACCTGCAGGTGATTGTCGCGCGCCACGTGGGGCGGCGCCAGGCGCGGCAGTTTCGGCACACCAAAAAAGGACACCTTAATGACGCCCCTTCGATCGACCAGCGCAGTCAATGTGTTTTCTGCACGCTGGACGATTCTCGCTCCCTCCAGATAAAGGGATCGCCGCTTCGAATCCGGGCAGGCTGAGCCGGTTATTGCCGAAGAAGTCGAAGGCGAGGGATTTGCGGTGTCCCAGGTGCAATGCGAGCGCGGTTCCGCCGTACAGCACAAACCCTTCGGGAACCGCTGCCAGCTCGCCCCATAAACGGCGTTGTGCGGCGGGAAGCACGTCCAGATGGGGTAAGAATGCCTGCATGCGGCCGCAAAAAGGAGGAAATGGTGGAGCGGAAGGGAATCGAACCCTCGACCTTCGCATTGCGAACGCGACGCTCTCCCAACTGAGCTACCGCCCCACGTAAGGCGCGCGATTCTAGAGGGTTGGCCCCGATCCGGCAAATCAGCTTCAACCCGGCTCCAGGAACAGTGCGGCCAGGACGCCCACGGCCACCACGAAACCGGCCAGCAGGAGCCCCGCCGTCAGGCGGCTGCGCCAGGCGACCTTCTTCAGGTCGCTGGCGGCCACCAGGTAGGGGCGCCCATCCCTGGGTCGCACCACCGTGTTGGCGGTCGGCGTGGCGGCCACGAGCGCCCGCTGCTCGATCAGGGCTCGGGCGGCGGTACGGGCCCGCTCCCATTCGTCCTGGCTCAGCACGCCATCCCCATTGGCGTCAAAGCGCTTCAACAGCGCCGGCTGATCTTTCTTCCAGTCGGCCAGCAGCGCGGCGACCTCGCCGGTCACGTCACTGGCGCCGACGCCGCCCAGGGTGCGGAAGTCGCCGATCACGCTGACGCGCGCCCCGATGGGGATGCGGTGCTCGGTGTACCGATAGTCGCCCCAGTTCAGCAGCTGGCGGCCCGCAGGGGCTGGACCGCGGGGCCAGGGGTCCGGTCCGCTCCAGACATTGACGCTGCCGGGCCGCACGTCGGCCCCAGCCGGGTCCACCAGGCAATCTCCCGTCTCATCGGCGAGGCGGAAGGGGGCGGTACTGACCCCACGGTTGATCGTCTCCCAGCGCCGGTCGCGGCCCGTCCCGCAGCGTTCCTCGATGAGAAACAGCCACCAGACGCAGGGCAGTTGCGACAGCGGCGCCACGGCGGGCTTGGCTTCGACGGGACCGGCCGCACCGCTGAGTTCGACATAGCCCTGGGCTGCCGAGCGGATACGGGACATCGGCGTGTCCTCGATCAGCCGCGCGAGGCGCCAGTGACGGAACCCGAGATAAAAGCAGGAGGGCGCCGCGACCAGCAGCACTGCCTTCCAGAACGTCGGATCGTCCATGGCGCGAGCGCCTCCCGCCCGCCCTGTTCAGCGCTTGAACAAGGCACCGACGTCGACGTCGGCCTTCTCGGCAGCGCTGAATTCCAGCAGCGGCTTGGCCGTAAACCCGTAGCGGCGTGCCACCAGGACGTCGGGAAACTGATCGATCCGGGTATTGTTGAGATTGACCTGATCGTTGTACAGCTCGCGCCGGTCCGCGATCGACTCCTCGAGGCCCGTGATCCGCGCCTGCAGCTGCTTGAACGACTCGTCGGTCTTCAGCTGCGGATAGTTTTCCGCCACCGCGAACAGGCGGCCGACCTCGCCACGCAGCTGCTGCTCGGCCGCGCCCACCGCCGCCACGTTCCCACCGGCGCTGGCGGAGTACACCGCCGCGCGCGCGCTCATCACCTTGGCGAGCGTGTCCTGCTCGTACTGCATGTACTGCTTGCAGGCCTCGATCAGCTTCGGCAATTCATCGTGCCGCTGCTTGAGCAGCACGTCGATGTTGGCCCAGGCCTGCTTGACGCTTTCGCGCAGTGCAACCAGGCTGTTGTAGATGCCCACCAGATAGACGATCAGCACCACGGCTGCCGCCAGCAGCACGATCAATGGAATCATGGCTCAGCCTCCCTGCTCTACCCGATCACACCGCTCTACCAGATCACGCAGCGCTTCGAATCCGGGGTGGAAACGGCCGTCCCCACCCCGCCGCCGAACGCCTCGGAAAACTGCGGCACGTTCGCCAGCGTCCCGTTGACGCGGTACAGGGCCGGCGGATGCGGATCGCTCGCCGCCCACATGCGGGCCTGCTCCGGCCGCACGCTCTGGGCCCACAGGTGCGCGAAGCCCAGGAAGAACTGCTGCTCGGGCGTCAGGCCGCCGATCGCTGGCGCCGCTGCGCGGCCCGGCGAGGCCTGGAACGCCCGGTACGCCAGCAGCACGCCGCCGAGGTCGGCGATGGCCTCGCCGGTCACCAGGCCGCCCTTCAGGTGCATGTCACCGTCGACGGTATAGGCGGCGAACTGATCGGCGATGCAGCGGACGCCGAGTTGGAATTTCCGGCTGTCGTCACTCGACCACCAGTTGACCAGGTTGCCGTGGCCGTCGAATTCGCTGCCCTTGTCGTCGAAGCCATGCGTGATCTCGTGGCCGATCACCGAACCGATGGCGCCGTAATTCACCGCGGCAGGGGCCGCGGGATCGAAGAACGGCGGCTGCAGGATGCCGGCGGGAAAATTGATGTTGTTCATCGACGGGTCGTAGTAGGCGTTGACGGTCTGCGGGACCATGCCCCACTCGGTCCGATCCACCGGCTTGCCGATCTTGGCCAGCTCGCGCGCACTTTCAAAGGCGTTGGCGCGCTGCACGTTGAGCACATAGGGGCCGCGATTGATCAGCAGGCGGCTGTAGTCGCGCCAGACGTCCGGATAGCCGATGCGCTCCTCGATCAGGGCCAGCTTGTCGAGCGCCTTGCTCCGCGTGGCATCGCTCATCCACGGCAGCGTCTCGATATCGGCGCGCAGGGCGGCCCGTATGCCATGCAGGATGTCCAGCACCTGGTTGCGCGCTTCCGGAGGGAAGCGCCGCCGGACGTACTCGTGACCGACGGCAAACCCCAGCGCACCGTTTTCCTCGCCGAGTACCCGCCGCCAGCGCGGCAGCAGTTCCTGCGAGCCATTGATCGCCTGCACCAGCCGGAAGTTCTCGTCGACGTAGGCCTTCGGCAGATAGGGAGCAAAGGCGTGCACGAGCTGCCAGCGCAGGTAGTTGCGCCACTGGGCCATGGGGGTACGGGTCAGCTCCGTCGACACCGCCGCGAAGAATTTCGGCATCGCCAGATCCAGCCGGGTCACCTGTGGAACGCCGCAGGCGGCCAGGTAACGCAGCCAGTCGATCGCCGGCGCCTCCGTGGCCAGCGCCGCCAGATCGCGCATGTTGTAGATGGCGTGCGGGTCACGCTGCTCCTCGCGCGTCATCGACGCCGCCGCCAGGCGCGTCTCCAGCGCCATCACCTCGTGTGCCGCCGCGCGTGCCCGCGGGGCCGGATCACCCAGCAGCCCGAACATCCGCGCGATGTGCTCCTCGTAGGCCCGGCGGATTGCGGCGAACTTCGGCTCATCCTTCAGGTAATAATCGCGATCCGGCAGTCCCAGTCCGCCCTGGCCGACCACCGCGATGACCCGCGAACTGTCCTCGAAATCCTGCATCTGGTCCAGGCCGAACAGCGCATTGACGCCGATCAGCTGCAGGTGCGCGAGGACCGGCGTCAGGTCGGCCGGCACACGGAGGGCGGCGATGCGCGCGAATTCCGGGTCGAGGGGCGCGACTCCGGCCGCCTCGATGGCCTTCTCGTCCATGCCGCTGGCGTAGAAGTCGCCGATCTGCTGCGCTTCGCTGCCCGGCTTCGCGGTCCGGTCGGCGGCGGCGGCCTCCAGCAGTTCACGGATGAAATCCTGGTTCTGCTGATTGAGGGCCTGGAACTGCCCCCAGCTGGAATACGCGGGCGGGATGGGATGGTTGCGGATGTAGTTGCCGTTGGCGAAATGGAAGAAATCCTGCAACGGCGGCACGGACGCATCGTTCCACTCGAGGTGCAGTGCCGCGGGAGCTCCGGGCTGATCGGCGGACCCGGCGGCTGCGGCCAGGGTCATCAGGGCCGTGATGAGTGCGGCGTTGTGGCGTTTCACTGAGCTTCCCCGGCGACGGCTGCCGCGAATGGATGGCGTTCAGTATAGCGTGTGCCGCTGCCCCGGCCGACAGGGCGGCCGCGCAGGCCGCCGATTACGCGACATGCGTCGCAGCCGATCCCTCATCGGCCTGCGGGTGGAAGCGTGCCCAGGCGGAGGCATAGAGCGGCATCGGAATGCCGGCCTCGAGCGCCTGCGCCCCGCAATCGCCCTCCGTCAGTCGCCCTGCTTCATTCAGCAGAGACAGCGTCGCCAGCAGTTCACCGGCCCGCAGGGCACGTTCCAGCGGTGAAGCCGTGTCCCGCTCCGCGGACTCCGGCTGCGCTTCGCCGCGCAGCACCGCCAGCATGCGCTGCGGCGTCTGCCAGAGCCCGGCGATACGGGCGGCCAGGGGCAGCGCGTAGCGATCGATGACCTGGAGGAATGCGGCCGGCGCTGCGGGCAGCGCCGGATGAGCCTTGTACTGATCCTGCACCACGCGGTACGCCACCAGCGGACCCAGCGCCGACAGCAGAGCCAGCAGCTGTGCGGCCTGGCGGTCCGACGGGCACCAGTGCCGCGCGCAGATCTCCGCGGCCGCGGACGCGCGCGTACACCGTTCCCACAGCACGGCCGGAAAGCGGTTGTGCGCTTCGCTGCCGCCGCGAAACACCGGCTGTACCAGTGCCGTGGCGGCCAGGGACTGGAGCCCGTCGGTACCGCACACCACCACCGCGCGCTGAATGCTCTCGACCGGCGTGGCGCTCAGGCGGAAGAAGACGCTGTTGGCAAGTCGCAGGATGTTGCCGGTCAGCACCGGATCCTGGGCGATGATGGCTGCGAGCCGCAGGGGCGGCGCGTTGGGATCGTTGACCGCCGCCAGCAGCTGCGGCATCAGCATCGGCCGGCGCGGGAAGTGACGTTCCGCGAGCGGGCTGGCCTCCAGCGCCGCGCGCGCCGCGGCCAGGATCGCCTCATGTTCGGGCGGCACGCTGCCCCGCTCCGGCGTGACGCCCAGGGCCCCGGCCCACAGCTTCGTGGAGGCCGCGGCCAGCGCCGTACTGAGCGCCGCCATGGGATGGTCCGGCACGTCCGCGGCCACTGCGGCCAGCGGGGCGACCTCCGCGACCGTGGCGCCGGGCAGGCCGCGTGGCCGACGCCATCGGGCGACGGCGCCGGCGAGCAGCAACGCCATGACCAGCGCCGTCGCCGTCAGCACACCGGAAAGATGATCCACATGAGCCCCGCGGGAAAGGGGAAAACTCCCCGCCTGAGCCGGGTTATCGGCCGCCGCTGCGGCGACCGCAGCGGCGGGCCCAGGGCGCGGATCGGGAGTGTGACGCGCCGCACATCGGCGCCGCCCGGATCAGCCGGTTCTGTAGGACTTCAACAACCGGAATCCGATCAGGCGCTGCCGCTGCTCATCCCACAGTCTCAGGGTCGCCGACCGGAAGCTCGACAGCAGCGTGATGGTCGGCACGATCCGCCCCAGCATGGGCTCGGCGTTATGGCAGCGCCGCAGGTGGTAGTTCGGGATCTGCGGACTGAGGTGATGAATGTGGTGAAAGCCGATATTGCCGGAGAACCATCGCAGGACGGCCGGCAGCTTATAGAAGGAACTGCCGCGCAGCGCCGCCTCGGTGTAATCCCATTCCGCGTTGGTGGCCCAGTACGTGTCGGCAAACTGATGCTGAACGTAGAACAGCCAGACGCCCGCGCCGCCGGCCAGCAGCATCAGCGTCAGCTCGATCGCCAGCCAGGTCTTGAAGCCCAGCAGGGCGCACCAGCCGATGGCCAGCAGCAGCAGGCCGAGGTTCGTCAGCCAGACCGACAGGCGCTCGCGGTGTCCGGCCTTTCCTGAGGGAAAGCGCTCCAGGATCAGGAACAGCACCGATGGCGCCACGGCGAACAGCACCCAGGGATTGCGCAGCAGCCGGTAAGCCAGGCGGCGCGCACGCGATGCGGACAGGTATTCCTCGACCGTCATGGTCCAGATGTCGCCCTTGCCTCGGCGGTTGAGGTTGCCGGAGGTGCGGTGATGAATCGCATGCTCCCAGGTCCAGTGACCGTAGGGCGTGTAGGTCAGCAGCCCCGTAACCCAGCCGACCACCGTGTTGGCGCGCTTCCATCGCAGGAAGGACCCGTGCCCGCAGTCGTGCATGAAGATGAACAAGCGCACGCGCAGACCCGCGGCGATCAACGCCAGCGGCACCATCAGCCAGTAGGAGACGGTCATGGCACGCGCCATCAGCAGCCACAGAGCGAGGTAGGGAATCAGCGTGTTGGCCAGTTGCCAGATCGCCCGCGGGTGCGAGGGCCTGCGGAAGCGCTCCACCACGGATTTGAGGTTTGCCGCGAGAACTCGCGTGCTGGTGGCTGGTATGTCGGAATGAGTAATCACGGGCGCGGCGCGACTCTAGCACGGTCATGCCCGGATTGTCGGGGAGCCCGTGCGCATCGCCGGACCGCTCGCATTGCGGTAACGGCACTGTCGGCTTTAAGAGACGCGGGAAAGGCTGTATTTTGTGCACTATTCGTCATCATGATGCGCCATGTCGGGTTTACCCTCTGCACCTGGAGGCTACATGGAACGCAACACCGGCACACCCACTTCCCTCAGTGCACTGGCGACCGTGGCGCTCAGCGCGGCGCTGGCGAGCTGCGGCGGCAGTGACACCTGCTTCAACTGCGGCGGTTATCCCCCGCTGGAAATCTCCACGGCGGTGGTCGCGGCCGACTTCAACGGCGACGGCCACGCCGACGTGCTGCAGACCAGCAGCGTGCAGAATGGCCTCGAGCCGGATCCGGCCAACCTGAAGACCTACCTGTCCGCGGGCGCGGGCGCCTATGCGGCCCCGACGCTCACTGCGGACGGCGACGATCCGCTGTTCCTGGCCAGCGCCGATCTGAATGGCGACGGTCTGCCCGATGTCGTGTCGGCCAGCGCCGAGGACGGTGCACTGGCGGTGTTCTTCAACAACAAGCTCGCGCCCGGCACCTTCAACGCGCCGCTGGTGCTGGCTTCGCCGGGTGCCTCGCAGGTCGCGATCGGCGACATGAATGGGGACGGTCTGCCGGATCTGATTTCGGCGGACTTCAACGTATCGCTGTTCCTGCAGACCTCTCCGGGCACGTTCGCGAGCCCGATCAGCCTGTACCCGGGCGGGGCCAACTGGGTTGCGGTCGGTGATCTCAATGGCGACGGCAGCGCAGACGTGGCCCTCACGGACGCGGTTGGCGTCAAGCTCCTCATGCATACGGGCGCCGCGGGCAGCACGACCTTTGCCGCTCCGGTCGCGGTGTTCACGCAGACCGCAAATCTCAACGTCGCCGGCGCCAATGTCGTGGCGATCGCCGACGTGAACGGCGACGGCCTCAACGATCTCATCATCACGGATCCAGGCCCGACGGGTGGCGCGGCGCCGACGGTCAACGTGCTCTTGCAGGACGCCACCCATCCCGGTCAGTTTCTTGCCGCGATGAGTTACCCGGTGGCCGCGCAGAGCCTGGCCCAGTCCATCGTCGTGACGGACCTGGATGGTGACGGCCACCCCGACATCGTCGTTGGCGGCACCGGCGCGGTCAGCATCCTGCTGCAGGACGCCACGCATCCGGGCACCTTCCTCGCCGCCACCAGCTTCAGCGCGAACGGCGCCAGCGAGGTGGCGGTGGCGGATGTGAACGGCGACGGTCACCCCGACATCGTGATCGCCAGCGGCCCGACCCATCCCGTGGTGAACGGTGTGACCACCACCCACCCGGGCGTGCTGCTGCAGAGCGCGGCCGCACCCGGCACTTTTAGCGCACCCGGCGATTTTCCCTGATGAGCATCCCTTGAGGCACCGGCCGCTCAGCGGCTCAGCAGTTTCATCATCGATTCGTGATAGCGGGTGCCGGCGGCGGCGCCCGGCGGAAAGGCCGCTTCGAGTTCGGCCTTCTGCCGCGCATCGAGCCTGATCGCCAGGGCACCGAGATTCTCTTCGAGATAGCGGCGCCGCTTGGTGCCGGGGATGGGCACGATATCGCTGCCCTGCGCCAGCACCCAGGCCAGCGCCAGCTGTCCGGCCGTGCAGCCAAGCTGCGCGGCCAGTTCCCTGACCCGGGCGACCAGCCGCAGATTGTGATTGAAGTTCTCGCCTTCGAAGCGCGGGTTGTGCCGTCGGTAATCGTCCGCGGAAAAATCCTCCGGCGTCGTCACGGTTCCGGTCAGGAAGCCTCGTCCGAGCGGGCTGTAGGGCACGAAGCCGATGCCCAGCCTGCGGCAGGTCGCCAGGACGCCGTGCTCCGGATCGCGCGACCACAGCGAGTATTCGGACTGCAGCGCGGTGATCGGATGCACGCGATGCGCGCGTTCCAGCATTTCGCTCGAAGCCTCGGACAGCCCGATGTAGCGCACCTTGCCGTCGCGCACCAGCCCGGCCATTGCGCCCACGGTCTCCTCGATGGGCGTCTGCGGATCGACGCGATGCTGGTAGTAGAGGTCAATGGTCTCCACGCCCAGCCGCCGGAGGCTGCCCTCAGCGGCCGCCCGCACGTACTCCGGCCGGCCGTTGAGGCCGCGCGCCAGCGGATCGGCCGGGTCGCGGACGATGCCGAACTTGGTAGCGATGAACAGCCGCTCGCGGCGGCCCTGGATGGCGCGGCCGATCAGTTCCTCATTGGTGTGCGGTCCATACACGTCGGCCGTGTCGAGAAAGGTGACGCCGAGTTCCAGCGCGCGATCGAGGGTCGCCAGGGACTCGTCATCGTCGCGGGTCCCGTAGAACTCGCTCATCCCCATGCAGCCGAGGCCAAGGGCCGACACCAGCGGTCCATTGACACCGAGACGACGCATCTCCATCGGCAGCTCCTGCAGTAAAGTGAGTGTGGTGGACCACGGACCGCGCCGGGGATGGTAGCGTAGTGGCCCTCATCCAGACAGGAATGATCCCCTGAGCACGCCGTCCGTCACCACCGCCCTCGATCCGGTCTGCGGCATGCAGGTCGTGATCCGCGGCGCCGCGCATCGCCTCTCCCACGGTGATCGCACCTGCTATTTCTGCAGCGCCGGTTGCCTGGAGAAGTTTCGCGCCGCGCCGGAGCGCTACCTGGGCACCGCCGCCCCACCGGGGCGCAGCAAGCCGCCTGACCCGGGAAGCTACACCTGCCCCATGCATCCGCAGATCCGCCAGGGCGGCGCTGGTGCCTGCCCGATCTGCGGCATGGCCCTCGAAGCCGTGCTCGTGGCCCCCTCGCAGGCCGCTGATCCCGAGCGGGCCGCCCTGCGGCGTCGCTTCATGATCTGTGCAGCGCTGTCCGCACCGCTGTTGGCCTACACGATGTCGGACATGGCTCACCCGATCGCCGGCCCCGGGCGGTTCTGGGCCTGGCTGCAATTCGCGCTGGCCACGCCGGTCGTGCTGTGGGGTGGCTGGCCCTTCCTCAGGCGCGCGGTGACTTCCATCGCCTCCCGGCACCTGAACATGTACACGCTGATCGGCCTGGGTGTCACGGTCGCCTATGGCTACAGCGTGATGGCGCTGCTTGCGCCGCAGTGGTTTCCGTCCACCTTCACGAGCGCCCACGGCGGCGTCGGCCTGTACTTCGAGGCCGCCGCCGTCATCGTCACCCTGGTCCTGCTCGGCCAATGGCTGGAACTGAGGGCCCGCAGCCAGACGGGCGAAGCACTGCGGCGCCTGCTGGATCTTGCGCCCCGCACGGCGCGGCGGATCGATCGTACGGGCCGTGAAAGCGACACGCCCCTGGACGCCATCGCGATCGGCGATCGGCTGCGCGTGCGTCCCGGGGAGCGCGTGCCCGTCGATGGGCTCGTCCTCGAGGGCTCCAGCGCCGTCGATGAATCAATGGTGTCGGGCGAAGCCATGCCGGTGGCAAAACAGGCCGGAGACCGCGTCGTCGGCGCGACGCTCAATGACCGGGGCTCCTTCATCATGCGCGCCGAACGCGTCGGGGCCGCAACGGTGCTGGCGCGCATCGTGCAGATGGTCGCCGCGGCGCAGCGCAGCCGCGCGCCCATACAGGGACTGGCGGACCGCGTGGCCGGCGTATTCGTCCCGGCGGTCATCGCCGCAGCCGCGCTCGCGGCGGCGATCTGGGGGCTCGGGGGACCGGATCCGCGCCCGGCCCACGCGCTGATCGTCGCCGTGTCCGTGCTCATCATTGCCTGCCCCTGCGCGCTCGGCCTGGCCACGCCGATGTCGATCACGGTGGCGATGGGCCGCGGCGCGGCGATGGGCGTACTGTTCCGAAATGCCGAGGCGGTGGAACTGCTGCTCAAGGTGGATACCCTGCTGGTCGACAAGACCGGCACGCTGACCGAGGGTCGCCCCCGGGTGGTGGAGGTCCTGCCTGCGGAAGGCTTCGACGCGGCCCGCGTGCTCGGCATCGCCGCCGCACTGGAACTTGCCAGCGAGCATCCGCTGGCTGGGGCGGTCGTTGCAGCGGCGCGCCAGGGCACCCTGAAGTTCGGCGCCGCGCAGGCGTTCCGGGCGCGCCCGGGCTTCGGGGTCGAAGCCGTCGTGGACGGCACGGCCTGCGCGCTGGGCAACGCTGCGCTGATGGAAGGTCGGTGCGCAATCGCCCCTGCCCAGGCCGCGGCCGCTGCAGCGCTGCAGTCCAGGGGCCGGACGGTGCTGTACCTGGCGCAGGACGGAGTTTTCAGCGGCCTCATCGGTATTGCCGATCCGGTCAAGAGCACATCGGCCGAGGCGGTCCGCGCCCTGCGTGCCGCCGGCATCCGCCTCATCATGGTCACCGGAGACCAGCGCCCCGCCGCCGAAGCCGTCGCCGGAAGCCTGGGGATCGACGAAGTGATGGCGGGCGTCCTGCCTGAACAGAAGATGGCCTTCGTGAAGTCGCTGCAGGCCCAGGGACGCTTCGTCGCGATGGCCGGCGATGGCGTCAATGACGCCCCGGCACTCGCCCAGGCGCAGGTCGGCATTGCCATGGGCACCGGCACCGATGTCGCCATGGCGAGCGCCGGTGTCACATTGGTCAAGGGCGATCTGCGCGGCATCGTCAGGGCCCGGCGGCTCAGCGCGTTGACGATGGCCAACATCAGGCAGAACCTCTGGCTCGCCTTTCTCTATAACGGCATCGGCATACCGATTGCGGCGGGCGCGCTGTATCCGGCACTGGGGTGGCTGCTGAATCCGATGGTCGCGGCGGCGGCCATGTCGCTGAGCTCGATCTCGGTCATCGGCAATGCGCTGCGCCTGCGCACCGCAAGGATCTAGGGCGGAGTCGCAGCCGCCGTGACGGACATGCCCTCACCCGCGCGCCTGATGCTCGAACCCATCGGCTTCGTGCGCACCGCCCTGGAATCCAAGGCCGAGGCGGCGCGCCAGCCGCCGGCGGCCTCGGGCACCCGCGGGCGCATCGAACTGCTGGGCGGCCGCAATTTCGAGCACGCGCTGGAGGACCTCGCCGGCTGGGAATTCATCTGGGTGCTGTTCTGGTTTCACCTCAATCCCGGCTGGCGACCCAAGGTGCTGCCGCCGCGCAGCACCGGTGGGCGCAAGGGCGTGTTCGCCACGCGCGCGCCGCATCGCCCCAATCCGATCGGACTGTCGGCGGTACGCCTCGAGCGCATCGACGGCCTGACGCTCCACATCGTCGACGTGGACATGGTCGATGGCACGCCGGTGCTCGATCTCAAACCCTACGTCGCCTATACCGATGCCCGGCCGCAGGCGCGCAGCGGCTGGCTCGAGGATGCGGCCGCGGATCCCATCGCCCCCTACGCGGTGCAACTGGCGCCGCGGGCCGCCGAGCAGGCGGACTGGATTGACGCGCACACCGAACTGAAGATCCGCCAGCGCATTCACGATACGCTGGCGCTGGGACCCGAGCCACATCCCTACCGGCGCATTCGCCCGCAGGGCAGCGCCTTCCAGCTCGCGATCAAGGAGTGGCGCGTGCGCTTCCAGGTTGCGGGCCGAGAAATCCAGGTGCTGGAAATCACCTCCGGCTACCGTGCATCACAGCTCGCCGCGCCGGCACCGGACAATGCGACGATCGCCCTGCATCGCCAGTTCAGCGACCGCTACGCCCACGCCGCAGGCGCGGATCCCCAGCCGTAGCCCCGCCGGACACGGGCCGGGTTCACGCCGTGTCCCGGCGCCGGTGCCGCAACCCCAGCATCGTCACCAAAGGCTGCATGTTTAGTTACCGGCCCAGACGCCCGACCAGGCGATCGTAGACCGGGGCGGCGTTGTCGCCGGGCAGTATGCAGACCGCCAGATCATGCGGCGGCGGCCCCTCGCGGCAGTTATGCCCGAGTTCGACACTGGCGCAGCGGTCGCACCAGACATGTGCGTACAGAAAAGCCCGCGGCGAGGCGCTGCACACGCCTCCGGCTTCATTCCGGAAATGCAGATCCCATAACGCCCGACGGGGCACCGTCGTGTGCTCCGGCGCGCTCCAGCGCCTGCGCACCACTACCAGGTCCTCATCCCCCGTTTCGTCGTCCTGGCCGGACATTATTTTTTGCGCCTCGGCTGATGCTTGTGGAGCGCTCGATCGGCGACCGGCCCGTAAGCGCGATGGACCAACGCCTGGCGCGGGACCGGTTGCCCGTCAGCGCCCCGCGCTCGCCTGCGCAATCAGGACCGCCGCGACGTCAAGGATGCCGGCAAGGTCGGTCCGCGCCGAGGGAATCGTGCGCCGGTAGGACGCGAAGCCGTGGATGGTTCCCGGCACTTCCCGGTAGGTGGTGGACACGCCTGCGGCAATGGCCTTCGCCGCATAGGCACGCCCTCCGTCCCGCAAGGGATCGAGCGCTGCCGTCACCAGGAAGGTCGGCGGCAAGCCGGCGAGGTCGGCCCGCAGCGGCGAAGCTCGCCAGTGCGCCACGTCCGCCGCGTAGGCCTGCCGGTAATAGTCCATGTTGGCCGACTCCAGCCCGAAGCCGTCGCGGAAGGCCTCCGTGGAGGGATACTTGCCCATCAGGTCCGCCTGCGGATAGATCGGGATCTGCAGCAGCACCGGCAGGCTCGCGGGCCGTTCGCGCAGGGCCAGCGCGGTGACGAGGCTGAGCGTGGCGCCGGCGCTGTCGCCGCACAGGATCAGGCCCGTGAACGCGCGTCCAAACGCGTCGCCGTGGGCGGCGATCCAGCGCGCCGCAGCTTCGGCATCGTCGGGTGCTGCCGGCCAGCGGTGTTCCGGCGCAAGACGGTATTCGACCGATATCACCGGCAGGTCCAGGTGCCGGGCGAACTCAGCCGCCAGTGCCGCATGCGTGTCGATGCTCCCCACCACGAACCCGCCGCCGTGGTAGAAGACGATCACCGGGCCGGGGTCGCGCCGCGCGCGCGGGTCGAACAGTCGCAGCGCGATCGGGCCGCCTGGCCCCGGCATCGACAGATTGCGGATCGTGGCCAGTTCACCGACCGGCAGATCGGCCGAAGCCATCATTTCCGGGGGCAGCTGCCGGATCTGGGCCATCAGCGCGTCGGTGAAGAGCGGCCGCGGATTGGTCGCCAGCGCATCCAGGAAGGCGCGGACATCGGGGCGGATTATGGGTTCAGCGATTGTGCGCATGCCGGGCTCACTTGACCCTGGCATGAAACGAGACATCCGCTCGGGCACGGAAATTCACGATTCGCAGGCCCTGCGGGCCCGCACTGAATCCGTAATAGGTATTTCCGGGAATGAATACCGAGGAGCCCGACCGCAACACCCTCTCGCCGAAATGCATTTCGCCGCTCACGACATAGATGATTTCATCGTCGTCGTGCTTGTGCACCACAGCCTCGGCGCCGGCAAGGTAGTGCAGCTCGGCGAGTTGCATCCCGTTGTCGGATCCGAATTCATGAAAAGTCATGGAGGAATCGAGTTCGGAGTCGGCCAGGGAAGCGAAGATCTCATGGGGAGGATTTCCCGCTCGATCGCGGATTCGGGTCCACCTGATCTCCTCGACGGAATGCACTCTGACCTGTCCCATGGATCCTCCCTTTCTTGCCGCCACCGGAAGCACTTTGCCGCGCAGTGCGCTTGAGTGCAACTTGCCGGCTGGGTGAATACGCAGGACCTCGCCAGACTACCCGCTCGGGTTGGGCCGAGGCTGCCCGAATCGGAGCAACGGACAAGATCCGCCTGACGAAGCGGCTCGGCGCGGTCAATGTCAAGACCTTCTCCACTGCTCTGATCACTCTTCAAGAGGTATCCGCAGAGTGACCACTGCTCGCCTCGCAGGCGCTCATGCCGGTGGATCGCGCACCGCAGCGATCTATCGTCGATGCAAAGTGACCACCTCACATCCACTACTGGCATCGCCACGCCGCGGGCCGTCGATTCCTCCGATGACTCTTGACACCTGGGTCAATCGGTCGCGAACTACCCGCATGGGAAACCCGTGGCTGGACATTCCGCTCGAAGAATACGAGGGCCATATGGCGCTGCCTGCGATTGCTCAGGCGAAGCTGCTGGCTGACCAGTTTGAGCGCCTGATGGCGCGCCACTTGCCCGCAAGCGTGGCCGTCATTGGATGTGCGGGAGGCAACGGCTTTGATCGCATTGACCCGGGCAGGATCAAGCGCGTGGTAGCCATTGATGTCAACCCCGCGTATGTAGGAATAACTGGTGCTCGGTATTCTCGTCGCTTCAGCGCTCTCGAATTGCTTTGCGCTGACGTGCAATCCGAGTCGCTGCGGTTTGAGCCCGTAGACTTTATGTATGCAGCGCTGATCTTTGAATTTGTTGACGTGTCATTGGCGCTGCGATCGATGAGTCGCAACTGTCGGCAGGGCACGATCCTGGCGACGGTGCTGCAGCTTCCCAGCCCCGGCGAGCAGCCAGTATCGCCGTCGCCGTTCAGGAGTCTGGATGCACTTGCGCCGGCAATGACATTGGTGGCGCCGGAGGATCTGCGTCAACTCGCGATTGCGGCGGGGTTTGTTTCTTTGGATACAGAGTCTGCCGCAGCACCTTCTGGTAAGTCTTTCTGCGTCCAGGTATTTCGATCGTGAGCGCAATTCCCTGACCGGCAAGCATTCGCATGATTCGCCGCCGATGGAGATGGGGCTGTGGCCCCATATTTCCGCCACACTCGGATCGAGTGCAACTTGCCGACCGCATGCCGGCCAGGCGATGCCTGCAGTGGTCGGAAGCCTCGTTTGACCGCTCAATCGTTATGCGCATATCATGCGCATAGGAGCAGTGACACATGAAAGCCAAGGTGCAGACCGCAGCAAGAAGGCGTCCGGTCAATTTGACTCTCAGTGAGGATCTGGTAAGCCAGGCCAGATCTCTGACCGACAATCTTTCCGCCGTAGTGGAGTCCCTGCTCTCGGACTACGTCAGCCGGGAGCGGCGGGAGCAATTGCAGAAGGCGAAGGCCGTCGAAGCCGCAGTTGCTTCGTGGAACCAGTTCAATGCCAGATCCGGCTCTATCGCAGACGAATATACGACGCTGTGATGTCGCAGTTCGACATCCACCGAAATTCCGGAAAACACAAGGACACGATCCCATTTGTCGTGGTGGTCCAATCCTCTCAGTTTGACGCATACCGGCGTCGTGTGGTCGTTCCCTTGGTCCGAGCCTCGGCGATCGGAAAGATCAGTTTTTCAGCCTTCAATCCGACCTTCAGAATTCGTGGTACCTCTGTTGTACTGCATCCTTTGGAGATCGTTTCCGTGCCTGTCGATCAGCTCGGTGAGATCGTGGGGTCTCTGCGCGATCAGAGTCAGTCGATTATTACTGCCTTGGACGAACTACTGACGCGCGCATGGAAGTAGATTCACTCTCCGCAACCAGACCGTCGCGAAAGTTCGATAGGAGTGAAGCGCGGCCGTAGGCAAAGCTCAACGGTTCGGCTGAAGCCGGGCGGAAGCGGCCAATAGTGATCTGGCGGAGAGGGTGGGATTCGAACCCACGAGCCCCGTGAAGGGCCTCCGGTTTTCAAGACCGGTGCAATCAACCGCTCTGCCACCTCTCCGGCATGCCCGCGGTGCGGGTCCGCACTTTACTGGAATTGGGCCAGCTTCGCCCGGCCGCCGACTCCGCCGCGCCCTCGCCGCAATCGGCCCTCAGCCCGGTACCCCGATGCGTTCCAGCCCGCCCATGTAGGGTCGCAGCACCTCCGGCACCGTCACCGAACCGTCGGCATTCTGGTAATTCTCGATCACCGCCACCAGTGCGCGCCCCACGGCCACTCCGGAACCATTGAGCGTATGCAGGGGTTCCGGCTTGCCGGTGGCGGGATTGCGCCAGCGTGCCTGCATGCGGCGCGCCTGGAACGCCTCGCAATTGCTGCAGGAGGATATCTCCCGGTACCGGCCCTGCGAGGGCAGCCAGACTTCCAGGTCATAGGTGCGCGCACTGGAGGGTCCGACATCGCCGGCGCACAGGGCCATGACACGGTAGGGGAGCTTCAGCCGCCGCAACACCTCTTCAGCATGGGACACCAGTTCCTCGAGCGCGCGGTAGGAATCATCGGGGCGCACCATCTGCACGAGCTCCACCTTCTCGAACTGGTGCTGGCGGATCATGCCGCGGGTATCGCGACCGGCAGCGCCGGCCTCGGAACGGAAACAGGGCGTCTGCGCCACGAACTTCAGGGGCAGCGACTCCGCGGGCACGATCTGGTCGCGTGCCAGATTCGTGACCGGCACCTCCGCCGTTGGGATCAGATAGAGCCGCTGCTCACCGCGCAGGGCGAACAGGTCCTGTTCGAACTTGGGCAACTGGCCGGTGCCCTGCAGCGTCGCCGTCGGGACCAGGTAAGGGACATAGACTTCGGTGTAGCCGTGCGCGCCGGAGTGCAGGTCGAGCATGAACTGCGCCAGCGCGCGCTGCAGCCGCGCCAGCGGGCCGCGCACCACCACGAAGCGCGCCCCGGCAATGCGCCCGGCCGCCTCGAAATCGAGCCCGCGCAGCCCCTCGCCGACCTCGACGTGATCCCGCGGCGCAAACGGCGGCGTCCAGGGCTCGCCCCAGCGACGTACTTCGACGTTGGCGCTTTCATCGTGTCCTTCCGGCACCGCCTCGTGCAGGAGATTGGGCAGACCGAGCTGCCAGTCCAGCAGTTCGGTCTGCACCGCGCCGAGCGCGAGATCGGCGTCCTCGACGGCGCGCGCCAGCGCCTCGCCCCGCGCCATCAGGGGTGCTACATCCTCGCCACGCCCCTTGGCCTGGCCGATCGCCTTGGCGTGGCTGTTGCGCTCGGCGCGCAGCCGGTCGCTCTCCAGCTGCAGGTGGCGCCGCCTTTCCTCGAGCGCATTGAAGGCAGGCACATCCAGCCTGAAGCCCCGTCGCGCCAGGTTGCGGGCCACGTCATCCGGGGCGGTACGCAGGAGTTTCGGATCGATCATCTTCGTTTCACTTCCGGTCTTTCGACGTGGGGTCTTTGGGCTGCCGTTCCCTGGGCGCGGGCTTCGGCGACGGCGCGGGCGCCGCGACGGTGCCCGCGCCCGCCCGCGCATTCTGATTGCGCTCGCGCAGGCGCGCCAGCGCCTCGCCGATGCGCAGCTCCAGGCCGCGCGGCGCCGGCTCATAGTAACGGCGGTCCGCCGGCAGGCCCTCGGGCAGGTAGCGCTCGCCGGCGGCAAAGGCGTCGGGCTCGTCATGCGCGTAGCGATAACCGCTGCCGTAACCCAATTCCTTCATGAGCCGCGTCGGCGCGTTGCGCAGCGCCAGCGGTACCTCGAGCGTGCCGAACCGCTCGACATCGGCCTGCGCGGCGCCGAGGCCGGCGTAGACGGCGTTGCTCTTGGCCGCGACCGCCATGTAGACGACGGCTTCGGCGATCGCCAGCTCGCCTTCGGGGCTTCCCAGGCGTTCATAGGCCTGCCAGGCTTCCAGCGCGATGGTGAGCGCGCGCGGATCGGCCAGCCCGATGTCCTCGCTGGCCATGCGCAGTACGCGGCGGGCAACATAGTGCGGATCGCAACCCCCGTCGATCATGCGCGCGTACCAGTACAGGGCCGCATCCGGATCGGAGCCGCGCACCGCCTTATGCAGTGCGGAAATCTGGTCGTAGAACTGCTCGCCTCCCTTGTCGAAACGACGCCGGCCTCCGGCCACCACTTCGCGGGCCTGCGCCAGCGTGATGACCGGCGGCCCCGCCGCCGCGGCCAGCGCGGCCGCCAGTTCCAGCATGCCCAGGGCGCGGCGCGCATCGCCATCGCCCGCCTGGGCCAGCAGATCTAGCGCGTCCGGTTCGATGGCGAGCCCGGTATCGCCGAGCCCGCGCTCATTATCGCCGAGCGCACGCGCCAGAAGCGTGCGCAGATCGCCCGCCTCGAGCGCCTTCAGCACGTAGACGCGGGCGCGCGACAGCAGCGCGCCGACGATCTCGAATGACGGGTTCTCGGT